>Ga0307373_10014830_pt1 | contig 10676 bp, 11 predicted proteins | sample OX2MG_FD_202534 | JGI IMG/M metagenome (GOLD analysis project Ga0307373, IMG submission 202534) | Soil microbial communities from Risofladan, Vaasa, Finland - OX-2 | ecosystem: Environmental > Terrestrial > Soil > Coastal area > Acid sulfate soil | place: Finland: Risofladan, Vaasa | collected...
CCCGTCCCTACCAACTGGCCTCGGCCGGCGGTTGGCCAGACGACAACTAATAACGGGCATGGCTCATGCTGACCTTTAGTCACAGCGTATATCCAGCGTGTCCGCCATGCTTCACCTGATCGACCGAGGGAGCCGGAGAAACCGGACTAAGGCGGCGCTTGGCGGGGGCACTAGACCCTTTTACGGCTCTGTTTCGCCTGAAAGGTGGATGCAGGAGCCGCTTCTCACTGGCCATAGTGAGATAGAAGCCGTGAATTGTCCGCGCGATTTTGTTGATCCTGTAGTATCGCCACTCGTGCCGATCGATCTTCCTGCCTCCATGAGGAATGGGGAAAACTTCCCGCCGAGGGAACGCCAGAGAGACATACCGGGAGCGGCGGAAGAGAAGAAGGTGATCGACGATGCTGGAGACTCCGTTACCGGTCGATGCGGCTAGTGTGGCCCGCCCACACAGGATGCGGGTCGCCCCCGAGGATCTCCGGCGGGCCGCCAACCATGCGACCACCCTGGTCGAGGCCTTTGCTATTATTGCCGCCTTTCAGGAAGAACAGGCTCGCGCGGCGGCGGATCTGGCTGAGCGCGAGACCTGGGTGGTGACGCGGGTCTTGATCGCGAGTGACCCAATCTGGAAATATCTTCCGCGTCCGACCCTCCGTTTCGCGCTTGACCACTCCAGTGACTCTGGACCTTCTCATGTCGAGGTGGGGCGTTTCTCGCACCTGGCGGGTCTCGCGGCCCCAAGTCCGGGCGAATTGACGCTCATTTCCGCCACGAATCTCGGTTGGGCGCGTGTCTCGCCGTGCCCCGAGCGCCGGGTCTCCGATCAAACCGATGCTCTTGCTTGCGCTTACGAGCCTATCACGGTAGTCGAGGCGGTAAAGCTTCTTGGGCTTGGGACTATCCTCACCCATATCGAAGCGGCGACGGATACGGTCAGCAAAGCGGTGCTCGCCGAAGCCCAGGCCCAGAGCGATCGTCAGGCGCGACTGCTCGCCGTGGAGCGCATGTTGGGTTGGGACACGGACCCTCCGGCGCCCCAGGAACCAGCCATGCGCACACGCATGGTGTTGATCCTGTTGGGGTACGGCTCGCCCGGACGGCTGGTGGTGGGCACCGCCTGCTTGGGGCTGATGGTAGCCATGCTCTGCCTGGTTGTCGGGATTTTTCTGGGGTTGATCGCGCTGACATTCGGCGGAACATGCCTGCTTATTTGGTGGTTCCATCAGGTTTCCGCCAGCGATAGCCAGCTGTGATTGTGTGCCGTGGCCGTGGACGAATCCGGTTGGGCGCGAAGGCGGATTAGACCAGTTCCCTCCGCATGCTGGGCCGTATGGCTGATAACCATTGATCCACGCCGCGCGACAGTAGAGAGAGGAAGCGCGAGATGCCGACCAACTCGCGCGCGGCAGGGTAAGCGACTCGCCCAGGCGAGAGCGCGGCGGGAGTCGGCGGTAAATCGCGGTGAGCAAGGAGCAAAGAGATGATCGAACATGTACCCGCCGAGGCTGGGAGCGAATCGACGACCGTGGCCCCTTTATATACGGCGGTTGAGTGGCAATTGCTGAGGGCGCTGCGTGAACTCTACGAAAGAGATCGTGATCTCCTCTTATCAGAGGAGCGCACGCGGCTCAGTTTCATCCGCTGGCTGGTCAGAACGGGACAGCTCACTCCCTGACCAGCTTGGTTTCTCCGATCCCCCGGGCAGTTCCGGAACCTACCAAATGGCCGCCAATCGACCGGATTGCGGGTCAGGTCAAGAATAGAGGAGATGGCTTTCATGCGCGGGTTTACCCGGCGGGTCGAATGTGTACGTTGCGCCAACAGCCGTTCGTTCATCCAACACGACGAAACCAGCCGGCGCTTGATTGGCCAGGATGAAGTAGGAACGCTACCCCATGCGGCGACGCTGAGTTGCGGCCGGTGCGGCAGTTTCGGCCTCCTATCGTGGTGGGGCAACCCGGCATTCTCCGCGAACAGCGTGTGCATGGAGCGGTTGCGGGCGCCTACCGCCGGTCCGGTTGAACAATAACCGGATACGCCGGTTGTGAAACGAAGGAATACTGAGGATGGCCCACGGATTCGCTACCCAGGTACATGCGCGTGACGGGCAAGTAATCGGCGCCATCGATCGCCTGATTCTTGATCCGGCGGGGAACAAGGTGAAGGCCGCGGTCATTCGGAAAGGCCGGTTCCTTCGTCGCGACGTGGAAGTGCCGCTCAACCTCCTCAGCCGGTCAGCCAGCGGGGATCTTCATCTGGACCTCAACTCTGGCGAAGTCAGTCAGTTACCCCTTTTTGATGAGGCCGCCTACACGAGTCCACCGACGGGATACATCGCGCCGGCGGGCTATCCAGGCGAAAACTTCTACTTGCCGAGAAGCGTCGGCGATGCCTCCGCCAACCCGTCAGTCCCTGTTCGGGCCGATGATCGTCCTGCCGCGCTCCCCGCGGCGCGCCCGCCGCGAGGAGTCTTCTCCAGGGAGACATGCGAACAGGCGCGCGTCCGCGAGGGAAGCTTGGTCCTGGGGCGCGATGGAACGTGCGTGGGTCATGTGCGCGATATCTGTTTTGACCCTGAAAGCGGCCGGCTCACCGCTCTATTCGTCCGCGTTGATTCGTGGCCGAACAAAGAGTATGAGTTGGCCGTGCCTTTGATTGCCGGCCTCCATGATGGCATCGTACGGCTCAAAGTCAACGCCCGCCATCTGCTGCCCTGAACCGCGAGGTACGCGTGACGACCACCGCCTATGTAGGTCGACCTTCCTCCCCTCTCCCGCTCACCGAACGCGAGCGCCGCCCGAGGAGTTGGCTGGGACGGCTAGGAGGAGGATGATATATCATGTACAACATACCATCATCAGAGGAACCCATCAAGTTACCGTTCGCACGCCGGGAAGCCGGGGGCATCACCGGCCCTCTGTATGAGACGTTTCAGAGCCTCGCCTTCTCCCAGGAAGAACAGGAGCGCGAAGCCGCGGATCTCCTTGAGCGCGAGATCTGGGCGGTAACGCGCATTATGGCGGTCAGCGCGCCGATCTGGAATCAGAATCCGAGCCCTATCGTTTCCTTCTCGCTCGGTCACACGAGCGAACCCGCGCCCTACCGCCTAGAACTGAGCCGCTTCGCGCACTTGCGGGCCCTTCGTACTCCCAGCCCAGGAGAGCAGGCGCTCATCGCCTCGGACACCCCCTGCTGGGCTCGAGTAGCCCCGAATCTCGAGCGACATCTGGCAGGGTACAGCGACGCGCTCGCGTGCTCCTATGTTCCTGTTCCGGTAGCCGAGGCGGTCAAGCTTCTGGGCCTGGGCCGCATCATGACCCAGATTGAAGCGGCGACCCAGAGCGCGGGCCAGGCGGTACTGAACGAGGCGCGGTTCCAGGAGGATCGCCGAGCCCGGTTGGTTGCCGTGGAGCGGATGCTCGGTTGCGAGCCGCACCCCGCCGCGGATCGGGAAACGCCGGTACGCACGCATGTGGCGCTGGCCCTCTTGGGAAAAGGCCGATTCGCCGCGCTTCCTCCGAACGCCGCGTGCTTGGGTCTGGCGGCGGGTGTGCTCTGCTTCGTGGCGGGCTTCGCCCAAGCGCTCATCGTCCTCCTCATCGGAGTGGTATTGCTGGCTGCCTGGGCCTTCTACGTACTCCATACCAACAACTGGTAAAGCCCCGCCTTACGGGTGGTCAGGTTCGGTTCGAGAAGCCGGTGCTTCGGCGCGGCCGAAGGGACGTTCCTCGTCGTTGGGATCCACAACCGTACCAACAGCACCCATCGAGCGGTTTTGCCGGTTGGTTAATGGTCTGCCATAGGGATTCGCGTCATCGAGATATGGTTGTCCTTCATCCGACTGGCGACTCGGATCACCGGGAGCGAGGGTCCGCGCATTCGTACCCTCGACTTCCGGGGGAAGCACGTCGGACCGCTGGGCATTCTTGTGCATCACGTTCGGCGGTTCAACGGTGCGCACACCGGAAGTCAGGGCAGGGTTCGCCTTCGCATCACCCTCATCGTGCCACACCGGAATGGCGCCGGCATCCCGCATTGGATGGAGCGGCCCCAGCCTTCGGCCTAGTCCTCTCTTGTTCTTCTTGACACGTCACCGGCCCATGCTTCAGACTACGGCTATATGCCGCACGACGGAACCGTGCCGGTTCCGTCGTTTTCATGATCCGTCCCCTGGCGCGGTCACCAGAGGACTTTACCATCTCGCCGTGCGATCAGCGCTGATCGACGCGAAAGGAGCGCACTCCATGGCTACCGCGATCCGAACTCATACCGAGCCTGTCATGACCTTGCCCGGCCGCTACTATTATGACCAGAGCATCTTTGAGCAGGAACAGGAGCGCCTCTTCTCTACCTCCTGGGTCTGCGTGGCGAAGTCGGACACCTTGCCGGTTCCTGGTCATTTTCTGGTGACGAATATTGGCGTGGAGAGCGTGATCGTCACCCGTGCCCAGGATGGCTCGCTCAAAGCGATGCTCAATGTGTGCCGGCACCGGGGCGCTCGGGTCTGCGTGGCCGAGCAGGGCAGGGCCAAGACCTTTCAATGCCGCTACCACGCCTGGGGCTACGCTCTGGATGGTGAATTGTTGAGCGCCCCCAACATGGAGGAGGATCCTGACTTTGATCGGGCCGAGCATGGACTTCATCCGGTGGCGCTCACCGAATGGGCCGGGTTCATCTGGCTGAATCTTTCCGACCAACCAGGGTCGTTCGCCGATCAACTGGGCTTTTACTACAACCGGTACGATCGCTACCAGGTTGGTACGCTCAAAGTGGGCCGGACGATCGAGTACGATGTCAAGGCTAACTGGAAGCTGCTGGTGGAAAACTTTAACGAGTGCTGCCATTGCGGTCCGGCGCACCCCGAGCTCTCGGCCCAGGTGCCCAGCTTCAAGGCGGGGATCGTTTCCGGATACCTGGGCGGCGGCGCCTTGTTCGAGGACGGTATCGAGTCGCTAACCGTGACTGGGAAGACCAATCGCCCGTTCTTCCCCGGAATCACGGAGGCGGATCGGCGGAACTACTACGGCATGACCCTCCGCCCGAATGTCTTCCTCAACCTCCATCCCGACTATGTTCTGATCCATATCATGCGGCCCATGGCGGCGGATCGGACCAAGATCACCTGCCACTGGCTGTTCACGCCGGAGGCGATCGCCCAGCCCGATTTCGAGCCGGACGGCGCGGTGGACTTCTGGGATCTGGTCAATCGGCAGGATTGGGAAATCTGCGAGCTGACTCAGCAGGGGGTACGGAGTAAGTCGTATCGGGATGGCGGCCTGTACGCGCCCCTTGAGCGGCACATCCGCGATTTCAATGACTATGTCCTGGCTAAACTGGGTCACGATGCGCGCTAGGGCGGAGCGGCGGCCGTGATGAGAGCGGCCTATGACGCGATCGTGGTAGGGGTGGGCGGCATGGGGAGCGCCGCCGCCTACCATCTGGCGAAACGTGGGCAACGGGTGTTGGGCCTGGAGCGGTTCGACATTCCCCACACCATGGGATCGTCGCATGGAGTGAGCCGGATCATTCGTCTGGCCTATTTCGAGCACCCTTCCTACGTGCCGTTGCTGCGCCGGGCCTACGAATCGTGGCGTGAACTGGAACGGGAAGCCGGTGAGCAACTGCTGTATATCACCGGCGGCATTGACGCCGGCCCCCCCGACAGCCGGAGCGTGCGGGGCTCGCTCCTTTCCTGCCAAACGCACGACATCCCTCATGAGGTGCTGACCGGCGATCAGGTGAACCAGCGCTTCCCCGCCTATCAGCTTCCCGCCTCGTTCGCGGCGGTGTATCAGCCGGACGGTGGGTTCGTGGCCTCCGAACGAGCGATCGTGGCTCATGTGGAGGGCGCGCGCTCCCTGGGGGCGGAGATCCACACCCGTGAACGGGTGTTGGCCTGGGAGCCTCGCGGTGAAGGCGTGATGGTGGAGACGGAGCAGGGGCGCTACGAGGCGGGGCGGCTGGTGATCTGCGCCGGGGTCTGGGCCGGCTCGCTGATCCCCGAACTGGCGGGGAAAGTGGTGGCCGAGCGGCAGGTGGTCGCCTGGCTACAACCCACCGAACCCGCGCTGTTCCAACCCGACCGCTTCCCCATCTTCGTGCTGGAGGTGAGCCCCGAGGAGCGCATCTACGGATTCCCCATCTTTTCCGTCCCTGGGTTCAAACTCGGGCTCTTTCATCATTTGTTCGAGCAAACGACCGGCGATACGGTGGATCGCGAGTGCCATCCACGCGACGAGGCGGTGCTTCGCCGGCTCGCGGAGACCTACTTCCCCAAGGGGGCGGGCGCGACTCTTTCCCTGAGCGCCTGCATGTTCGAGAACAGTCCGGATGAGCACTTTATCATCGACACGCTGAAGCGCGCCCCGCAGGTCGCGGTGGCGGCGGGCTTCTCGGGCCACGGTTATAAGTTCTGCGGCGTGGTGGGCGAGATCATGGCTGACCTGATGATTCATGGCCGGACCTCGCACGACATCAGCCTATTTGGGCTCGACCGATTTACTCCGCCTGGCTAACCGTGCCGAGCGCCACCGTGGTCAACGAAGGAATTGAGGGATATGCGCGAACACGCCGACGTGGTGATTATCGGGGCCGGGATCGTGGGCTGCGCCGCCGCGTATCATCTCACACGCCTGGGCTGCACCGATGTGATGGTCCTGGAGCAGGGGCCGCTGTTCGCGGCAGGCGGATCCACCTCTCACGCGCCTGGTCTGATGTTCCAACTCAATTCCTCGCGTCTGGTCTGCACCCTGGCCCAGCAGAGCGTGGCTCTCTATGGCTCGCTGGCGATCGAGGGGGAACCCTGCTTCTTGCCGGTGGGAAGCGTCGAGGTAGCGACCACCTCGGAACGATGGCAGGATCTCAAGCGGAAGGCGGGCTGGGCCAAATCATGGGGGGTGGAAGCCCACCTGATCTCCGCCGAGGAGGCCGCGCGGATGGTTCCTCTGCTGCGGGCGGAGCGGGTGCGCGGGGCCATTCATGTGCCGTCCGACGGCCTGGCCGCCGGGGTGCCGGTCTCCGAGGCCATGGCGCGGGCCGCCATGGAGCGCGGGGCCGAGTTCGCGGAGCGGACCACGGTAACCGGGATCGAAATTGAGCAGGGACGGGTGCGGGCCGTGCTCACCGATCGGGGGCGGATCGCCGCCGAGCGAGTACTGGTCTGCGCCGGCATCTGGGGTCCGGCGATCGGGCGGATGGCGGGGGTGCCCATTCCCCTGATCCCGGTCCAACACCAATACGTACGCACGGCACCGCTCCCCCAGTTGGCGGGGGAAACTGGAGTGAGCCATCCCATTCTCCGCCACCAGGATCGCTCGATGTATTTCCGCCAACACGGCGAGACCTACGGGATCGGTTCCTACGGGCACGAGCCGTTGCTGGTGGAGGTGGACCGGATTCCCCGCCATGACGAGGCACCGGTGATGCCCTCGATGCTCCCCTTCACGGCGGATGATTTCTTGCCCGCGATGGAGGCGGCCGCCGATCTCCTCCCGGCACTCCGGGGGGTTGGGCTCCGCGATGGCTTTAACGGCATGTTCTCGTTCACCCCGGATGGCCAGTCGCTGATCGGTGAGTCCGTCGATGTCCCCGGCTTCTGGGTGGCCGAGGCGGTATGGGTGACTCACGCGGGCGGGGTGGGGAAACTGATCGCCGAATGGATGGTCGCGGGCCTGCCCAGTCTGGATACGCGGGAGGCGGACCTCAATCGCTTCCACGGACATGTCGCCATGCCATCCTACACGCGGGCGCGGGGCGCCCAGCAGTATCGCGAGGTCTACGACATCATCCACCCCTTGCAGCAACTAGAGAACCCGCGTGGTTTGCGGCGTGGTCCCTTCAGTCAGCGGCAGGAAGCGTTGGGAGCGGTCTTCTTCGAGAGCGCGGGCTGGGAGCGCCCGCAATGGTATGCCGAGAATCAATCACTTGTCTCCAGCATGGACCAGCCTCGCCGGGAAGGCTGGACCGCCCGTTACTGGTCGCCGATCGCCGCCGTTGAGCACCAGGCGGCGCGCGAACGGGTGGCGCTGTTCGATCTCACGGCATTCACCAAGCTTGAGGTAAGCGGCCCCGGCGCCCTGGCCTTTTTGGAGAAGCTGGCCAGCAACCGGATGGATCAGCCGCTCGGCAAGGTCACCTACACGGCGATGCTCAACCAGCGGGGGGGGATCCAGTGTGATCTCACGGTCGCCCGGCTCGGTGAGGATCGGTTCTGGGTTTTGACCGGCGGCGGCGTGGGGATGCACGATCTGGCCTGGCTGCGAAGCCATTTGCCGGCGGGTGGCTCGGCGCGCATCACCAACCTCAGCTCGGCCTATTGCTGCCTCGGCCTCTGGGGACCACATGCCCGCGCGGTTCTCTCGCGGGTCTGCGAGGACGATCTTGGCAACGCCGCCTTCCCCTACTTCGGCGCTCGGCGCCTCGCGGTCGGCCCGGTCCCAGTTCTGGCCTTGCGGGTCTCATACGTGGGTGAACTGGGTTGGGAGCTCTACGCGCCCACCGAGTACGGACAATATCTGTGGGATCTCCTCTGGGAAGCCGGGGCCGAACTGGGGATTACGGCGGCGGGCGGGGCGGCCTTCGAGTCGCTGCGCCTGGAGAAAGGCTACCGTCTGTGGGGACAGGACATCCATACTGACTATACACCGCTTGAGGCGGGGCTGGGCTTCGCGGTTCGGGTGGGCAAGGGAGAGTTCCTGGGCCGCGAGGCGGTGATCCACCAGAAGGAAACGGGGATCACCCGTAAGCTGTGCCCGATCACGCTTGATGATTCCGAGCGGGTAGTGATGGGCAAGGAGCCGATTCTGAACGGGGATCGCGTCCTTGGCTATGTGACCAGCGCCGCCTACGGCCATACGATTGGGCGCGGGATCGCCTATGGCTACCTGCCAATCAGCCATGCCGACGAAGGGACGCCGGTGACCATCGAGTTTTTCGGTGAGCGCCTGGCGGCGACGGTCGCCCGTGAGCCGCTCTACGATCCGGAGGGCGCGCGCCTGAAAGGGTAAGATCAACCCGCCTCAGCGCATGTGTCCGTTGCCGCCGGTCCTCAACGGCGAACCATCCTCCGGTGTTCCCTCCTGGTCGTGGGAGAGAAAGAGCGTCAACCCGTCCGCGCCCGGCTCGTCCTGGTAGGCGATCACCCGCAATCCCTCGGTCCGCGCCCCATGCAGGAGGCGAGCGATCGGCCCCAACACCTGCTGGCAGGCCGTGAGCTCGCGCGTCACCGCTGACGGATCAGCCGGCTTCCTCGCGGCCTTGAGGGAGGCGCGCGCCGATTGGCCGAAACGCGCGGCGAATGCTTCGTCGTCCTGCGCCACCTCCAGCGCGGTCGTTAACTCCGCGAATGTGCCTGGGTCGCCCAGCAAGGGCGCGGCATCCTCGCGGCCGCTGACGATCCCCAGCACATGCGAGACCACTGATTCCGGGGCCCGCCACAGCCCATAGGTAAGTACCCGCACCAGATCCTCGCGCAACGCCAACCCTTCCTGGGCGTCGATGGCCGCATCCTGGGGTGAACCGGGGCCTGGACCAGCGGCTGTAGGGGTCCGGAGCGATGCCAGGCTCATCTCGCCCCGATTTTCCTGGATCAGGCTCTCCAGGCGCTCAATCACCGTCTCACGGGCAAACACATCCTCCTCGGTATGCAGACCGGCCCGTTGCTTCGCCGGGGAGCGCAATTCTCCGCGATTCAGGGCATCCAACAAACGAGCCACCGGCAGTGTCTCGGCCCGCGCCACGGCGAGATGGTCGTACGCGCGCAAAACCAGATCCATCACCTAACTATCCTTCCGCTACGGGCTCGATCCATCGCCTGTGCGATACGGCTGAGATCTCGTTCCCGTTATCGCGCCACGGCCGCCACGGTTTGGCTAAATGGCCGTCCTTCCAGGGTACCGCGGAACAGATAGACGGGGCGGAGCACGAAGGTCGCCCCCTCGGCGATCGGCTGGTAGGCGAGCGTGACGCGGGTAACGGTGAAGAGAGGGCTGGGCTGCCCGTTCCGCGGGCTGACGGCCGGGGCCGGCGTCCGGGTCTTCTCGTCTGCTCGGGTGGCCGCGCTGGGAGAGATCAGCGCCGTGGTACCCACGGCCTCGGCGGTCGCCCAGCGGATTTGAGCGCTCGTTACCACGCCCCAATTATCAACGGCAACCGTGCTTGTCGGGATCTGAGCCCCGGTCAGGAGAGCCGGCTGGAGAGCCGGGACGATATTTACGGTCGTCCAGCCGGCATCAGGAGTGACTGTCGTGGTCAAAGGTCCAGCATGCGTGGGGAACAGGCGGTGCGCCTGCAGCCAGTGACGGGCGATGGTACTTGGGGCCGTGGCCGGCGTAGTGGCGATCCCGACGTACAGATTTGTGTACATGATCTCCCCGCTGGTTGGTGTGAACTGGACCTGTTCGTCTGGATTGGTAAACTCCAGCCCGTTCGTCCCCTGACGCGGCCTGAGACCGGAAAAGGTTGCCGTGATGGCCTGAATCTCGGCCGGAGAAATGAGCGTCGGACGCAAGCGATAGACTGGTACCGTACTGGGCAGGCTCGGCATTCGCTCGGGAAACCGATAGCGGAAGACATCCCCGCCGCCGGCGGATGGGATTCCCGCCGCGCCTACCATCGGTCTCCCGGGCCCGTGGTTTGGTCCAGGGATCACGGTGGGTGTAGCTGGGCCGGGGGCCGTG
>Ga0307373_10014836_pt1 | contig 10673 bp, 9 predicted proteins | sample OX2MG_FD_202534 | JGI IMG/M metagenome (GOLD analysis project Ga0307373, IMG submission 202534) | Soil microbial communities from Risofladan, Vaasa, Finland - OX-2 | ecosystem: Environmental > Terrestrial > Soil > Coastal area > Acid sulfate soil | place: Finland: Risofladan, Vaasa | collected...
AGAGGCTCGATCTATATTCCGACTACGACCAGGTAATCCCACCTGAGATCAAGGACGATGAGTTCTACGCTGCAATACGAACCCTTGCGCGAACCGCGCCCGTACGCACGGTGCTCGAGATCGGTTCGTCGGCAGGCGAAGGCAGCACACGTGCCTTCGTAGAGGGGATTCACGAGAACCCGATGCGACCGACGCTATTCTGTATGGAGGTCTCGACTCCACGTTTCGAGCAGCTCAAACGGCACTATGGCGATGACCCGCAGGTCAAGTGTTACAACACGACATCGGTGCCGTTGGATCGCTTTCCCTCTGAGGTGGAGGTGATTGAGTTCTATAGGACGCAGAACTCCAGGCTAAACCGAGTGCCCTTGAAGGAGGTGTTGCGTTGGTTGCACCAAGACATCCGATATATCGCGCATCACGGTCCTTCGGCCAACGGTATCCGGGTGATCAAGGAAAGCAACGGCGTCAGCGAGTTCGGAATTGTTCTGATTGACGGTTCTGAATTCACCGGATCTGCCGAGCTTGACGAGGTCTACGGTGCGGAGTATCTACTGCTAGATGACATCTGCACATTCAAGAACTTCAGCAACTATCGAAGGCTGATCCAGGATCCCCGGTACAGCTTGATGGCGAGCAACCAAACTGTGCGAAATGGGTATGCCATTTTTGGTCGCCGCGATCACTGATCGGGGCGGGCCTGCCGCCACATCTCGGCGCCCACTACGGCAGCCAATTAGACTCCCCTCCTTAGATGGGATCAGCTTGATTTCGACCATCTCCCCGGGCCGCGCGGGTTCCTCCATGATGGCGACCTGTCGGGGCGCTGAATGAGTACCGGCCGTAGGAAGATCAGCGCAATCGTCGCGTGCTACCGCGACGCCCCGGCTGTGCCGCACATGTACGATCGGCTCCGCGCCGTCTTTGAGCATCTCGAAGTTGACGGAGAGATCATCTTTGTCAACGACGCAAGCCCGGACAACGCCGCCGAGGTCTTGCGCGAGCTGGCTAACAAGGATCACAACGTCGTCGTCATCAACCACAGCCGGAATTTCGGCTCCCAAAGCGCCTTCACCAGCGGCATGCGGATCTGCACCGGGGACGCGGCAGTGCTGATGGATGGAGATCTGCAAGATCCACCCGAGCTCATCGAGAAGTTCCACGAGCGGTGGATCGAGGGTTATGACGTCGTCTATGGCCAGCGCGTCAGCCGCGAGGCGCCAGGCCATATGAGATTCCTATACAAGGCCTTCTACCGCCTGTTCCGGGCGGCCTCATACGTGCGCGTGCCGGTGGATGCAGGCGACTTCTCCCTTCTTGACCGCAGGGTCGTCCTCGCGCTGAACTCGCTGCCGGAAAACAACCGGTTCCTGCGCGGGTTGCGAGCCTGGGTCGGTTTCAAGCAGATCGGAGTGCCTTACGTCCGGCCGGAGCGAATGTTCGGGCGCACGACGAACTCCTTGCTGCGCAATATTCAGTGGGCGCGTCAGGCGATCCTTTCATTTTCATATGTCCCTTTGGACCTGATCACCTGGCTGGGCTTGGCGACCGTGGCGATCGCATTCGTGACCATCGTGATCCAGATAGTCGTCCGCATGGTGGATCCCCACAGCGTCCCGAGTGGATTCACAACTGTGATCATCCTGATCCTGTTCTTGGGGGGAGTTCAGTTGGTCTCTTTGAGCATCATCGGGTCGTATCTTGCGCATATCTATGACGAGGTCAAGCGCCGGCCCCCCTATATAGTCGAGAGCATCCTGAATCAACCGCGGCCGCGGTCAGATGACTGAGCCGCCAAGTCCGGCCGTTTCGCTCGCCGCCACCGTCTGCGCTGTTTGCGGGACGCTGGACAACGCGGACGAGCTATACCCGGGGACATTCGAGAGCGCATCGTTCAATGAACGAGTCTTCTCGGCTCGCCGCCTACCCGACGCCATTCACTATCGAATCGTCCGTTGTCGCGGTTGTGGCCTTGTCCGCTCAGATCCGGCGGCAGACCAGTCCAGCCTCGCCAACCTGTACGAGCGCAGCAGTTTCGACTATGCGGCAGAGGTGCCGAACCTGCGTCGGACTTACGCCCGCTATCTCGCACGGGCCAGGAGCCACGCCCGCGGCCAGAGCTTCCTAGAGATCGGTTGCGGAAGCGGTTTCATGCTGGAAGAGGCCCTCGCCCAGGGCTATAAAGACGTTCGCGGAGTGGAGCCTGGGCGACAGGCGATCGCTGCCGCCGCGCCGTCAGTCCGCGACCTCATCGTGCCAGGCATCATGGAAGCTGAGACATTCCCCCCGGGAAAGTTCGACACCATCTGCATGTTCCAGGTGTTCGACCACCTGCCGGACCCGGGTGGCGTCCTCGACGCCGCCTTCAAAGTGCTTGAGTCAGGTGGTGTCTTGCTCTGTTTCAATCACAATGTCAGATCGTTGTCAGCCCGACTCCTGGGCGAGCGAAGCCCAATCATCGACATCGAGCATTGTTACCTCTACAGCCCGACAACAATCAAGCTCCTCCTCGAGAAGCACGGTTTCAACACCGTCGAAGTCGGGTCGGCCTCAAACACGTTGAGCGTTCGCCACGTATTGCATCTGCTCCCGGCCCCGAACGCACTGAAGAAGGGATCGATGACGTTTGCAGACCACTCCGGCGTCGGGCGCTTGCGGGTCAGGCTGCCTCTCGGCAACCTGTACGCGATCGGACTCAAAGGTTGAGGGACCCCGGTCACAACCGTGCGGCTGAGATCTTTAACCGCGACATCGAGACTCAAGGCGGTTACGTCTATGCCCTCGACCAGAGGCTCAGCACCCGGCTCGCGACAGAACGCTGGCTCGAGCTCATGCTTTCGCTCAGCGACCTCGACGGAAGATCGGTGGTCGACATCGGCTGTGGGGACGGAACCTTCACAATTCGTTACTGGGATCGCGGCAAGCCGAGGAAGATGGCGGCTCTGGATCCCGCAACCAAGGCCTCGATGGCCGGAAACCTGAAGCGAGAAGGAAGACCGATCTTGTTCGTCGCGGCCGATGGACACCATCTTCCGTATGCCGACGACTCATTCGACCTGGCTATCCTCCAAGCGATCCTGCATCACGACACCGACCCAGAGGCTACGATCCGCGAAGCGTTTCGGGTCGCTCGCGAGATCCTCGTTCTCGAGCCCAATGGGTACAGCCCAATCCTCAAGGCGATGGAGCGGCTCTCGAGGTACCACCGCGAGCATGAAGAACGCTCGTACACCGCAGCTCGATTGCGGATTTGGGTCGAGGCTGCAGGCGGCCGGTTGGTCACTGGAAGGTACGGCGTCGCTGTTCCTATGTTCTGTCCCGATTGGGCGGCTCAGGCTCTCAAACTGTTTGAGCCACTTATCGAACGGCTTCCCGTATTGAATCGTCTGCTGTGTGCGGTCTATGTCTTCGACGCACGAAAGATCTGAGCCAAAGCGCGTCTTGATCACCGGCGGGACCGGTTTCGTGGGCTCAAACCTGGTTCGCCGGCTCATTCAGGACGGCCATGAGGTTGGGCTCCTGGTCAGGGCGGCCCACGACCCGTGGCGGCTCACTGAAGTCGCAGGGCAAGCACGGTGGATCACGGCCGACCTGGAAGGCGGCATCGGACTCCTGCCCGCAATCGCCTCCTTCCGCCCACAGTGGATCTTTCATCTCGCGGCCAATGGCGCTTACTCCTGGCAGCGTGACCCGATCTCGATCTTGAAGACCAACGTCCTGGGCACGGCTAACCTGCTCGGAGCCTGCCTGGAGGTCGGCTTCGAAGCCTTCGTCAACACCGGCTCGTCGTCCGAATACGGGTTTAAGGATCATGCCCCGAGTGAAGATGAGGTCCTGGAACCACGCAGCGCATATGCGGTAGCCAAAGGCGCTGCCACGCTCTTCTGTGCCCAGGTTGCAAAGTCGAATGGCGTTCGTGTGGCGACCCTGCGCCTGTACTCCGTTTACGGTCCTTGGGAGGACCCTCAACGTTTCATTGCGCAGTTGGTTGCCCGCGGCCTCGAGGGGCGGCTGCCTCCCCTGGCCAGCCCGGATACGGCTCGGGACTACATCTATATCAGCGACGTGTGCGAGGCGTACCTCGCGGCCGCGAGGGGATCCTATGAACCCGGTTCGATATTCAACGTCGGGACAGGAGTCCAGACGACGCTGCGGGAGGCGGTGGAAATAGCGAGGAAGGCGCTGGACATCCCAGTCGCACCGGTCTGGCAGTCGATGCCCGATCGCGGCTGGGACACATCCACCTGGGTGGCCGACAGCTCTCGACTGCGCAAGGAGTTGGGCTGGCAACCGGCAATTGCCCTAAAGGATGGATTGCAGCTGACGGCGGGCTGGATGGCTGCCCACCCAGAATCAAGGGATCGCTACCGCGCCGCCAGCTCTTGAACAACAGCAGCGGCCAAAAGGTCTGCCGACAGGCCGAATGACCTCTCCATGTAGCGCTGACTGCCGACCAACTCGTCAGGCATCGATCGAACCCCCTGCCGCAGCAAGCGCACTCCCAAGCCCCGTTCAGCGATGACCTCGGAAACCAGCGAGCCGAGTCCGCCGTTGAGGTAGTGAACCTCGACGGTGACCGCAAACCGTCGTCCGGCAAGCAGGAGCGCCAGATCATCAGCCGGGGCCGGGCTGACGCATGCTACCACCGCCACCGCACAATCCAGGCCCTGGTCGGACAGCACGTGCGCGGCAGTGATGGCCTCTGTGGCGATCGGCCCCATGGCGATGATCGCGACATCCCGCCCGTCGCGAAGAAGCTGTGCGCGCCCCAACTCGAAGGCGCCATCGAGGCCTGGAACAACGGACGTATCGTCTTTCCCAAGCCGGAAATAGATAGGACCTGGGATTTCCGAGGTGGCCAGCAGCGCCTGCTTTGCCTGGCGGTGGTCGGCTGGCGCGATCACAGTCATGTTTGGCTGAGTGCGCATGACTGCCACATCCTCAAGCGCGTAATGGCTTATGCCGTTTGGACCGTATTCCATGCCGCCCCCAATGCCGACCAACCGAACCGGTAGGTGGTGCAGAAGGGGTCCATTTCGAATGAACTCATAAGGCCGAAGTGTCGCGAATGGCGCAATCGAATACACGAATGGGACCAGCCCGGCTTCTGCCATCCCGGTGGCCAGGCCGATCATGTTCTGCTCCGCAACGCCGACATTGAAGAACCGGTCGGGGAATCTTTGCGAAAACGGTTCGACCGCCATGAAACCAAGATCTGCGGTGAGCAGCACGATTCTCGGGTCGCGCTCGGCGAGCTCCGCAAGCGTTTGAATGAAGGCCTTGCGGATTTCCTCAGCCCCCTATCTCAAGTAGCGCCTGGAGATACTGCTCCTCGTTCATCGGTAGATAGTGCCACTGGATCTGGCTCTCCATGAACGAGACGCCTTTGCCGAATGTCGTGTTGGCGATCACCGCATGCGGCATCCCCGACCGAGCTTCGGCGATCGCTGACGACAGAGCGGACACATCGTGTCCATCGACGCTGTTGACATGCCAACCGAATGCTCGCCACCGCTCGTCCAGAGGTTCCAATGACATCACATCCGCCGTGTAGCCCAAGGCCTGTTGGCGATTTGAATCGACGACCACGATCAGGTTCTCCAAGTGGTGATGGGCTGCAAACATGACAGCCTCCCAGACGCTGCCTTCGTTGCACTCGGCGTCGCTAATCAACGTGAATACCCTGCGCGCTGAGCCTTGCATGCGTGCAGCCAGAGCGGCGCCAGCTGCCATCGCAAGTCCCTGGCCTAGCGATCCGGTGGAGAAGTCGACGCCGGTCAGGCTGTGATGTGGGTGAACTCCAAGCTTGGAACCATCACCGTTGTAGGTATCGAGGTCGCTCTGACTGAGGTGACCAGCCAGGTGTAGAGCTGCATATAGCGCCAGGGCCGCGTGTCCTTTCGACATCACGAAGCGATCGCGATCTGGATTGTCCGGTGCTCCCCTCAGCATTCCCCCGTAGATGCAGGCGAGTATGTCTGCGACCGAGAGAGCTGATCCGATGTGACCCACGTTAGCCCGTTTCGACTGCTCGATCACATGTCGACGGATGGCCTGCCCAGAGATCGAAACCGGCATGTCCGTCAGTTTATCGGCTGGCTCAAATAGGGCGAGCTCCGACTCCGACGATTGAGGACGACCTCAAACCGCCGCCGCGCTTCTGTAAGCGTTTACCGTCAACTCCGCACACCGTTCCCAGGTGAACGTTGATGCATGGGCTCTTCCACGACGGATCAGCCGCGCTCGCAGCTGCTGATCCGCCAGGACCGATTCGGTGGCGGCGGCAAATGCCGAATCGTCGTTGGGGTCGACAAGTATCGCGGCATCTCCCAGGACTTCTGGAAGGCAACTCGCATTCGATGCCACCACCGGTGTCCCGGATGCCATGGCTTCGAGGGGAGGAAAGCCGAATCCCTCCAGGAACGAGGGGTACACGAGAACGTCTGCTCTAGCGTAAAGCGCCGGCAGCTCTGCGAATGGCAGGGCGCCCAACCACGTCACTCGGCCCGCGAGGCCGTGCGCTGCGATCCAACTCTGATAGTCCGCAGAGTCGCCGCCTCTCGAACCTGTTATCAGAAGGCGGGCGCGACTGAGGGCACTCCCGTCACGAGATGAGGCCAGCGTCCGGAGCACGATGCCGAGGTTCTTTCGTGGCATGGCGGGGCCCGCAAAAACGATGAGCGGGTGCGCCGCATCACCTTGGGCCGGAGCTGTGGCCGAGAAGAACTGCTCGTTGATGCCGTACGGTGTCACCACGATTCTCTCGGGTGCGACGTCGAAAGCCGTCACTACATCAATCTTGGTTGCCTCAGTTGGTGTGATCACGACCGTCGCGTGACGCGCGGCGCGAGGCAGCACGTGGTGGTAGTACATCCTCCACTCGAAGGGGTGGCCTTTGGGCATGCGGCCCAACGAAAGATCGTGGATCGTAAGCACCGAAGGCACAGGAGACTGAATTGGAGCCAGGAACCCCGGATAGTGAACGACCGAAGGTCGATCTTCCAGCAGCCTGGATCGGGCACCTCTCCACAGCCACCCGAGTGTGCCGAATCCGCCGCCCCGGCTCGGCGCCGACATGAGCGCTACGTCTAGGTCGCTTCTTGACTGCAGCGCTCCGACCAAGGCACGGGCATACACGCCCGAGCCGCCCAGGTTGTTCTCGAGCAGTGTTAGGTCCAGCGTCACACGAAGGCGCTCGGGAGGGTGCGTCAAAGGCTCTGATACAGTAGCGGGCCGGATGACCGGCGACGATCGGGCCGCGGCCCTCAATGCCAACATCGCGGCGTACGAAAGCCTCGACGAACGAGCCTACGTCAACGGCGCGCCACACCTGAAGCATGCGTCGATCGCTCGGATCTATGAATCGATGGTCGATTCGGCGATCTCGGAAATCGGACGGGATCCGAAGACGATTAGTGTTTTGGAGCTCGGTGCCGGCAACGGGCTCGCATCCGGCCCGTGGTTCGAGCGCCACGTACGCATGACAGCCGTCGATTCGTCAGAGTCCATGCTCCGCGGGTTGCGCGATCGAGCAGCTCCATACGGCATCAAGCCGAGGCTAGTTCCGGCGGACGCGCTTGACTTCCTCAGCTCAAGCGAAGAGACATTTGACGTGGTCACTCACGTCTCGATGATCCACCACGTTCCCGACTATAGGAACCTGCTGGCCAAATCAGCAGCGCGGGTTGGTCCCGGCGGGTGCTTGATTACTTTCCAGGATCCGCTGCTGTACGCACGGATGCCGTTCGGACATCACTTTGCAGAACGCGCTTCCTATTTTGTTTGGCGCGCGGCTCAGGGGAACTTGAAGCGCGGCCTGAAGACGCGCTGGCGCCGCCTGCGCGGTGTCTACTCTCCGGCTGAGGTGGTCGACTTCGAGGACTACCACGTGGTCCGCGCGGGTGTCGACAGCTCCTCTATCGTGACGTTCCTCCAGGAATCGTTTTCGAAGGTGAGCGTCGTGTCCTACTGGTCGACCTATGGCCGGTCGATGCAGAAGCTCGGTGAGCGCTTCCATCTCGTCTCGAGCTTCGGGATTCTCGCCAGTGGGCGGAAATCAACCTGACGGCAGACGATCTGACGCAGGCCGCCACCGCCGGAGCAGCACCTACCGGAAACAAAGATTCGCCGACGCTTCTGGACCGCCAGTTGAACCGGCTGCGGTCTCGGCTCGACTGGCCGACAGTCTTGATCATCGCCGTCACGATCCTGGCGGCAGCGGATCGAATCTACCGGCTCAGCGGCCGCAGCCTCTGGCTCGACGAAACGGTGACCGCCCAATCCGCCCACCTCAACTCTGCCGCCGATCTCATTGCGCAGTCCCAGGTCTACGTCAACCAGGCGCCCCTCTTCTATTTCGTCACCTGGGGACTCAGGGCTTGGGGCGATGGAGAGTTCATCCTCCGGCTTCCGGCTGCCATCTTCGGGACACTTGCCGTGATCGCGGTGTACCTGCTCGGGCGGAGCGTCTTCGGTCCTAGAGCCGGTGTGATCGCGGCTTTGCTCACGGCCGTCATGCCGTACGCCGTCTGGTATTCGCAAGAGGCCCGCAACTACACGCTTTTCATGTTCATTACGGCCATGCAGATTTACTTCACCTTCAACGCGGTCGAGCGCTCACACCCGCTCGACTGGTTGGGCTTGGCACTCTTCACCACGCTGAACCTTTACACGCACTATCTCGCCCTGGCGGCCACCGCGGGAGTCGTTGTCTACGTCGGCGCTTTCCTAGGAGTCGAGCTTCTTCGCGGAACCGGCCAACGTGCCAAGGCTTTGGCTGCCGCGGTGCTCATCGTGGTCGGGGTTATAGCGGCCTTCGTATTGAGGCGAGCCGTCCTCAAAACAGTGTTCCTGGTGGCGCAGGACATTCTACTCAGAGCTCAGGTGCACGCCGGCTACGTCTTCGCTAGTTGTCTCGGTGCGGCGATTGGGGTTGGCATTCTCGCCTTCTGGCTCCGGCGACGGTCCCGTAGGGTCAAGCTGGCCGCCTCGGCGTCACTGCTTGTGGCCCTTGCCCCGATGTCCCTGATCACTTTCCTGGGCCCTTTTCGCTCATCTCAGGGACGCGTTTCGCTGCCACTCGTCGCTTTGACGGCGACGATCGCCCTGGGGCTCGCCGTCGCCGCCGCACTTTTGGCCCTCGATCTCCTGAAGCACCGGCCCTCTCTCATCCACAAACTCGAATGGGCTACAGTGGCCGCGGCCCTTGTCGCACTGGCCTACGCGCCGTGGCTGCCTTACCTACGGCTCGCAATCAGCCGGCCAGACGTTACTGTTGGGCAGCTTCATCCAACTCACCAGCCGAGCTTCAACGACGTGGTGAGTTTCCTTGACCGTCTTGGCATTTCGGGCTCCTTACTGGTCTTCTTCGCATTGGGTCTGGTGGCGATCGCCATCTGGTTGTTCCGAGGCCGGACCTCGGAGGCTGCCCTGGTGCTCATCAACCTGCTCATTCCGGTGGGCGTGCTCTGCATTTCCGCCGGCCCGGCGATCGTCGACCTCGACATACGCTACCTGGCCTTCTTGTTTCCGACCGCGATGCTAGTGATTGCGGTCGGTGTGGAGGCGATCAGCCTCCTTGTCGTGCAGGTCACTCGGCGCTGGCGGCCGGAGTGGCGGCCAACCTATCGAACCGCAGCCATTCCAGCGGTGTTGTTGACCGCGCTCTTGATGGGGCAGGCGATTCCCGCCCTTGCCGCGTCGTATCAAACCCCCAAACAGGACTACCGCGCCGCGGCCGAGTTGATCGTCTCGAGCCGGCCCGCGCCGATACTACTCAGTGTCGGCAACTATTCGGATTGGTCCGTGATCACTTTTGGCTATTACTTTCATGAGTTAGGCTCACCCGTACACGTCGTCGAAGGCCAGCAGGTTGACAGCGTCGTCGCTTCGACCCTCGCAGCTTCTACGGGAATCGTATGGGGCGTAGTCATCTTTCCATCAGAGGCTCAGTTGCAACTCCTCACATCACCAGGCGCGGAGCAGGTCGAATTCGTGGATGCCACACGCAAGGTCTACCTGGTCCGTTCCACCGATCGGGCCCTCTCCCCCACCCGGCAGGCCATCGAGCTTTTGCGTTGGGAGTCACTTCTCGAACCCAGGTTGCGCGCTCCGATGAAGCTGCTCGATTTCCTAGACGGGCATGGCAGTAGCCTGGGGCCCGACCTGTTGCCAGATCCCTCCATCGGGACTGCAGGTTCGGGAGGCTGGAACCTGCAGTCGGGCGTGACGGTGAATGGGGACGGCGTTGCGATGACGACCAGCGCGACCAATCCTGAGGTGAATGCCACGTACACGGTGCCGGTCCAGCAGAGCAGCGACTACATCGTCTCGTTCGACTGCAGGAACAGCGGACTGAGTGGATGGCAACGCGTTTACGCGATGGCAATCGATCAATCAGGGCATGAAGTGTCCACATTGCCGGGGGGAAGTGGATTCGAATGTCCGCATGCGGACTCCGGGACGGGATCGGCTTTCGCTTTCGAAGCGCCTGGCGGAGCGAGCGCGGTGACATTGATCTTTCGCGTGCACGGATCGGGGACCGCGGACTTTTTGATGATGCAACTGAACTCGATCTCGGATAGCCCTTGAAAGTCTCCGGCTTCACCATCGCCCGAAACGCGATCAGGCTTGGCTACCCGATCGAGGAATCGATCCGATCCCTGCTTCCGCTT
>Ga0307373_10014837_pt1 | contig 10673 bp, 8 predicted proteins | sample OX2MG_FD_202534 | JGI IMG/M metagenome (GOLD analysis project Ga0307373, IMG submission 202534) | Soil microbial communities from Risofladan, Vaasa, Finland - OX-2 | ecosystem: Environmental > Terrestrial > Soil > Coastal area > Acid sulfate soil | place: Finland: Risofladan, Vaasa | collected...
CCTCTCTCGCCCTAGGTCACACGAATTCCCGCCACGGCCCCGAGAGAGATGCAGTTGGCGGTACGAGTACGTGTCTCCAGCGGCCGTCGCTGCACGCTCCACTACCCGCGGCGAGTGAGTGCCGGCTGGTTAGTCTAGCGGTCCCCGCGGCGCGAAGCAACGAAAAAACGGCCGACGGAACCCTCCGGCTGCCGCATTGGCATCGATCGCATCCGCCGTCGTTTCCACTTGATTATCGACCGGATCCCAGCTTTTCCCGAGGATCGCGGCGCCGATCAGGTCAAATCCCGTTTGAACTTCATTGCGGTTCGTTCGTTTCCAGTTGGCACTCGAAATGAAATCCAAGCTACGGCCGGCGCACGAGGGCCGGCGCGGCCGGCCTGGCCCGCGCCGCCTGGCTCGCTTCGTGCGACTGGTTAACCAAGTAACCCGGCGTGCAGCCGATCGCGACGACCAACACCGCGCAGACAATGGCGGCCGACGCCGCGCCGCGGCCCCCTTCGGCGCGGGCGGTGGCCAAGGGTGCGCGGAAGTACATCGCGGCGACGATCCGCAGGTAATACGCCGCCGCCACCGCCGCGTTCAACACGCCGATCACCGCCAGCAAGAGAAACCAAATCTGTTCCGGCGCCGGTGTGTCGCCACCGCCAAGGCCAAAGCCGAAGGCGCTGGCGAAGATGGTGAACTTGCCCCAGAAGCCGGCCAGGGGAGGAATGCCGGCCAGGCTGAACATGAACACCGCGATCGCCAAGGCCGTGAACGGATGAGTCCTGCCCAAGCCGGCCAGTTCATCGACGCCGTCGATCTGCCTCGACTCGCCGCCCAGAAAGGTCAGCGCCGCGAACGTGCCCGCCGTGGCCAGCACATAGACCACCAGGTAGAAAAGCATCGCCCCCATGCCGTCGAGCGCGGGCGAATCGCCGGCCTGGTCGGCCACGGTGAATCCGACCGCCAGCCCCAGGAGCATGTACCCCGCGTGCGCGATCGATGAATAGGCCAACAGACGCCGGACATTGTCTTGCCAAAGCGCGAGCGCGTTGCCGACGGTCATCGTCAGCACAGCCAGCACGGTCAGCGCGGTGGTGATTTGCCAATCGAAGAGCCACATGCCGGGCATCGCGGCGGCGACGATCCGCGTCAGAGCGACGATCCCCGCAATCTTGGGCAACACGGCCAGCACGCCGGCGTTACCGTTCGTGGTGCCCTGATAGACGTCGGGGGCGTAAAAGTGGAAAGGGACGGCCGCGATCTTGAATCCCAGTCCGGCGAACACGAGCACCAGTGCCACGGCCGCCAGCGCTTCGCGCCCTACCGGCTGGTCCGCGGCCTCGCCGAGCGCGGTGGAAAGCGATGCCAGTTCGGTCGAGCCGGCGAGTCCGTAGAGGAAACTGAATCCGTAGAGCGTCAGGGCCGACGAAAGGATGCTCAGGAAGAAGTACTTCACGGCGGCCTCGGACGATGCCACGTCGCGGCGGCCCAGGTACAAAAGCACGTAGGTGGGAATCGAGATCAGCTCGATGCCCAAAAACAGCAGCACGAGCTCCCGTGCGCCCGCCACCAGCATGGTCCCACTCACTGCCAAAAGCAACGTACCGATGAGCTCAGGCTCCTGCACGTCGCGGCCGGGCTGCGACGCCGTCAGCACCAAGACCAGGCCCGCCGCCAACGCCAGCCAACGCGCGTAGATTGCCAGGCGATCCATGCGGCCGGCCGAGTCGAGCGCCAAGGGACCGATCGAAGCGAATGCGGGTGATTCGTGTACCGCCGCGGCCGAGCCCGCCGTCGTTTGCTGATAGAGCGCCGCGGCGGCAACGAGCAACCCGGCCACGGCTACCCAGCCCCATGTGCCGCGCTCCGGCAGGAACGCGCCGGCCACATAGATGAACGTGGCCAGCGCGATCAACGTCAATTCGGGCAGCAACATCAGCACGGTTTCAATCGACACGCGTCAAGCCTCCGGTTGGATTGGGCACCCGCGCAGCGGGCCGGCTCCGCGTGCGAACGTCGCCGGGGACGATCTGCGTCCCGATGGATGATGTCGGCCGTGGGGTGACACGGGGCCGCGGAGCGGCCGAAGGGACGTTCGGGGCACCCGCAGGGCGGGTCGGCAGAGCGTGGGAACGAGGGGAAAGGTGGGCCTGCGCTCGCCGACCCGCTGCGCGGGTGCCCCGGATCTGGTCCCACCCTACGGGATTACTTACCGCCACCGGCCGTCCGACGGGCTGACCGTACTCCCTGGCGTACGTGGCCGAGCTGGTGACGCCGTCGACAAGCCGGTCGAGGTCTTGGCTCATTGGCGCGATGAAATGTTGCGGCCAGAGTCCGATCCAGAAGACGAACACCAACAGCGGTGCCAATGCGCACACCTCGCGCGGCGACATGTCGCGCACCGCCGGGCCTTCTTGGTGGGCCGGTTCGCGCACGGAGCGGAAGAAAACACGCTCGTAGAGCCAGAGCATGTACCAGGCGCCGAGCACTACGCCAAACACCCCCAAGACGGCGATCGCCCGCCACTCGAGCGACCACTCGATCGGCGCCTCGGCGTAACCGCGCTGGAACATCCCCGTGAGCACCAGGAACTCGCCCGCAAAACCGTTCATTCCCGGCAGGCCGATGCTCGACAAGGTGAAGAGCATCATGAACGTGGAAAGCAGCGGAAGCCGGCGAGCCAGGCCGCCATAGTCGGCGATCTGGCGGGTGTGGTAGCGTTCGTAGAGCATGCCCACCAGGGCGAACAGTCCGCCGGTCGAAAGCCCGTGATTGATCATTTGCAAGTTGCCGCCGTACATGCCCGGCTTGTTGAGGGCGAAGATGCCCAACAAGCAGTAGCCCAGGTGGCTGACGCTGGAATAGGCGATGAGTCGCTTGATGTCAGTCTGCGCCAATGCCAAAAGCGCCCCATAGATGATTCCCGCGACCGAGAGCCACAACAACCAAGGAACACATTGGGCGGTGGCGTCCGGCAAAAGAGGCAGGCTGAAACGCAAGAAACCGTAGGCGCCGATCTTCAACAGGATGCCGGCGAGGACCACACTGCCGGCCGTGGGCGCTTGAGTGTGGGCCAAGGGAAGCCAGGTGTGCAGCGGAAACAGAGGGACCTTGATGGCGAAACCGGCGAACAGCCCCAGAAAGATCCAAAGTTGCGTGCTGGCGTCCATGGGCGATTCAGCCACGTGCGCCGTAAGCAAGGGAATCGAGAAGGTCATCACGCCCGTCTCGTGGTAGTCCCAGAGTACGATCGCGACCAACGCCAGGAACGTGAGCAGGCTGCCGGCCAGTGTGAACAGGAAGAACTTGATCGCCGCGTAGCGCCGGTCTTCGCTGCCCCAGATGCCGATCAGAAAGAACAGCGGGATCAGGGTGAACTCGAAGAAGACGTAGAACAAGATCACGTCGCGGGCAACGAACACGCCCAGCATGCCCGTTTCCAACAAGAGCAGCAACGCGTAAAACGCGGGAGCACGGTCGGCGATCGCTTCCCAGCTCACCAGCACCGAGGTCAACGTCAACAGCGCGCTGAGGCCGAACAACCAGACGCTCAGGCCGTCGAGTCCGAGACTGAAGCGGATATCGATGCCGGCGCCGCGCGGCGAGAGCCAGGGTTCGTCGAGACCGACAGCCTCACCGGGCGACAATACGAACTGATGGACCAGGTACGCGGCGCAGGCCAAAGTGGCCAACGAAATCACCAGCGCGATTTTGCGCGCGGTCGCCTCGCCGGTCTCGGCAACGACCCAGATCAGCCCCGCGCCGAAAAGCGGCAGGAAGACGGTCGAGAGCAAAAGGGTAATCATCGTAGCGTCCGCCCTCAATTCAAGTCGACCATGCCAACAACGTCCCGATCAGCACCAACAGGCCCAAGACCATGCCGAGAGCGTAAAACTGGATCAAACCGTTCTGCAACGTCCGCAGGATCGAGCCGGCGTCGGCCGGCAAACGGCCACCGAGGTTCACCAGGCCGTCGACGATCCAGCGGTCGAACCAATACGAAATCGTCGAGAGCAGTCGCAACGGCCAGACGAACAGCACGTTGTAAATGGGGTCGAAGAAAAACTTGCCGTAGGAAAGCTGATAGAGTCGCAGTCCGTAGGCCGACTTGAATTGCCGCGTGAGCCACTCGACTCGACCGCGATCACCCAGGTAAAGCAGCGCCGCCAGCGCGATGCCGGCCAGGGCGACGATCGTGCTGATGACGGCCACTTCGAAGTGGGCCGCCGCGTCGTGCTCGGCGTGCTCCAGGGCGGCGTAGGCCAGCGAAGGCGTATGGTGCAGGAAACGGCCGAACGAATCCCGCCAGACGAAGCCGACGCCGGCCGCGCAAACGGCCAGCACCACCAACGGCCAGAGCATGACCGGGGGCGCTTCGTGCGCGTGGTGGCCGGCTTCGGGTGGTACCTTCGTCTCGCCGTAAAAAGTCAGGAAGAACCCCCGGAAAGTATAAACGGCCGTCAGGAAGGCCGTGAACAGCCCGGCTAAATAGAGCGCCTCGTAGAGCGGAAAGTCCGTGTTGGAAAACGGCAGCCGGGCCCCCTGGTGGCCGCACTCGGCGACCGCCGCCAGGATCGCGTCTTTGCTCCAGAAGCCGGCCAAGGGGAACACGCCGGCCAACGCCAGGCAACCGCACAGGAACACCCAGTGGGTCTTGGGGAGCACGGTCCGCAGCCCGCTGAACCGCCGCATGTCGATCACGCCGCCCATGGCGTGCATCACGCTGCCGGCGCTGAGGAACAACAGCGATTTGAAGAACGCATGGGTGAACAGGTGGAACATTCCGGCGGTGACGCCGGCCAGCGTGCCGACGCCGACGCCCATAAACATGTAGCCAAGCTGGCTGATGGTCGAATAGGCCAGCATGCGTTTCAAATCGGTTTGCGTGAGCGCGATCACGCCGGCCATGAGCGCGGTGAAGCCGCCCACCAGGGCCACCGCCGCCTGGGCCTGGGGCGCGGCGACCAAAAGCGGCGTACAGCGAGTCAACATGTAGACGCCGGCCGTGACCATCGTCGCGGCGTGGATCAAGGCGCTAACGGGCGAGGGCCCTTCCATCGCGTCCGGGAGCCAGACGTGCAGTGGAAACTGAGCGCTCTTGCCGCAGGCCCCGGCCAGCAGAAGAAGGCAGATCAACACGCCGACCGTTCCGCCCACGTAGCTCTCGTCCACTCGACCCGACAGCCGCGATTGTCCGAACACGCCGGCTACCGCCACTTCATCCGCCGGCGATCCGTCTTCGACGCGAACCGGCGCGCCGCTTGAGTCAACGTCGTGGAAATTGAGAGTGCCGTACGTGGTCCAGATCAGAAACAGCCCCAGCGCGAAGCCGAAATCGCCGACACGGGTGACCAGAAACGCTTTCTTGCCGGCCGCGGCGGCCTCCGGCTTTTCGAACCAGAAGCCGATCAGGAGGTACGAGCACAAGCCGACCGCCTCCCAGAAGACGTAGAGCAGCGCGAAATTGCTCACCGAAACGAGCATGGTCATCGAGAACACGAACAACGCCACGTAGGCGAAGAAACGAGCGTAGCCCGGATCGCCCCGCATGTAGCCCACCGAGTAGATCGCCACCAGCGACGAAATGAACGTGACCATCGCCAGCATGATCGAGGTCAGCGGGTCGCTACGGAGCGTAACGTCGATCGTAAAGTCGTGCCGGCCGGGCGCGGTGCCCAGGGCGTCGCCGATGTCGACCCAGGTCCAAAGCGTGTAGACCTGTTCCACGCCGACCTGCGCCTGGTCGGACGAATTCTCGGACCGCCCTATGACGTCGAATAGCAAGAACAGGCTGAAGACGAACGACGCCACCAGCGCGGCGATGACCGGAAGGTGGCTCCGCTCCTTCAAGAGCCGGTGGCCCAAGAGGCCGACCGCCAGCGCCGCCGCCAACGGCAGCGCGGGCACGAGGACCGTCAATGTTTCGGTGTCAACCATGTCTGCGCTCCGGAGCGAACCGCTCTGCGACTTCCTTCTGCGTCACTGGTCGAGCGATCGACCGCCTGTGTCTGACTATGACCTGGAAAGTCAGGCGGCGGATTGGAGGTCTCATTAGCAGTGAGTTTAGGGTGCGTTTAGGAAGCCCAATTTGTGCGCTAACGGCCCGATCGGTCAGGGCGAATTGAGCCAGTCAGGTTCGTCGAAGAAGCCAGCCAAAGGAAACGTGAATCCCGGCAGGACTTCGCCGCCGTTCAACGTGTCGTCTTCGCGCAGCACGTTCAGCGCCTGACGCGAGGAATAGACCGACACGGTCCCGGCGTCGGGGTCGAAGTACCAGACCAGCCTGACGCCGGCGCCGAAATAATCGTCGAGCTTCTGGTTCATTTCCCGCTCGGTGTTCCCCTCGCTGAGGATCTCGATTGCCAGATCCGGCGCAAGCTCCGGAACCGCGACCCCTTTGACGCGCCGACCTGCCAGTCGCGACCGAGAGATGTACGAAACATCGGGAATGCGAATCAGGCCCGGCGCGAGCTTGAGCATTCCGTCGGGCGCGGTCACGATGCCCAGCCGCCTCTTCCTCACAAAGCCATTGAGCACTTCGATCAGCAAGCCGGCTAGGTACGACTCGTAGAGGCCCATCGTTTTCTCCACTAGCACGCCTTGGACCAATTCGTATCGCCGCTTCTGACGCTCGGCAGCCTCGACGACATCATCCTCGGTAGCCGTGCCCGGCGGCGCGGAACTACCGATGCGGTGGGCGGGGATCGGGCCGAACAGGTCGAGCAGGTCGGCCACGGTCAGAACCTTGGAGTCGGGGATTGAAATCGACATGGAATTCTCCGGCTGCTAGACCACTTCATCTTGCCGACGGCACTTGTGTTTGGCAAGGCGGGAAACGGTTGCCAATTCGCGTACCGCACCAGGCGTTCATACATGACTCCTATGGACCATTTCTTCGACGGGCTGCTCGGGTTCGACGCCTGCCGGCGGTAGCGTGGGCCAGTGTTCGACGTCGGGCGTTTCCTCGGGCAAGGCGTCCTCGACGAATTTGGGCTGGTTGGCCTCGCGCAGCGATTGCCAGACGACGATATCGAGCTGGCCGCTCTCGTGGTACAGCATCAAGATCAGGGCCAAGGCGATCGCCGCCTCACAAGCCGCCACCGTGAGGATGAAAATCACCAGTACCTGGCCTCCCCAATCGTTGTGGAAGCGTCCCCAGGCGACGAGGCTCACCGAAATGCCCTGCAACATCATTTCGGCGGCCAGGAACATGACGATCATGTTCCGCCGGCTCAGGAAACCGATCAGTCCAATTCCGAACAACAAGGCGCCGATCAGCAGGTAACGATCGAGCAATTGGACCTCATCCATGAGGGGCCTCCTCCTGGCGGCGGGGTGCCGGCTTGCCCTGGGCCACGATCGCGATCGCTCCGACCAGTGCCACCAACAAGAGCGTACCTGCCACCTCGACGGCCAGCAGGTGGCGGCTGAACAATTGGCGGCCGAGGTGCGCCATGTGCTCGGGGTGCAGAATCTCGGCTTGCCGCTGGTCCGCGGTGGCACGTTCGTCCGCAATCGACACCGGCGCCGCCATCGTGCCGGCCCCGCGCGCCGCGAACATCACCGCCGAGAGCAGGCCGATGAGCAAGGCACCGGTCGAGGCCGACAGCAACGCCTCCCAGCTCACGCCGTCGTACGCGGTTTGGCCCTTGGGCTGGGCCAGCATCAGCACGAACAGAAACGTGACCAGAATCGCGCCGGCGTAGACCACGACGGTGGCCACGCCCAGGAACTGCGCGCCCTGGTACAGGAACAAACCGGCCGTGCCGAGCAAAGTCAGCGCGAACCAAATGGCGCAATAGACCGGGCTGCGCATCGTGACGGCGCCCAGCGCCGAAACGATCGTCGTGGCGGCCAGCAAGAGGAACACGCTTTCGGCGAAGGCGTGCGCGCGGTCGAAGCGAACCACCAACGATCCCAACAACCCCAGGCCGACGGCCGTGAGCACCGCGCCCAGGGCACGCCCCGGCGCTCGGCCGCGTGGCAAGAGCAACCAAGTGCCGATGGCCAACAACACCGTTGCGCCGGCCAGCGCTTCCAGCCGTGTCATACCGTGCCTCCCAGCGCTTGCGACTTCATCGGCTCGGCATCCTTCGTCTGGTCGTAGACGCTCAACAGCTTCTCCTTGTCGAAGATCATCTCCTCGCGGCTGCGACCCGTCAGGTCGAACAGGCTCGTGAGCTCGATCGCGTCGACCGGGCATGCCTCCTCGCACATCCCGCAGAAGATGCACCGAAGCTCGTCGATCGAGAAACTCTCGGGGTACTTTTCGCGATCGGGCCAGGGGCTTTCGATCCCGACGATGTCGATACAGTGGGCCGGGCAAGCGGTCGCGCAAAGAAAGCAGGCCACGCACTTCACGCGTCCCTGCTCATCCTTGTTCAGTCGGTGAACGCCGCGGTAGATCAACGGGTTTTCGATCTTCGGCCTGGTTTCGGGAAAGCTGACCGTGATCTTGGGCGAGAACAGGTGCCGCGTGGTCGTGGTCAGGCCCTGAATCAAAAGCGGCAAGTACATCTTGCCGGCCAGGCCGAGCTTCGGCTCGTCGATCCACTGAATGTCAAGGTCGTCAGGTTTCATGGCTCGTCGGGCAGGTTTTCAACCTGCCATGATCCCCTCCGATTCGAAAACAACCCCCACAAATACGCACTTCCAAACCTCGGATAGTACGGATAACACTGATACCTCGGATGACCAAAGTACGTTTTTGCTCATCCGTGCTATCCGCGTTATCTGCGTAATTCGTGGTTGTATTTTCACATTGTTCTCGGAGCGAATGGTTTAGTATCCTTATTTATGGCAGGTTGGAAACCTGCCCCACGCTCCGCGGACGGTTATCTCCGGCCAGTGGCGCAATCACACCGGCAGCGATCCAGGTCGCCGTCGCGACGCCCCACATCACGGTCGCGGCCAGCCAGTCCGTACCGCCGCGGGCGTGCTGGTACTCGACCAACGCGGCCACCGCAACCAGGTTGACCAGCCCGAGGGGCAACATCACTTTCCACGACAGCGTCATGAGTTGGTCGAAACGGAACCGCGGCCAACTCCAGCGGGCCATCATGAAAAACAAGATCACCCCCAGCACCTTGATCGACAGCACCAGCACTCGCAGGATCGCCGTGGCCCAGGTGACCTCGTTGCCAAAGCCGGTGAGCCCCCAAAGGTGCCAGCCGCCGAAGAACAGGATCACGATCAAGAACGCGGCCGTGACCATGTGCAGGAACTCGGCGATCAGGTACATCAACAACCGCATGCCCGCGTACTCGGTGTGGTAGCCGCCGATCAGTTCCTGCTCGCACTCGGGCAAGTCGAACGGCAGGCGAGCGCTTTCGGCGAACGCGGCCACCAGGAACACGATGAAGCCCAGTGGCTGGTAGACCACGTTCCAGACGCCGCTTGTAGCCTGGACTTCGATGATCTTCTCCAGCCGCAACGACCCGGAAAAGAGAACCACGCCCAGAATGCCCAGCCCCATCGGCAGCTCGTAGGCGATCAACTGGGCGCTGGAGCGCAGCCCGCCGAGGAAGCTGTATTTGTTGTTGCTGGCCCAGCCGCCCAGAATCACGCCGTAAACGGCGATGCTGCCCAGCGCAAAGACATAGATCAACCCCACGTCGAAGCCGGGGGCCACGACCAGTTCGATCTGGTGCTCGACGCCGGGAATGCCCGCGTCGGAGGGTAGCACGCTGCCGAACGGAACCGCGGCGAACGCGGCCAGGCCCGCCGCGAGGATCGAGATCGGTGCGAGCGTATAGAGGAACTTGTCGACCTGATGGGGTGTGATTTCTTCCTTGAAAATGAATTTTAGCCCGTCCGCCAGCGGCTGTCCCAGGCCGAACAGCTTGATCTTGGTCAGCGGTACGCCGACACGATTGGGCCCCACGCGGTCCTGTACCCAAGCCGCCATCCAGCGCTCCAAGAGCACCAGGTACGCGGCCGCGGTCATCATCCCGCCGATCAACAGCGCGATCTTCACCAGGGCTTCGATGACGAGCTCTTGCATAGAGTGAGTGGTGTGTGGTGTGGTGTGTGTGCGCCTCGTTCCCACGCTGGAGCGTGGGAACGGCATCCTCGGACGCTCCGCGTCCCTGTCTCCTGACTCTGTGCTTACGTTACTGCGCCAGCGAGTTGGTTGAGTTTCAAGTCGACGCCCACCGCCGGGATTTCTCCACTTGCCACGGCGAAGTAGGCGATTTCGGCGGCCAGTTCCTCGCGCGCCACGGCCGCATTGTACAAGCCCGGCCTGCCTAAAAGCCGCCAAAACAAGGGCCCCTCGGCCCAGGCGCCGGCCGGCGGGCGAACGGCCCACTTGAACTCTTGCAGCCGGTCGGCGTGGTTCACGTACGAACCTTCCTTCTCGGCGAACGTCGCGCCGGGCACCTGGAACGTGGCCCGCTCCCACAGCGGTGTCGCCCAAAGGTCCTGTACGATCAGCGTTTTCACGGCAGCGAACCGCCGCGCCACCGAGTCGTCGAAGGCGGGCTGCGGATAGCCGCCGGTGACCCACGCGCCGCCGATCGTGCCCGACTCACAACGTACCAGGAAATCGTCGAACGAAAGGCCGCTTCCGGTAAAGTGCCTGATGACGGCCTCGACGCCGCGGCGGTTGGGGCACTTCTCGGCGCGGATCGTAAAGCCGCTCTTGAATCGTTCGTCGTGGCCGACCGTCAAGACCGGCCACAAGG
>Ga0307373_10014840_pt1 | contig 10672 bp, 7 predicted proteins | sample OX2MG_FD_202534 | JGI IMG/M metagenome (GOLD analysis project Ga0307373, IMG submission 202534) | Soil microbial communities from Risofladan, Vaasa, Finland - OX-2 | ecosystem: Environmental > Terrestrial > Soil > Coastal area > Acid sulfate soil | place: Finland: Risofladan, Vaasa | collected...
CTTCGCGGCACGCCCCTCCACGGCCCACCGCTAACTCAACGCACCTTCGCCAAACCAACGGACAGCCATCGCTCGACATTTAAGGACAGATAGCGGGGGACGTAGCAGCCGATAACAAACGAGCGCCGGGACATCTAGGCACTTGTCACTCGTGGAGAGTCACGCCCGCAGGCACATACAAAGCTAACGCCAGCATGAACAGAACCGCGGCGAAAATGGTCTCGTGCTTTGGACGGACAATGCAGTCGGCGAACCACAATAGCCCCCACTCGAGCATCAATACGAGAAACAGGCGCTCGGGTGCCCAAACCAATCCACCTGGAAGCTGCCGAAGCCTGAACACCTCGATGGTACCACGAGCGTAGTACCAAGCCAAAAGGACGGAGCCGACCGCGATCGTCCATCGAGCCCTTGCAGAAATCAACCAGTCTCGAACGTTTTGGAATCGTGGATAATAAGCGGTGTTTTTCGAGTTCCACTTGCCCTGTGCATACCGAATGCCCAAGTCAATTGGCACGATGATAAACATCAATACAGAAGTCACCATCCCGGCTTGTATCGCGTCCCATATCCGATGGTAGGGCGGGCGGGGTTGCTCGATGGCGTCTGCGAGAAAGCGGAGCCCGAACGCCAACGCAAAATATAGGAATGAGATTACTGCGGGGGTGGCGAGCAGTCGGAGGATTGGGAGCATGTGCAGCAGCGTCTAGGAAACGTCATAATACTGTTATCGGTGGCACCACGTCCAACAAGAGAGCGGTGTTGAGCGAAATGACGAACTTGCGTTACGTCCGACTGTTGCGTCTCAAGTTATACTTTATGCATGGGGCCAGAAAAAGAGGCCAGAAAAAGGACATCGGCCGGAAAAAGACATCGGCCAGAAAAAGACATCCATCATCTTGCGGTAAGATGGGGGAAATGGCGAAGCAGGGATCAAGGCCGCCCGATCCCTGACCATCTGACGCAACCCATTCCGGAGAAGCAAGTTATAACGCAAAGTCCGCCGGCTCGGTCGTGCCCGCTTGGGTCGATCACTGCAAGGTGTTTCGCAACCGGCCCGACATCCGCTTTGAGGGGCGAATTCACGAGCAGGTATTGGCCTCCATCCGGAGCGCAGGAGGCGAAGTCGTGTACACGCCGCTCTTCGTGGTTCACGCGGGCGCCGACCACTCGCCCGAAGGCCGCCGGCGCAAACTTGCACGTGATTTCAAGCTTCTACGGTTGGAACTCAAGGAGCACCCGGGCCAGACCTTCGCGCTCTTCAACCTGGGCATGACGTTCGCCGACGCCAGGAAGTTCCGCAAAGCGGTGCGGGCACTTGAGCGCAGTCTGGCCGCCTCGCGAGCCTGGAAAGGGGACGCAACTCGTTTCAGCTGACAGGAAAAGGGGACGCAACTCGTTTCACGTTCGTCTCCACGACGGTCTTGGACGCCGCCGGCCGCACCCGCGCGGTTCTCGACCAACTTGCCAATCGCACGACGCTGGGTTACGATCTCGCCGGACGAAACATCACGCGGCAAAATCCATTGGGCTTCACCTGGACGACGCTCTTCGATTGCCTCTCGCGCCCGCGGGCCACGGTCGATCCGCTGTCGCATCGTGTTTCAATGAGTTATGACGCCGCCTCGCGGCCGTTCACTTCCACGAACGGCCTCGGTTTCGTCACGACCACCGTGTTTGATGCCGATGGCCGCGCCAAGGCCACGATCAACCCCTTGGGTTTCCGTTATTCGACCATCTTCGATACCGCCTCGCAGCCTGTCGCCACAATCGACCCGTTGGGCCGAAGGAACACCACGGTATTTGATTCCGCCGGCCGGACCAAGGCCACGATCAATGGCCTCGGCTTCCGAACGACCCTGGGTTATGACGCCGCCTCGCAGAACACTTCGGCACAGGATGCGCTTTCTCGGCGAACAACGTCCCTCTACGACCTTGCCGGACGGACACGAGCAACCATCGACGCCCTGAATTTCAGAACAACGGTTGGGTTCGACGCTGCATCGCGCCCGGTCACGATCACGAATGCCATCGGTGCCGTCGTCACGACGGTTTATGATGCCGCCAGCCGGGTCCGCGCGACCGTCGATGGCACCGGCGCACGGACGACTATGGGTTATGATGCGGCGAACCAAACCATCAGCGTCGAGAACGCCCTTGGGAATATCGTCACCAGCGTCTATCTCGCCACCGGCTGGCGGCGAGCGACGGTCGATCCGCTTCTCCACCGTGTCACGGCGTCATTCGACGTGGCGGGCCACACCGTTTCCGTCCGCGACGCCAACAACAACCTCGTCACGACGGTCTTCGATCCTACCGGCCGCGCGGTGGCGAACGTGAACGCCCTGGGCTTCCGGGTCACGACGCTCTTCGACGCAGCCAACCGCCGCACGGCCCTCGTCGATGCCCGTGGGAACAGGTACTCGTTTGGGTATTCCAAGGCGGATCAGCAAGTAACGACGACCGACCCGCTCCACCGGGTACAAACCGTCACATTCGACGCCGCCTCGCAGCCCGTTGTGCGAATCGATGCCAGGTCGTTCCGGGTCAGCCAGGTGTTCGATAACGCTGGACAATTGGTGGGAATCCGGTATCCTGATAGTTCAAGGGTCACGCAAGTTTTTGATCAAGTCGGGAATCGTCGGGTTTTGCGGGATGCTACCGGATCCTATACGACTACCTTCGATTCCTTGAACAGGGCACATGCCGTGGAAAACCCCGCCTTGAAGACGGTCACGGTCACCTGGGATGGCGCCGGCCGGCGCCGCACGCTCGTCAATCCTGACGGGGGAATCGTCACGTATTCCTGGTCGAAGCGGAACCAATGCGTCGCTCTGCAAAACGCTGACGGCGACCGCACGTCATGGACGTTCGATCCAGCCGGCCGCCAGACGGTTCAGCTTTTGGCCAACGGGGTCCGGGTCAGCTTGGCCTACGATACCGCCGATCGCCTCGTTCGCTTGGCGAACCTGAACTCCTCCGGCACCACGCTCTCCAGTTTCCGCGACACGTGGGACGCTGCCTCAAACCGCGTGAACCGCGTCGAGGCGGACGGAACGCGCGTTTCTTGGAGCTACGACACGAGCTACCAACTCACACGAGAGCGCCGTAGCGGCACGACTTTTGCCTACGACACGACGTATTCCTATGATCCTGCGGGCAATCGCAAGCTCAAGATCAATAGTGGTGCCCGCACCACGATCACGCTGGATGGCGCGAACCAACTCGTCAAATCGGTCGATTCGACAGGAACGACCACGTTTTCGTTCGACCAAAATGGGAACCAACGGTTGCAGATCGCCTCCGCCGGTGGCGGCACCACCACGAACACCTGGGATTACGAGAACCGGCTTGTCAAGGTCGCTCTTCCCACCGGGATTCTAAACACGTATACGTTCTCCGGCGACGGCCAGCGCGTCCAGATTCAGGATTCCTCCGGCACGACAAAGCAAATCTACGACGGCCAGAAGGTGCTGCTGGAAACTGACCAGACAAACGCCACCCAGGCGGTCTACACGTCGTCGCCGGGCGTATCCGGCGACCTCGTCAGCCAAAAGCGCCTCCTCGTTCCACACTACCATGTTTTTGATCCGCTCGGCTCGACGGATCGTCTTGTCAGTTCCACGCAGGTCGTCACCGACACTTATATTTACAAAGCGTTTGGTGAGAGCTTGCTGGCCGGGACGACGGTGAATCCGTTTCGATTTGTGGGGTCTCTCGGCTACTATTTGAATCCTGACACAGCAGATTGTCATGTCGGCGCAAGGCGGTATTTGGTTAGCTTCGGGAGGTTTGCTTCTGCCGATCCAATCCGCTTTCTGGGTGGGACAAACTTCTACACCTACGCCATGTCGAAGGTATTGCTTCTTGTCGACCCTTCCGGCTTGCTCTGCTGTTCCGAAAAGGAAGAAAAAGAAGAGGATTGTTGCTGCACCATCAATGACATCACGCTTGTCAAAACTAGCAAGGACATTCCGGACGCTGTGAAAGGCTGTCGGTTCAAGAACCCGAAGGGCGCTGCTTATGACCTCAATACGCCGGGGCCTCTACTTAAGCAAGTCGGCAAAAAGCCGCCGACGTACGCTGTGCATAACGTCTTCTGGTGGGTGTTTTGCGGAAAGTGCCTTCAGGACTGCGAGTTCAAGAGGTATCTGAAACGCACCTCCACAATCGGCCCTATGACTGAAGAGCAGCCGATGGGCGATGGTTTCGTGGATAACGCTCATATACAGGCCAATGTCAATCTGCTCGACAACGATGGCCCGGGAAAGCAGTTTGGAATTGCTCCTCATGAGTTTTGTCCGGTAAACAACAAGGACGCGTGGGCCAAAGCTAAGTGTATCGTCATCGCAGATGCACCAGGTGCCAGAGATCCTATCGCGGAGTTTGTGAAGTTCAGTTTGCAATGGAATTTCTTAATTCAGGTCAAGTCGAAGAAAGAGAAAAAAGTCGTTGGCAACGCCTGGTACGACGTCGAGATCGTCGGTCAAATCGTCGAAGGGCAGGGCATTGACTACACAAACGAAGTCGAAGACACAGGTACGGAGACATTTCCGTGCAAGGACAAATGACCTGGCGTTCGCGCCTGCCGACATTTCAGTTTAGCATCGCTCAGTTGCTTGGGCTGGTGACTCTAGTTGCTGCAATGCTTGGCACCTGGTACTTTTGCACGCGCGCCGAACGCGCGGCGACCCATATACGGAGCCTGGGAGGGGACGTGGAATGGGTCATCGACGGATCACTTGTAAACACCGACATGCGGCCACTCCCGCCGGAGGAAAGATACTCACGCGTTGTTATTGGGAGCGAATGGAGCGGAGGCCGCAGAGGGCTCCGCCTGCTCAACTCCATTCGTCAGATGCGCCACCTGGAAATATCGGCATCTACTGAAATAGCAACCCTTTTGGATGTTAACCTTGATTCATTAACGAAGCTACGCGCTATCAAAATCGAGGGGTTGTCCGTCCCGGCACAATGTGTTTCGCAGCTAGCTAGGATGACCGTTCTGGGGGACGTCAAGTTTGTAGATTGCGAGTTGGATGGAGAAGTGGTTGCCGTTACTTCGGAGCTCCCCGTTCTCCATGAATTAGGATTGAACGGCAGCCGGATTAAGGGACATATTCGTCCGGCGAAGGGGTCGAGCCTGCATCGTATCGACTTGAGTCAGGCATCTCTGCCCGATGATGAGTTAGACTGGCTCGCGAGCCTCAAGGACGCAAGGACGATTTTGTTGTCTGATACGTGTGTCACCAACCGTAGCCTACTTCAGTTGTCCGCTCTTCCGCGGCTACAAACGATCAGTGTCGTGCGCACGGCCGTCACAAAGTCCGGCATGGATGAATTCCTGCGAACCGCCATTCGATCTGACTGTTTCTTGTACAACGGGTAAGCGCCTCGGCAGCCAAGCACGCAAGAATCGTTTTAAGCGTTCCGGAGGGGCATAAAGGGGACAGGAACGGAAAACGGGTCAGAACTATTTTAAGATAGTTCTGACCCGAATGGCACTTCAGCCTGTCCTCTAAGGAGTTGCGGCGATCCGGCGGGCGGCGCGTCGATTCGAGCGGCGCGCACCGTGGGCGTTGCCAGGGGCGGTCTTTTTGTAAAATCGTCCGCACCCGCACACGTCAGTGATTGATCTTTTCTTTGAAACCTTCGTTGGTCTATGATTCTCGGCCAACGAGACCTTCCTTGGTTGGTGGCGGGTAATCTCCAGACCAAGGAGGGTCTCGTGTCATTTTCCACACTTGGCCATTCGTTGCCACACCGGTTTTCTCTGGTCCTCACGTCGTTCCTTCAGGCACCGGGCTTGGCGTTTTCCGAGACACTGTCGGAGGAGACGATTCAAGCAGCATTTGATGCCGAAGGCGTGGCCTTCGCGCAAGACGAGGACTGCGTTTATACCGCGCCGGTCACCTTCTGGGCTTGGCTGTCCCAGACGGTCCACAAGGGCGAAAACCGTTCATGCACCGCCGCCACGGCGCGCGTCGTGGCTCTGCTGATTGGATTGGGACGCCAGCCATGCTCGGACAACAGCGGCGCGTATTGCAAGGCGCGGGCCAAGCTGCCGGAGCCCGTGATCCAGCGCCTGGTGTACGACGTTGCCGACGGCTGCGAACGTGCCGTCCCCGATGCGTTCCTCTGCTTCGGGCGACATGTCAAGCTGGTGGATGGTACGACCGTGAGCATGCCCGACACGCCAGAGAATCAAGAGGCGTATCCGCAGACTTCGTCTCAGGAAGAAGGTTTGGGCTTTCCGATGGCCCGGATGGTTGTCTTGATTTCCCTCGCGACTGCCATGATCACGGGTATGGCGATGGTTCCCTGCAGCGGTAAGGAAACCGGCGAAACGGCGCTCTTCCGCCAACTATTGGGCCGACTCGAGCGGGGCGACATTGTGTTGGGTGATCGCTATTTCTGCTCGTACTTCATGATCTGCCTGTTGCGGGAGCTTGGTGTGGATTTGGTGACGCTACTGCACCAAAAGCGCACAGCCGACTTCCGTCGCGGAACGCGGCTGGGTCCCGGCGATCACGTCGTCGAGTGGCAGCGGCCGGAGCGCCCTGAGTGGATGGACGAGGCAACCTACGATCGGATGCCGGCATCGATCCAGATCCGCGAGATGGAATACAAGGTGACCAAGAAGGGTTTCCGCGCCGATGTGCTCGTGATCGTGACCACGTTGCTCGACGCCCGAGAGTACACACGTGACGACCTCGCCGATCTGTACCGTCAACGTTGGTCGGTCGAGCTGGACATTCGCGCCATCAAATGCAGTTTGGATATGGACGTCATGCGTTGCAAGTCACCGGAGATGGTTCGCAAGGAGATCTGGACCTGCCTGCTGGCGTACAACCTGATTCGGAAAACGATGATCGAGTCAGCGCTGGCGTCCGGCAAATCACCGAGGCAGTTGAGTTTCACTGTGGCCATGCAGAAGATCGCAGCCAGTTGGGTTTCGGCTCCGCTGTTGAGCGAGACAACGCTTGCTGTGCTCATTGGGACCAACCAAAAGCACTTGGCAGGACACCGTGTCGGTGATCGTCCGGATCGCGTAGAACCTCGCGCGGTCAAACGCCGTCCCAAAGCGCTGGCGCTCTTGACCAAGCCGCGGGCCGAAGCGCTACGGGAACTGTTGTCCGCCTAGGCTTGACACGGCTCTCGCGCCGTAATTCGACCGTTCCATTTCGAGGAGCCAAGCGTCTATCCGAACTGCCGACGTGCGTAACGCTGCCATCGACCCGAACGGCAAAGCACGGGATGCGCCCGCGGTGCGCCCTGGGCCATCGACGTCGCAAGATCACGACAGGCATCCAAAAAACTCTCGCGCCTCGGCGCCGGCCTCGTGCCGCCCGCGACCGCCGTCGCCGTAAGTCGTTGCACCATGGGCTGAAGTGCCATTCAGTTCTGACCCGTTTTCCGTTCTCCGACGCTGTATGACGCCGCCAACCGCCGCACGGGCTTGGTCGATGGCCGTGGGAACAGGTACTCGTTCGGCTATTCCAAGGCCGACCAGCAGGTAACCCAAACCGACTCCCTGTTGCGGGTGCAAACCGTTACGTTCGATGCCGCCTCGCAGCCGGTCGTGCGGATCGATGCGCGGTCGTTCCGTGTCAGCCAAGTGTTCGATAACGCTGGACAATTGGTGGGAATCCGTTATCCTGATAGTTCAAGGGTTACGCAGGCTTTTGATCAAGTAGGCAACCGCCGGGTCTTGCGGGATAACACTGGATCCTATACGACCACCTTCGATTCCTTGAACAGGGCACATGCCGTGCAAAACCCTGCCTTGAAAACCGTGACCGTAACCTGGGATGGCGCCGGCCGCCGCCGCACGCTCATCAATCCTGACGGGGGGATTGTAACGTATTCCTTCGACAAACGTGACGAGTGCGTCGCCCTGCAAAACGCCGACGGCGACCGCACCTCATGGACGTTCGATCCAGCCGGTCGCCAGACGGTGCAGCTCTTGGGCAACGGCGTCCGGGTCAGCCTCGCGTATGACGCCGCCGATCGGCTCGTCCGCCTGGCCAACCTGAATTCGTCGGGCGTGACCATCTCCAGCTTCCGCGACACCTGGGATAATGCCAACAATCGGGTTTCCCGGGTCGAGGCCGATGGAACTCGCGTTTCCTGGAGTTATGACGCCAGCTACCAGCTCACGCGCGAGCGCCGTAGCGGCATGACCTCTGCCTACGACACGACGTACTCGTATGATCGAGCTGGAAACCGCGTGCGGAAACTCGACAGCGGTTCTCGCACAACGATCACGCTAGATGTCGCCAACCAACTTGTTAAGTCAGTGGCCGCAGCCGGTACGACAACCTTCTCATTTGACGCCAACGGCAACCAGCGTTTGCAAATTGCGCCGGCCGGCGGCGGCACGACAACCAACACCTGGGATTTCGAGAACCGGCTGACCAAGGTTCAGTTGGGAAGCGGCGTCGTAAACACTTTCACGTTCAGCGGCGACGGCCAGCGGGTCCAGACTCAGGATTCCTCCGGGACGTTGAAGCAAATCTACGATGGCCCGAAGGTGCTCCTCGAGACCGATCAGACGAACACGACGCAGGCGGTATACACATCGTCGCCGGGAATGTACGGCGATCTTGTCAGCCAGAAGCGGTTGCTCGTGCCACATTACCACGTTTTCGATCCGCTCGGCTCGACGGATCGTCTCGTCAGTGCCGCTCAGGCGGTGACGGACACGTACATTTACAAGGCGTTCGGGGAGATCCCACTTACGGGGACGACGGTCAATCCGTTCCGTTACGTCGGATCCCTCGGTTACTACTTTAATCGCGACACAGCGGATTTTCACATTTCCGTCCGACGGTATTTGGCCGCGCTCGGAAGATTCGCTTCGGCGGACCCGACCGGGCTGCTTGCTGACGCAGATCTCTTCGGCTATTGTGGCAATAGTCCGATGTCGTCCGCGGATCCCAGCGGCCTTATGAAAATCACCGCTACGCGCGCAAAGCTGACACTTTGCGGAGGCACCGAGTTTTCAGCCACTTACACGCCCTACAACCCACGAGGAGTAGAGATCAGGGGCAAGGTCATCCTTGTCCAAGAAGTATGTGACCAATGCCACATTGCGGATTGTCTCAACGATCCACAATCATCCTGTTTCTGTGGCCCTCCCAAGGACCGGCAAATCAGCAATCCCTTCTGCTTTTACGAGGCTTGGATCCTCAAGGCCTATGACGTCGTTAAAGGTAGGGCATTTGTAAAGGACGACATTAAACTCCGGAGGCAGAGCCTCCCTTGGGGATGTCCTAACACAAAGGGATCGCGAGGTAATACGCATATCCTGAGGCTATTCACCGCAGATAAGGCGCGACTTAAAGAATTCGGTTTAAAGTTCATCCACGACCATGTGAACTCCCCGTGTGCGCGCATAGAAACGTCTCCGGCAAGTCTAGGCGCGCCTTCATTCTGGAACGACAGTGAAACGACCATCGATAGCGGCGGATTCGCTTATGTCGTTAATTGGGATTGTTGTTCGAGGTGCATCGCATGCCAGTGGTTCATTATTTCTACAGACCCGGAGCAAGAGAACGGGGGATGCTACCGGGTGAATCAGAATCCAAAGTGACTGGATGGGGCAAATTGAGGAATTCACCATCCCCACACAAGAAAGCGTCGATTGCGCCTGAGGATTAGAGGATTGCATGGGAGCTCTTCGCTTTCGAAGCATTCAGTTTCGACTTCGGTCTCTTTTGTTAGTTGTGGCAATTATCTGCGCGCCTCTCGCCTGGCTTTCGTGGATCATGCAAATGAAGCGCGCGGAACGTGGAGCAGTTGCCGCATTGGAGCGTCTGGGAGGAGAGGTATTGTACGATTGGCAAGTTGACGAGGATCTCCTGGCTCTGAAAGCCCCAACCCCGCGGCACCCAGCATGGCTGCGGACTGTATTCGGCGATGACATTCTTGCGCGCCCGCTGGTGGTATCTCTGCCCTCGGAATGGGTGTTCGCGAATAGCGCAAGTGATGGGGCGATTGGCGATAGTGATTTGGACTTGCTAAAGGATCTGCCGAGGCTGCGCGCGTTGACGGTCTACAGTTCGAACGTGACCGACGATGGTCTGAAGGTGCTTGCGCGTCTGACTGGGATACGGCGGCTCTCTCTGCTCACGCCGAAAATCACTGTGACCACTCTAGAAGAGCTTCAACTTTTGCCTGAGTTGGACACCCTTAGTTTAGCCCACTGCAAGCTGTCCGGTGAGGACATTCTGCATGTTTCAAAGCTCCAGAGGCTCAAGCGACTCGAGTTGGAAGATGACGAGCTAACTGATGCGGACATCCTACCTCTGGCGTCGATCACTGGTCTTCGCGAATTGACTGTTTCGTCGCCTTCCGTCAGTCGAGAGATCAAGCGCAAGCTGTCTGCGGCATTACCTGGCTGCGCCGTTCTGATCCAGCGCGTTGGATGGACGCAGGTGCCTGAATAACTCGCAAGCCGGAAAGCGGGACAGGCAAGCCGGAAAGCGGGACAGAAGCCGGAAAGCGGGACAGAAGCCGGAAAGCGGGACAGAAGCCGGACAGGTCGGAAAAGGGGTCAGAACTGAATGACATCAGATTAGGCCGCAACCTCCAGCCCCAGCAAGGCTTTGCGCAGTTCGTCGCGTGTGATTTGCATGAGTGGGTACTGCTTCGGCCGCCGTTTGCGGAC
>Ga0307373_10014841_pt1 | contig 10671 bp, 6 predicted proteins | sample OX2MG_FD_202534 | JGI IMG/M metagenome (GOLD analysis project Ga0307373, IMG submission 202534) | Soil microbial communities from Risofladan, Vaasa, Finland - OX-2 | ecosystem: Environmental > Terrestrial > Soil > Coastal area > Acid sulfate soil | place: Finland: Risofladan, Vaasa | collected...
AGGTGGGGCCAAAGCTGCTCTCGTGGGGCGGCCAGTACCAGTGGCGCCGCGAGGGAGAATATCACCTCTTCAACCCGGAGACCGTGTTCCGCCTGCAGCACGCGACGCGCTCGGGCAAGTTCGAGATCTTCAAGACCTATACTGCACGGGTGAACGACCAGAGTGAGCGCCTCTGCACCCTGCGCGGCCTCATGGATTTCAAGTACGGCGCCTGCACGCCTGTTCCCATCGAGGAGGTGGAACCGGCCGAAAAGATTGTGAAACGGTTCTGCACCGGCGCCATGTCGTATGGCTCTATCAGCCAGGAGGCGCATGAGACTCTGGCGATCGCGATGAACCGTCTCGGTGGCTGGAGCAACACCGGAGAAGGTGGGGAAGATCCCCGCCGCTTCGTTCCGGATGCCAATGGCGACAGCCGCAGGAGCCGGATCAAGCAGGTCGCGTCGGGCCGATTTGGGGTCACCAGCCAGTATCTTGTAAGCGCCGATGAGCTGCAGATCAAGATGGCCCAGGGCGCCAAGCCGGGAGAAGGCGGCGAGCTTCCCGGTCATAAAGTCTATCCCTGGATTGCGAAAGTCCGTGGAACGACGCGGGGCGTGCCGCTCATCAGTCCGCCACCGCATCACGACATCTATTCCATCGAAGACCTGGCGCAGTTGATCTTCGATCTCAAGAACTCCAATCCCCGCGCCCGGGTGTCTGTTAAGCTGGTGGCCGAAGTCGGCGTCGGGACGGTCGCCGCGGGTGTGGCCAAGGCGCACAGCGACGTGGTTCTGATCAGCGGGCATGATGGCGGCACCGGGGCAAGTCCCCTCACCTCCATCAAACATGCGGGTGTTCCGTGGGAACTCGGCCTGGCGGAGACCCAGCAGACGCTCGTTTTGAATAAACTGAGAGACCGGATTATCGTGCAGACCGACGGGCAGCTCAAAACGGGCCGCGATGTCGCCATTGCCACATTGCTTGGCGCGGAAGAGTTCGGCTTTGCGACGGCGCCGCTCGTGGTTCTGGGCTGCGTGATGATGCGGGTCTGTCATCTGGACACCTGTCCGGTTGGTGTGGCGACGCAGAACCCGGATCTGCGAAAGCGGTTCGCCGGAAAAGCCGAGCACGTGGTGAACTTCATGACGTTCATCGCTGAAGAGCTGCGGGAGATCATGGCGCAGCTCGGTTTCCGCACGATCAATGAGATGGTGGGCCGCAGTGATCTGTTGGAGATGCGGCGGGCGATTGATCATTACAAAGCAAAGGGCCTCGATTTCGCGAACATCTTCCGGCAGCCGGACGTGGGGCCGGAGGTCGCCCGGCGGCGGGTGGTGGAACAGGATCATGGGATCGCCGACGTGCTGGATCAGAAGCTGCTCGGTCTCGCACGGGACGCCATCAACCATGAGCAGGCGGTTGACCTGGATCTGCCGATCCGGAATACCGATCGCACGACGGGCGCGATTCTCGGCAGTGAAGTCACGCGAAAATACGGCGCGGAAGGCCTGCAGGAAGACACCATCCGGATCAAGTTCACAGGGTCAGCCGGCCAGAGCTTTGGCGCTTTTCTCCCGAAGGGGATCTCGCTAACGCTGGAAGGCGACGCCAACGACTACGTTGGTAAGGGCCTCTCGGGTGGTAAGCTTGCGATCTATCCACCAATCGGATCAACCTTTGTGCCGGAGAACAATATCCTTATCGGCAACGTGGCGCTCTATGGCGCGACCGGCGGCGAAGCCTATTTCAGGGGTGTGGCCGGCGAGCGGTTCGCCGTGCGTAATTCGGGCGCGTTCGCGGTGGTGGAGGGCGCTGGCGATCACTGCTGCGAGTATATGACCGGGGGAACCGTCGTTGTCATTGGAAAGACGGGCCGGAACTTCGCCGCAGGAATGAGCGGCGGCACGGCGTTTGTGCTCGACGATGATGATACCTTCGAGACCCGCTGCAACCTGGAAATGGTGGATATTGAGTCGTTCGACAGCGCCGAGGATCACAACGTGGTGCGGCACATGCTCTACCGGCACCGCGAGGCAACGGGGAGCGCGGCGGCGGCGCGGCTGCTGGAAAACTGGGACTTTAGCCGGTGGAAGTTCAAGAAAGTCATGCCCGTGGACTATCGTAACGCGCTTCTCGCGCTGCGTCAGGAGGTTCAGAACATGGAGACCCCTGTGCTGGGGGCCGACTCGCCCGTCTCACCCGACCTCATCCAGGCGCCGACCTATCCGCACCGCTCACCACACGATTTCGTTCACCACAGAGGCACAGAGAACACGGAGAACAGCAAGTAACTTATGGGTAAACCCACCGGATTTATTGAGTTCCCGCGCGAGCTGCCGCCCGATCGGCCGGTGGAGGAACGCGTCCACGACTGGCACGAGGTCCATTACCATGCACCCGAAGAGAACCTCCGGGTGCAGGGCGCGCGCTGCATGGACTGCGGAATTCCGTTCTGTCACCAGGGCTGTCCACTCGGCAACATTATTCCCGATTGGAATGATCTCGTCTACCGAAACCTCTGGCGGGAGGCGATGGATCGGCTGCACGCGACCAATAATTTTCCGGAGTTTACCGGGCGCCTCTGTCCGGCGCCGTGCGAATCGTCGTGCGTGCTTGGCATCAACTCGGATCCGGTAACCATCAAGCAGATTGAGCTTGAGATCGTCGAGCGAGCCTGGCGTGAGGGCTGGGTGAAGCCCGAACCGGCGGATAAACCAACCGGAAAATCGGTCGCCATTGTGGGATCGGGTCCGGCGGGTCTTGCCTGCGCGCAGCAATTAGCTCGCTGCGGACATGCGGTAACGGTATTCGAGCGGGCCGATCGCATCGGTGGTCTGCTTCGATTTGGCATTCCCGAATTCAAGATGGAGAAGCGCTTTCTTGACCGCCGCCTGGAACAGATGGCGGGCGAGGGTGTTATCTTCAAGCCCGGAGTCAATGTTGGTAAGGATCTGAATGCCCGGGAGCTATCCGCCGAATTCGACGCAGTGGTCCTGGCCGGTGGATCCACGACGCCGGGCAATCTGCCCATACCTGGCCGTGAGCTCAAGGGCATTTACTTCGCCATGGAGTTCTTGCCCAATGGCAACCGGCGTGCGCTGGGAGAGCCGGTCGAGGGCGCTATCTCGGCCGAGGGGAAAAACGTCATCATCATCGGAGGCGGCGACACCGGCGCCGACTGCCTGGGAACCGTTATCCGGCAGGGCTGCAAGAGCGTTCAGCAGTTCGAGATTATCCCTCGATATCCGGACCGGCGAGCCACTTCGAATCCGTGGCCGCAGTTTCTCTTTACGCTTCCGAACCGGAGCCAGCCGGCCCACGAGGAATGGGATCATCGTGACGTGCGAGAGTTTCAGATCAGCACCAAGGAGTTCTTAGGCGATGAGAACGGGCATGTTCGGGCGCTCCGCACGGTTCACGTTGAAAGCGTGATGAAAGACGGCCGGCCCTCCTTTCAAGAAGTGGAGGGATCGGAAAAGATCGAGCCCGCGGAGTTGGTACTGCTGGCGATGGGCTTTACCGGCCCGGAGAGAGAGGGAATGATTGAGCAGTTGGGGGTCGAACTGGGCCCGAGCGCGCTGAATCCCCGGTTCCAGGTGGTGAAATCCGATCAAAATCGGATGAGCAGCGTGCCAGGCGTCTTCGTCTCCGGCGACATGGCTCGCGGCCAGAGCCTGGTCGTCTGGGCCATCGCCGAAGGGCGCCATACCGCTCATCACGTCGACCGGTACCTCATGGGCGCCACCAGTCTCCCCGGTCCACTGGAATTTGGGAACGCAACCATACCGTTCACGTTGTAAAGCGCATTATTGCGACAGATCGGGTGTAAAGGAATTTCTCGCGCGGCGGCGAATTCATCCGTTTTGAGCCGACCCGGGTCTCCGGCGCCCGTCGGACGGGTTGTGATCGCAAAAAATGGAAGATAGAAGGTGTATCGATGAGCCGCCGGCAATTCCGCCGCTAAGGTCTGGAATTAAAGATTCCAGAAACGGCGCGGCCGGTATTTGGAGGATCTCAGATCATGTCGATTCCTGATGGGAATATGCCCCCCACGATTGAGGATGCGCAGACCGCTCTCAAGGAGAAGCGATTTCAGGACGCCATACAGATGGCGAGAGACCTGACCGCGCGAGACAGCACGAATTATGACGCCTGGCAAACGTTGGGCGTGGCTTGCGCGCAGAACGGACAGCCTGAAGAGGCGGCGAATGCGTTCACGCAGTGCGTACGTCAACGGCCCAATCTGCCGCAGCCGCATTTTAACCTGGCTCAGGCGTTTCTGGCGGTTGGGAACACGCCAAAGGCTCGAGAAGAGCTGGGGATCTGCCTGCAGCTCGATCCGGCGTATACGAGGGCGGCGCAGGCGCTGCGCCAGCTTGGCGACGCTCCGGGGGAAGGCGGGAGCGGGGTTCCTGGAATCGGGTCTGCGCCCGGAATCGGCGGCCCTACTCTGGTTCAGGCGGGTTTCGGCCCGCCAGCGCCCGGGCAGCCAGCGCCCCCAGGATCATTTGCGCCACCGCCCGGCCCGATGATCGGGCAGCCGCCGCCGGCTTACGGCCAGCAGCCTGCGTCCGTGGGACAGGCCCCAATCTTCACGCCGGGCGTGCCCGGCCTGGCCGGCGGGCAGATGCCTCCAACCCCGACGCTCAGCGGGTCTGCATACCAGGCCGGTTTCGCCGGAAGTCAACGGCAGAGTGGTCCGCTGGAGCTTCCCGGCGGAGTTCGGGCCTGGGTGATCTCAGGAATTGTGCTGGGCGGCATTATCGCGCTCTTCACCTTCCTCGGGATTGTAATGGTCAAAGTGATGAGCACGCTGCCTGGCATGGGCGCGCTTAGCCAGGCCGCAGGCGGCGTTGGCCAGCTGCTCGCCGTGGCCACCGCACTGGTGGCGCTCGGCTTCGTAATCGGCGGCGCCGGCGTTCTCGGTCGACATGAATGGGGCCGCGTCATGGTCCAGGCCTGCTGCGTTCTCGCTATCCTCCTGATCATTGGCAGTGAAGTTCATCGTCAGATGACGGCGAGCTCCGCGGCAGCCGCCTTCCAGCATGCCCTCGCGACCATGCCTCCGGGCGGCGTACATCCGGCCGGTACAATGGGAGCGCCCGGAACAATGGGAATGCCCGGAACAATGGGCACGCCCGGCGCGATGGGCACGCCTCAAGCCACGTTCACGCCTAACACCGCGGCGGTAGCAGGCTTCGCCGGAGCCGTCAACATCTTCCATTACCTCTTACTCCTCCTTGAGCTCGCGTGGTGTATCAAACTGTTCCTGGTCTTGAACCCGGAAGAGGTTAAGGCCGTGACGCGGGGAAACTGACAGGAAGAGGCGCGTAGGCGCGAGGCGGGGGGGCATGAGCCTCGGTCTGCCGCCGGGCACCTCGCGCCCGTACCTCACCCCTGCCCTCCGCCGCCGTCCCCCTTCCTTTTTCGACGCCGGTTTGACATTTCTTTGAAAGGTTCCGACGCCTGTGATATAATGCGGGGGTGAGTGCCAACAGCCACGATCCTTTCGAGTTTCGGAGAGAGACGGAACATCGTCCGGTAAGCCCATGCGGAGGGCACTTGCCTTCGCATCCGGCGCCGTCCGATGGATTCAGCGGCTTTTTGGGGCACCCTAAAGTTTTCGCTCTTAAGGCCAGATCCGTTCCTCTGGTATATCAACTCTGGCTTAGAGAGCGCAGTCCGGTTGGAGCAGATGTATCACCCTCGCGTGCGCTTTTATCGCGCAGCCAGCGGTTTGACCAGGGTCATGCCATCCATTGCTCCAGAGGTAAAGACTTCAGGAATTGCGTCTACGCCGGCCATTCGATGGTAGGCCCGCCGGCGCCGCTCCCCGATCGCGCCAACATCCATCAATGGATATCTCTCCTGGGAACTTCGAATGACATTCTTTGAGGAGGGAGGACAGCGGCATGACCATTGGCCGCAAGCGTGCGCCCAGGCGCCATACCCGTCGGACCACCGCAGGTGACAATCACCCGGTCGATTCCGCAGCGGCGCCAACAACTGATTTATTGAATGACGCGCCTGTTCTGGAAGCAACGTCTCCAGAAGGCGCCGAGAGTGAAACCCCCGAAAACGCAGTTCCATTTATTTCCGAACAGCCTGTTCCCGACGATTCAGTTGAGGCTGAACTTGATGACGCCGGACCCACTCCGGTGGACTCTGAGCTGACCGCGCCCTTTTCGGAGTCTTTGACTCCGTCGGAGTCTTTGACTCCGTCGGAGTCTTTGAGTCTGAAAGAAGAGGCGTCAACGGGGACGATCCACGAGCCATCCTCACTGGATAATGATCTGAGCGGCGCCAGTTTTGAGGGTCTATCGCCGGATCTTCTGCCCGAGGAATCTTCGATTCCAAAGGGGGAACGCCCGGACGAGTTAATCCTCGGGGTGAGCGCGGGAGATGACACGCCGGAATCGTTAGATGATCCGACCGGCGCGCCGTCTCGATGGGAGCCGTGGAGTGTCCGGATTAAACGGATTATGGCCGGCGCCGATGCGGCGAAAATGAGTCCGGAGCCGCAGAATATCCCGACGCTGCTTCAGATTCCTGAGTCTCAGGTGGAATCCAAAACTCCAGAAGCGGAAGAAAGCGTCGCTCCCGAACGCGAGCGGGCGCAATTCAGGGCGCCTGAACGCGCCGCCGCCGGTTCAAACGATGGCGCCCCGTCTGCCGAAGCGATTCAAACTCACCGGGTCTCCCCGATTCCCGAAGCGCCTCGCGCTCCGGTCACGGCGCGATCCAACGGAGAAACCGGGCCGTCCGAAAGTGAACAGGGTCCGCCCGCTATTCTCGGCTTTCAGTTCCGGGTAAAACCGGCGGAGGCTCCCACCCCGGAAGAAGCAGCAGCGCAAACTGACTGGGCGCCCTCCCGGGCGGCGCGGATTGGCCGGCGCGGCGAGCTGCCGCGAACCGGCCGCGGCGCGACACTCCGCGGTCGGGCGGGGGATCTGATAGGGCCGGACGACGAGGACACGGGGACACTGGAGAGTTTGCCGGAAGGTCCGGATGGATTGACCTTCGAGCCATCGGAAAGCCTGGTTGACGAGATCGGCGCTTTGCCTGACACTTTCGAAGAGCCGGAAACGGCCGAAGAGCGGGCCGGCCGGTCCCGCCGCCGCAAAGATCGGAGCAAGGGCCGCCGGCGCGACCGAAATGGCGCGGGGGCCGCTCCGCTCGATGAAAGCGCCGTCGAGGAGCAGGAGGAGGTTGCTCCCGCATCGACGGATGGCCGCCGCACGATCGAAGCTGAGGCGACAACGGGTCCACGGATTCCGGAATTCCGTGACGAGGAGCAAGCGGCCGAGGCGGAAGCGCTCTCCAAGATCGGGCTGGATCAGCGACTTGGGAAGGAGATCTTCGTCAACACGGGCGCCCGCGAGACACGCATTGCGTTTCTGGTGGCCGGTTCGCTCACTGAGCTGCATATCGAGCGCGAGGAGCGGTTGGTTGGCGCCATTGGCAAGGCGCGGGTAGAACGGGTGCTGCAGGGTCTCGACGCCGCCTTTGTAGATATCGGACTGGAACGGAACGCTTTCCTGATGGCGGCGGACGTGACGCCGGAGGACGACGACGACGATTCATCGCACGGCCGGCGTCATCGGCACGCTTCGATTGGAGACCTGGTAAAACCGCGCCAGGAAATCATGGTACAGGTATCGAAGGCGCCCCGAAGCAGCAAGGGCGCTCGCGTTTCGACCCGGATCAGTCTACCCGGGCGCTACCTGGTGCTGATGCCCGACGGCGAGACCGTCGGGGTCTCTCGCAAGATTGATGAGGATTCCGAGCGAGACCGGCTCAAGAAAGTAGCAAGGCAGATCCGGCCGCAGGGCTTCGGGATCATCGTTCGAACCGAGGCTGAAGACAAAACAGAAGAGGAGCTCAGGAACGACGTTGAGTTCTTGCTGCGGCTCTGGAAACAGATCCAGCAGAAGTATAAGAGCGCGCGGCACGCCTCCATCGTGCATCGTGATCTGAGCCTCACGTTCAAGATCATCCGGGATCTTTTCGGCTCAGACGTAAACCGGTTCGTCATTGACTCTCGGGAGGAATACGAGAAGGTGATCGAGCTGGTGGAGCTGATCAGTCCGAGGATGCGTCCACGGGTCATTCTGTACGAGGATCCGGTTCCCATTTTCGAATACCTCGGGATCGAAGCCGAGATCGAGCGACTCTTCCGGAACAAAATCTGGCTCAAGTCGGGCGGATGGCTCGCTATCGATGAGACCGAAGCGCTGACCACGATCGACGTGAACAGCGGAAAGAACGTTGGAACGACGAACCCGGCGCAGACCATCTTCAGGGTGAACATTGAGGCGGTGGCCGAGATCTGCCGTCAGCTCCGGCTGCGGGATATCGGCGGCATGATCATCTTAGACTTCATTGACATGTCGAACGCGAAGGATCGCGCGGCGGTGATGAAAGCCCTGGATGTAAACCTGCGCAAAGATCGAAGCCGCACCAAAATCGCGCACCTGAGTCCACTCGGTCTCGTCGAGATGACGCGAAAGCGCTCGGGCGAAACGTTCAGCGAACTGACGACAGAGCCTTGCTCTTACTGCGGCGGCCGCGGCCGGACGATGAATGCGGATACGGTGAGTATCTTAGCCGAGCGAGAGATCATCAAACAGGCGCTGGATCTGGACGATGAGGCGTTCCTGATCATGGTGCATCCATCAGTGGCGCCGTTCCTGATAGGGCCGGAGGGCGCCAATGTGGATCGGTTGGAGCGGGAGATTCGGCGGGCTGTCTACGTGCGAGTTGCCGAGAACCTGCATATCGAGAAGTTTGAAGTGGCGCCGGCTGACCTTCAGGAAGTGGAACGTCAGCTCCTCCCCTATCGCGAGGGGCAGGTGGTAGACTGTGTGGTCGAGCAGACGCCGGCGATAAACCTCCCTCACGCGATCGCGCGACTGGATGGTTATCTGCTGGACCTGGTAAACGGCGGGCAGTATCTCGGCCGCCGGGTACGGGCCAAGCTGGTTCGCGTCGGCCGTTCCATAGCGATGGCCGAGGTTGTTGGAGGTGGCCGCCCGGTTGACAAACTGGGCGGGGCCTGAGTATACTTCTATCTTGTCTGGGGGCTTTTCTGAAGAGGTTTTGTGATTTCGGCGCGGCAATGTCCGCCGCAGCCCCCAGACCCCCGAAAACGGGGGAACTATTTCTGGCGACTAACGATCTTCTGGGCCGCTGCAGGCCCGGGCGGTTATCCGCGCGGGCCTGCGTTCGCGTCGACGCCCTATTTCTTATCCGTACCTTCATGCCGGGAGCATGGTTCGTACGGAGCGCGCGAGCGCAGCCCGGTTCGAGGAGCAATTCGAGTTATGTATGCAATAATCCGATCTGGCGGAAAGCAGTACCGTGTGCACGAGAACCGCGTGGTGCGGCTGGAGCTGCTGGATAGCGATGTTGGTTCCCACGTGGAGCTGAATGATGTTGCGCTCCTCAGCGGCGGCGCCGACCTGCTTGTGGGTAAGCCGGGCGTGGATGGGGCGCGGGTGATGGGAAAGGTTGTGGCGCAAGGGCGGACTCGCCGCATCGTGGTCTACAAGTTTAAGCCGAAGAAGGGCTATCATCGACGGCGAGGCCACCGGCAGCATTACCACGACGTGCTGATTCAGCAGATCCTGGCGCCGGGCCAGGAGCCGCGGCGGCAGCGGCAGGCCGAGGCAGCGCCCGTGGAGAGCAAACCTTCGCCTGTGGAGGAAACCTCGATGGAGGAAACGGCGATGGAGGAAACGGCGATGGAGGAAACGCCCACGCCGGTTGTAACCGCTCCTGTGGCTGAAACGCCCGCGCCCATTGAGGCCGCTCCTGTGGAGGTGGCATCCTCGCCGGTTGAGGCCGCCGTTGTGGCTGAATCACCCACGCCGGTTGAGGCCGCTCCTGTGGAGGAAACGCCCGCGGCGGTTGAGACCGGATCTTCGACGGTAGAAGGCGCACCGGCGCCCGTTGAATCAACGCCGGAACCGGCTGACGAAAGCTAATCAATCAGACAGGGCGTCACGGTTCGCGTCGTCGAGCGCGGGATTGGCCCCATTGCGATTAAGGGAGTTTGAGAATGGCACATAAGAAGGGCGTCGGGAGCTCGCGCAACGGCCGCGACAGCAACGCGCAGCGCCTCGGCGTTAAGAAGTACGGGGGCGAGTTGGTCCAGTCCGGCAGCATCCTCATCCGGCAGCGAGGAACAAAGTTTAAGCCCGGCTTGAATGTTGGAATTGGCAAGGACGATACGCTCTTTGCGATGACCGCGGGCATCGTAAGGTTCGAAGGCGATAAGAAGCGCCGGCGAATGAGCGTCTACCCTGCCGAGTAGATCATTTTTGAGGTCACGTTTTGGAATAGCGCCCGCCGTTCAGGCGGGCTTTTGTGTTTGCGGCGCTCGAATCCGGATCCTGGTAGAATCGTCGGGATCGGCGTTTGTTCGTCAGAATGGTATCACAGCCTGATGTTTGTAGACGAAGTCAAAATCCATGCTAAAGCGGGAACGGGAGGCAATGGCGCTTCCACGTTCCGGCGAGAGAAGTACGTGCCGCGAGGCGGTCCCGATGGAGGGGATGGCGGTAACGGAGGATCTATTTATCTCGTGGCGGATACGGACGTTGCGACTCTTCTGGATTTTCGCTACAAACATATCTTCAAGGCTGAGTCGGGGAACCACGGACAGCGATCCAACAAGCACGGAAAGCA
>Ga0307373_10014842_pt1 | contig 10670 bp, 11 predicted proteins | sample OX2MG_FD_202534 | JGI IMG/M metagenome (GOLD analysis project Ga0307373, IMG submission 202534) | Soil microbial communities from Risofladan, Vaasa, Finland - OX-2 | ecosystem: Environmental > Terrestrial > Soil > Coastal area > Acid sulfate soil | place: Finland: Risofladan, Vaasa | collected...
CGCGGCGCGCTATTTCCATCGCGCGCCGGACCTCGAGTGGCGCGCGGAGGTCGCCCCGGACCGCGCGGAGCTCGCGCCGACCGCGGCGCGCGCGGCCGGGCCGGACGCAACGACCGTAGGAGGACGCCGATGAGCTGGCGGATCGCGACCCGGCACGTCTCCAGCTACAGGTACGCGAGCCCCGTGACCGCGTCGTACAACGAGGCGCGCATGACGCCGGTCTCCTCGCACCGCCAGGCAGTGCTCGAGAGCCACGTGTCCGTCAGGCCGGCGACGCCGGCGCTCCGCTACGTGGACTACTGGTCGACGACCGTGCACGCGTTCGACGTCCACGAGCCGCACGAGAACCTCGTCGTGACCGGCTCTTCTGTCGTCGAGACCGCGCCGGCGGAGCCGCTCGACTGGGACGCGGGCTGGGACGTGGTGCACGATCCTTCGGTGCAGGATCGCTTCGCGGAGCTGCTCGTCCCCACGGGCTACGCACCGCTCGACGACGACCTCGCCGACCACGCGCGAGCGCTCGGGGGGCACGACGCGCCGGCGGCCGCGGTCGAAGAGACCTGCTCGTGGATCAGGGCCGCGATGCGCTACGAGCCGGGAACGACACACGTCTCTACGTCCGGTCTCGAGGCGTGGCGCCAGGGCAGCGGCGTCTGCCAGGACTTCGCCCACCTCGCCCTCGTCCTGCTCCGTCACCTCGGGATACCGGCCCGGTACACCTCCGGATACCTCCACCCGATGGCCGACGCCCCGGTCGGGGAGACCGTGAACGGCGCGAGCCACGCCTGGGTCGAGGCATGGCTCGGTCGGTGGCAGCCCGTCGACCCGACCAATGGGGACCCGGTCGGCGAGAGACACGTCACCGTCGCCCGCGGCCGCGACTACTCCGACGTGTCGCCGCTGCACGGCCTCTACCACGGTGGCGCCCTCGAGTCCCTCGAGGTCACGGTCGAGCTCACGCGTCTCGCCTAGACGCGCCCGAGGACGCTGCGAGATCCCGAGAGCGGGCCGGCCCACGTTAGGCTGGCGTCGATGGGCACGCCGCCGGGGTCGAGCGCCTCGGGCGAGCCGCCCTCTGCCCCGTCGTTCGAGCAGGTGCGCTACGAGCGCTCACCCGGTTCGACCGAGATCCACCTCGTCCGTCACGGCGAGTCTGCGGCGACTGATCCCGACCGGCCGTTCCCACTCGTCGGCGGGCGGGGTGATCCCGAGCTCTCGCCGCGGGGTTGCGCCCAAGCCGACGCCGTCGCCCGGCGTCTCGGCTCGCTCGACCTCTCCGGCATCTACGTGACCCCCTTGCGCCGCACTGCGGAGACCGCGACGCCGCTCGCGCGCGCCCTAGGCGTCGACCCGGTCGTGGAGCCCGACCTCGTCGAGGTCCACATGGGTGAGTGGGAAGGCGGTGTCTACCGGCGCCGCATCGCCGAGCAGGACCCGCTCGCCGTCCGGGTGTTCCTCGAGGAGCGGTGGGACATCGTCCCCGGCGCCGAGTCCAATGACGCGCTCGGAGAGCGGACCGGCGGCGCGATCGCGCGCATCGCCGCCGCACACCCGGGCGGCTGCGTCGTCGCCGTCTCCCACGCCGTCACGATCTCCGCGATCCTCGCCCGCGCGACGAGCGCGAGGCCGTTCGCGTTCATCGCGGTCGACAACGCGTCGATCTCGACGCTCGTCGTGTCAGGAGACCGGTGGACGCTTCGCCGCTTCAACGACACGGCTCATCTCGACGGGTAGCGCGCCCGCCGCGACGCCCGCCGGCGCGTCAGGCGCCATGGGCAGCTCGACGGAGAACGTCGCGCCTTCGCCCGGTGCCGTCTCGACCCGCGCGCTGCCCCCGTGTGCCTCGGCGATCGACTTCACGATGGACAGCCCGAGGCCCGTGCCACCGCTGACCCGCGTGCGCGAGGGATCCGCTCGGTAGAAGCGCTCGAAGATACGTGCCGCGTGCTCGGGCGACAGCCCCGGGCCCTCGTCGCGCACGGCAAGGACCGCGGAGGCGCCCGTCCGGCGCACGCTCACCTGCACAGGTGATCCCGCCGGCGTGTGACGGATCGCGTTCTGCACGAGGTTGGTCGCGACCTGGCGGAGCCGCTGCTCGTCGCCCGAGACCGTCACAGTCTGCGGCGCGTCGAGCACGATCGCCCGATCGGGGGCGAGCACCTGCGCGTCCGCGGCCGCGTCCGCTCCGATCGCGGCGAGGTCGACCGGGACGTGCTCGATGGGACGCCCCTGGTCGAGGCGGGCGAGCAGGAGGAGATCGTCGACGAGGACGCCCATCCGTATCGCCTCGTCCTCGATCCGTCGCATCGCGAGCGCGAGGTCTTCGGGGCGCCCCGACGCGCCCCGCCGGAACAGCTCCGAGTAGCCGCGAATCGAGGTCACCGGCGTCCGGAGCTCGTGCGAGGCGTCTGCGAGGAACTGGCGGAGCCGGTTCTCCGAGCCGCGCTGCTCCGCGAAAGCGTGCTCGATCTGTCCGAGCATCGCGTTCAGCGAGGAGCCGAGGCGCCCGACCTCGGTGCGCTCGTCCTCGCGGGCGACGCGGCGGCCGAGGTCGCCGGCCGCGATGGCCTGCGCGGTCAGCTCGATCTCGCCGAGAGGCCGCATTCCCACGCGCACGACGAGGTAGCCGAGGCCCGCGAGAATCGCCAGCACCGCCGCTGACGCGACGATGTCGATGCCGACGAGGTGACGGAGGGTCGCGTCGACGCCGTCGAGCGGGAGAGCGACGACGGCGACGGAGGGCTGGTTGGTCGGGAGGGCGACCGAGATCAGCCGGTAGCGGAAGGTCGGCCGGCCGACCGCGCCGACCGTGAGGTGGATCGCGGGCGCGGCGCCGAGCGCCGTGACGGCAGCGGTCGTGCTGTGCTCGGTCATCGTGACGAGGTCACGCGGGATCGCCGGCGGGGGGCCGAGGGGGGTGTTTCCCTGGAACGTCTGGGTGTAGACGGTGCCGGCGCCGTAGACGACGGCGCCGTAGGCGCCTCGAGGCGTGTCCTGGCGGAAGTCGAGGGAGCCCGCGAAACCACCGCCGAATCCGGAGATCCCGCCGAGCTGAGATTGGACCTGGCGGATGAACGGATTGAGTGACGCGGGGAGCTGGCCATCGATCTGGCTCGTCAGGAACGACTCGACCTGACCGTAGACGACGACGTCGGCCGCGACGAGCCCGACCGCGGCGACGAGCACGAGCCCGAGCAGGAGCCGCGAGCGCAACGAGAGCTCTCGGCCGAGCGAGCGGCACCACTCGCTCGCCGCGGCCGCTGCTCTCCCTAGTGCCATGTGCAGCCGTTCAGGCGTTCACCGGGACGCGCATGCTGTAGCCGGCCCCCCGGAGCGTGTGAATCAGCGGCGGCCCGAGCGTGTCGATCTTCTTGCGCAGGTAGCTGATATAGGTCTCGACGACGTTCGCGTCGCCACCGAAGTCGTACTCCCAGACGTGGTCGAGGATCTGGGCCTTCGAGAGCACCCGGCGGGGGTTGAGCATGAGATAGCGGAGGAGCTTGAACTCCGTCGGCGTGAGCTCGATCGGCGTCGGGCCGCGGAACACCTCGCGAGTCTCCTCGTCGAGCTCGAGGTCCGCGAACGCGAGCCGCGACGACCCCTCGCCCCCGTCGAGGACGCGGCGGAGCACCGCCCGGACGCGGGCGAGCAGCTCGGCGAGCGAGAAGGGCTTCGCCACGTAGTCGTCGCCACCGAGCGTGAGGCCGCGCACCTTGTCCTCCGTCGCATCCCTCGCCGTGAGAAACAGGATCGGGACGCGACGACCCTCCTGGCGCAGGCGGCGAGCGACCTCGAAACCGTCGAGGTCCGGGAGCATCACGTCGAGCACGACGAGATGCGGCCGGAACGTCGCGACCTGCTCGAGCGCGGCGCGCCCCGTGTCTGCAGTCGCGATCTCGAAGCCCTCGTAGCGCAGCGCGGTCGCGACGAGATCGGTGATGTTCGGCTCGTCGTCGACGACGAGCACTCGGCTCACGGGGTTCTCCACGTACCCATTCTGCTGCCCAACTCTGAGACCTGGCTGTGAGTCCGCTGATGAGACGCCGGTCGAGCCCGCCAAGGGACGCGTGTCCCGGAGGCTGGACTCAGCCGGCCTCGGCGGCGAACGCGAGCTCCCGGTCGGGCTCGGGATCGCCCGCTCGCTCCGAGCGGCGGGTGCCGACCGCGGGGATCACGAGAGCGGCGATGACGGCCGCTGCCGCGAGGCCCGTGCCGAGCTCGAAGCCGAAGGCGAAGCCCGAGGTGAGCGATGCACCCGCGACGTGGCCGGCGTGGTGCGCACGTGCGACGCCGAGCGTGCGCGTCGTCGCCGCCGTCGCGATCACCGCGAGCCCTAGCGAGCCACCCACCTGTCGAGCGGTGTTGACGATCCCGGACGCGAGGCCCGCCTCACGCCGCTCGACGCCGGTCGTCGCAGCGAAGGTGACGGGAGTGATCGAGAGCCCGAGCCCGAGCGACGCGAGGACGGCCCCGGGCACCACCCCGAGCCAGAAGCCGCTCGCGGGGGTGATCCGGGAGAGCAGGAGCATCCCGACGGTCATGGTCGACGTTCCGACGAGGAGCAATCGACGTGCCCCGACACGGTTGACGAGACGCGACGCGACCTGCGCGCCAACGACGATCGCGAGGGCGACGGGCGAGAACACGAACCCGGTGCGAAGCGGCGAGTAGCCGCGCACCTCCTGGAGGTAGAGCGTGAGCAAGTACCACATCGGGAACATCGCGCCAGACATCGCGAGCATGACGAGGTTCGCCCCAGATATCGTCCGTGACCGGAACATCCGCAGCGGCATGAGGGGTGCGACCGCGTACCGTCCTTCGCGCAGCACGAACCCCGCGAGGAGCACGGCGGCCAGCGCGAGCACGCCGATGGTCTGCGGCGCGCTCCACGCGAGCGTGTCGGTCCGCACGACGCCGTAGACGAGGGCCGCAAGGCCCGCGGTGACGAGCACGGCCCCGGGCAGGTCCAGCCCTGTCCGCTCCCCCCTCCGCCCCTCGTCGAGCGCGAGCCGGCCGACGAGCAGCGCGGCGACGCCGATCGGCACGTTGATGAAGAGGATCCACCGCCACGACAGCATCTCGGTGAGGACGCCGCCGAAGAGCGCGCCGAACGCTCCCCCGGCGCCCGCAACGGCGCTCCACAGGCCCATCGCGCGCGCTCGCTCGCTCGGCTCGGTGAACGTCGTCGTGATGATCGACAGCGTCGCCGGGGCGAGGATCGCCCCACCGAGACCCTGGAGCGCGCGTGCCGCCACGAGCATCGCCTGGTCCTGTGCCAAGCCACCCGCGAGGCTCGCGAGCGTGAAGAGCGCGAGCCCGAGGAGGAAGATCCTCCGCCGCCCGAACAAGTCGGCGGCCCGCCCCCCGAGAAGGAGGAAGCCCGCGAAGCTGAGGGTGTACGCGTTGACGACCCACTGCAGGCCGTCCGAGGAGAACCCGAGGTCGCGATGGATCGACGGGAGCGCGACGTTCACGACCGACACGTCGAGCACGACCATGAACTGGCCGACGCACGCGAGGGCGAGCACGGTCCAGTGCGGCCAGCCGCCGGCTCGCCGCGCCTGCGCGGCGGTACGTGCTTCGCCGGTGACGTCCGTATCGCTCATCTTCGCTCCTCGGTCGTGAGACCGTGTCGATCGTTGGTGAGACCGTGTCGATCGTTGCCGGACGGCCCCGGCGCGTGAGGAGGACGCGTCTCGCCGCGTCGCTCCCGGCAGGCGACATCAGCTCCGACAGCGCCCGGCTCCGACAACGCCCGGCGGCCGGGCGGCATTCCCCGGGGCCGTGACGGTGGCGCGGCGCAGCACGGACGAGGCCGTACGATCGCGACATGGGCGGCGACCGGTGACCGCGTCCCGCGTGCAGGCGTTGCGCGGACTCGCAGGGCAGACGTGACCGTGCGAGAGGTCGCCGTCGACGGCGCCGCGATACGGCTCGGCCAGTTCCTCAAGCTCACCGGGCTCGTCGGCATCGGCTCCGAGGCTCGGCCGCTTCTCGCCGCGGGCGAGGTGACGGTGAACGGCGAGGAAGAGACCCGTCGGGGGCGCCAGCTGCGCGCGGGCGACATCGTTCGCGTCGGGACGAAGGAGGCGCTCGTAGGCGGCGAGCGCGCCGCTGGGACCAGCCCGGCCCGGGTCCGCGGAGCCGCACGAGGGGGCGGGGGCGGGGGCGGCGGCGGGGGCGGCAGCAGCGGCAGCGGCAGCGGCAGCGGCAGCGGCAGCGGCGGCAGCGGCAGCGGCAGCGCGGCGAGCTTCGCCCTCGGGGACCCCGGGCCGATGCGCGACAGGCTCGTCGCGTCCGCGCTCCGCGGCGACAAGACAGTCGCGACGAGTCTCGAGGTCTTCTATACGATCGCCGGTCAGCGACTTCCTCGCGCAGGAGACTGCTCCGACCTCGTGGGCAGCGCCGACGAGGCCCTCGCGACGGTCGAGGTCCTCGAGGCGACCGTGCTCCGCTTCGGCGACGTCGGCGACGCCGTCGCCGTCTCGGAGGGCGAGGGCTTCCGGGACGCGGAAGAGTGGCGTGCCGCGCGCTCGCACTACTGGGAAGGTTCGCTGGAAGACATCCGCGCCGCGCTCGGTGACCCGAGCTGGTCCCTCGGCGACGACTCATCGGTCGTCATCGAGCGGTTTCGCGTCGTGCCGGGCGTCACTGCCCAGGAGTAGACACGTCCTCGTGACGGCCTCACCGACCGCGAAGATCATCGGCAGCCGTGCGCTCCCCTGCCACGGTGCCCGGGCGGCGCGGCTCGTGGTTGGGGACGCGCCGGTCACCCGCGCGTGCCCCGTGTGCAGCGCGCGGTACTCGATCGGCTTCGTCGAGGAGCCGCGCATGAGCGAACGGATCGGCATCGCCGTCTACCGGCTCGAGATCTCGCCGTGGATCGACGGCAGGACTGCGCACCGGCTGAGGCGCGAGTCCGAGCGGTCCCAGCGCGAGCCGACACTCCCCTTCGCCGACCCGTCATGACGCCAAAAGCGGCAGTTCGCCCGCTGTCGACGGCCCCAGCCGTGAGGCAGTCTCGTTGGTGAGGGTGTTCCTGCGATGAGCACCGCGCCGTCGGACAGACGAGGCCGACGCGCCCTCGAGCGGGACGGCGCGACGGCGGCGGACCTCGCCGCGCTCGTCGCTAGCGAGCGCGGCGAGGTCACTCTGCGGATTGCGGACCTAGAGGCGGAGCTCGACGAGATCATCGCCCACGCCGAGTCGAGCGTTCCGGACGACGAGCACGACTCCGAGGGGTCGACCATCGGCTACGAGCGAGCCCGGGTGGGCGCACTTCTCGACCTCGCCGGGCGCCACCTGCTCGAGCTCGACGCTGCGCTCCGGCGGGTCGAGCGCGGAGTCGCGCTGCGGTGCGCGTCGTGCGCGGGGCCGATCGGCCCGGAACGGCTCGCGGCCCTCGCGGCGACGACCGTGTGCGCGTCCTGTGCGATCGCGGGACGATCACGACATCGCTGAGTGCGCTGCAGGCGCGTGAGTGCGGTGACGTCGACCGTTCAGTCGCGGCGTGGCATCGTCCGGGCGGTGCACGCGCGACCCCGCTCGCCCCGCGCTCGGTACGATCGGTCCGTGCCACGATCGTCGCGGACCGCACGGAGGCACGGCGCCGGGGTAGCGCCCGTGGACAGGCGAGCGCCCGCTCGTCCGCGCTCTCGCCGGCCGGAGCCCGTCAGGATAAGCGACGCCGAGCTGGCCGAGCTCGCGCTCGCGGCGAGCGACGACGGCCAGATCGACGCCGACGCGGTCCCGCTCGCGATCGGCGGCGGCTACGGCGGCTTCCTCGGCTCCTGGTACATGCCACCGGTGACCGCGACTCGCGTCTCGGGATGGCGCACCCCGATCCTCCTGACGATCGTCGTGACGCTCGTCGTGCTCGAAGCGCTCGGCCTCTGCAGCGTCTTCGGGCAGGTGGTCGTGGGCTGAGCCGCCGGTGACGCGCGACAGGATCTGCGGCGGGCGACACGACGTGCGGCAAGGTCCCGCGCTCGCCCAGCCGTGCCTGAATAGTCGGGCGAGCTATCTACACTGCCGACCGTGAACGCCGAGACGCTCCCGGGGGACCTCGGGCGCGTCGCCACTGTCCCGAACGCGCTCTCGATCGCTCGGGTCCTGCTCGTCGGCGTCTATCTCGAGCTGCTCTTCGGCGCGGCCGACCGGGTGGGCGCGACTGTCGTGCTCGCGATCGCGGGCACGACAGACTTCGCCGACGGCTACATCGCACGACGCTTCGACCAGGTCACGACCCTCGGGAAGGTCCTCGATCCGGTAGCCGACCGCATCCTGCTCGGCGCCGCGATCTCTTCGATGATCGCATACGGCGCCGTCCCCGTATGGCTCGCCGCAGCCGTGCTCGGACGTGAGGGCGTCGTCGCGGGGACGGTGCTCGTACTCGCCGCGCGCGGCGCGCCGCGGATCGACGTGAGCCGGACGGGGAAGGCCGCCACCTTCGGGCTGATGGTCTGCTTCCCGCTCCTGCTCCTCGGCCACGGACGAGGGGCATGGGCGCACGCGGCGGACGTCGCCGGCTGGGTCCTCGCCGGTCCCTCTCTCGCTCTGTCGCTCATCGCTGCACTCGGCTACATACCGACCGCCCGGCGCGCCATCGCCGCGAGAACAGCCGCGGCGGCGTCCGTCGACCCCGCCCAGTCGGCCTGACCCTGGCTAGCCAGACCGACCCTGAGCGATCCGCCCGACTGGCGCGGTGACGGCTCCGGAAGGCCCCGGTAGTGTGCTCGACTCGGGGCGCTCGGGCGATCGCCTGCCAGAGGAGTGACGTGCTGTTTCCGACGATCGACTTTGCGATCTTCTTCGGAATCGTGTTCGTCCTCAATTGGCTGCTCGCCCCGCACGCGACGCGCTGGAAGATCTTCGCGGTCGCCGCGAGCTACGTCTTCTACGCCTGGTACGACTGGCGCTTCGTCTTCCTCCTCGCGATCTCCACGCTCGTGAGCGCCGGGGCAGGCCGGCTCATCCATGGCGCGCGCTCCGCGCGAGTACGCACGCGAGCGCTCGCTCTCGCGCTCGCGGCGGACCTCGGCCTGCTCGGATTCTTCAAGTACGCCGATTTCTTCGCCGCGAGCGTGGACAACGCACTCCACCGGATCGGGGTAGGGGGCACCCCGGTCGGGCTCTTGAACATCACCGTCCCCGTCGCGATCTCGTTCTTCACGTTCATGGCGATGTCCTACGTCATCGACATCTACCGACACGACCTCGAGCCCTCGCCGTTCCTCGACGTCGCCGTCTACCTCTCCTTCTTCCCGCACCTACTCTCGGGACCGATCGTTCGCGGCTCGGAGCTCCTCCCCCAGATCGCGCGCTCGCGCCAGCGCGACCCGCGCGCGATCGACTTCCCGATGGCGACATTCCTCATCTTCGGCGGCCTGTTCAAGAAGGTCGTGATCTCGAGCTACGTCTCGACCGCGATCGTCCAGCCGGTGTTCGACGCGCCTCGAGTGCACTCGGCGCCGGAGATCCTGCTCGCCGCGTACGGCTACGCGGTCCAGATCTACTGCGACTTCAGCGGGTACACGGACATCGCGATCGGCTGCGCCCTCCTGCTCGGCTTCCAGTTCCCCCAGAACTTCGACGCGCCGTACACGGCCCGGTCGATGCAGGACTTCTGGAGGCGGTGGCACATGACGCTGTCGTTCTGGCTCCGCGACTACCTCTACATACCCCTCGGTGGGAGCCGGGGGCCAAAGCGCACCGTCTATCGCAACCTCATGATCACGATGGTCCTCGGTGGGCTCTGGCACGGGGCCGCGTGGACGTTCGTCATCTGGGGCGCGCTCCACGCGGTTGCGCAGGGCGTCGGGCACTGGCGCCGATCGCGCCGGATCGCGCGCGGCCTCCCCCCGCAGCGGGACGGTCCGGCCGCCATCTGGATCCAGCGGATCGTGACGTTTCACGTCGTCTGCCTCGGTTGGATCTTCTTCGACTCAGCAACGCTCAACGGAGCGCTCACGATGGTCTCACGGCTCGTCACCGCATGGTCGGGGCCCGATCCTCTCGTCCGCGCCCCGGTCGTTGCCGCGATCGCCCTGTCACTCGGTCTGCAGTACGTGCCGAAAGCCTGGATCGCGAGGTCCCGTGTCGCGTTCGGCCAGATGTCCGCGATCGCCCAGGGGCTCTCCGTGGCAGCTGCGCTGCTCCTCATCACGACGCTCGGTCCTCCGGGCGTCGCGCCGTTCATCTACTACAAGTTCTGAGCACGGGAGGACTCGATGGGAGATCCAGAGCGGCGCGAGCCGACGGGCGGGGTCGCAGGTGCCCGCGCGCCGCGCGGCGGCGCGCCTCCGCGGGTCCCGCAACAGCCGCGGTCGGGTGGGCTCGCGACAGCGGGTCACGTCATCGGGGTTGGCCTCGTCGCGTTCGGCGCGTGGTTTCTCTTCGACGCCCGCCAGCTGTACCAGTCGGCGACTAGCTCGCCGCTCGGGACGCGCCGCAGCGTGTCGATGGCGATCACGCGCCCCGTCGCTCGGATCGAGGACGCGCTCAGCCTCGACCGTGTCGTGAACGCCGCCGACCGTGTGATCGGCAAGAGCGGGACGCCGGGTGGCTCCGCCATCGGCCCGCCGCCACCCCCACCGACCGTTCCGACGACCACCCCCGGGGGCAGGACGCGAGGAGCGACCGCGCCGACGACCACGGTTGCAGGTGGGGCG
>Ga0307373_10014844_pt1 | contig 10669 bp, 8 predicted proteins | sample OX2MG_FD_202534 | JGI IMG/M metagenome (GOLD analysis project Ga0307373, IMG submission 202534) | Soil microbial communities from Risofladan, Vaasa, Finland - OX-2 | ecosystem: Environmental > Terrestrial > Soil > Coastal area > Acid sulfate soil | place: Finland: Risofladan, Vaasa | collected...
TCCTATCACGCGGCAACGGCCCAGTTGAGCGCGCTCCAGCAACACGCGAAGGCAAGCGGTCCGGCGGCGGGGGCCGCGGCCCATCCTTCCGGCTTGCCGCTGCCAATCGCCAATCTATTCGCCAACGCCTATGGTGATGCGTTCGTGGTCATGGTCGTGGCCGCCGTGATCGGAATCGGCCTGAGTTTCACCCTTCGGCGAAGCCCAGCCGTGGCAGGTGAGCGGATTGCTCCGAGCCAGGGCGCGGCACTGGAGATGGCAGGCTGATGGGCGACGCATCCCTCTCTTTACGGGAAGCGGCGGGAGAGGCAGCTTCATTCGAAGCCGCCTCTCCCGCCGCCGAAGCGGTTTCCGCCCTGCTCGAGGTGCTGCCGCGACTAAAGCGGCTGATGAGCGCGCAGCTCGGTCACGGTCTCCTGAGTCCCCAGCAACTCCATCTTTTACTGGCGGTATGCGACTTATCGGAACGCCACGGCGATGGGGCGCAGCCGGGCGAATTATCCCGCCGGTGCTGGCTCTCCAGTCCGGCGGTTACGGCGGCGGTGGATGATTTGGTGGAGCAGGGGCTGGCGGCACGGGCCCACGGCGAAAAAGACCGGCGAAAGGTGTTCGTGCGCCTTACCCCCGCCGGAGAACTGGCGCTCCGTGAGACCCGCGGCGCCGCCACCGCCGCCCTGGCCGGTCTGCTTCAGGGCTGGGACGAGCAGCGGGTCCGCGAACTGGCGGCGATGCTGCGGGATCTCGATCGGGCGGTGGAAGACAGGCTGAGTACGACGCGCGAATAAGAGCCTTCTTCCGCAACCCATCCATGATGTGGGTGAGGCGGTCTCCCCTGAAGATGATCCCTGGCTGGATTGAGCGGTATGGTGAGGAAGCGATCCTCATACTACCAACCTTAAAGTAGTGTTACGTTCTGGTGACAACCACTTACCGCTGGCGAGGCACGGGGGAATACGAAGCCTGCATGCACATCATCCGAGCGAGCCTCAGCGGGCGATAGCGAGCAACGCTACCCGGCTGACGGTGGCCCTGCCGCTGTGGAAAGCTGTCTTGGAACGCAACAAGATGGAAAGGCGGGAGATGTTGGCGGTGGTCGGCAGCGCGGTGCGCACCCTGGACCAGACGATTCACGACGCACGTACGCTTGCAAGTCCGGCAGATGCTCCAACTCGATGAGGCCGAGATCCCAGCGCAGATCTGCATAGCGGAATGACGCTGCCGGCATGAACGGTTCTGGTTGACTTTGGATCAGGAAACGGACATTGTGCGACGTGATTGAGGGTGTTTCCGATATGTTGCTCCTAAGTACCTCGCCATGGCTCACGTTGCGCATCCAGCGGTGCGGCCCGGGCGTCTGAATATCTTCGACGCGCGCGAAGAAAGGGTTATCGACCAGATACCAGGGGCCCCGCGGGTCGCGTGCCGTCAATGCGGCGTAAAAGCGGTACTGTCGTTCGTCCGGATACAGGCGTCGGCCAGTCGTCGTGTCCGCGAGTGTTGACTCCACAAGAAGGAGATACATTGCCTGATCAGTAACCCAGTAGATGCAGCCCGCTTCGTGGATTTCCCATGTCGGCTCGACAATCGAGAGCACCCGCCGCTCGCGTTCGAATCCCAGGGGGAAGCGGTCTCTTGGACAGTCGACGTACCAGGTGCCGCCGACATTGTCCCAATAGAACAGAAAGAAATGCGTGCGGTCGGCGATGATCCAGAAATCGATGCGCCGCTTCTCAAGATGCTTGGTGTCCGGTACGAGCGCGCGCGGCGCGGACCACGTCGCGGGATCGAGCGACACATTGGTCGCGTATACCGGTATGTAGGATCGGCGCCTCGGCGATACGACCTGGAAGATCAGATACCACAACGCATGCTCCGTGTGGTAGAAGACAAAAGGCGCCGCGGGCTGCATGGCCGGGTCAAAGCGCAACTGGTGCGGCCGCTGCGGCGTGAATGCCGCGAGGCTTGGCGATCTCATGTACCCAAGAGAGCGGTCGCCCCCCAGGCTGAGCGCCGTGTAGAACAGATGCCAGGCTCCGTCGTAGTAGACGATGGACGGATCTTTCACGGCGCGAGCGGCAAACGGGATCAATGGGTCGGGGGCCAATAGGCGCCCTCTGTCATGCCACCTTGGTCTGTCCATGGACATCGCGATACTCCTTTTGCGTACTAACCCTGCCGCCACGCTCAGACCGCCCAACCCGATCCACTGGCAGGGGGTGACGCACCCCACTCACCAGATCCGCAGGCATACCGGGCCCAGGAGGCCTGACGGGCGCATGGCTCCCTCGTAGCTGTTGGCGGAAGAGTTGGTCACCTGGATCCGCAACAGGTTCTGCCCCGCGCGCCAGAGTTCTCTGCCCTGCGTGATCCGATATGGGGCCCACAGCACCGATCCCATGCGCGCGCCGTTGACGACGACAACCGCGCTGTCCCTCACCATTCCCAGGTCGAGCTCAACACGGTCGGGCGACCTAAGTAACGTTACCTCGGTCTCGTACACGAGCGTACCGCTGAACAACTCCAGATCGCGTCGCGTCGTCCAGTCGCCCGGGGCCGGCGCCGCGACGGCGCGCCCTTCCATGTTCGTCACGCGCCAGGGACCGGGCACGGCGATAAGTACGGGCTCCGCGGCGCGGGCTCCACGGCGTTCCGCGACAGCGGTGACCGGGTTGCTGTTCTGGCCCAGCGTCACAACAAGCACACGGCTCTCCCGACGTTCAAGAGAAAGATGAACGGCGACTCCAGCCCCATCGACACGCCGATCGGTCTGGCTGATGGAAGGCCCCATAATCTCAGCGTCATACGTCTCGTTGTGCCACGGGTCCCACCATCCCGGTATGCCGCTCGCCGTTACGGTTAGCGTGCCGGCAAGCGCCGTCTCCCCTTCATTGAACAGCGTATAGAGATCCAAACCCTCTTTGCGGATGTGCATGACGCGCAGCCCTGGCGCATCCGGCACCATCGAGACGTCGGCAATGACCGCTCGGCGCACCGCGGCCACGAGGTCAGTCTCCGATCCGTTGTGGATGATGACGCCGCCATCCCGGCCGAACCCATCCAACCGTTCGGAGCTTGTAGGCGAGAGGGCAACCGGACCGTCGACAATCACCGCTCGATAAGACTGGCCTCCGACATGCAGGCGTCCATCCGCGACCAGTGCTTGCGTCAGCGTCGCATCGTCGATATAGAGGAAGTCGATCTGATGCTCATACAACACGCGCGCCGCATGCCAGGGGAGCGCATGGCCCGTGCCGATGATGGCGATGTCACAGATGTGCTCACAATCGGTCAACAGCCACGATAGCCGCTGACAATATCGCAGCAACTCCTGGATATGCGGCCACCACACATTGTGGATGCCGATATCGGGTGCGCTTTCAAAGGCCCGCCCTGCCCGCACCGAGTAAAAAAAGGCGTGGGGGATGAGCAGATTGGCGCCGCGCGCGAAGTGCCAGTCGACCAGCCACTTGACCTCATCCAGGCTGAGGTTCCAGCCATAGGCTCCGAAGACCTCCGCCGCAATACGCCGCCGCCGCCCTGCCCGTGCCGCGCTGGTCGCGGCCTTCGCCGTCACGCTCTCTGGGCCGACCACGCCACTGTCGTCTCCGGGTTGCACCCATCGCCAGACCGTATCCTGCCCCGGCCAATGAAACGGAGCCAGTGAGGTCATATCGTTGCCGGCGGCCGGGTGTCCGGTGAGCGCCAGACCATGTCGTTCGCACCAGGCGGCCTGGGTGCGGTAGAAGACGCTGATCACGCGCTCGTGTACCGCGCGCATGTAGGCGTCACGGAAGGCATCCGTGTCAGGCCCGTAGTCTACCCAAAGTGCTGGGAGCCAGGCCAGCGTTCGCTCCTCCGCCCCCCCGAGGGCATCGGCGAGCCAGCGCTCCAACCCTGGTGAGTAAGGGTACGTGTCCGCGCGTGGATCCCGCCCCAGCGGTTCCGGCTCGTCGGTGAACAGCGCGAGAACGGTCCGCCCGAGATGTGCGCCCAGGACACGGGCGTAGGCATCGTGTGTCAGGCGCAGAAACGCGGCGACGGCCTCGGGGCTCATGAGATCAGCGGCCGGGGGCGCCGTTGCCGTGCCGTCCTCATGCTCCGGAAAGACACCGCGGATTGTTCCGCCACTGGGTACGTCAAGACAAGCCATGACGTGCCAGACACCTGGGCCCAGGTCTAGCCGAAGCAATCCCCGCGCGGTGGGGGTGAGCAGCCGGACACTCCCCGACTGCACTACCCCATCCACGAGCGGGGCGACGACGGCGCAAACGAAGCGGTTGACGAGCGAGCGGCCATCGGCCGGGCGCCAGTATCCCTTCCAGGGCCCACTTATGGTCTGCTGGACCAATAGTAGCCCCCGTGCGGCATGTGCGGGATTGGCTGCCACGACCTGGCCACATGCCGACCCGGATGGATAGCCTCCTTCATCATACAGGATAACTGCCATCCCGAGCGTGGCACACTCGTCGACAATGCGCCGCACCAGACGGAAATACGTCTCCGTCAGATAACCCACGCGGCGCGATAGGCCCACTCGCGGATGGATGACCACGCCGCCCACGCCGCTAGCATGAAACACATGAAGCTGACGTATCAACTCTATTTCATCAAGGTCGTCATTCCAGAACCAGAAGGGCATCATGCCGAAGTCGGGCAGTGCTCCGGCTACCCGTGCCCGCAGGCGATCCAGATCCGGCGCCATCAAACACGCCGCCAGTGCAGCCGCGCCGGTAGGAATTGGTCATTGTGCGTAATCAGGACCTCCAGTAGGCTCCGGGCCTCGCTCCCACTTAAGCGGTAGCACAATGGATCGTTACGCAGTGCCTGCAACGCCAGGTCGAATCGCTGCTCCAGGGCCGCCTCAACCACGAGCTCGTGCGTCGCTACGTGGTTCTGCACCCAGGCCAGTATGCCTCCGGGGAGCGGCGGTGTCACGACCGGATGGATCCCATCGCGGTCGATCGTCGCCATACACTCGACGACCACATCGTCAGGAAGGCCCTGGACCTGACCCCGATTGGGGATATTGACGACAAATTCGCCCGGATGTCCGCCCGATATGGATGGATGACTCTCCGTACCGGACAGCGCCTCCATAATTGGCACAACCTGTTCTCCAGAATATGTGATCTCGATGCGATCGCGTCCATCCAACTGACGCACCACAGCCTCGGTGTCGGCGGCAAGATTCACTTCACGGTGCCGGATCGTGGTCAGAACAACTCCATAGCGGTCGAACGCCTCGGCCGGGCTGCGCAGGTAGCCTGGAATGAACTCGCACACATGCCGGTCACCCGCCGCGGGAAAGGTGCCGTACAGGTCGAGCAGGTCCATCTTGACGCGGAAATTGTCCTGCCCGGAGTCCCCAAGCAGGTCTGGCGTCGGCATGACGCGGGCAAGGCGCTCGCGCAACTCCATCAATGTCGCACCGTCCGGGCTCACCAGCCAGGGAAAGTGATTTATCCCCGCCACTCGCCATGTGTCCAGCCCATCATCGGAGCCGAGAAGCCGCCTGAGCTTGCGCTGCACGGAGCGCAGTTCGTGACACAGACCGATGGTCCGCACCGTCGTGGCCTTGGTGACCGCCCGGCACAAAGTGGTCATGGTATTAGTGACGTTGATAAGCCACGCATCGGGACAGTAGCGTTCCATCTGGCGTGCAATCTCTACGACCACGGGCACGTTGCGAAGAGTGCGGGCGATACCACCCGGCCCAACCGCGTCGCCGACCGCTTGATAGATACCATACGTCTCGGGGATCTCCAGATCGCCGCGCATCGCCCCAAGCCCTCCGGTGGTTATGCTCAGGACGACAAAATCCGCGCCCTCGAGCGCCTCGGGCAGCGATGCGGTGTAGGTCACGTTCAGCGGTGCCTGTTGACGGGTCACGTACATCTGGCCCAGGCGTTGCAGTCGCTCCCCCGCGACCGGGTTGACATCCATCAGGCACACGGTTCCGTTGAGTGCGGTACTCAACGTTAGGTCGCCCAGCAACGCCGGTCCCCACGAGTAGCTTCCTCCGCCGATAAAGGCTAGCTTCATTCCTGCACCTCCATTGATCACCTACCCGATCGCCACTGCCCTAAACAGCACTCCATTTATCGCATTCGTAGGGTCTTCACCGACGGCGCGTTCGGTTAGCCACGGGGACGCCATCTTGTCTCATCGCCCGGCCGCACGAACCCAGGCGGCCCAGCCTCATGTGCAGCCGGCACATCCAGACCCACCCCTTGGTGGTGACCAGGCTGGACACGATGCGCCACAACCCAGTTAGTCGCACCGTGCCCCAACCTATTCGTGCAGCTAGCCAGTACAAGACGGCCGCCCCTACGCTTGCCAACCCGCGACACCATTTTCCTACCTCTTCTCCATAGCGTTGTACTTAGGCAGCTTTCCCGCCGACGTGCGTCAGCGTTCACCGTGGCTTGCCCTCGCGCCACGGCCCTACCAGGGCCGCACCACGGGCGGACAACACACGCACGGAAGACCGACGTAACCACTCCCCTATCCTATGCGGTCTCCATCCGTGTCACCGCGACGGTGTGGTGCGAGACGGCCTCTTCGTCGAGGACAAAACCGAAACCGGGGCGATCGGGCACGGCCACACGCCCCTCGGCGTCGATCCAGAGCGACTCGGCCAGCATGCAATCGCGCGCCTTCGCGGTGAAGCCACTAGGTGGGTCGTGCGGGAATTCGAGCCAGGGGCAGTTAGGGACCGCGGCAGCCAGGTGCAGGTTCGCCAGCAAGCCCATGCCATTGCCCCACGTGTGCGGCACGATCAGACGGTGCGCGGCCTCGGCCAGTCCAGCCACTTTGCGCAGTTGAAAGATGCCTTCCGACAGCAGCGCATCGGGCTGCAGGATGTCATAACAACCACGGTCAAGCAACAGCTTGAACTCATGCAGCCCGTGGTTGTCCTCGCCACCGGCCAACATCAGGCGATTGAGATTCGAGCGTAGACGTGCCAGACCTTCATAGTCGTGCCGCGGCAAAGGCTCTTCGAGCCACAGCACGTCCAGTTCTTCTAACGCGCGGGCGACGCGGTACGCCGTCTGGTAACCCCACGTGCGATGGCCGGGAAGTCCAGGTTCCACGCCGGCCTGATTGGCATCGACGATGATCTCCAGGCGGTGCCCGACGGCGCTGCGCAAATCCTGCACGACGGCCAGATCCTCACGTGGATCATCGTGGTGGAAGCGTAGCTTGATGGCGCGGAAGCCCTCCTCGATCATGCGCTGGGCGTCCTCGACGCGCTGCGCGGAGGGACGCACTTCTCCCGTCGCACAGTACGCCAACACCGAGGGTTGATAGCCGCCCCAGAGTTTGTACACCGGCAGGCCAGCACGTTTGCCGACGATATCCCACAGCGGAATCTCCATGAAGTACATGGGGGGGCCCAGGATTTCCGCGTCGCGCAGGATGCCGGTCAGCAACTCCACCGCCATGGGATCCTGACCGAGCAAATAGGGCCGCACGAAGCGCTCGATGGCGACTAAGACCTCGGCTCCTCCATGCGCCGCGCCAAGCCCGGTGATGCCCTCATCGGTCGCGATCTCCACGAGCACCATGGTCAACTCACGCATGGGCCGCCCGCGCGCCCAGGCGGGCATGAAGACGGCGGGCAGTGGGAAGACGAGGAGGCGAGCGCGTACATCGGTGATTTTCACGGCGTGGCCTCCTCGTCGCCGTTGGGTAGTGTGCGCAGTGCGGCGCTCTCACGATCAAGGTAGAGTTCGACGTGGGGGTGGCGGCGCAGGATCGAGGCCGGCCGCAGAGGGGAAACCTCCTCTTCCAGGCAGGCGCGCACTGCCGGTGCCTTTCGCGCCCCCGGTACGGTACACACGATCACGCGCGCGCGCATAATCTGTCGAATCGACATCGAAATGGCTCGGCGCGGCACGGCGTCAAGACTGGCGAACCAGCCCTCGCCAAGCTGCTGGCGGCGGCACGTATCATCCAGATCGACGACGATATAGGGCTGCTCCGTCTCGAAATCGGCCGGCGGATCATTGAAAGCTAGGTGCCCGTTTTCACCGATCCCTACGAAGGCGATGTCCACCGGCGCCGCTGCGATCAGCGTGCCGAGACGCCCACACTCGTCCGCGGGGCCGGTCTCGCCATCGATCAGAATAGAGGCTCCGGGATGGACTTTGTTAATCAAGCGCTCACGGAGATAGCGCCGGAAGCTCGCCGGATGGTCCACCGGCAGGCCAACGTACTCGTCGAGGTGGAACATGGTCACGCTTGACCAGGGGATCGCCGGCTCGGTAACTAAGTTAGCCAGAAAGCTGAACTGGGACGTGCCCGTGGCCGCGATGATGCGGGCGGCTCCCTGAGTACGAATGACTTCTCGTAGGTATTGTGCCGCCGATGCCGCCGCCGCGCGGCCAGCCTCCGCACTGTCTTGACACACGTGTACCTTCACATACTCTCCCTCTCTCCGAATTTAGGCATGGCGACCCAGCGGCGTTCGCGGGCGCTGCGCAGCGTGGCCTCCACGAGCGCCACGCCGCGCCAGCCTTCGGCAAGCGTCGGATAGTCGGACGCTCCGCCGTGAATGGCGTCGTAGATACACCCGATCAGATTGCGAAAGGCGTCAAGATATCCTTCGGGATGGCCACCCGGCGCCCGCGCCAGCGCCGCGGCCTCGGGAGCGAGCAGGGTCGGGTCTTTCGGCACCACATCCCAGGCTGGGGCGCGCCGCCGGATGGTCAACGTGTTCGGTTGCTCTTGGTTCCACTCAAGTCCGGCCGCGCCACCGTCGATGGAGAAGGTGAGCCAGTTCTTGTATCCGGCACTCACCTGCGATACAACCAGATTACCACGCGCGCCGCCGTCGAAGCGCAGCAGCAGACTGACGCAATCTTCGCCCTGGACAGCCATTGGGTGTGTGACCTCATCCACCCGCGCTGCCGCCGGGCGTGGGCCCGCGCCCGGCGCGTCACGGCGCCAGACCCGCCTAGACACCACGGTCTGCTGGTCCGCCAGCAGCTCCACAATGCGCTGGCCCATCACGTGCTCGACTAGGTCAGCCCAGTGCACGCCCACGTCTGCCATGGCCAGCGAGGATCCCGCGACTTCGGGGGCAAAGCGATAGTGGAGATAGTCGTCATGTAAGAGTTCGTCGGTCAGATACAGGCCGCGCACGTGATGTACGGTGCCGAGGGTGCCGCTCGCGACGAGGTAGCGAGCCTGGGCGACGAGCGGGTAGTAGCGGTAACAGTAGGCCACGGCGGCGACGACCCCGGCGTCGGCAGCTAGGTGGACCAACTCCGCGGCCTGCGCGGCATCGGTCGCTAGCGGCTTCTCGCACACGAGGTGCTTGCCGCGCTCGAGGACGGCACGTGCCATGGGGTAGTGCAACGCATTCGGCGTACAGATATGAACGACATCGACGTCCGGATCATCCAGGACATCCCCCAGCCGGTCGCTGTACCGTGATACACGGAGCGCGGCAGCCCTGGCGGCGAGGTTGCTGCCCGGACGCCCAACGATCACGGCTACATCGGCGCCAACCCGTCGTACCGCCTCGACATGGATCGCCCCGATGTACCCCGGGCCCACGATCGCCGCCTGCAGTGGCGCGGACGTAGTGGCCATCCGTCACCCAACCCCGGGACTGATAACGACCTTCATGGCTTCGTCGGCCATGGAAGTCATCACCGCGTCCTCGGCCTGCTCTAGGCCGAAACGGTGAGTGACGATCTCACCGAGTGGGTAATGGTGCTGCGCCTTGGCCAATACCGTCATGGTCGGCCCATAGGCCGTCGCTGCCTCTCCGCCAATTCCCAGCAGGCGGATATTCTTGATGCAGAAGTGCCGGTTCGGATTGATCAGCACCGGCCCCATATCCACAAAGGCCCCGGCCTCGATAAACATCCCACCGGCCCGCGTCATATCGAGTCCCTCAGGCACGGCCTGAGCCACGCCCGAGCAGTCCACCACCACGTCCGCGCCCCGGCCGTGCGTCCAACCCCGCACCGCTTCCACGCGCTCGGGCTCCGTCGTCTGCTGAAGCTCGATAGTGTGGTCGGCGCCAAAGCGCCGGGCCATCGCCAAACGCGAGGGAAGAGCGTCAATGGCAATGATATCGCCGGCCCCGAGCAAACGCGCCTTAATCAGGTGGCAGAGCCCCAGCGGCCCGACGCCCTGGATCACGACCGTATCTCCGAAGCGGAAGCCCTCCTGGGGCGAGGAGAACTCCTTTGCTTTGTCGAGTCCGGCCGTCACTGCCATGACCTCAGTCAACACGGCGATGTGGGACGGGAGGTCGTCAGGCACGCGGTAGAGGTGGGTGCCAGGCAGAATATACATGTACTCGGCCCACCCGCCGAAGAGATGCGGGGGTCGGGCAATCGAGAGGCTGTTGCCGTAGTCCTCCAGATGCTCACACATGTAGTAGGGGAAGTCGCCCTTGCAGTAATAGCACTGCCCACAGGTGATATTGGCTGCTGGCACCACGCGATCGCCCACGCGCACAGGCTCGCCATCGAAGGCTCGCACCTCTCCACCCGTGGCCGCCACCACGCCAACGTTCTCATGGCCGGGGATGATGGGGAACGGCACGTCGCGCTCGTGCGGTGTGCCGGCGTACTGCTTGGTTTCGCCTCGGTAGGTGTGCTTATCGGTGCCGCAGACGCCGGACAGTTGTATCTTGAGCAGTACGGCA
>Ga0307373_10014846_pt1 | contig 10668 bp, 10 predicted proteins | sample OX2MG_FD_202534 | JGI IMG/M metagenome (GOLD analysis project Ga0307373, IMG submission 202534) | Soil microbial communities from Risofladan, Vaasa, Finland - OX-2 | ecosystem: Environmental > Terrestrial > Soil > Coastal area > Acid sulfate soil | place: Finland: Risofladan, Vaasa | collected...
AGCGCCCCAAAAAAAATGGGCCGTGACTAGCACGGCCCAAGTTTAGGGAGGAAACGCCTAGAAGACGTACGGCAGGCCGTCGGGCGACGACCGATGCCGCACTGCAAGATATGCCGGGTTGCGTCGCACAAATCAAGCTAAAAAACGGCCCTCAGCAGATTTTCCTGTGGGTCGATTCGCCGCATGCAGGGCCGGATTAAGGAAATTTTGTGCAACGCACAATTAATGCAAGGATCGTGCGCCCGATGCGGCCATCTCGGCGGTTTCGGTCGAGTCGGGCCACTGCGGTGCAAACCTGCTATAGTCGCTATAATCTCCGTGCGGATGACGCCGACGGAAAAGATGGCAGGCGATGACCGAAAATCGAGGGCACGGCATCCTCGCCGAAGCTCCGGCATGAACGCCCCGCTTCGCTTGATCGGCGATGTCGGCGGCACGCATACGCGGTTCGCCCTGCTCGACGCGGCGCAACGGCCGGAGCGGGTGCGCGTCCTGGCGAGCGAGGATTACCCGAGCCTCGCCAGCGCGATCACGGCCTATCTCGACGCGGAGAAGCCCGAGCCTCGGCCGCGCGAGGCGGCGCTGGCGGTGGCCTCGGCGGTGACCGGCGATGCCGTCACGCTCACCAACCGTTCGTGGTCGTTTTCGATTGCGGCGCTCCAGGGCGCCTTGGGGCTCGAGCGTCTCCTCGTTATCAACGATTTCACGGCGAACGCGCTGGCGATGCCTCAACTCCGGCAAGACGAGCGGATTGCGATCGGCGGCGGCGCGGCGGCGGCGGGCGCGCCCATCGCCGTGCTCGGCCCCGGAACCGGGCTCGGGATGAGCGCGCTCGTGCCCTCGCGCGACGGCGGGATCGCGATTGCCGGCGAGGGCGGGCATGCGACCATCCCCGCCGCCGACGAGCGCGAGAGCGAGGTTCTGGCCCGGATGCGCCGGCGCTTCGGCCATGTCTCGGCCGAGCGCGTGCTGTCGGGGCCGGGGCTGGTCAATCTCTATCAGACCCTGGCCGAGCTCGCCGGCGCGCCGGCCGAGGACTTCACCCCGGCGCAGATCGCCGATGCGGAGATCGGCAAGAGCGAGATTTTGTGTCGCGAGGCGGTGGAAATGTTCTGCGCCATGCTGGGCACGGTCGCGGGCAATCTCGCGCTGACGCTGGGCGCGCGCGGCGGCGTCTATATCGCCGGCGGCATCGTGCCGCGTCTGGGCGCGCGCTTCGCTGCCAGCGGTTTCCGCCGGCGGTTCGAGGACAAGGGCCGGTTCCGGGCCTATCTCGCGGCGATCCCGTGCTATGTCGTGACGCATCCGGTGCCGGCCTTTCTCGGCCTGGCCCAGCACCTCGCGCGCGGCGGCTGAGCCGCCATCCGAATGCGCCTGCGCATCCTTTTCGGCACTCTGTTCCTGGTCGGCGGGCTTGCGCTCTATGGCTTGGCGATCGCGGCGCTCGCCGCGCATGTGACGCCGCCGGGCCCGCTCGCCGCGTTCGTGTTCTATGCCCTGGCCGGGACGGTGTGGGTGGCACCGGCGGGATGGCTCGTGCGCTGGATGCAGCGGGCGGCGCCGTACCGCCCGCCGCCCGAGGGCTGAGCGCGGCGCCGCCCTTGCCTTGCCTGGCTCGGGGGAGTCGTCTAAACGGGGCCGTAGCCTCGGCTGTGAAGGGCGGGCGGCGATGATGCGCGTGGCGTTGCTTGACGACTATCAGGGCGCGGCGCTCGGCGCGGCGGACTGGCAAAGTCTCCATCCGGCGGCCGAGATCGAGGCCTTTCCCGTGCATATCGCCGATCCGGACGCGCTGGCCCGGCGGCTGCACGTGTTCGACGGCGTCGTGCTCATGCGCGAGCGCACGGCCTTTCCCAAAAGCCTGATCGAGCGCCTGCCGAACCTGCGCCTTATCGTCACCGCCGGCATGCGCAACGCCGCGCTCGATGTCACGGCGGCGACGGCGCGCGGCATTCAGGTCTGCGGCACCGACATGCTCGGCTATCCCACGGCGGAGCTGACCTGGGGCCTCATCATCGCCCTGATGCGCCACATCCCGCAGGAGGATCGCGCGATCCGTCAGGGCCAGTGGCAATCCCCGGTGCCCGGCAACGGCCTCCAGGGCAAGACGATCGGCATCCTCGGATTGGGCCGTCTCGGCAGCCAGGTCGCCGCCGTGGCCAAGGCGTTCCGCATGGACATCGTCGCCTGGAGCCAGAACCTCACCGACGCCAAGGCCGCCGAGCACGGCGCACGGCGCGTGGGCAAGGAGGCGCTGTTCGAGCAGAGCGATGTCGTCACCATCCACCTGGCATTGAGCGACCGCTCGCGCGGGCTCGTTGGCGCCGCCGAGCTCGCGCGCATGAAGCCCGCCGCCTATCTCGTCAACACCTCGCGCGGACCGATCGTCGACGCGGCGGCGCTGCTGGCGTGCCTGCGCGCGCGCCGCATCGCCGGCGCCGGGCTCGACGTCTATGATGCCGAGCCGATCGCCAAGGACCACCCGCTGCTGGCGCTCGACAACGTCATCCTCACGCCGCATCTCGGCTATGCGACCGCGGAAGCCTATCGCGGCATTTACGGCCAGGCGGTGGAGATCATTCGCGGCTTCCTCGACGGCAAGGTCGTGCGCGGCCTCAACACGCCGGCCTAAGCCAACGCCCGCCGGAGGCGCGGCTAAATCGCGCGAAATCCGGCTAAAACCCGCGACGAAGCGCCGTCGCGGCGGGCACGGCATTAGGCGCTTCTTAGGCATCCCCTTCCTAGGCTCGGACGCGATGATGAGCGCCGTCCGATCCAGCCTTGGCCGCTTCCTGGCGGCCGTCCGGCAATTCCCGCCGCGCCTTGGCGCCGCCGAGCGCGGTTCGAGCGCGGTCGAGTTCGCGTTGGTGGTGCCGATTCTTCTCGCCATGCTGTTCGGGATCGTCGAATTCGGGCGGGCCCTGTGGATCCAGGGCATGCTCGACTACGCCGTCGAGCAGGCGTCGCGCTGCGCCTCGATCGACACCTCGACCTGCAATTCCTCGGGCGCGATCGCCACCTATGCGTCGCAGCAGACCGCGCCGCTCAATCTGCCCGCGTCGGATTTCACGGCGACGACGCAGACATGCGGCAACCAGGTGAAGGCGAACTATCCCTTCACCTTCGTGGTGCCGAATCTCCTGCCCTACAACATCACGCTCAAGTCGCAGTCGTGCTTCCCGACCTGACGGCGCTCACAGCGCCACGAAGGACTGGCCCTTGGTCGATGCGGCGAAGCCGTTGAACACTTCGTACGCCCCGGCATAGCTCGGCCGGCTCTTCATCGCCGCGATCCAGCGCGTCACGTTCGCATAAGGCGAAAGGTCGCAATGCACGAGCTCGCCCGCGGTGACGAGGCCGAGGCCGAAGAAGTCGGCGATGGAAACGTCGGCGCCGCAGAGATAGGTCTTGCGCGGCCCGAGCCAATGGTCGTTCAACACCTCCAGCCAAATCTTCGAGCGGTCCCGCCCCCACGCCACCGTCCCCGCCTGGACCGTCGGATCGGACCGTTTCAGGGTGGGAAACACCTGGGGATAGACGTAGCCGTAGCCCCAGTCGCGATAGAAGTTGGAATTGAACCAGTCGAGCATCTCGTCGACCTTGGCGCGCTGACGCAGTTCCTTGGGATAGGCGGGGGAACCGGACGTCTCGGCGAGATAGCGCAGGATGGTCGCGCTCTCGGTGAGGCGGAAATCGCCGTCTTCGAGCAGCGGGATGAGGCGGTTGGGATTGACCCGGCTATAGGCTTCGCCGTGATGCTCGCCCTTGAAGATGTCCACCACCTGCTGCTCGACGTTCAATTTTCCGTCGGCGATGAACTGCATCACCGGACGGCTGGTCGTCGATGCCGGATGCATGTAGAGTTTCATGCGCTGGTTCCTCCGTGGGTTGGCATTTCGAAGCGGATCACTTCAGGCGCGCGGCGCCCTCCTTGATCATGCTGAGATCGAGATATTTCGACATGTCGAGATCGGTCTTGATGAAGCCGAGTTCCTTCACCGTATTGACGTTCCGTTGCAGCATCGCCAGGTTGGGGAGCCCGTCCGGATCGCGATAGGTGTCCTGCTTGGTGAAGGCCCAGTCGAGCCGCGCCGCCGGCTGCTTGGTGAACTTCGCCAGAATTGCGACCGCTTCCTTGTGGTTGGCGGGATCGGAGTACCAGCGATAGGCGCGCACCGTGTCTTCGAGCAGATCGACAAACGCGGCCCGGTGCTTTTGGATGAATCCTGCGCGCGCCTCCCAGAAGGAAAGCTCCGACCCGCCGAGCCCGTCCTTGAGCGTGAACAGCGTATGCGCATTCTTTTGCAGCTTGGGGTCGAACACGAACGGCAGCGCTTCGGTGACGAGATCGGCCTTGTGATCCATCAGCACCGCCGTCATGTTGGGAAACGGCACTTCGATCATCGTGTAGTCGCGCTTGAATTGCATGCCGTGGTGCAGAAGATAGGCGCGCATCCCGAAATCGACGCCCGTGCCGATCCCATTGACGGCGACGATCCGTCCCTTGAGGTCGGCCACTTTCTTGATCGGTCCGTCGTTCAGGACCATGTACTGCACCGTCGCATAGCCCTTGGCGCCGTCCTGCGTCTCGTCGGCGATGATCCGCAGATCGGTCATTCCCGCGTTCTCGACCGCGATCGGGAACGAGGCGAAATTGAGCGTCGCGATCTCGATGTCGCCCGCGGCGAGCGCCGAGATTTCGGTCGGCGTTGACTGGAAATGCAGCGGCTCGAAATCGTAGGTGACGCCGTTATGCTTCGCCAATCCAGGCTTGAGGAAGAGGATCGGGATGAGCGACGCGGGCGTGGCAATCCAGGCGGCGCGGATCTTCACCGGCGCGGCGGCGGCGCTGCCACTGGGGGCTGCCAGGGCGAGCGCAAGGCCAAGCAGAATCGACAACCGAAGCGCTGAGCGCATAACCATCCTCCCGACGATCGTTTTGTTTCTTCGATGCCGAAGCTACACCGAAATCAAGCCGTCGTCCAAGACGGGCTTTCCGCGCGCGGATGCCGCAGTGGCGCGCGCCGCGCCGTGCGCTCTATAACGAATTCCGACGAAAGCGTTGGACCAAGACGACCGAAGGAGGAAACGGGGAATGACGATACGGCATCATCTCGTCGCAGCCACGCTGGGCGCGCTTGCACTTGCCGGCACGGCGTCGCCAGTCAGAGCCGAGGCTCCGGTGAAGATCACCGCCGCGATCGTGCCGGCCATCTCGGCGGGCGGGCTCTTCATCGCCCAGGAGAAGGGCTATTTCCGTGACGCCGGTCTCGATGTCGAGATTCAGAATATCGAGTCGGGTTCCGATCTCCAGGCGATGCTCGCGACCAACCGGGTGCAGGTGACGAGCGGCGCACTGTCGGCCGCGATGTTCAACTCGATCGCCCGGGGCCTTCCGGTGAAGGTATTCTATGCGGTGTCGGTGAGCCCGGCGTTCCACTATTTCATGGTCCGCTCCGACCTCAAGGACAAGTTCAAGACCCCGGCCGATTTGCGCGGCCGCTCGATCGCGATCAGCGGCCGCGCCACGGGCGATTACTACGCGGTGGGCCGGGTGCTCGAATCGGCCGGTCTCACGATGAACGACGCCGACGTGAAGACCGTGGGCTTCTCGCAGATGCCCGCCGCCCTCCAGAACAAGGCGATCGACGTTGCCGTGATGATCCCGCCGCTGACAGACGCGATGGTGGCCAAGCATATCGCCGTCAAATGGCTCAACCCGGAGGACTACCTCAAGGTGAAGCCCGAGCTGATCGCGGTCGGGCAGATGAACACCGACTGGGCCAAATCCCATGAAGCGGCGGCCAAGGCCTACCTCAAGGCGGTTCTCAAGGGCACACGGGAATATTGCGAGGCCTATCACCACGGCCCCAACCGCGCCGACGTGGTCCGCATCCTCGCCAAGTATTCGAGCATCCACGACCCCGCGCTGATCGAGAGGATCGAATGGGGCGCGAGCGATCCGATCGGCACGATTCCGGTCGCGAGCATCAAGGACTTCGAGGCGTTCGAGGTCGCGCACAAGCTCATCGGGCACGAAGTCCCGATCGACCGTGTCGTCGAGCTCAACTGGATCGACGAAGCGGCGCGCGCACTCGGGCCGTTCAAGCTCGTCCACGACGACGGCACGCCGGGCTGCCGCTAGAACCGCCCGCGCGCTTACGAGGCGAGCGGCGCCGGCGGAAGCGGCGTCCGGCCGCGGATATAGTCGGCGGCCTTTTCGGCGATCATGATCGTCGGCGCGTTGGTATTGGCGCCGACGACGTGAGGCATCACCGAGCAATCGGCCACGCGGAGTCCGGCGATGCCCCTGACGCGAAGCTCGGCATCGACCACGGCGTCGTCATCCGCGCCCATCCGGCACGTGCCGGCGGGATGATGCGCGGTCTGGCCGTTGTTGCGGATCCATTCGTCGATCGCGGCATCGGAGGCGAAATCCGCGCCCGGGCTTACTTCGCGCGCGACGAGGCTCTTGAGCGGCTCCGCCGCGAACACCGCGCGCACCGCCTTGAGCCCGCCGCGCAAGGTCTCGAGATCGGTGGGGTCATCGAACAGGTTCCAGAAAATCCGCGGCCGGTCGGCGGGATCGGCGGAACGCAGCGTGACGCGTCCCCGGCTGCGCGGGTGCAGCAATGCGATCCGGCTCGAGAAGCAATGCGCGACCGGCTGGCTCAGGCCGGGGAACCAGGGCGCGGCATCGGGCGAGATGGGGCTTACCAGGAGTTCGATGTCGGGGCGTTCGCTTTCCGGCCGGGTGCGGACGAAGCAGGCGCATTGCAGCGGCATGTTCGCGACCGGGCCGGTGCCGAACAGCGCCCAGCGCAGCGCCGATAGCGCCAGCCGGTCCCAGCGCAGTTCGCCCACGATCGACAGCGGCCGGTTGATCTCGAGCGTGATGACGCAGTTCGCATGTTCCTGGAGATTGCGGCCTACGCCGGGCCGGTCGAGGACGGGCGCGATGCCGAGCGCCTGGAGCTCGTCCGCGGGGCCGATGCCGGACAGCATGAGGAGCTGCGGCGAATTGTAGGTGCCGCCCGACAGCACGATCTCGCGCGCCGCCTCGACGCGCGAGGCCCGGCCGTTCTGTGCGTATTCCACGCCGACGGCCCGGCCGCCTTCGACCAGCACGCGATGAACCAGCGCGCGCGTCGCGACGGTGAGGTTGGAGCGCCGCAGCGCCGGGCGCAGGAACGCGCGCGACGTCGAATGGCGTCTGCCATCGCCGATGGTGAAATCGGGCGCGGCGATCCCTTCCGGCACGGCGCCGTTATAATCGGGTGTCGTCGGCAAGCCCGCCTGTGCCGCTGCGGCGACGAACATCTCTTGGAGCGGATGCCGGCGGCTGCCGCGCGAGACCTTGAGCGGGCCGGCGCCGCCGTGAAACGCGCCCTCGCCGCGCCAGTTGTTTTCCGAACGCTTGAAATAGGGCAGAACGTCTTCATAGCCCCAGCCCGCGAGCCCCGCCTGGCGCCACTGGTCGTAGTCGAGCGGATGGCCGCGCGCATAGATCATGGCATTGATCGACGACGTGCCGCCCAGCACCTTGCCGCGCGGCAAGAAGATCGTGCGGCCGTGGCAATGCGGCTCCGGCTCGGTGGCGAAATCCCAGTTGAGCGCGGGATGCGGGCTGAGCCGGCGCATGCCGAGCGGCATGTGGATATAGGGGTTGCGGTCGCGTCCGCCCGCCTCGAGCAGCAGCACGCTCGCATTGCCGTCCTCGCTCAGCCGGTTGGCGAGAACGCAGCCGGCCGATCCGGCGCCGACGATGATGTAGTCGTAGCCTGTCATCCGGCCATCATCGTTGGGGCGGCCCTCGCGCGGCGCGGACGCGGGCTCAGAACGGCGCGTCGCCCTGGACCGTGGTCCGGTGCATGTGGCGGCGCAATTCCGGCGGACAGCCATGCGCATAGTGGACGACGCAGCGGTTGTCCCAGAACACCAGGTCGTGATCCTGCCAATGGTGCCGGTAGGTGAACCGCGCCTCGGTGCTGTGCGCGAACAGGAATTGAAGGAGTTCGCGGCTCTCCGCCTCGGGGATGTCGAGAATCCGCTCGGTAAAGCCCTCGTTCACGAACAGCGCCTTGCGCCCGGTTTCGGGATGGGTCCGCACCACCGGATGCACCACCGCCTGCACCGCCGCCTTCTGCGCCTCGCTCAGCTTGGGGCGGAAGGTCGAGCCTTCGAGGACGTCGTAGCTCTTGCGGTAGGAATGCGTCGCGCGCTTGCCCTCGAGGCGCCGCTTCACGTCCGGAGGCAGGGCCTCATAAGCCGCGTAGAGGTTCGCAAACGAGGTATCGCCGCCCTCCTCCGGCAATTCCTGCGCGTGCAAGAGCGAGCCGAGGCTCGGTTCGGCGACGTAGGAAAGATCGGAATGCCAATAGCGCCCGGCATCGCCGAGGCCGATCGGCTTGCCGTTCTCCATGATGTTGGAGACGAGCAGAATCTCCGGGTGTCCCGGCAGCATAAATTGCCGCAGCACGTGGATCGCGAGCGGGCCGAAGCGGCGGCTGAAGACGATATGCTGCTCGGGCGTGATGTGCTGATCGCGCAGGACGAGCACGCCCTCGCTGTCGAGATAGCAGCGCCGCACGGCGGCGAAGGTCGCATCGTCGAGCGCCTGCGCCAGATCGAGACCGACGATCTCGGCCCCAAGCGCCGCCGGGAAACGGCGGTAGCGGAACCCCGCCTCCTGCCCTGAAGTCGGTGCAGCCTTCATGGCGCGAGTATCCGATCACCGCAGCCGCAACGCAAGGGTGCAGGCGAAGCGTGTGCAGGCGAAGCGACGGGGGACCGGCGCTTCCGTGCGACGGCCCGAGCCCCTAGAGTCGACGCGTTCGGAACGGCATCGGGAGCATGTTATGGGTCTGCTGGAACCGGTTCGCGTCGGCGCCTGCGCGCTGCGCAACCGCATGGTCATGGCGCCGATGGCGCGGGCGCGCTCGGATCAGGACCGGGTGCCGACGCCGATGATGGCGGACTATTACGCGCAGCGCGCCTCGGTCGGCCTCATCGTCACCGAAGCCTCGAGCGTCGGACCGCTCAGCGTAAGCCGCCCGGGCGCCGCCGCCATCTTTCGCGAGCGCCAGGCCGAGGGCTGGCGCCGCATCGCCGCGGCGGTCCACGCCAAGGGCGGCGTCATCGTCCAGCAGATCTATCATCTCGGCCGCAAATCCGATCCTTCGCGCATGCCGGAAGGCACGGCGCCGGTAGCACCCTCGGCGATCGCCGCCCAGGGCGAAGTCGCCGGGCTCAACGGTCCGGTCCCCTTCGCCACGCCGCGCGCGCTCGAGACCGGGGAAATCCCGGGCATCGTCGCCGAGTTCCGCCGCGCCGCGATGAACGCGCGCGCAGCCGGCATGGACGGCGTCGAAATCCACGGCGCCAACGCCTATCTCATCGACGAGTTCCTGCGCGACGGCACCAACCGGCGGACCGACCGCTATGGCGGCTCGGTCGAGAACCGCGCGCGGCTTCTCGTCGAGATCGTCGAGGCCGCCATCGACGTGTTCGGCGCCGACCGCATCGGCGTGCGACTCTCGCCGCATCAGCACGGCGACGGCATCGCCGATTCCGATCCCGCCGCCATCTTCGGTTATGCCGCGGCGGCGCTCGATGCGCTCGGCATCGCCTATCTCCATCTGATCGAGGCCATGGCGCCGGGCCTGCCGCAGTCGCCGCCCGAAGGCGCGATGAGACTCGCGCCGATCATTCGCCGCGCCTTTCGCCGCCCGCTCATCCTCAATGGCGGCTACACGCGCGAGACCGCCGAGCAGGCGATCGCGGAAGGGCTCTGCGACCTCGTCTCGTTCGGCGCGCTGATGATCGCCAATCCCGACCTGCCCGAGCGCTTTCGCCGCGGCGCGCCGCTCAACCCGCCCGACCGCGCGACCTTCTATAACGGCGGCGCCGCGGGCTTTACCGACTATCCCGCCCTCGACCCGCAAGACGAGGCGGCAGATTAGCGATAGGCGCCGGCGGCATTGTGGCCGAACGCGCGGCGCAATAGGATTCCGGCGATCGCCACGGGAGAGACCGCATGCAATTCGACTTCTCGCGCCTTGATCCGCGCGACGGCTACAAGCTCATTGTCTCGACCGTGGTGCCGCGGCCCATCGCCTGGGTGGTGACGCAGGGCCCGGAAGGACAGCTCAACGCCGGTCCGTTCTCGTTCTTCAACGCGTTTTCCGGCGATCCGCCGGTCGTGGGCATCGGCATCGGCAAACGCGGCGCGGCCATGAAGGACACGGCACGCAACATTCTCGCCTCGGGAGAGTTCGCCGTGAACCTCGTCTCCGAGGAAATGATCCATGAGATGAACATCACCGGCATCGAGTTCGGTCCCGAAGTGGACGAGATCGCCGAGGCCAAGCTCGCCACGCTGCCGTCGGTGCGGATCAAGCCGCCGCGCATCGCCGACAGTCCGGTCGCGCTCGAATGCGAACGGCTCACCACCGTCGACATCGGCGACAGCCGGGTCATCGTCATCGGCCGCGTCCTGTTGATGCATGTGCGCGACGATTGCGTGCTCGATCCGCAGCGCTGCTACATCGACACCCCCAAGCTGCGCCTCGTCGGGCGCATGCATGGCCGCGGCTGGTACGCGCGGACCACCGACCGCTTCGAGCTGCCCCGCATCGAGGTGAAGGACTGGGAAGCCCGTACCAAGGC
>Ga0307373_10014847_pt1 | contig 10668 bp, 8 predicted proteins | sample OX2MG_FD_202534 | JGI IMG/M metagenome (GOLD analysis project Ga0307373, IMG submission 202534) | Soil microbial communities from Risofladan, Vaasa, Finland - OX-2 | ecosystem: Environmental > Terrestrial > Soil > Coastal area > Acid sulfate soil | place: Finland: Risofladan, Vaasa | collected...
CGAGGCCTATTCGGTGATCACCACCGGCGCCGGCAGCACCACGTGGATCACCACAGCGGTCTCGGCGAACAGGGTGTGGCCTTCGCCGGGCGGGGTGTAGATGAAGTCGCCCGGTCCGAAGGCGAGTTCGTCGAGCCGGCCCTTGCCGGAAACGACATAGATCTCCTCGCCGCCCGGATGGGTGTGCGTCGGCGAACGCGAGCCGGGATCGTAGCGCATCAGAAAGGTGCCCTTGCCGCCTTCCATCCGCAGCGGCGTCGCCGTGACGCCTTCGCGCACGGCGCCCCAGCGGGCCTGGCTCGTGGCGGTCAGTTGCATCGTCATCAGATCGCTCCCATGGCCGCGAGCAGGCGCTCCGGCGTGATCGGATAATCGCGCACCCGCGCGCCGCAGGCGTTGTGGACCGCGTTCGCCACCGCCGCCCCCGCCCCGCAGATGCCGGCCTCGCCGACGCCCTTGATGCCGAGCGGATTGGCCTTGTCGTCGACCTCGGGCAGGAAATAGGCGTCGAGATCCACGATGTCCGCGTGGACCGGCGCGAGATAGGTCCCGAGATCCTGAGCGCCGAGGCTGCCGAAGCGCTCGTCGATGCGATTGGTCTCGGTGAGCGCCGCGCCGACGCCCCAGATCATGCCGCCGGTGATCTGGCTCCTGGCGGTCTTCTCGTTGAGGATGCGCCCGCAGGCGAAGGCCCCCAGCATGCGCCGCAGCCGCACCTCGCCGGTGACCGGATCGACGCCGACCTCGGCGAAGTGAGCGCCATAGGAATGGCTGACGTAATCGCGGATGTCGGGCGCCGGCGCTGAGGCGCCCTCGGCCTCGACGCCCTCGGGCGCGAGCCGCGAAACCAGCGCCGCCAGGGTCTCGGAGCGGTTCTCGGCCACGATCAGACCGTCGCGGAAATCCACCGCCGCCTCGGGCGCGCCGTAGAGGGGAGAGCCAGGGTCGGCGAGCGCCATGGCGGCAAGCCTGGCCCGAAGCGCCATGCCCCCCGCGAGCGCCCCCGAGCCCGCCGTCGCCGCGCCGAATTGGCCGCCCGAGCCCGGCGCCGGCGAGAAACCGGAGTCGCCGATCTCCACCACCACCTTGTCGAGCGCAACGCCCATGGTCTCGGCGGCGATCTGGGCGAGGATGGTGTAGCTGCCGGTGCCGATGTCGGTCATGCCCTGGCGCAGGCGGATGGTCCCGTCGGCGTCGCAGCGCAGGCTCGCCTTGGCGGGCAGGAGGAAGTTGCCGCGGATGGCGCAGGCCATGCCCATTCCCACCAGCCAGCGGCCGTCGCGCACCTGGCCGGGGCGGGGATTGCGCTGCGACCACCCGAACCGCACCGCACCGTCGCGCATGCATTCCACCAGCTGGCGGCACGAGAACGGCTGACCGGTCTCGGGATGGCGCCCGGGCTCGTTCCTGAGGCGCAGCTCGATCGGATCGAGCCCGAGCCGCTCGGCCAGTTCGTCCATGGCCGCTTCCAGGCTCAACATCCCCACCGCCTCGCCGGGCGCGCGCATGGCGCTGGCGACGGCGATGTCCAGCAGCTGGAGGCGATGCCCGGTCAGGCGATTGGGCGCCGCGTAGAGCGATCGGGCGAAACCGGCGGCGCGTTCGAGAAAGGGATCGGCCCGCGCCGCATGGCTGGCCGATTGCAGCGCCAGGGCCGTCATGCGCCCGTCCCGGGTCGCGCCCAGGCGCACCCGCTGCACCGTGGCCGGGCGGTGGACGGTGGCGTTGAACATCTGCTGGCGGCTCAGCGCCACTTTCACCGGCCGTCGCAGATGGCGGGCCGCCAGCGCCGCCAGGGCGAAATCCTCATAGACCGAGCCCTTGCCGCCGAAACCGCCGCCGATGTAGCGCGAGAGCAGATGCACGTGGTCGCGCGGGATCTGCAGCGTCTCGGCCAGCAGGTGCTGCGGCCGCTTGATCATCTGCACCGAGGTGTGGACCACGACGCGATCGCCCTCCCACCAGGCGGTGGTGGCGCAGGGCTCCATCTGGCAATGGTTCTGGATTGGCGTCGTATAGGTCTCGTCGAGGCGCACCGGCGCGGCGGCGAACGCCGCCTCGAAATCGCCGATGCGCGAGTCCGCATCCTGCGGCGAGGGCTGCGCCGCGGCGGCGTCGAAGCCGAACTCACCGTCGCCGGGCTGGTATTCGACGCGGACGAGGGCGGCGGCGGCGCGGGCGTTCTCCAGGGTGTCGGCGGCGACGAAGGCCACCGGCTGGCCGAAGAAGCGCACCACTGCGCTGGTGAACACGGGCTCGGCCGCGGCCTGGCTCTGCACATAGGCCTTGGCGCCGGCCGCGCCCTGTCCCGGCGGCGGGTCCATGGGATGCCAGACGAGGAGCACGCCCGGCGCGCTCCTGGCGGCCGCGTCGTCCACGGCGGCGACCCGCCCGCAGCCGATCTGCGCACCCACGATCACCCCATGCGCCGGCGGCGACGGCGTGGCGACGTCGTTGGCGTAGGGCGCCGTGCCGGTGACCTTCAGCGGACCTTCGTAGCGATCGACGGGCCGGCCGATGATGCCCGAGCGATTGACGTTGACCGGATTGGGCCGGGCGTAGTCGGCGATGCTCTGCATCAGCCCCTCCCCTCCTGCAGCGCCGCGGCGATCACCCGCCGGGCGAGCGCGATCTTGAAATCGTTGCGGCCACGCCCGCGCGCGCCGGCAAGCTCCGCCTCGGCGGCCTCGGCGGCCGAGGCGCCCCGCGCCAGCGCCGCCTCCGCCGCCACCGCCCGCCACGGCTTCAGCGCCACCGCGCCCAGCGCCAGCGCCGGGCCGGCGATCGCCAGACTGAAGAGGGCGCTGGCGTAGGAGGCCCGGTCGCGCACCTTGCGATAGCTCTGGCGCCCCTCGGGCGGCGGCGGCAGCGTCACGGCGCTCACCAGTTCGCCCGCGGCGAGATTGGTCTCGACGTGCGGCGTCTCGCCCGGCAGACGATGCACCTCGTCGATCCCCAGCGTCCGCGCCTCGCCGGCCGGCGTCACCGTCTCGATGCCCGCCCCGAGGGCGCTCAGGGCCACGGCCATGTCGGAGGGGTGCACGGCGATGCAGGCCTCGCTGGCGCCGAGGATCGCGTGGGTGCGGTTCAGCCCTTCCAGGGCGCTGCACCCGGCGCCGGGTTCGCGTTTGTTGCAGGGCTTGGCCGGATCGTAGAAATAGCCGCAGCGGGTGCGCTGCACCAGGTTGCCGCCGATCCGCGCCTTGTTGCGCAATTGCGCCGATGCGCCCGCGAGCAGCGCCTGCGCCAGCACCGGATAGCGGGTGCGCACGCGCCGGTCCGAGGCCACCGCCGCATTGGTGGCCATGGCGCCGATGCGCAGGCCGCCCTCCGCCGTCTCGGCGATCTGCGCCAACGGCAGGCGCGACACGTCGACGAGATGGGCCGGCCGCTCGATCTCCAGCTTCATCAGGTCGATCAGATTGGTGCCGCCGGCGATGAAGCGCGCGCCCGGCGCCGCCGCCGCCCGCGCCGCGCCCGCGGCGGTTTCGGCGCGCTCATAGGTGAACGGCCTCATGGAGCCCCTCCCACTCCAGAGGCGGTCGCGGCGACGTCGCGGATCGCCTCGAGAATCTGCGGATAGGCCGAACAGCGGCAGATGTTGCCGCTCATCCGCTCGCGGATCTCCGCGTCCGTCAGCTCGCAGGTCTCGGCCGCGAGATCCTCGGTCGCCTGGCTCGGCTCACCGGCCCCGGCCTCGGCCAGCATGCCCAGCGCCGAGCAGATCTGCCCGGGCGTGCAGTAGCCGCACTGGAAGGCGTCGCGGTCCAGAAAGGCGCGCTGCAGCGGGTGCAGGGCCGCCGGCGTCCCGATCCCCTCTATGGTGGTGATCTCGTCGCCCTCGTGCATCACCGCCAGCGTCAGGCACGCATTGATCCGCGTTCCGCCCACCAGCACCGTACAGGCGCCGCACTGGCCATGGTCGCAGCCCTTCTTGGTCCCGGTCAGCCCCAGCTGGTTGCGCAGCAGATCGAGCAGGGTGGTGCGCAGATCGACCTCGACGCGCCGCGCCTCGCCGTTGACCGTGATCGCGAGGGCCGCCGCAGCCGCCTGCCGCACCGGCATGTCCATCAATGGCGTTCCCAATCAGGCCGCATCCGAAATCCGCGCCTACATAGGGCCGCGGCCCGGGTTCGGCAAAGGCGGCGGCGTCGGCGTCCACCGGAGACCGCTCAGCCCTACGCCTCGTCCATCGCCGAGGACAGGCCGCGGTTCAAAACCGACGCGGACGAGGGCCATCAGGCGGCCCGCTCCTTGCGGGGCGGGTCGCCCTTCAGTTCCAGACACCCGGCCGGCGTCCCTTCCAGGGCGCTTCCTTCTCCAGTTGCGACGCCAGGCGGATCACCGTCGCCTCGTCGCCGTAGCGGGCGGTGAACATCATGCCGATGGGCAGGCCCGAGGCCGATTGCGCCAGCGGCAGCGACATCGACGGCTGGCCGGACATGTTGAAGGCCGGCGTATAGGGAAACAGCATGCCCTGGCGCTGATTGAGTTCGCGCGGCGGGACCGCGACGGGCGAGAGATAGCCGATCTTCGGCGGCGGCGCGGTCATCACCGGCGAGAGATAGACGTCGATGTCCTCGAAGCAGGCGAGCGTGGCGCGGTTCAGACGGCGCAGCTCCTGCAGGCCGCCCATGGCCTGCTCGCCGGTGACGCGCCGACCCGACCTCAGGTTGGCCCAGGTGAGCGGCTCCAGCTCGTCTTCCTCGGGCTCGTGGCCGATGGCTTCGATGAGGCGGCGCATGCCGGCGGCAAAGTTGGCGCCGCTCATCGGCGCCCAGGCGCGATAAAGGGCGCGGTAGTCGATCTCGAGATTGCGCGGGATCACCTCGTGCCCCAGTCCTTCCAGCAGGGCGGCGGTGCTCTCGAGAGCGCCTTGCACTTCCGGGTCGACCGGCCGGTTTGGCGACGGTTCGGCCGCCCAGGCGATCCTCAGACGGCCGGGGCTCGCGCCCAGTTCCTCGACATAGGGCCGCGCCTTGGGCGGGGTGGCGTAGGGCGAGCCGGGTTCGGGAATGCCGGTGACGTCGAGCATGGCGGCGGTGTCGCGCACGCTGCGGCTGACCACATGGTCGACGACGAGGCCGTGGGCGTAATCGAAGCCGTCGGGCAGGTCGGGGTTGCGGTCGCGCGTCACCTTCAGGCCCACGAGGCCGCAGCAGGCGGCCGGAATCCGGATCGAGCCCAGCCCGTCGCTGGCGTGGGCGAAGGGGACGATGCCCGCCGCCGTCGCCGCCGCCGATCCGCCGGAGGAGCCACCGGTGATGTGCTCGGGATTCCAGGGGTTGCGGCAGGGGCCCAGATGCGCCCCCTCGGTCGTGCCGGTGATGCCGTACTCGGGCGTGTTGGTCTTGCCGAGGAAGACGAGGCCGGCCGCGCGATAGCGGGCGACGAGGCCGCTGTCGTCGGCGTCGACGTAGCCTCGGGCGAAGCGGCTGCCCTTGCTCTGCGGCCAGCCGGCGACGGCGACGCCCAGATCCTTGATGAGGAAAGGCACGCCTCGGAATGGCCCGTCGGGCAGGCCTGCGGCGGCGGCGCGGCGCGCCTCGTCGAAGGCCTGGTGGACCACGGCGTTGAGCTTGGGATCGTGCCGCTCGATGCGCTCGATGGCGGCCTCGGTCAGCTCCGCGGGCGTCACCTCGCCTTCGCGGACCAGCCCAGCCAGGCCCACGGCGTCGTAGTCGGCGTAGTCGTCCATGCGCATGCCCTTGTTCCTCCGGCTGCTTTGCTGGCACTTAAGCACGGGCGGGCCGGAAAACGGAACGATGCAAAGCAGGAGAGCGAGTTTGGGCGAGTGGCGCAACTGGTCGGGCAGCGTCGCCTGCGAGCCCGCCGCGATCGAGAGCCCGACGACGCTCGAGGCGCTGCGCCGGCTCGTCTGCGGCGCGGCCAAGGTGCGCGTAGCCGGGACCGGCCACTCGTTCATGCCGCTGTGCGCCACCGACGGCCTGTTGCTGTCGCTCTCGGCCATGCAGGGCGACCTGGAGGTGGCCGACGATCGCCGCAGCGCCTGGATCCCGGCGGGCTGGTCGATCTCGCGATTGACCGAGGCGCTCTGGGCCGAGGGCCTGTCGCTGATCAACCAGGGCGACATCGACAAGCAGGCCATCGCCGGCGCGGTCTCCACCGCGACCCACGGCACCGGCCGCACTCTGGGCTCGCTCGCCGCCGCCGCGGAGGGTTTCCGCCTGATGCTGGCTTCGGGCGAGGTCGTCGAATGCGACCGTGCGCACGAGCCCGACCTTTTCGAGGCCGCCAGGGTGTCGCTGGGCATGCTGGGCGTGGCGACCGCGATCCGGATGCGGGTGCTGCCGGCGTATCGGCTGAAGGAGACCATCCGCCGCCGCCCGCTCGCCGAGGTGCTCGAGGAGTGGGACGAGCTGGCGGACCGCCATCGCCACGTGGAGTTCTTCCATTTCCCCTATTCGGGGCACGCCACCCTGAAGATCCTGGAGCCGGTGGACGAGGGCGAAGCGCCGCAGCCGGGCGCCTTCGAGGATGCGGTGTTCCAGGCGGTCTGCGATCTTGCCGCCGTCTGGCCGCGCACGGCCCCGACGCTGCAGCGCATGCTGACGCGGGCGATCCGCGCCTCCGAGCGCGCCGGCCCGGCCGGACGCATCTTCCCTTCCGAACGCTCGGTTCGCTTCGAAGAGATGGAGTACGAGATCCCCGCCGAGGCCGGCCCCGAGGCCCTGAGGCGCGCCATGGCCCTGGTGCGCGACCGACGCTGGCCGATCATCTTCCCCTTCGAGTTCCGCACCGTGGCGGCCGACGACATCTGGCTGTCGCCGATGCAGGGGCGCGCCTGCGTCTCCATCAGCTTCCATCAGTACGCCAAGATGGCGTGGCGCGAGCCGTTCGCAGGCGTCGAGGCGGTGTTCCGCGAGGCCGGCGGCCGGCCGCACTGGGCCAAGCGCCACACCCTCGCCTCGGACGACGTGCTGCGCCTCTATCCCGACGCGCCGAAGTTCGCGGCGGTGCGCAAGCGCGTCGATCCCGCCGCGAAATTCCTCAACGCCCACCTCGCCGAACTCTTCGCGTTTTCACTGTGACGGCTCCGATGCACGCTCTCGCCCTGCACGCTCACCTGATCGGCCGCCAGGGATCGCGGCGGGCGCTGAACACGCCGGCGCTGGTGCTGGACATCGAGGCTCTCGACCGCAACATCGCCGCCATGGCGGCGTTCGCGGCCGCCCGCGGGCTGAAGCTGCGCCCGCACGCCAAGACCCACAAGAGCGTCGACATCGCGCGCCGCCAGATCGCCGCCGGCGCCCTCGGCGTCTGCTGCGCCAAGCTCGGTGAAGCCGAGGCCCTCGCCGATGGCGCGGTCGAGGGTCTCCTGATCACCTCGCCCGTGGTGGGCGAGGCGGCGGTGGAGCGGCTGATCGCGCTCGCGGCGCGCAGCCCCGGCCTGATGGCGGCCTGCGACCATCCCGATGCGGTGGCCGCCATCGGCGCGGCGGCAAGAGCGGCCGGACGCAGCCTCACCCTGCTCGTCGACCTCGATCCCGGTCTTCGGCGCACCGGCGTCGCCAGCGCCGCCGACGCCCTGGCGCTGGCGCGAACGATCGCCGGCCACGACGCCCTCGGCTTCGGCGGCGTGCAGTTCTACTGCGGCGCCGAACAGCACATCGAGGCCTATGCCGAACGCGCCGCGGCCGTCGCCCAGAGGATGGCGCGCCTTTCCGAGACCATCGCCCTGTTGCAGGGCGCCGGCCTCGCGCCCGGCATCGTCACCGGCGGCGGCACCGGCACCCACGCCATCGACGCCGACCTCGGCGTCTTCACCGAGCTGCAGGTCGGCTCCTATGTCTTCATGGATCACCAGTACGGCGTCTGCGCCCTGAGGGCGGACGGCGCGCGGCCATTCGAGACCTCGCTGATGGTGGATGCCCGGGTGATCAGCGCCAGTCACCCGATGCTGGCGACCGTGGACGCCGGGCTGAAGGCCTTCGCCACCGAGGCCGGCGCGCCGCCGATCCTCTCCGGCGCGGTCGAGGGCAGCGCCTACCGCTTCATGGGCGACGAGCACGGCGCCATCGTGCCGCCGCGCGGGCTCGCCCCGCCCAGGCTCGGCGAGCGCGTCACCCTCGCCGCCCCCCATTGCGACCCCACCGTCAACCTCTACGAGGCCTACCACGTCGTCCGTGGCGACACCCTGGAAGCCATCTGGCCGGTGAGCGCACGCGGACGGTCGGCGTAACCTCCACCCGCCCCAAAGCGGGGAGAGAGGCTGGACATCCGCGGCGTCAAGGGGCTGAATCGGCCGCATGACCCAGACCCAAGTCGACCTCGACGAGGCCCTCGGCGCGGCGCACCTGCCGGCGCTCGTGGCCGCGCTCGTACATCTCACCGGCGATGAAAGCCTGATCGCCCGCGACCGCTGGCCAGTCTACGACTTCTTCGGCGACAGCCGGCTGGGCGGCTATTCGCCCGAGCGCCAGGCGCAGATCCGCGCCGCCGCCAAGGCCGCGATAGAAGCGCACCTCGCCGGCAAGCCGCTCGCGCCCGCGCCAGGCGAAGCGGTGGTGCGCAGGATGATGGACTTCATCGCCGGCGCCGAAATCCCGGCGCGCTACGCGCCGTTCCTGATGGAGGAACTGCAGATCGGCGGCGCCGACGCAAGGAAGCCGGACTGGAGCGCGCCGAAGCTGGCCGCGGCGGCCGCGCAGCTGCCGGTGGTGATCGTGGGCGCCGGCATGTCGGGGCTGCTGGCGGGCGTCCGCCTGAAAGAAGCCGGCGTGCCTTTCACCATCGTCGAGAAGAACGCCGAGGTCGGCGGCACCTGGTTCGAGAACAGCTATCCAGACTGTCGCGTCGACAATCCCAGCCACCTCTATTCCTATTCATTCGAGCCCAACCACGACTGGCCCAACCACTTCTCGCCGCAGCCGGTGCTGCTGGCCTACTTCAAGGGCGTCGCCGCCAAGCACGGCCTGCACCCGCACGTCCGTTTCGAGACGGCCGTCGAGGAAGCGGCGTTCGACGAGGCCGCCGCACTCTGGAACGTGCGGATCAAGGGCAGGGACGGCCGCGTCGAGACGCTGAAGGCCCGCGCGGTGATCTCGGCGGTAGGCCAGCTCAACCAGCCGCGCTATCCCGATATCCCCGGCCGCGAGGACTTCGCCGGACCTTCGTTCCACTCGGCGCGCTGGAACCACGACATCGACCTGACGGGCAAGCGCGTCGCCGTGATCGGCACGGGCGCCAGCGCCTTCCAGTTCGCGCCGGAGGTGGCCAAGTCGGCCGGACACCTCACCATCTTCCAGCGCACCCCGCCCTGGCTTGCGCCCACGCCCGACTATCACGAGCCGACCACGGCGGCCGAGCGCTGGCTGCTCGAGCACGTGCCGTTCTATGAGAAGTGGTACCGGTTCTGGCTGTTCTGGATGCTCACCGACGGCGTCTACGAGGGCGTCAAGGCCGATCCTGCCTGGGACGGCGGGCCGGGCGCGGTGAGCGCCGCCAACGCCATGCTGCGCGAGGCGCTCGCCGGCGCCATCGCCGCCCAGGCCCAGGACGCGCCCCGGCTGCTGGAGCATCTGATCCCGGCCTATCCCTTCGGCGGCAAGCGCGCCCTGCGCGACGACGGCGTCTGGATCGCCGCCCTGAAGCGTCCCAACGTCGAACTCGTGGCCTCGCCCATCGCTCGCATCACCAGAACCGGGATCGTCACCGCCGACGCCGAGGCGCGGGACTTCGACGCCATCATCTATGGCACCGGTTTCACCGCCAGCCAGTTCCTCAGGACCTTCAAGGTGGTCGGCCGCGGCGGGCGCGAGCTGCATCAGGCCTGGGCGGGGGATGCGCGCGCCTATCTGGGCGTGACCACGCCGGGCTTCCCGAACTTCTTCATGATCTACGGCCCCAACACCAACATCGTGGTCAACGGCTCGATCATCTTCTTCTCGGAGTGCGCGGTCCGGTACATCCTGGGCTGCCTGAAGCTGCTCGCCGAGAGCGGCGCCCGGACCCTGGAGGTGCGCGCCGACGTCCACGACGCCTTCAACGCCAAGGTCGACGCCGCCAACGCCCTGATGGCCTGGGGCTCGCCGCACGTGACCAGCTGGTACAAGAACGACACCGGCCGGGTCTCGCAGAACTGGCCCTTCCCCCTGGTGGACTACTGGAGCGCCACCCTGGCCCCCGACCCCGCGGACTTCATCGTCGGCGCCAGGGTGGCCGAGCCAGCGGAGTAGGCGCGCGACGGCCCTGCTCGGCCGTTGCATCGCGGCTCGCGACCAGATCGCCCTCGCCGCGGCGAGGACGCGAGCGGCGCCGCGCCGGCCAGACGTGGCCCTGGCTCGCATTCCTGCCTAAGGTCGCCGATCTTTTCGGGGGACGGTCATGACGGCGAGCGCGGCTTCGTTCGATATCGGGCGGGTGATCTCGCGGCTGTTCGGGGTGCTGGGCCGCAATCTCGTCAGCTTCGTGCTGCTCTCGGTGCTGCTGGTGGGCGCGCCGACGGCGGTCGTGAGCCTGATCCAGCTCAGCTATCTGGCACCGGCCCATGCCGGCGTGCTTCTGGGCATTCTCGTTTCGCCGCTGCGTCTGACGATGGGTCTGGGCGCCTTCCTGGTCAGCGTCGCCGCCAACGCCGTGCTGCAGGGCGCAATCATCCATGGAACGGTGAGCGACCTCGCCGGCCGTCGCGCCAGCTTCGGCGAG
>Ga0307373_10014849_pt1 | contig 10667 bp, 7 predicted proteins | sample OX2MG_FD_202534 | JGI IMG/M metagenome (GOLD analysis project Ga0307373, IMG submission 202534) | Soil microbial communities from Risofladan, Vaasa, Finland - OX-2 | ecosystem: Environmental > Terrestrial > Soil > Coastal area > Acid sulfate soil | place: Finland: Risofladan, Vaasa | collected...
GGTTCGTGACGATCAGCATGTAACTCGTCTCCGGGTGCGTCAGCCCCGGATACAGCACAATCGCCGCCAGCGCCGTGAAAATCCACGGCCACGGACGCACTGCATATTGCGCGATGTTGAACCACAGGACCGAGTACAAACCTTCGCGCTCGTTGCGCGCGCTGAAAATGCGCTGCGCAATGTATCCCCCTCCGCCCGGCTCCGCCCCTGGATACCAGAACGCCCACCACTGGATTCCCAAATACACCACAAAAGTAATCACCGGCAGCGTCCACAGCGCTTCGCTCGAAAAGCCGCGCGAGAAATCCGGGAAAAATGCCAGCGGATCCGACCCGCCGTTCATCCCACGCATCGCTTCAATCTTCGCCGTCATTGGGCCGATCCCGCCCGCCGCAACAACTCCGTAATACGCAACCACGATTACGATTCCCATCTTCAGCACGAACTGAAACAAATCGGTCCACAGCACGCCCCACAATCCGCCCAGCGAAACGTAGATACCCGTGAAAGGAATCAGAAAAAACACGCATATCGCCAACGCTTGTCCGTTTGTGCCAGAAAACGCCGGACCAACGATCTGGCTCAACCAGTTCACAAAGCCGGTGAACACGGTCCATCCCTGCATGGTTGGCCCCATCGTCGTGCCAATAATGCTGATCATCGCCTTCGTCACCCAGCCCAGGATCAGGCAATTCATCAGCAGGCCCAGGTAAATGGCGCGAAAGCCGCGCAGAAACGCAGCGGGCTTGCCCGCGTATCTGATCTCCGCGAATTGCACGTCCGTCATCAATCCCGATCGCCGCCACAGCTTCGCGAAAAGAAACACGGTCATCATTCCGGAAAGCAAGAAGGCCCACCAAATCCAATTCCCTGCAATTCCTTGCGTGTACACAAGTCCCGCAACCAGCAGCGGCGTGTCCGCGGAAAACGTCGTGGCTACCATCGACGTTCCCGCCAGCCACCACGACACTCTTCTTCCCGAGACGAAATAATCCTCCGTGCTTTTCCCCGAGCGGCGGCGGAAATAAAGACCTAACAGGAGTGTAATTGCCAGGTAACCGAGGATTGCCGTCCAGTCGAGCAGAGTGAATTTCATGCGCGCACGATTCTCCGGTCAGTCGGACACCAGACAGCTAACCAGTACCGGAAAAAAATCATCGCCGGAAATGTATCAGGTTTCCTGGTGCGTCGCTAAAATTTTGATTGGTAGGGAACGAAAAACAGGCCGCCTTCCGGCGTCGCTGGACCGCAATGCGGCTCTATCAAACTGATTTCGCGTTGACCGCCGCCGTCACTTGGGCCCGCGTCATCTGCCCATCGACCAGCCGCCAGATTCCAAGAGGATTGTCGTTTTTCAATTCTTCCGGAAGCGAAGCATCGGGGAAATCCTGATAGCACACCGGCCGTGCGAAACGATAAATCGCCTGCGTTCCCACGGAAGTCGAGCGCCCGTCCGACGTCGCCGGATAAGGCCCTCCATGCACCATTGCGTGGCAAACTTCCACGCCCGTCGGGTAGCCGTTGAAAATCAACCGTCCGACTTTCGTCTCCAGTATCGCCACCAGATCCGCAAACGCGCGAAGGTCCTCCTCGGTCCCATGCAGCGTCGCCGTCAAATGCCCCTCCAGCCCTCGCGCAATGGCCAGCAGCTCGTCGCGGGAACCATGGCGGACGAGCAATGTCGACGGCCCGAAAATTTCGGAATGCAAATCCGCGTTCTGCAGAAAAGCCTTCGCATCCGTTTCGAAGAGCGCCGTGCCCACCCGAAACCCATTCGCCTCCGCATCTCCGCTGGATTGAAAAACCTGGCCTGTCTTGACTTCGCGGCTCCTGGCGCCGACCTCCGACCGATACGCCTGATGAATTCGCGAAGTCAGCAACGTGAATTCGCCGCTGGCCTTCATCAGGTCCCGCACACTCGCCGCGAATTCGCTCGCTCTAGCATCGTCGCCCACCACGACCACGCCGGGCTTTGTACAGAATTGTCCCGCGCCAAGCGTCACCGAGGCGTGCACTCCCTTCGCGATTTCAGCGCCTCGCTCTTTCATCGCGCCGGGCAGAATGAAAACTGGATTGATGCTGCTCATTTCCGCGAACACCGGAATCGGCTCTGGCCGCCTCGCCGCCGCATCCATCAGCGCCCTCCCTCCGCCTCTTGAACCCGTAAAGCCAACCCCTTTGATCGCCGGATGGCTAACCAGCGCCGAGCCAACCTCGATGCCGGAGTCGAACAACAACGAAAAAATTCCCGCGGGCAACTTGCTTTCTTTCACTGCGCGCTGAATCGCTTGCCCAGCCATCTCCGCGGTTCCCGGATGTGCTGCGTGCGCCCGCACCACCACGGGATTGCCCGCCGCCAGCGCGGACGCGGTGTCGCCTCCCGCCACCGAAAACGCAATCGGAAAATTGCTCGCGCAGAAAACCGCCACCGGCCCGAGCGCCTTCCACATCGACCGCACATCCGGCTTCGGCGCTGGCGTCCGGCTGGGATTGCCGCGATCAATTCGCGCGCCCAACCACGAGCCTTCTTCAACCAGCTCCGCGAACAGTCGCAGCTGAAAACACGTCCGCGCGGTCTCGTTCTTGATTCTCGCAGGCGCCAGAGCGGTTTCCTGCACGGCGCGCGTCGTTAAATCGTCGCCCAGCGCCTCAATCTGTTCCGCAATTTTCAGCAGCAGCGCGCCTTTTACCTTCCCTGACGCGCCTCTATATTCAGCGAACGCGCTGGCCGCAAGTTCGGCGGCGCGCCCAGTTTCTTCCGCATCAGCCGAATAATAATTCGGCTCAAGCTCGCGCCCCGTCGCAGGATTCGTGGCGCGAAATATCTTCCCGCGCGTTCCAGCCAATTGGGATCCCAAAATCGATCTGCCCGTTAATTCCAATGGAAAACTCCTTCTTCGCAGAATTCGCGCCTAACAAACCCTTGGTTTTGCCAACAAGCCGCTTAAGAGCGCGTCAACTTCTCCTCCACGCGCCGTCGCGGCCGATTTTCCAGCGCATGCCGGATGATTCTCTTCGCCTCATCCAGTTCCTTGCCCTCCAACTCCAATCTTGGCGGACGCACTCGCGCATTCCCCATTCCAACTTCCTGTTGCACCAGCTTGATTAACTGCACAAATTTCGGCACTGTGTCCATCCGCAGGAGCGGCAGAAACCAATTATAAAGTTCCGACGCTTCGGCGGCCCTCCCTTCAGCGGCGAAGCGAAACAAGTCCACCGACTCCTCCGGCAACGCGTTGACGAGCCCTGCGATCCATCCTACCGCGCCCGCCTGCACGCCTTCGACAATCGCATCGTCCACTCCCATGAAGATCGCCAGCCGTTCTCCCAGCAGTGCGCGAATCGCCGTCACGCGCCTCACATCCGTGCTCGATTCCTTCACGGACTGCAAATTTTCGTGCTCGTTCGCCAGTTCCGCAATCTGCTCCGGCAAAAAATCCGTTCCGTAGGAAATGGGATTGTTGTACAACATGCACGGCAGTTTCGTGGCGCGCAGCACGGCGACGACGTGCGCTTTCATCTCGCGCCAGTCGCCGGCGTAAACATACGGCGGTAAAATCATCAGCGCCGCGCAGCCTTTGCCCGCGGCCGCTTTCGCCAGTTCCACGGCTTCCGTGGTGCGCAGCGACGAAATCGCCGCCATCACCGGAACTTTCGCTCCCACCGCGCGCACGCACGTCTCGACCACCGCGAGCTTCTCGCCATATTCGAGCGTCGCGCCTTCTCCCAGCGAACCCAACGGCACGATTCCCGCGCATCCACTTTCCACCAGCCATCGGCAATGCTTCGCGACGAAATCGTGATCGATTTTGTAGTCGCGGTCAAAGCAAGTTGTGATCGCTGGCATTACGCCTGTCCAGTTCATCGACGCTCCTTGTGTGTCAGTTCATTTCAAAATTATTCCGCGCATGTTGCCGCGGCAAGGCTTTCGACCGGTACCGGAAAAATTGGCGGCCGCGCGGACTCCACCTTCCAGCCAAACAGAAATTCCGCCGCAGGCCCGCAGATTCGCCCCTGGCACGGCCCCATTCCGCAGCGCGTTTGCAATTTCGCCGCGCGCCATGACGATTGGCCGCGCAGTCGTCCGAACCTCACGTCTTCGCAACGGCACACGATTGTTTCTTCCGCAGGCAACGGTCTCAGCTCATTTCGAAGCGCAAAAGTGCGCTCCAGCGCTGCCGAAAAGCGGCGTTGCCGTTTCCGCTCGCCAAAATATCCCCGCGCTTTCTCCGGCTGTCCCGCCGCGGCAAACCCCGCAATTTGCCCTTCCACAATCGACAACTCTAACCCGCCGATGCCTGTCGGCTCCCCCGCGCAGTAAACTCCGGGAATCGAGCTTTCCTGAAAATCATTCACGCGAACAAATCCCCCGCGAATCTCGCAACCCAGCAGCGCCGGCAGCTCCGTGTTTGGGACCAAGTGAAATCCGCACGCAAGATAGTCGCAGGATTCCTTCCATGTTTTCTGCCCTGTTCGCAGGGTGATGCTTTCCAGCTTGCCGTTTCCTTCTGCCGAGGTCACCCAGCATCCAGGCCTGTACGCAATTCGCGAAAGCTGCTTCTTAATCCCAAACGCTTGTCCGATCTTTTGCCCATGGAATGGCAGCGATAGGCCGAATCGCATCAGCCACGCCCATGGCGCTTGCTCCGCAATCACACGTATATCCGCATCATGTGTTTTCAAATACGCGGCCACCGCCAAAAGCAGCGGCCCGCTCCCCGCAACCACCACTTTCTTCCCCGCAATCGGCATTCCCGACTTCACCAGCGCCTGCAATCCTCCCGCTCCCATCACATTCGGCAACGTCCATCCCGGGAACGGCAAAAATCGCTCGCGCGCGCCCGTGCAAAGAATCAATTTCTTGTAGTTCAGTTCGTGCATACCGTCCGCAGATTCTGCCGCCAGCGTGCCAGGTTCCTGCGACGCGAAGATTTCCATCGCCGGCAAAATTTCAACGCGCGAGGTTGCAAGTTTCCGCAACCAATTTGCCGCTTCCGAAACCCGCGAATTCTGCGTCTCACCTCGCCATATCTGCCCTCCGGGAATCGCATTATTGTCCACGATTCCCACATGCGCGCCATTCCCTGCCGCGCAGCACGCCGCCGCGATTCCCGCCGGTCCCGCGCCCACCACCAGCACATCGAAGCTGTGCCTCGAATTACTCATCCGTTCGAATGTCCATCCCCTGCCGGCACAAAATCTGGCACGACCGCCTGTTGCGCTCGCCATTGATCGTCACGCGGCACTCGAAGCACACGCCCATCCCGCACAGTACGCCCCGCGGCTCGCCGCTAACCGACCGTCGCACCATCGCCGTGCCGCTCACAATAATCGCAGCGAGGGCGGTCATGTCTTCCGTCACGCCAACGCGTTTGCCATTAACCGTCACGGAAAATGCGCTAGGCATGTACGCTCTCGGAAATACGCGACGGCAAATACGGCGCCATGGGAATCTCTGGTGCTCGTCGCAGCAATTGATCCACTAGCAGCTTCGCCGTCCCCAGCGACGTCGTAATGCCCAGCCCTTCATGGCCGGTCGCGAGAAACAAATTTTCGCGCACCCATGGCCCGATCAGCGGAAGCTTGTCCGGCGTTGCCGCGCGAAAACCCGTCCAACTCCGAATCGCTGACATCTTTTTCACGCTCGGCAGAAATTCCTCCGCGCGTGCCAGCATCCGGCTCATGATCTTCGCGTCGATATCCTTGCTTTCCACGTCGAATTGCCGCGAAGACCCGATCAAAATTTGCCCCGTGCGCCGCGGCTGCACGTTGAACGCAACCGATTCCGCCGTCATCGAATGGGCGCTCTTCAAATACCCAAGCTCAACCAGCTGGTGCTTCACGAATCCGGCATACCGGTCGGTAATTACCAGATGTCCTTTGCGTCTCTTCACTTCGATGCCCGGCGTCAGCAAGGGCGACCACGTTCCCGCTGCGTTCACCACCCAGTGCGCTCCCACCGACGTTCCGTCGTTCAACCGGACGCCTTCCGCTGTAATTTCGGTCACCACGCGCGGAAGATGCAGTTCTGCTCCGCGCGACTGCGCTTGTTCGATGAAAAATCGCGCCGCGCACGGCGCATAAATCACCGCGTCCCCGGGCACTCGGAGGCCGCCAACCAATCCTTCGCGTAAGTTTGGCTCGGCCGCCCGGAGCGCTTTCGCGTCCAGCACTTCCGCGTGCACCCCGCGCGCCTCGTAAAATTCCTTCTTGTGCCTTACCGCATCCATTTCCTCTTCGTCGGCCGCCACCCAAATCGTACCGCACGATTCGTACTCCACATCTTCGGGCAGTACCGGCTCCAGCTGATGCCATAAAGACTGCGAGTACCGTGTCAGCGCAAACTGCGCCTCGGAATCGTCCATGACGACCAGATGGCCCATCCCCGCCCCGGTCGCGCCTCCGCCAATCATCTCTGCTTCGATTACTGCGGTGCGCAATCCTTCGTTCGCGCATGCCCACGCACACGCCGCGCCGACGATTCCCGCGCCGGCGATCACCACGTCATACGTCTTCATTTCACGATTCCGAAGCGAAATGGATCGTGCTCGTCGAGTATCAGTTCAGCTTCCGCATTTATGTACGCAGCCCCTTTTATGCTTGGGTACACGTGCCCGTCCCGCACTTTGATGCTGCCTTCAAAAATACTTCCCACAATGCTTTCTTGCCTCCAGATTGCGCCTTCGCTCAATTTGCCATCCGCATGCAGACATGCCATCTTCGCGCACGTACCTGTGCCGCAAGGCGAACGGTCGTAGCTCTTCCCTGGACACAGTACAAAGTTCTTGCTGTTCACGCCCGGCAGGTCCGAAGGTCCGAACAACTCGATATGATCGATTTCCTCGCCACCCGTCCCGCCAATGCCAGCGCGCTCAAGCGCTTGGCGAATGTGCCACGCAAATTCTGTCAGCGCCTCAACGTTCCGGATGGAAAGTTCCATTCCGTGGTTGTTGACCAGAAAAAACCAGTTCCCGCCCCATGCCACATCGCCTGTGACGACTCCATGCCCGGGCACCTCGACACGAATCCCCGCACCCGTTCGGTAACTTGCAACATTGTCGACAGACACTTCTCCATTTTCGTGCAATCTCGCCGTAACGATACCCACGGGAGTTTCAATCCGATGCTCGCCGGGCGGCAGCCGCTCGAGATGCGCCAGCGTGACAATCAGACCTATCGTCCCATGCCCGCACATCCCCAGGTACCCAACATTGTTGAAAAAAATCACGCCCGCTGCGCACGACGGATCCGCCGGTTCGCATAAAAGTGCGCCTACAACTGCATCCGATCCTCGTGGCTCATTGACCACAGCCGACCGAAACCAGTCAAATTTATTTCGAAATCGCGCAAGGCGCGCGGGCAATGGACCATCGCCCAGTGCCGGACCGCCGCCGATAACCACCCGCGTCGGTTCGCCGCCCGTATGAGAATCGATTACTTGGACCCGGCTGATTTCTTCTCGCATGGACTCCTTGCTTTTCTCCAAGGGCAAAACCGTCTTATCGCGCGACATTTGCGAGGCCCCTAAAAGTTGAAATATACCCCATTGAATATATTATACAAGGCGTTTGCGCCCTGCGCTCAACCGCATCTCGACTGAAAGGACACTCTTGTGCGCTTCTCTCGCCTTATCTCCGCCGTCGATGCCCACGCTTGCGGCGAACCGGGACGCGTCATCATCGGCGGCGTTCTCGACGTCCCCGGCAAAACCATGTTCGAGAAAAAGGTTTACCTCGAAACTCGCGCCGACGATCTCCGCAAACTCATGTTGCGCGAGCCGCGTGGCTACCCGGCGTCGAATTGCAATTTAATTCTGCCTCCCACCCACCCGGAAGCCGCCGCCGGTTTCATCATCATGGAACAAACCGAGTACCCTCCCATGTCCGGCACTAACACGATTTGCGTCGTCACGGTGCTGCTCGAAACCGGCATCGTTCCCGTAACCGGGCGCATCATGCACCTGAAGCTCGATACGCCTGCGGGCCTTATCGAAGTCGCAGCGGAGATCGAAAACTCAAAAGTCACTCGTGTCACGTTTCAGAATGTCCCGGCTTTCGCTGTTCATCTCGACGCACCAATCGAAGTCCAGGGGCTGGGCACGGTTAAAGTCGACGTCACTTACGGAGGAATGTTCTACGTCATCGCGGATGCCGAACCTCTGGGAATACGTCTGGAACCGAACGAAGCCCGCGACATCGTTCGCGTCGGAGAAATGATTAAAGCCGCGGCTCAGGAACAGCTTCCCGTCGCGCACCCGGAAAATCCAGCCATCTCCGGAATTACCATAGCGCAACTCTCCGCGCCGTCATCCATTCCAGAAGTTCACCGCAAGAACGCGGTCATCGTCTCAACGGGTAAGCTTGACTGGAATCGTCCCTCGTCGTGGACCGGCGCGCTCGATCGCTCGCCCTGCGGCACCGGCACTTGCGCAAAAATGGCCACGTTGCACGCGAAAAGGATGTTGCCGCTGCATAAGGATTTCATCCATGAAGGAATTCTCGGCACGACGTTCACGGGACGTCTCATCGGCGAATCCCGCGTCGGTCCATATCCCGCCGTGATTCCTACAATCAGCGGTCGCGCCTGGATCACCGGCTTCTCCCAATACGTCCTCGAGAGTGACGACCCGTTCCCCACCGGCTTCACCCTCGCCGATATTTGGGGCAACACAAAATGAATCCGCGTCCACCAACCCCCGCCAGCATGAATCTCTAATTCGCCTAAGACAAAAACACGTGTCATTCCGAGAAGAATGCGACCAGCATCCGACGAGGAATCGGCATTTTTCTCTATTTCCTCGCTCGCCGCTGCCCTCTTATTGTCCTCCCTCCGCCGTGCCAGCATCCGACGTCGGACGCACCGCCGTCACCGGAATCACCCCATGCTCCGCGAGCGAACGATTAAACGCGGGAAGCTCCTTATCCATTACGTTGCGATAATCGGTCTTCGCCGTATTCAAGTTCTTCTCGATCATCTGCAGCAGACTCAAGGCCGTGTCCGTGGGCGCAAACGCTGCGCCTCCCGCCACGTCGCCCGCACCTGAACCTACTTCTCCGTTCAGCCACAGCAAGTTCAGATACACTTTGTAAGCCGACACGAAATATTTGTCGTCGCTATTCGCCTCCACTTTCGCGATCAACTGGAATTCCACCCCCTGCAGCTTCTCATCCATCTCTTTCACCGACTTCAGCAGGTCCCCTTTCGTCTTCTCCTCTTTCAGCATCGCTTCCATGTCGGCAAGTTGTTTCCGCATCCACTCGATTTGATTCACTATATCCGCCGTGGCGCTAACGTCGTCCCGTATTCGCAACAGCGTCTTCACCGAAGCAGCAATTTCCGCATCTGTTGTTGGCACATTCGGATCCCTCAGAATCGTCAACGGCTGCGTGTAACTTTTTCCCTCCACGGTCAGTTTCACTGTGTACTTCCCCGGCGCAACGATGGGACCTACCTCCGCCGGAGCCAGTCCCCAGTGCGTGATCGGCCGCGAATCCTTATCACGGAATCGCACCTCGTCCCAGATGTGCGGATTATCCGGAGCCGCTGTGCGTAACGCCACCAGCCGCGGTGGCTCATACCGCAGGTCCCAATCGACTCGATTCATTCCCGCTTTTCCGGGCGCTTTCAATTTGTGGATCACTTTGCCGTTCGCATCGAGAATCTCGATTTTCACCGGCTCTTTATCGGCGTCCGTTCCCTTGGCTGCACCTTGCTTGGCATCTTTCGCGGCGCCCTTACCCGTATTCTTGTCTTTGTCATTTGCCTTCACTGCTGTTTTCAGAGAGTACGTGATTGCTGCGCTCCCCCCTCGTACAAACCGGTACGTCGACCGCGGCTCAAACAGACGCACCGACTCATCCGATTTGTTCTTTGCCATCTCTTCGAGCGGCGAGATATCGTCCAGAATGTACAGTCCGCGTCCATACGTCGAAACCACCAGATCGTGGAATTGCTTCTGTACCACCGCCCACGAAACCGGAGAATGCGGCAAGCCTTTGTCGAACGCCACCCAATGCGCTCCATCATCGAGCGAATAGTGCAGCGCGTTTCCCGTCCCCGCAAAAAGCAGCCCTTTGCAGTTGGGATCCTCCGCAATCACGCGCACGTACGAAAGCTCATCCTTCGGCAATCCGTCGCTGATCTTCGTCCAGCTCTGCCCGAAGTTCGTCGTCTTGTAAATGTAGGGATCGCGATTATCCATCAAGTGAAAATCAACCGAAATGTACGCTGTGCCCGCATCGAAATACGAAGGCTCAATGCTCGTAATCGTTCCCCACTCAGGCAAGCCGGAAATATTCTTCGTCACATTGTTCCAGTGCCCACCGCCGTCCTTCGTGTACCACACTTGCCCGTCGTTCGTTCCCGCCCAAATCAAGCCCTTCTGAATTTGCGACGGCGCAATCGCGAACACAACCTCCCCGTAGAATTGCCCGAGGTTGTCGCCTTCAATTCCGCCAGACGGCACGATACGGCTCGGGTCATTCGTCGAAAGATCCGGACTCGCCACCGTCCAGCTCTGCCCCGCATTCACCGTCTTGAAAATCACCTGACAACCGAAATACACCGTATTGTGATCGAACGGATCAATCGCCAGCGGAGCCGTCCAATGGCACCTGTATTTCGTGTCGTTCGGCGGCGAATCCAAGGTGTGCAGCCACGGACTCACC
>Ga0307373_10014851_pt1 | contig 10666 bp, 7 predicted proteins | sample OX2MG_FD_202534 | JGI IMG/M metagenome (GOLD analysis project Ga0307373, IMG submission 202534) | Soil microbial communities from Risofladan, Vaasa, Finland - OX-2 | ecosystem: Environmental > Terrestrial > Soil > Coastal area > Acid sulfate soil | place: Finland: Risofladan, Vaasa | collected...
TGGTAGCCCTACGCCCCATCCCGTAGGGCGTTGACGCCTGCTGGCCGACGAAAGATCAGGCGCGGGATCAGGCGAAATTGACGTGTTTTGCAATACGCGGGGCTTGACAGGCAAGGTTAGGCGATGCTAATATCCGAGTGCAGGACTAGGAATTAGCTTGGCGTTTCCTGAGAGCGCGCATGCGCCCAGGTGATGACTTCGAGCGCGTCCGGTCGATGTGGGTGGTCACGGACGGTCTGGGGCGACGCGGGTCATGTGCGATGCGGCGCATGGCGTCCCCTGGAAACGGCGGCTAGAAGAAGAAGGTCAGTCATGCTTGCGGCGTTCATCTTGTTCTTGCGCGAGGGGTTGGAAGCCTGCCTGATCGTGAGCATCCTGCTTGCGGCGCTGCGACAACTGGGCCAGACGCGACAGATGCGCGCGGTGTGGTTGGGCGCCGGGCTGGCAATCGTGGCGTCGTTGGCCGGCGCAGCGGTGATCTATGCCACCGTGCGCGCCTATGACAACACCACCTTCCAGACGATCTTCGAGACGGGCGCGTATCTGGTAGCTGTGGCGCTGCTCACCTATATGACCTTCTGGATGCAGCGGCACAGCCGCACGCTCAAGCGTGAGATCACCGAGAAGGCCAGCGCCGCCGGGTCCGGCTTCGCCTTTGGTTTGCTCGCGTTCACCACGGTTGGCCGCGAAGGACTCGAGACGGCAGTCTTCACGCTGGCGTTCGCCTTCCAGACCAGCGCGCTATGGCTGCTGTTGGGCGCGACGCTGGGGATCGCGGCCTCGGTCGGGCTGTGCGTCGCGGTGTATCGCATGGGCTATCGGCTCGACTTCCGCGTCTTCTTCCGGGTGGTTGGCGCGCTGCTACTCTTCTTCGCGGCGGGGCTGCTTGGCGACGCGGTGCAAAACATGCAAGAGTTGGGCTGGTTGCCGGGTGGCGCGGCGCATCTGTGGGATACCAGCGGCATCCTCGCCGAGGGCAGTACGCTGGGCGACATGCTGCACACCTTCCTTGGCTACAGCGCCTCTCCCACTGCATTGCAGCTCATCGCCTATCTGGTGTTCCTGCTGGCGGCGGGAGGTGTCTTCATCTACCTGACGCGCAAGCCCACCTTCACGCCGCCGACACGCAAGGCCATCACAGCGTCGCACGCATGAGCAGGCGACTTCAAGGCTTCAAGGCGCGTGCCATCCTCCAGGTCCTCACTTTTATTGCGGTCCTCTGGGCAGTTTTCGTCCGGGGCTAGTTCGTTTGGGTTGCGTTCCGCGTATCCCCTTTCACGTTATGCAAAGCTTGCCACAACTACGCGCTCCTAGTGCAGGTGCGCGTAGTTGCGCTTTCTGGTATACTGGCAATCAGTGGAGCGTCTGCTCCCGGTGAGGCGCACATTGGCCGCGCCAGGCGGTCATGGGCAGTGGTGTGGCAAACAAGCTGGCGCAGACGCGCCAGGGTGAGCGGCAGGTGGGATGGTGTCTACTCCTCGTTCGTCAACAGAATCGTCAGCGGCGTCGGGGCCGTCGGCGGCGGGCGCGCCGCCGCGTGGCCGCAGCGAGACACGCCGCAACACGCAGCGCCTCGACGAGGCGCTCGGCGGCATGCCCGGCGACGCGCATACGCTCGTGCCGCCGGATGTCGCCGCGCTGCCCGACCGCGAACGGGTCTTTGCTACGCCCCGCTCCGGCGACTGGATTCTGCTGGCGATTCTGCTGGTGACGCTGCTGGGCTGTGGCGGCTACGTCTGGTATCGTCTGGGCTTGCAGGATCATATCGGGCGCGCGGTCTTCTTTGGGCTGGCGCTGGTCTGCCTGTATTGGACGGCGCTGATCTACACCTTCAAGCTCTCGCTCAGCGTGCATGTGGGGCCACAGGGCATCAGCGTCGTGCGCGGACCCTGGCGGATGGAGTTGCGCTGGGGCGACGTTTCGCGGCTGATGGAACGCGCGCAACTGCTCGACGGTCGGCGCTATCGCTGGGTGGTGGCGCAGGGGCGCGACGAGCGGCGCATCCAGGTGCGCGAGGATATGGTCGCCGACTATGCCCGCTTCCGGCTGGAGGTCTACGAGCGGTATCGGCTCTGGCGCGACCACGGCGGCACCTGGGGCACGACCAGTGGCGGTCCCTTCACAGCGCGCGAATCGGTCGGCGACGAGATACGCTGGTGGCTGATTGGCGCCAGCGTCACCGCGCTGCCCGGCGCGTACTTCATACTGTTGCTGCCCGAGACGAACCCGCTGGGGTTGGCGCTGCTGGCCGTCGCGGCGCTCTGCGCGGCGATGGCGTTGCGGGCAATCCTGCTCCGTCAGGTCTACGTCGTGGACTCGCGCACGATTCTGGCGCGGTATCTGATCGGCAAGGCGCAGCTGGGTTGGCGCGACATCTCGCGCGTCGAGCGGTCGCGTAATCCTGCGAGTTGGCTGATCCGCGCGGTGGCGGCGATGTGTCGGCTGGCAATCTCGGTCGCCACGCGCTCGGAGGTGGGTTTGCGCTGCTTCCCCTGGTCGCCGCGCGTGCCGGAGTATCTGACGCTACGCGGAACAGGGCGCCATGTGCGGGTGCGGTTGCATCGCCTCTCGCGCCCCGACGAACTCCTCGCCTGGATCGAGTTCTACGAGCGCGTGGGGCGCCGCCCCGCCGGGTCGCATACGCGCCCACGCCCCGCCACGACTACTGTCCAGCTTGGGGACGAGCGCATCGCGGCGGCCACGATCCCGCTCGACGATCTCAGCGATGAGGGCGGCTTGCGCGACCCCTGGGCCGCAGCAGCCGCCATCGGCGCCGACCCCATCGATCTGCCCACCGTTCCCACTCCTTCCGTCGGCGCGTCCGCTGGCGCGGCAGATGGCGCCTACGATGAGTATGTCTATGAAGACGAAGATGAGGACGAGCAGGACGACGAGAGCGCCGGGCCGGTGGTGGCGCTGACGCCCGAAGAACTCGAAGACGCCTGGTTGATCTCGACCAACAAACGTCCCACCGTTCTGGCGCCCAACGCCAACAGCCTCGCGTCTGCCGATCCCGCGCCCGGCCCGGCGGAGGCGGCGCAGGAGTTGTCTGGTGGGACGGAGCAGGCACAGTATGCCGCGTTCGCCCAGCCCTTTCAGCCCACCCCGCCCAATTGGGGCGACGCCTTTGCCGCAACAGCTGGCGAAGGAAATAGCTCTCCCGAACACAATTACGCCGACCAACCATACGCCAACCAAGGCTATGGCGACCACGGAGCGTATGACGCCGCCAACGCCGCTAGCGCCGCCAGCGCCGCCTATGAGGAACGTGAGCGACTTCGGCGTGAGCGGCTGGAGCGTGAGCGGGCGTACCTCGAAAGCATCGCTGGTCGTGAGCATGGCGATGATCGTGATCGTGGCCCTGCTGGCGACGCTGGGAGTGGCGCTCGCCCGGAACGTCCGGCGTACTCGGAGTACCCAGACGCCCCGGATTACCAGGAGCGCCCGAACGAAGGCCGCCAGCCAGCCGCTGCGGCGTCTGCGACTTCCGGCCCGCCGGTCTGGACCTTCCCCGATCCGGTAGCGCCCGCGCCGCACACTGCGCCCGCCGAACCAGCGACGCCTGCGTCGGCGTTCGGCGCCATGTCGCGGAACGAATTGCTGGCCGAACTCGGCGCCCTGGGGCCGGTCACGCCGCCGACGTACAGTGGCATCATACCCCTACCGCCAGTCGCGCCGCGCCATGCGCAGGCGCCGCAGCCCGCCGACCCAGGCGCGCGTGGCGAACGACGGGGACCGCCAGCGCCGGAGATTGCCGACGCGCCCACCACCGCGCTCGGAGCCATCCCGTCGGGCGGCTTTGCGCAGTCGGCGGACAAACCGGCGGCTGAGGTGGAGTATGACGCCGAGCCGGATGAGCGTGAGGAGCCAGAGCGCCCGTGGCTCCAGGAGGGCTGGCAGCCCCCCGCGCTGCCACGCTTCGGCCCCGGTACCCACTCGCCGTTCCACAATCCCGACGACGCCGACTAGGCGGCCGCCGCCTCCGTTGTGCTGGCGTGGACCGGCGGAATGGCCCAGGCATGCTCGTCGGCGTCGGCAAGGAGCATAAACCGTGACACACCAGCGTATGCTTGACCTACTCGCAGACCGCATCGTTGCACTTCACACTACGCATCCGCTACGTGTCGCCATTGATGGCATTGACGCATCCGGCAAGACGACGCTGGCCGACGAGTTGGCGCCGCCGTTGTGGGCGCGCGGACGCTCCGTCATACGCGCGTCGGTGGATGGCTTTCACCGCCCATGCGCGGAACGTTATCGCCGAGGCGCCGACTCGCCCGACGGCTACTACTACGATTCCTTCGACTACACTGCCATCCGTAGGGACCTGCTCGAACCACTTGGGCCACATGGTAGCCGCCGGTACCGTCGCGCCGTCTTTGATCTCGCTTCGGACATGCCACTTCTCGCTTCGGGAGAGCTAGCGCCTGATGATGCTATCCTGCTCTTCGATGGGGTGTTTCTCCTACGACCTGAGTTGAACGCACTGTGGGAGTACCGCATTTTCGTAGAGGCGCCTTTCGCTGTCGCGCTACAGCGCGCGTTCGTACGCGATCTCCCCGTGTTGGGAACGCTTGACGCCGTGCAAGCGCGCTATCAACGCCGATATATCCCCGGTCAGCGCCTCTATTTAGAGGCCGCGAAACCGCAGGAGATCGCGCAGGCTATCGTCCACAACGCGAACCCTGACCAGCCTGATGTCGTGTTTCGAGCCTGATCCGGAACCGTCTCGCGTCCAGGACCTGTGGCGCCTGCGCGTATTCACCAGTCCCGGCCAGGCGACCGGGCAAGTGGTACAAAAAAAAAAGTCACGGTGTGATATACTGCAAGGTGAGAGCGACAGGATTTCATAGTGGAAGGTAGTATCATGCAACATGATGCGGGTGAGAGCGCCGGAACTCGGCAGCCCTCGGCGTTCGCCGTCACGTCTGCCGCAACCGATTCTGTGCAGTTGGATGAACTCCCCACTGCGCGCATCGCCACTCCGACCGCAAGGGCCGCTACTGCCCCACAAGACGCTCGCCCGGCCAAGCCAGCACGGGCAGGCGGCGCCCAGTCGCCACAACGGGGGAGTGGGAAGCCGTCGCAGGGCGGGCGATCCGGGCGCGGTCGCGCTGGCCAGACGCGCACACGCATCCTGCTGGCAGGCGTGGCTGTGCTGGTCGTGATCGCCGGTATCGTCTATGGCGCGCAGAAGGGCCTCAATCCCACTCCTAACGTGGAACTGTATGCCGTCACGAATCAGACGCTGACCACCACTGTCAGCGGTGGTGGCCTCACGTATCCCGCCCAGGCGCTCAACATTCTGTATCCGGTGAGCGCAACGGTAGAGACTGTCAACGTCAAGGTAGGGCAAACGGTGCAGCCTGGGCAAGCGTTGATTACGCTGAATAGCGCCACGCTCACCTTGCAGTTGCAGCAGGCGTTCGCCGCCTATCAGGCGGCGCAGAACTACCTCGCTAGCCTCTATGCGAGCGGCGCCTCGGCGGCGCTGATCGCCCAGGCGCAGGCGCAGGTGACGACCGCCAAAGGGCGCTATGACGCGCTCAACGCCGAGCAAAACTCCCCGACCTACCACGACGGCGCTATCATCGCGCCCTTCGCTGGGATCGTCACCACCGTCAATGTCGTGGCTGGCTCAACCGTCCGCGCCAACTCAACGCTTTTGACGTTGCAAGACGAGAGCAGTGTGGTCGTGCGGGTGCAGTTGCCCTTGAAGCAGCGTGGGCATGTGCAGGTGGGCCAGACCGCCGAAGTAGACCCTGACGCCATCCCCACAGACTCCTACATTGGCTTCGTCAGCGTGATCAATCCCACATTGACGAAGGTCGGCAGCGACACCTTCGAGGTCTGGATTACCGTCGCCAACCCCAACCTACAACTGCTGATCGGCGAGAGCATCTACGCGCGCATCAGCGTCAAGGAGACGTTGCCAGTCGTGCCCGAACGTGCGGTGGTCCGCCCAGAGGCAAATGCGATGGTCTTCGTCTATGCGCACGGGCGTGCGCATGCGCGTTCGGTGATCGTCGGCGTGCGTGGCACGGATCGGGTGGGCGTTACGAGTGGCTTGACGCCAGGTGAAAAGGTGATCCTCGTGGGGAAGTATCGGCTTTCGGATAACGAGCCAGTAAAGGTTATAGGCGCCCAACGCTGACCACAACCGCCGAGATAACGGCGGTTGTGGTCAGCGTGAACCGCTACGCATGCAGGTAGATGAACAGCTTCCAAGCGGGCGGTACGGCGTCCATCACATCCCGCAGAACGCCGTCACCAGCGCGTCGAACGCCGCCGGACGCTCGAAGTGGACGGCGTGGCCTGCGTTGGGAACAATGGCGAGGCGCGCGTGGGGCAGCCCATCGGCCATTCGACGGGCGATGGCGTCATACTTTGTATCCAGAGCGCCAGCGATCACCAGTGTGGGCAGCGCCAGCGTCGGGAGTTGATTGTGTAGGGCAGGCTGGGCGCCGGTCCCCACGCCGCGCAGGCTGTTCGCCAGCCCCAGCGGCGTATTGCCCAACCGTTGCGCCCGCAGGGCTTGCTGGCGCTCTGGCGGCAGGGCGCGCTGGCTGGCGAAGAGTGGCAGGCGCTCCCAGTCGTCCACGAACGCGGGGACGCCGTCGCGCTCGATGCGGTCGGCCAGCGCCTCGTCGCTGGCGCGGCGGGCGACGCGCTCGTCGGCGTCGGCCAGCCCCGGCGACGCGCTCTCCAGGATCAGCCGCCGGAAACCGCCAGGTGAGCGCAGGGCGGTATACAGTGCGATGCGGCCACCCATCGAGTAGCCTAGCAGCGTCGCCACGCCCGGCGCCACACCCAGCGCAGTCAGCGCCGCCAGGATGTCGTCGTGGCAGTGTTCGATGGCGTAACGGCGCGGGTCGGTGGGCGCATCCGACGCGCCATGCCCCAGCATGTCTAGCGCAATGACGCGCAGTCCAGTGGCGGCGAAAGCGTCCAGATGCGCGCCCCAGCCCGCCGCGCTGCCCGTGAAGCCGTGCAGCAGCACGAGAGTTTGCGCTGCTTGCCCGGCGATTGTGCGGACCGGCTCACGCAGTTCGGCGTTGAGCGCGACGTCGTTCACTGCGATACGCTGGCTTGTCATACCGCGCCAACTTCGTTTGGCGCGTCGCGTCGTGTGGCGCCCAGCACAGGCGCGATAGCCTGTTCAACGGCGTCCCACAGTTGGCGATGGAGCGTGACGTTGCGGGCGCGGTCAGTGGTGACTTCAACGATCGAGAGTCCGGCGCCATTCAACCGGTCGCTCAGCGCGTGGCGGAAGTCTTCCCAGGTCGTCGCACGGGTGTAGTGCGCGTCGTAGAGGCGCGCTACCTGCCGGAAATCCAGGCCGGTCGGCGTGCCAAAGAGCGTTTCGAAGTGGTCGGGGTAGTTGGCCTGGGGCAGAAACGAGAAGATGCCGCCGCCATCGTTGTTTACCAGGATGATCGTCAGATCGAGATCATGCAGCCGCGCCGCCAGCAAACCGTTCATGTCATGGTAGAGCGAGAGATCGCCAATCACCAGCGCCACCCGTTGACGCGGCGCCCGTCCTCCATGAGCGCTTGCCTCGCCAATCACACGCTCCGCCGCGCTGGCGCCCAGCGCAGTGGACACCACGCCATCGATCCCATTGGCGCCCCGATTGCCGATGATGCGCGTTGGATACTCGGCGCTCCTGAAGAACGAATCGAGGTCACGCACCGGCATGCTGTTCCCCACGCAAAGCGTCATCGGCTCCTGTATCTCGCCAGCCAGCTCGCTAAACACAAACCCCTCGAACAGCCCCTGCATCTCCTCATGCGCCGCGATCAGCGCTTTCTCGGTCGCTCGCTCAGCCTTCGCCCACATCGCCAACCACTCCCCCACCCCAGCATCATCCTCACCGACGCCAACAGCGCCCATCATCCCCCCCTTCCCATAGGTATGGGAAGGGGGCCGGGGTGTTAGGCCAGCGCACACCGCTGTCGGGTCGGCGTGGATGATCTCCGCCGCCAGCAAGGTTGGCTCCGGCCAATCGCCAGCGCCGTCCACGACGATCTGGCGCGCCTGGGGATAACGTTGCAGGTAGAGCAGCAGTGGCTTGGAGACCGGCATGGCGCCGAACCGCACCACCACCTGTGGCTCCATCGCCGAGACGAAGCGCTCCGAGCGCAGGAAGGCGTCGTAGCTGGAGATGATCATCTGCTGATCGGCGACGCCAGCGGGCAATGTGCGTAACTGCGAGAGTGGATCCGCCAGGATAGGGTAGCCCAGCCGGGCCGCCAGCGCCAGCAGCGGCTCCGTCAGCGCCTCGGCCTCGCGCAGCCCCAGCGGCCCGACGACGAGCAGCCCGCGCGGGTTAGCCTGAAGCGTCTCGGCGAGGCGCGCGAGGGTCGCGGGATCGGGCGCCGCCAGTGGCGCGTTGGTCACGCGGGTATAGGGCGCGCCATCCGGGCGGCCCTGCCAGGCGTCGTGGTCGCGCTCGCCGAGGAGCGGCAGCGGCCCTGGCTCAGGCGCCAGCGGCTCACGGAACGGGAAGTTGAGGTGAACCGGTCCGGCGGGGATGGCCTGCGTCAGCGCGACAGCGCGGTCGGCCAGTGCGCGGACGTAACGCAGCGCGGCGTTGGTCGCCTCCGGCAGGGCAGCCTCCGCATACCACTTGACATGCGCGCCGTAGAGGTGATTCTGGTCAATCGCCTGGGGCGCGCCGACCTCGCGTAGCTCCGGCGGACGGTCCGCCGTCAGCGCCAGCAATGGGACATGGGTCAGCTTCGCTTCGACGATGGCGGGATAGAAGTTGGCCGCCGCCGTGCCGGAAGTACAGAGCAGAGCGACCGGCGCGCCCAGCCGCTTCGCCATGCCCAGCGCGAAGAACGCCGCCGATCGCTCGTCAACGTGCATCCAGACGCGCAGGTTGGGTTGCGCGGCAAACGCCAGCGCCAGCGGTGTCGAGCGTGAGCCGGGGCAGACGACGACATGATGCGCGCCCGCCCGCGTGAGTTCGTCGGCGAAGGCGCCCACATAGGCGTAGAGCGCGTTCACCGGCTCGACATATCGTGGATTCGCCATCATGCTTCCTCGATCCCCAGCCCACGCAGCATCACTTGCAGCTTGATCCGCGACTCGGCGTATTCGGCCTGTGGATCAGAGTCGGCGACGACGCCGCAGCCCGCGAAGAGCATGGCCTGCGCGCCATCGAGCAGCGCCGACCGCAACGCCACCACGAACTCGCCGCCGCCCTGCGCATCCAGCCAACCGACCGGCCCGGCGTACCAGCCGCGATCCAGGTGTTCGTCGGCGCGGATGGCTTCGAGCGCGGCGCGGCGTGGGTAGCCGCCGACGGCGGGCGTCGGCTGGAGCGCGGCCACCACATCCAGCGTGGTCACGCCGGGGGCCAAGTCGCCGGTGATGGGCGTCATCAGGTGCTGGAGGCTGGCCAGCCGGTTGAGGGTTGGCGCCTCGGGCGCCGTCACCTCAACACACAATGGCACGATGGCCCGCTTGATTTCGCTGACGACGATGGCATGCTCTCCGCGATTCTTGGCGCTCTGGGTCAGCTCGGCGCCCAGTCTCGTGTCTTCGTCGGGCGTCGCGCCGCGCGGGGCCGTGCCTGCCAACGCCATCGTGCGCAGGCGACCATCCGTCACCTGCGCCAGCCGTTCGGGCGTCGCGCCGAGAAACGTGCGCCCGCCGCGCAGGATGGCAAAGATCGTCGCAGTTGGCGCGTCGCTCCGCAGCCGTCGCAGTGCGCCGCCGACCGCGAACGGCGCTTGCGCGGTCGCCTGGACGGCCCGCGCCAACACAACCTTGTGGTAGCGTCCCGCACGGATCGCCGTTGTCGTCTCGGCGACGAGCCGCATCCATTCTGTCGCCGGGCGCTGGTCTTCAAGGGCAACCACAGGCGCGTCATAGGCGTCTTCAGGCGGCGTAGCATCGGCGCCCTGCGCGACCGCCGCGCTGAGGCGCATCGCGCTGGCGATCAGCCGTTCGGCGACATCTTCGGGCGTGTCGTCGGCGCTGACCTGCGCGTTCAGCGTCAGGCCGACATTGCCCCCCTCGAACGTCACCATCACCTGCGGCACGATCAGTAGCGCATCGGGGAAGCCGTCCCATAGGGACGTGCGTTGGCTGAGCGGGTCGAACGCGAAGCCGCCGTAGCAGCGCGGCTGGCCGAGGAGGCGCGCTACGTCGCTTGCGTCAGCCGCGCAGACGGCGTCGCGCAGCAGCGCCCGCCAACCAGCCGCGGCCGCGCGCAGGCTGCCCGTACCCTGGCCGCTGATCACGCTGGCCGCGCCGACGCCGACGAATGAGCGATCCGCCGATGGTTGCTGCCAGTAGCAGGCGTCTGCGACGCCCTGGCGCGACGCGGCGACATAGAGGGCGACGGGATCAGCGTTGGGGATGGAACGCGTATAACTGGCGATGATGGCGTGGCCCAGCGCGCGGGCCTGCGCCGACGCCCGGCGAATCGTGGCGAGGAGGAGCGACTGGTCGTGGCGGGTCAGCCACAGGCGCGTGGGGTCAAAAGCATCCGAAGATTCTGAAGGGTCGTGGGGTCGGGTAATCGTCGTATCCATAGCCAAGTGTCGCCGTGCTTTCGCTCGCCTGGCGTCGCCGTCAGGTCATCCACGCGGGCTGGCAAAACGGCCCACATGGCATGTACACGGCCACCCGAGCGCGCGTATGATCGCCAGCC
>Ga0307373_10014852_pt1 | contig 10665 bp, 7 predicted proteins | sample OX2MG_FD_202534 | JGI IMG/M metagenome (GOLD analysis project Ga0307373, IMG submission 202534) | Soil microbial communities from Risofladan, Vaasa, Finland - OX-2 | ecosystem: Environmental > Terrestrial > Soil > Coastal area > Acid sulfate soil | place: Finland: Risofladan, Vaasa | collected...
ATGCAGCCGGCCCAGCCCGCGGCCTGGTATTCGGCTTGGGGGCGGGTCTCCTGGATCCAGCCCCAGAGGATGCGGCGGCCATCCGGAGCGAGAAAGCTCTTGGGAGCGTAATAAGCGCCGTGATCCAGCACGCCGGTTCGTTCCGCTGCGTAAGCGTGGCGGTTCGCGTCGTAGCTGCCGGTTGTCCAGATGACCTTGCCTTCGGTGGAATAGAAGAGGCAATGGCGCTTATCGAGGGGGAAGAAGTCGGGGCACTCCCACATCTCGCCGGAGTCGCAGGGGTTGGGGGTGCGCCTGCCGTTGGGCGTGCCCTGGGCCAGCTTGCCGAGAAAGGTCCAGTTGCGTAAATCCTGCGAACGGTAGAGCAGGACACAGCCGCCGACGCCGCGCTCACCGGAGCCGACACCAAGGTACCAGCCGTCTGGCTCGCGCCAGGGGCAGGGGTCGCGGAAGCCGGTGACGTGCATGCCGGGAGGCGGCGCGGCGACGACCGGCTGCGGGTCCTTCTTCCAATGGAGCAAGGTATCGTCTTCGGCGGTGGCCAGAAGCTGGGTTTCGCGGAGCCTGTCATTGCCGTCGTGAAGCGTGACCTGAGCCGGCGGGGCGTTCTGCACGCCGGTGTAAATGATGGTGGGCACGCCGCTAAAAACGACCGCGGAGCCGGAGAAGCAGCCTTCGCTGTCAGGACCGCCGGGCGTGGGCGCGAGGGCAATGGGCTGATGGCGCCAGTGGACCATGTCGGGACTGACGGCGTGGCCCCAGTGCATGGCGCCCCAGGTGGCGCCGCCGGGGTTGAGCTGGTAGAAGAGGTGGTACTGGCCGCGCCAGAAGATGGGGCCGTTGGGATCGTTCATCCAGTTGTGGAGCGGGAGAAGGTGGAACGAGGGTCGGTCAGGGTCGCCGGCGATGCGGGCGAGATCGGGCGGCGGGAGAGCCGCGAAGCCGCGCATGCGCTGCGGAATCGCGGCAAGCGCGGCAGCGCCTCCGGTAACGGCAAGGAACCTGCGCCGGTTAAACGGTGGCATGCGGGGAGGATAGCATGCGCCGGTTTGGCGGCTCCGCGATTGCGCAGACTGGTACTGCTTTGGCGGGGTTGAGCCGAACCGTATGCCCAGGGCGCGGCAGGCAGGACATTGTTTATGCCACTCTCGATGAATCCGCGGCACTTTTCACAACTTTACGGAACGGGCGGCGTTCTATAGTGGAAGAAGTATTCTGTGGTTTCTACTCGATCCATGTTCCATTTCCGGCAGGAGAACAATATGCGAGCAATTCATACGGCAGTCCTTCTTGTGCTTGGCGTGGCGGGAGGCGTGGCGGCAGCACAACCGGTTCCCGTGGTTGGCGGCCTGGGCAAGACCGACGTGGGCGTCAGCTTATATGGCGCGTTTTCGCCCAAGGTGACGGACAGCAATGGAAACGTCCAGAGCCCGTCGAACAGCGCCGGCGGCATGGTGGAGCTGCGGCATCTGTCGAGTGCGATCTTCGGGTTTGAGGGCACCTACTCGTTCAACCACGCCACCCAGACCTACCATTACGCCGTCACTTGCCAAGGCGGAGGGACCTGCCCGCCGGTGGTGGACGAAGTGAAGGCCAATGCGCACGAGGTCACGCTGGACTGGGTTCCCTCGCTGCACTTTGCCAACTTGCGGCCGTTTGGAGTACTTGGGGTGGGTGCGCTATTCGACGTGCCGAGTGGCGGGCAAAACAATACGCAGACGGAGACCAAGCCAGTGTACGTCTACGGCGCGGGGCTGGATTGGGGAGTGCTGCCACACCTGGGATTGAGGCTGCAATACCGCGGCAATCTCTACAGCGCGCCGCATGTGACCACACTGTTTACCTCGATCGACAAGTTCACGCAGACGTCGGAGCCGATGATCGGGGTGTATTTCCGGCTGTAGGGAAGTCAGCCGTCAGCGCCTGGCAGTCGGCGAAAGCTTCAGGCAGTTTCTGTCGCGAACAACCTGTTTGTCGCGCTGGCGATCTACAATCGGAACAGAATCGGCGAGTTCGTCACCGGTTCCGAGCCGTGGCGGAAGACCATCGGGCCTTCCCTGAGGCGGTCATCACAGTCAGACCGAATCCCTTGCACCTGCGAGGGATCGAGGAAGGGCCCATCCACGATGAGCGTTCATCTCGTTAATCCCAGCGACAATTCTTTTGGAACCGCTGTTATCACCCCGCGCTGGCTGTTCGTTCTGGCTGCTGCCACGCCCGCCAGCGCAGGCGACCCCATCCTGGTGGACGAATCGCTGGAGCCAATCGACCCGGCCACCGTGCACTCCGGCGACATAGTCGGCATCAGCGTCCACACCGGGAATGCACTGCGCGGATATCAGGTCGGCCGCATGGCGCGGGAACGCGGCGCGTGGGTGGTGTATGGCGGCATTCACGCCACGCTCTACCCCGAGGAAGCGTTCGAGCGCGGTCAGGCTCATGCGGTGGTCAAGGGAGACGGAGATCTCATCTGGGCGTCGGTGGTGAGCGATTGCCTTGCCGGCGCGCCCGGAAAGATTTACGAAGGCGGCCGCATCTCCGGCGACGATTTCCTGCCCGCGCGCTGGGACCTGATGCAGGCGGACAAGTATATGTGGGCCTCAGTGCAGACCACCCGCGGCTGCCCCAAGCATTGCTCTTTTTGCAGCGTCTGGCGCACGGACGGGCAGAAGCCGCGGCCTCGGCGCTACCAGAGCGTGATCGACGAGATCGTCACGCTGCGCCGTCTCGGTTTCCGTTTCATCGCGCTCGCCGACGACAATTTCTACCCTGTCACCCTCACCGATCTTCGCCAGGCGCGCGAACAGAACAATCTCGCCCGTCTCGAAGAGCTCAATGGCATCCGCGCCGACCGTTTCCACCTGATGGAGGAGCTCGCCAAGCTGCCCAAAGACATGGTGTTCTACACCCAGATCACCATGGAAGCCGCGGAGGACTGCGAGTTCCTGGATGCCATGCGCCGCGCCAACATCAAAGGCGCGCTGGTGGGCGTAGAAGCGGTGACGCCGGAAGGTCTCAAAGCGGTCTTCAAAGACTGGAACTGCTCGGGCGATGCCCTGGTTCGCCAGCTCCAGAACTTCAAGGAGCACGGCGTCCACGTGCTGGGCTCGTTCATTTTCGGTTTGCCGACGGACAGGCCGGCCACGTTCGACGCCACCGTGGAAATGGCGGTGCGCGCCGGAGTGACGTTTGCCCAGTTCGTGATGATGACGCCCTTCCCCGGCACTGTCGATTTCATCCGCTGGGAAAAAGAGCAGTCGGTTTCGCCGACGATGGTGGGCGATGTGCCGGTCACGCGATACTGGCTGATCCCGAGCGAAGTCCGCCCCAAGATGTTCACCCCGCATCCCACTATGAGCTCGGACGAGATACGCGAGCGAACGCAGAGGGTGTGGGACAGGTTTTATGCCTGGAACCTGATCTGGAAGCGCTCAGCCTGCACCCCCAATCTGCGCGCCCGCATCGCTTTCGTCCTTCTCTCGAAGCTCTACCGGCAGATGTACGCCGGAACCGGCATCTCCACAGACAGTGCCCGGCGCAAGAAGTCGAAGCGCTGGGCGCGCTGGACGGCGAGGCAGTGCCGGAAGCTGTTCCAGGCGAAACCCATGCCGGAGCTTCAGTTCCCCGAGTGGGGCATAGGAGAAGGGGTTCCACGTCCGGACCTTCTTCAGATCCAAAGCCGGGCAAATTGAGGGCGGCTGTTTTACCGCGCAATTCCCGGCCCGGCAGCATTGAATCGGGCCGAGACGATTCTGCGATCTGAGGCTCTCCGTCTGGGACGGACGCGGCGCCACCGCCTGATATGCTCTTGGGTTGATTGGATTGCCTCGAATCAACAGGAGCATCATGGGGCGTTATTCTCTGGCGGGTGTGGGGCGTTGCGGCGCAATTGCGCTGATGGTGGCGATGAGCGGAGTGTCTGCCGTTGGACAAGCGGGCGGGGCGCCGGCGCTGCACCTGATGCCGCTGCCGCGGTCGGTCGAGGCGGGCTCCGGCGAGCTGGTGCTCGCGGACCACTTCCACGCGGTGATTGCCGGCGATCACGATGCGCGGCTGGACGCGGCGCTGGACCGGTTCCTAAGGCGTCTCGACCGGCAATGCGGGGAAATCAGGCGGGGACAGTTCAATGCCAACCAACCGGGCGCAGCGGAGGTGCCGGCGACTTTGACGCTGCACGTGGCCGGTCCGGGCGGGGCCGTGCAGGGCGTGGATGAGGACGAGAGCTACAAGCTGACGGTGACCAGCGCATCGGCCGATTTGAGTACGGCGACCGATGTGGGCGCGATGCACGGGCTGGAGACATTCCTTCAGCTTGTGAACACGGCGAACGGCGCGTGCCGGCTGCCGGCGGTGACCATCGACGATGCGCCGCGATTCCCGTGGCGCGGCTTCATGCTGGACGTAAGCCGGCACTTTGAGCCCATCGACGCGATCAAGCGGACGCTGGATGGGATGGCGGTGGCCAAGCTCAACGTCTTCCACTGGCACCTGAGCGACGACCAGGGCTTCCGCGCGGAGAGCAAGAAGTTTCCGCGGTTCACCGAGGTTGCTTCGGACGGGCACTATTACACGCAGGACCAGATGCGGGAGATCGTGGAATACGCGCGGGCGCGGGGCATCCGCGTGGTGCCGGAGTTCGACATGCCGGGGCACACCACATCCTGGTTGCTGGCCTATCCGGAGATCGGCGCGGGGGAGGACATCAAGGCACTGCCGCAGCAGTTTGGAATTCCCGAGGCGGAACTCGATCCCTCCAACGAGAAGACGTACAAATTCCTCGACGAGTTCATCGGCGAAATGGCGAAGATTTTTCCCGACGAATATTTCCACATCGGCGGCGACGAGACCAGGGGCACGGGCTGGCTGGCGAATCCGAGCATTGCGGAGTTCATGAAGAAGAAGGGCTTCAACACGCCGGCGAAATTGCAGAACTATTTCAACGAGCGGCTGCTTAAGATCCTGGAGAAACACGGCAAGAAAATGATGGGCTGGGACGAGATCCTGAACCCGGAGCTGCCCAAGGACATCGTGGTGCAGAGCTGGCGCGGGGTGGACTCGCTTTCCGCCGGCGCGCAGCAGGGATACGTGGGGATCCTCTCGGCGCCCTATTACCTGGACGCGCAGAAGACTTCGGCGGAGATGTTCCTGGCCGACCCGATTCCGGTGGATACCAAGCTGACGGCGGAGGAACAGAGGCGCATCCTGGGGGGCGAGGTGTGCATGTGGGGTGAGCAGATCGATCCGGAGACGGTGGACTCGCGGGTGTGGCCGCGGACGTTGGCGATTGCGGAACGGTTCTGGTCGCCGCAGAGCGACACGGACGTGAACGACATGTACCGGAGGCTGCGAATCGCTTCATTGGAGCTGGAGGATGTGGGGCTGACGCACATCTCGGGGCCGGAGAAGCTGCGGCGCAACCTGGCGGGCAATGCGCATCCGGACGCGTTGGACGTGCTGGCGTCAGTGGTGGAGCCGGTGAGCTTTCATGATCGCTATGGGGCGCAGCGCACCGACCGGCTGACGGCGCTGGACCAGCTGGTGGATGCGGTGGTGGCGGACCCGCCGGCGCGGCAGCAGATCGATTACGAAGTGAATCAGGCGCTGGAGGGGAAGTCTGCTGGAGATCGCGAAGCCGCGCGCATGGAACTGCGGCGGCGGTTCACGGCGTGGTTGGAAGCATCGCCGCCGGTGCTGGCGCTGACCGCTACGACGCCGCGGCTGAACGACGAGGAGACGCGGGCGCGGCAGCTTGGGGAGCTGGGGCAGACGGGCCTGGAGGCGCTGGCGTTTCTGGATCGGCACGCGACAGCATCACAGGGCTGGCTGGACGATCGCCGCAAAACCCTGGCGGATGCAGAGCAAGGCTCAGGGATGGTGCGGTTTGTGTTCCTGCCATCGCTCCAGAGGCTGGTGGAGGCGGCGGGAGCGCGATAGGGGCGAGCGGGTAAGCCGGCGTGCCCGTGTTAGGTTGATTGCAGGAATAGATGTGTCCCACGACTGTATCGAGAACCAGCGGAGCCGCCGCTCATGAACGCCCGCGAACATTGGGACCATATCTACGCGACCAAAGCCGCCGACCAGGTAAGCTGGTTCGCCCCTCACCTCGCCGACTCGCTTGCCCTGATCGAACGCGCCGCCGGGTCTGTATCCGCCGCTATCATTGACGTCGGCGGCGGCGCATCGAGCCTGGTGGACGATCTGCTCGCCCACGGATACCAGCACCTCACGGTCCTCGACATCTCTCAGGCGGCAATCGACGCTGGCAGGAAACGCCTGGGAATAGACGCCAAGCGGGTCCGCTGGATCGCAGCCGACATCACCGATGTGCAACTGGATTCCGCACAATTCGACGTCTGGCACGACCGGGCCGTCTTTCATTTCCTCACCGCTCCCGCTCAACGCGCCGCGTATGTCGGCCAGGTAACGCGCATTCTGAAGCCGGGCGGGCACATCGTCGTGGGGACGTTTGGCACGGAGGGCCCGACCCGCTGCAGCGGACTCGACGTGATCCATCACGACGCCGATTCGCTGCGACGGGAGTTCGGCCCCCAATTCCGCCTGATGGAAGATTTCATTCGACTTCACCGCACTCCGGCCGGCGCAGTCCAGCAATTCCTTTACTGCCATTTCGTGTTGGAATAAAGCCGCTAAGCCGATGACAGGATTGGACCTTCCGTTGCTTTCCGTCCGGCTGCCCCTTTGACGATTGTTGCAGTGTCCCCCGGGGCCCGCTTCTTCCTGTTTGACCCCGCTCCTACGTCTAACTACCATTCAATTAGGGTTTCCTTCATGCCATTTCGTCTTCACCGCTCCGCCACATCGCTTGTTGCTGCCCTGGCGTGTCTTTGCCTCAGCCCGCTGGCCGGAGCGCAGCAGTCCTCATCGAGCTCGCAGCAGCCTTATTCCTCCAGTTCCTCGGAAAACGTGCCCAACAATTCCGGACCGCAGGAGAAATCCCCCTCGCTCGATCCCGCCGGCCCCACCGTCTCGCTCATCACCGCCGAGCCGCTTTTCGTGGTAGCTTCCGCGCTCAACGCCTGCGGATACGATGCGGGTCTGGCAGAAAGTTCCCCCATCCGCGCCCACGTCCGCGATGAATTGAACCAGGCCTTCACGCGCAGCGAGGATGCCCGCAAATCCCGCGACGCGCTCTGCGTTTATGTTGCGCAGCACCGCATGACCGGCACCGAGCAGGATGTTGCCCAGTACATCTCGCTGGCCCTCTATCTCACCCCTCCGCCCGCCGAGATGGAAAGCGTTACCGAGCTCTCGGAGATGCCGCCCGACGCCACCGCGGTGTTCGACGTGGTTCCGCTGCTCAATGCGTTCGTCAAAGCCACGGATCTGCACGGCATCTGGCTGGCCGCCAAGCGCACATACGACGAGGATCTCGACCAGCTTCACGATTCGCTGTCGAAGATGATCGTGAGCACCAACCTTTATCTAAAGCAGCCGGCGGAGATCTACAGCGGACGGCGCTTCATTGTACTCATGGAGCCGATGCTCTCACCGCTCACCGTGAATGCCCGCATCTACGGCTCGGATTACGTGGTGGTGGTGTCGCCGCACAACGGGCAGATCCCCATGAAGGACGTGCGCCACACCTACCTGCACTACACCATTGAGCCGCTGCTCTACGCCCGGTCCAATGCGATTGATCGCATGCAACCCATCCTCAAAGAGGTTCGCGACGCTCCCATCGCTTATCGTTACCGCTCGGATGTGGTGCCGTTGACGGTGGAGTGCCTCATCAAGGCCATCGAAGCCCGCACGATGGACACGGGCATCCCGAACTACCGGCTTCCTCCCGGTGTTTCCCGCTCCGACATGCCGATCTACCAGCGCCAGCAGCAGCAGGTGGAGCAGAAGCAGGAGGCGGTGCGGCGGGCCCTCGTCCAGCACGACATGACGCAGGGGTTTGTTCTGACCCAATACTTTTACAGTCAGCTTCTTCAATTCGAGAAGCAGCCCGCCAGCCTGCGCGACACCATCGGCGAGATGGTTTACGGCATGGACGTGGAAGCGGAGGCGCACAACATCCGCCACATCCAGTTCGATCCTCAGGCCGATGAAGATGTGCTGGTTCGCCCCAAGCCGCACAAGCTGGAGGGCCTGGACCTGGCTGAATTCAAGCTCCAGTCCGGCGACCTGAACGGAGCCGCGGCGCTGGCAAACCAGGCTCTGGCGGAGAAGACCAGCAGCCTGCAATCAGTGGCAAATACCGCCCGCGCCGATTTCATCCTGGCCCGTGTGGCCGCCATGACCGGCCATCCGGACGATGCCATCGATCGTTTCCAGGAGGCGGTTGCGAACAGCAAGGACCCGAGGGTCATCGCCTGGTCGCACATTTACCTTGGCCGCATGCTCGACCTGGATTGCAAGCGCGACGCGGCGGTGGCAGAGTACAAGCTGGCCTACGATCACCGCGATGGGCAGCAGGATACGCGCCTGGCCGCCGAGCGTGGACTCAAAACCGCTTACGCGGTGAATGGACATAGCTGCCAGCAAGACGACGCCGACGAGTCGCCGACTGCGACGCCGGCAAATCCGTCCGCGGCGACCGCTCCTTCGGCTACAAAGCCGCAGAGATGATGCAGGGAACAGGGAGTGAGGAACAGGGAGTAGTTCTTCCTACTTCGAGCCGCCTTGAGGCGTCTAATAGAAGTCAGGGTCGCAGTTGGGACGGTCGATTGCACGCGGGCCTGCAAAAAACCTTTGGGAATGGACACACCTTTGAGCGAACTGGAATCGGCACTCGGGCACAGATTCAGGAGCCCGGAGTTGCTGGAGCGCGCGCTGACTCACCGCTCGGTGGTGAACGAACAGCACGCCCCGGCGGAGGATTCCGCAGGCAACGAGCGGCTTGAATTTCTGGGCGACGCGGTTCTCGGGCTGCTGGTGGCGGAGAGTCTGTTCCTGCGCTACCCGGGATGGCGCGAAGGTGATCTTACGAGAGTGCGCGCGCAACTTGTGAGCCGCGCCCACATGGCCGAAGTTGCCTCCGCCATCGGGCTGGGCGGACACATTCTGCTGAGCCGCGGGGAAGATCGCGCCGGACTTCGCCGCAAATCCAACGTGCTCTCCAACGCCCTGGAAGCGGTTCTGGGAGCAATGTTCCTGGACTGCGGCCTGGATCCGGTGCGCGCCTTTGTGGACGCTCGTGTCATCGGCCAATCGGCAGAGCGCTTTGCCGCCGAACTCAGTGCCGGCACGGCGCTGGGCAATTACAAGTCGGCGCTCCAGGAACATCTTCAGTCAGCGCGCGCGGGCACGCCGGTTTACCGGGTGAAAAGCGAGAGCGGTCCGGACCACCGCAAGCGGTTCCTGGTGGAAGTCCGGCTCAAGCCCGCAGTGGGCGAGCCGGGCACGCCCCTGGCTCGCGGACTGGGCCGGACCAAAAAACACGCGGAACAGGACGCCGCGCGGCGAGCACTCGCGCGGCTGGCGGAGATCCGCGCCGATCAGCCGGCTGAGGAGCAGGCCCCCGAATGACCACCCCGGTTCAAACCAGCCTGCCCCGCCAAAGCGCCTTTGCCCGCCTGCGCCTGCAACTGCCCACGGTCCCAGAAGCGCTGGCGTCGTTGCTACGCACCATCGTTGTGGCGCTGTTCGTCCTTACCTTTATCTTCCAGCCATTCCTTATCCCCTCAGAAAGCATGGAACGGACCCTTCTGGTGGGCGATTTCCTGTTGGTGAACAAGCAAATCTTCGCTCCATCCGACTGGTTCACCCGCCTGATCCTTCCTTATCGCGACGTGGAGCGTGGCGATATCGTCGTCTTTCACCATCCCGACCCGACGGCGCCCTTGCTGATCAAGCGAGTGGTGGGCCTGCCGGGCGACCGCATTCGCATCGAGGATGGCCGGGTAAGCGTGAATGAGACGGCGCTGGCCGAGCCCTATGCTGCGTTCGAACCGGCTCCCTTCAGCCCCGTTCCAAGCAACTTCCCGTCCCGCGCCGTGAACCCGAACATTGAATTCCAATGGTGGCAACAGATGCAGAAACTCACCCGCAACGGCGAACTGGTCATCCCACCAGGCAAGTACTTCATGCTGGGCGATAACCGCAATCACTCCGACGACTCCCGCTTCTGGGGACTGGTGCCGCGGCAGGCGATCATTGCGCGGCCTCTGGTGATCTACTTCTCGCTGCGCCGCACCTCTTCGACGGATGTGGAACAGGCTTGGAATGATAGACTCAAGCACGGCAGCGAACTTTCCGCGCACCTGATCGAGTTCGCACGCTGGAAGCGAATCTTCATGGTGGTGCACTGAGATTTGCCGGGACCGATTACGCAAGCGGGGGCGAAAGCCCCGAGATTTTTGAGGCAGCGTTTTCGGCCCGACTGAATTTGTGCGCTGTTACGAAGCGCCAGAATTGCGGATTGGCGATAACTGAAAACCGATCACTGAAAACTGCCCAATGCCGAAGACCACCACGAAGGAAGCCCCCGCCCAAGAACCTGCCGCCCAGCACGTGGAAGAGACTCCGTTTGAAGCGGCGGCCAGCATCTGCTCGGTCCTGGTAGTGGGACTTTTCATTCTCACCTTTCTGGCGCAGAACTTTGTCATCCCCTCGGGATCGATGGAGAACACCCTGTTGATCGGGGACCACCTGGTGGTCGATCGCACGACGTTTGCCCCGCCGGCCAACTGGATGCCACTG
>Ga0307373_10014855_pt1 | contig 10664 bp, 12 predicted proteins | sample OX2MG_FD_202534 | JGI IMG/M metagenome (GOLD analysis project Ga0307373, IMG submission 202534) | Soil microbial communities from Risofladan, Vaasa, Finland - OX-2 | ecosystem: Environmental > Terrestrial > Soil > Coastal area > Acid sulfate soil | place: Finland: Risofladan, Vaasa | collected...
GTCGCGGATTTCGCCGAGCGCTACGTGCGGCAGGGCCGGTGTCCTGCCGATGACCTTCTCGACACCATCGCCCACCTGGAAGGACAGTCATGACCATCGCAGCCGATGCCAGCACGCTGCGCGACGAGATCGCGGCCCGGCTGATCACCGCCAGGGCGCGGACCCACGGGCTGACCGACTGCGTCGACGCGGCCGACCTGGTCCGCCAGCACTCTCCGCTGATGTCCCCGCTGGTGTGGGATCTCGCCCACGTTGCCAACCAGGAGGAACTCTGGCTGCTGCGCGGTGTCGGCGGCCGGGATCCGATCCATCCCGAGATCGACCCGCTCTACGACGCGTTCGAGCACCCGCGGGCGAAGCGGCCCACGCTTCCGCTGCTGCCGCCCGACCAGGCGCGCGGCTACGCCAGTGACGTCCGGGGCCGGGTGCTCGACTTGCTCGAGCGGGTCAGCTTCACCACCGGCCCGCTGGTCGATCAGGGGTTCGTCTTCGGGATGATCGCGCAGCACGAGCAGCAGCACGACGAGACGATGCTGGCCACCCATCAGCTCAGGCGGGGCGGCCCGGTCCTGACCGCTCCGCCGCCTGGACCCGCGCCGGCCGACGTGCTCAGCCTGGCGGCCGAGGTGCTCGTGCCCGGCGGCCCGTTCACGATGGGCACCTCCGCCGAGCCATGGGCCCTGGACAACGAGCGGCCTGCCCACGACATCGACCTGCTGCCGTTCTACCTGGACATGACGCCGGTCACCAATGCCGCCTACGCCGAGTTCATCGCCGACGGCGGTTATTACGAGGAGCGGCTGTGGAACCCGGCCGGCTGGGATCACCGGCACCAGGCGGACCTGACCGCGCCGCTGTTCTGGGAGCAGGGCGGCGCCGGCCAGTGGCTGCGCCGCAGGTTCGGCGCCCTCGAGCCGGTGCCGCCGGCCGAGCCGGTCATGCACGTCTGCTGGCACGAGGCCGACGCCTACGCCCGGTGGGCGGGCCGGAGGCTGCCGACCGAGGCCGAGTGGGAGAAGGCAGCGAGATTCGACCCGGAGTCCGGCCGGTCCCGCCGCTATCCCTGGGGCGACGACGACCCGGCACCCGCCCTGGCCAACCTCGGCCAGCGGCACCTGCAGCCCGCGCCGGCCGGGTCGTACCCGGACGGTGCCGCGCCGTGCGGTGCCAGGCAGCTGATCGGCGATGTCTGGGAGTGGACGGCCAGCGACTTCCTGCCCTACCCGGGTTTCACCTCTTACCCGTACAGGGCGTACTCGGAGGTCTTCTTCGGCCCGGACTACAAGGTGCTGCGCGGCGGCGCCTTCTCCGCCGACCCGGTCGCCTGCCGCGGCACGTTCAGGAACTGGGACTACCCGATCAGGCGGCAGATCTTCGCGGGCTTCCGCACCGCCCGCGACGCGGATCTCGTCTGATGTGCCGGCACTTCGCCTATCTCGGCGACCAGGTCAGCATCAGGTCCGTGCTGTTCGACCCGCCGCACAGCCTGGTGGAGCAGGCGTGGGCGCCCCGCTGGCAGAAGCACGGCACCATGAACGTGGACGGCTTCGGCGTCGGCTGGTACTCCGACGACGATCCGCTTCCGGCGCGGTACCGGCGGACCGGACCGATCTGGTCCGACGACTGCCTGCCCGACCTCGCGCGGGTCACCCGCACTCACGCGATGCTGTGCGCGGTCCGCTCGGCTTCGGTCGGCACGGACACGGGCGCGGCGGCAGCCGCGCCCTACACCGACGGAAGATGGCTTTTCAGCCTTAACGGAGCGCTCGTGGGATGGTCGGCTGCGGCAGGCGGGTCAACCACGCCGCGCCGCCGGATGACCGCGTCGGCCAGGGCGGAGGCGGCGGGCGAGTCGATCACCGAGCCCGCCCCGGCGGTCACCGCGCCGGCCAGTCTCGCCGAGGCGTCGGCTGCCGTGCTGCGGCTGGCCGAGCGGCTGCCCGCGGCTGACCTGCTCCAGTTGCAGGCGCGCTGCGACACGGCGCTGCTGTGGGGGATGGTGCTGCCCAGGCTGCGGGCGGGGGAGCCGCCCGCTGACGCGCTGGCCGCCACCGTTACCGACATCTGGGCGGCCGGCGGCACCGGCCGGTTCAACCTGCTGCTCACCGACGGGGAGGTGATCGCGGCGACGGCGGCCGGGGACTCGCTCTGCTACCGGCACCGTCCCGACGGCGTGATCGTCGCGTCCGAGCCGTCGGACACCGACCCCGCCTGGCACAAGGTGCCCGACTGCAGCGTGGTCGAGGCGACCACAGCCGCGGTGACCGTCCGGCCGATAGCGGCGGCGACGTCGCAGGCCGGGCAGCTGAGACCGGCCGAGGCAGCCGGCCATCCGAACGGGAAGGCGGCACGCCCATGACGAGCATCCAGATCGACCGAAGACTGCCCGACCGCTTCTTCGAGGCCTCGCTGCGCGCCGACGCGCTGGCCGGGCTGACGGCCACGCCGAAGTCACTGCCGCCGAAGTGGTTCTACGACGAGCGCGGCAGCGAGCTGTTCGACAAGATCACCCGGCTCGATGAGTACTACCCGACCCGCGCCGAGCGGGAGATCCTCGTCGCCGCGGCCGCCGAGATAGCGACCGCGACCAGGGCTGCCACGCTGGTCGAGCTCGGATCGGGCACAGCCGACAAGACCAGGCTGCTGCTCGACGCGCTCCGTGATGGCGGCACCCTGGCCAGCTACGTTCCCGTCGACGTCAGCGAGTCGGCCCTGGTGACAGCGGCCAGCCGGATGCTGGAGCGCTATCCCGGCCTGCAGGTCCAGGCGGTCCTGTCCGACTTCCAGGAGCACCCCGGGCTGCCCGAGGCCGGCGGCGCCCGGCTGGTCGCCTTCCTCGGCGGAACGATCGGCAACCTGCTGCCTGCCGAGCGCGCCGAGTTCCTGGCCAGCCTGCGGGCGCGGCTGCGCCCCGGCGACGCGCTGCTGCTCGGCACCGACCTGGTCAAGGACCCGGCCGTGCTGGTCGCCGCCTACGACGACGACGCCGGGGTGACGGGCGAGTTCAACAAGAACATCCTGCGCGTACTCAACGCCGAGCTCGGCGGCAACTTCGACCTCGACGAGTTCGAGCATGTCGCGGTCTGGGACGCCGGGGCCGAGTGGATCGAGATGCGGCTGAGGTCCGCGGTCGACCAGACCGTGCTGCTGCCGGCGATCGGGCTGACCGTCCCGTTTAGCGCCGGAGAAGAGATGCGGACGGAGATCTCCGCGAAGTTCCGGCGGGACGGGGTAGCGGCCGAACTGGCAGCAGCCGGGCTTGAGCTGCGCTCCTGGTGGACCGACTCGCAGGCCAGGTTCGGCCTGTCGCTGTCGGTGCCAGTCTGAAATCCGGGAGCCTCCTGTCCAGCGGCCCGGCGCCGACCGCGCGGATCGCGCACTTTGCGCACAGCCTGCCTGACCCGCCCGATCGCTGCTTAGCGCCGGGCGGCGCAGCGGACGCAGGTCATGGCTGCTGGCCGGGCGGCTAGCCGCTCGTCGCCGATTGGCTGGCCGCACCGCTCGCACACGCCGTAGCTGCCCTCGTCCAGCCGGGCAAGCGCGGCGTCGATCTCGTCCAGCCGGTCCCTGGCCTGGCTGATCAGCGCCGCGACGTGCTGGCGCTCGAAGGCGACGGTCGCACCCTCGGGGTCGTGCTCGTCATCGGTGTTGGCCAGGCTTGCCGATTCGACCAGGTCGTCGAACTCGCGGCTCAGCCCGGCCAGCCGCTCCGTGGCTGCGGTCCGGTCGGCGGCGAGCCTGTCCCGCCAGCCGTCCATGGCTAGGGTTCCTCCGGGAGCGGCCCGGAGCCCGCGCCGGCCTGCGTGCCGACGACCGGGTCGGGAGCCTCGATCGCCCTGAACCGCCAACGCGCCAGTTCGGCACCGTTGACCTCGAGCAGCGCCGCGTAGTCACCCGGCCGGTCGAAGACGAAATTGGTGACGAATGCGGCGACTGGCATGACGGTGAAATCGCCGACTCGCATGTTCGGTGCCGTCCCGACCCGGAACTGGCCCTCGAACCGGGCCGTGAGCGGCCGTCCGTCGGCGTCTTCGAACGTCACGGTGAACGCATGGCCCTGGTGGTGCTTGCGCCACGGTATGTGCAGCACAGCGGCTAACCCGAAGGCCCTCGCGACCGGATACTCGGCGCTGTAGACCTGATTCCAGAATCCGCCGTTGACATAGAGCTTCCCGTTCTCCACCACCACATGGTCGGCGAGGAAGAACGCGAATGCCTGGATCTCCTCAGGCATCGGCTGCTCCGTCATAGGACTAACCTATGTCGCCAACCGGCGTAGCGACGACGGCCGTTCCGCTCGAAGGAGGACTCCGATGGCTGACCGGCTGACCGCCGACGGTCTCGAGCGGCTGCACGAGGCGGCTCAGCACCACGTCGGCGACGATCGCGTCCCCGGGCTCGTCGCCCTGGTCGCTCGCGGCGACCACGTCCATGTCGAGGCACTCGGGACGCTGTCGCTCGGCGGTGCGCCGGTCGCCCGCGACTCGCTGTTCCGGATCGCGTCCACGACCAAGCCGATCACGGCTGCCGCGACCCTTGCCCTCGCCGACGAGGGGCTGATCAACATCGACGAGCCCGTCGACAGGCTCCTGCCGGAACTGGCCGGCCAGCGAGTGCTCGCCCGGATGGACGGGCCGCTCGATGACACCGTGCCCGCGCACCGCGCGATCACGGCCAGGGACCTGCTGACGTTCACCTTCGGCTTCGGCGTGGCCGTGGAGATGTTCGCCTCGGCTGAGCCGTGGCCGGTGGTCACCGCGGCCGACGAGCTGCGGCTGGCGACCATCGGGCCGCCGGACCCGGACGTTCAGCCCGATCCCGACACCTGGATAGCGGGTCTCGGCTCACTGCCGCTGCTGGCGCAGCCGGGGGAGCGCTGGCTCTACAACACCGGGGCGTCCGTGCTCGGCGTCCTTCTGGCGCGGGCCGCGGGCCAGCCGCTCGCGGACGTGATCCGGACGCGCGTCTTCGAGCCGCTCGGCATGCGCGACACGGCCTTCTGGACCGCGCAGACCGACCGGCTGGCCACCTGCTACGCGCCCACTCCGGCCGGTCTCGTCGAACACGATGAGCCAGGCGGCGCGTGGAGCCGGCCGCCTGCGTTCGGCGACGGGGCCGCCGGCCTGATCTCGACCGCCGATGACCTGCTTGCCTTCGCCCGGATGCTGCTCCGGGGAGGTACCCCTGTGCTGTCGGCCGGCGCTGTCCGGGCGATGACGACCGATCAGCTCACCGCGGAGCAGAAGTCCCGCGGCGGCCTTGGCCCGGACTTCTTCACCGGCCGGTCCTGGGGGTTCTGCCAGGCGGTCCTGGACAGCGGCGCGTTCGGCTGGGACGGCGGCCTCGGCACGTCCTGGCTCGTGGATCCGGGCCAGGACCTGACGGTGATCGTCCTGACCCAGCGCATGTTCGAATCGGCCGAGCCGCCCATCGTGCACCGCGACATCCAGGCCGCCGCCTACGCGGCACTCGCGAGCTAGCCTGATCCGGTGCCCGACAGCGACCGGATCGACCTGGACCTGGTGCGCCGGTTCGCGCTGGCGCTGCCCGAGGCGACCGAGGAACCGCATTTCGACATGACCTCGTTCCGGGTGCGCGGGAGAATCTTCGCGACCGCGACGCCCGACGAGGTACAACTGCATGTCTTCGTCGATGAGCCGAAGGTCAGTGCGTCGGTGGCGGAGAACCCTGCCGCGGCGGGGTCGGGACAGTCGATCACCACATGGTGCATCCGGCCGATCAATGCAGCGCCCCTTCCGCCGGGCCGCCGGCCGGCGGCCCGGCCTCGAGCCGGTCGCGCATGGCGCGCATCCGGTCGGCCAGGTCTTCCTGAACGCCCCAGCGAGTCTCCAGCCACCAGGTGCAGCCGGCCTGGTCCCAGGCGGCCACCTGGGCCCGTGCCGCTGCCGGGTCACCGGCCGGGGTCTCGCCATCAGCGACTACGTCGAGGTCCGGCCTGGCACCCTCGTCCGTCAGCCAGTCCCTGGCGGCCCGCGCGTCAGCGGGCTCTGGCGGCCGGCCCGACAGCCGGTACTGCGGGATGACCCCGTCGCAGCGCAGCACGCGGCGCATCGACTTCTCGCCCGGCCATACGCCGACCACCCAGAGCGGGATCCGATCCTGGACCGGCCGGACAGCGGCGGCCAGGTCCATCCGGCCCGACTGGTAGCGGTAGCGCTTGCCGCGATATTCGCTCTGCCCGTCCCAGAGCGCGCGGATCAGGTCGATGCCCTCGTCGAGCATCTCGGCGCGGCCGCGCAGGTCAGTGACCTCGCCGGTGTCCGGCAGGTTGGTGTCGGTCGCGCCCACGCCGGCGGCCAGGATCGCGCGGCCGCCGGAGAGCTGATCCAGGGTGGCTACCTGGCTGGCAAGCTTCCACGGCCGCCGCCAGGGCAGCGGCGTCAGCATCGTGCCGAGCCTGACCCGCGAGGTCCGGACGGCCATCGCGGCGAGCAGGCTCCACGGGTCGACGCCGTAAGCGGCCTCCCAGGTGAACACTCCGTCCCAGCCCGCCTGCTCGGCCAGCAGCCCCAGCTCAAGTTGCTCCGTAGCGCTGCCGCCTGGCAGCACCGCCCCGTAGCGAATCCCGTTCGATGTCATGGCATCGTCCTATCAGCCGCCACTGACAATCAGCCGTGCACCCCACCGAGCACGAGACCTGCTTCTGCACGTCCATGGGCACCGGGCCGGAAAAGGCCGCGCAAACGCGGCGCCCTGATAGGCATGAGCCTCCCAGATACCAGCCCGCGCGGCTGCCATTGACCTATCGTCTGCTCATGCTGACGCCCTCGCAGCACCGGACGCTGGCCGGGATTGACGCCGAGCTTGCCCGGCTGATCCGCTACGACGACGAGTCGCTCGTGCATGACAAGTGGATCAGGCAGCGGTACGACTGCGGCTGCTACCCGACCTACGGGCCTGCCAGGACGGCGGCGGTCCGGACGGCCTGGCACGAGGCCGGCCACGCGATCGCCGCACTCGCCACCGGCGCGCAGTTCAGTTCCGCGAGCATTCATCACGGCGTCCGGTCCGAGGGCAGGGTTCATAGAATCCGGGGAGCAACGCAAACCGCGTTCGTGATCGACGCCGCCGGGCAGATCGCCGAGCGGCTGATGACCTGGACCATGCTCGAGGGCGACGCCGAGCTCGGACGCTGGCTGGCGACGTGGCGGGCGGATGGCGGGGACGCACGGCGATTCCGCCGCGATATAGCCGGCCGATGCGGCGGTGACGAGGTCGGCGCCTGGCGCTACAGCGAAGCAGTGCTGGTTCCGTTGCGGCCGGAAATACGGTACCTGGCCCGGGCCCTTCTCGTGACTCCGCGGCCGCTGCCCTACGCCGTTGCCGCAGCCCTTGCCGATCCGTGCTGAGCGCGATCCGGCGGCTCCCGCGGCCGGATAAAGACTTGATCAAGATTATGCCGGCCCGGAGCTTGCCGCCCTGCCGCTATCCTGCATTTTCGCATGGTAAGGCCAGGTCAGAGGCATCGTTAAGGGCTGGCCCGCACCGCCAGCTGGCCGGCCGCGCTAGGTAGGCTCGAGGCAGCATTCATCACCGGCAGCGACCGCCACGGTCGTGGCGCGGATATCCCGGAGGGACAGCGCGATGCGCAGCGTACGGCTCGGTTTGCTGGCGGCGGCAGGTGCGGGCTGCGCGGTCGTGATCGCGCCCGCGTGCCTGGCCGGGGCCGTCCAGGCACGCGGTCAGGCCGTGGCCGCGCCGGCTCGGGTCTCGGCGCCCGCGGTTGTGCTCGTGAACGCGCCGGCCAGGTCGGTGTGCGTGGGGCACAAGTTCAAGGTCGGCGTGTGGTTCCAGCAGATCTCCGGCGGCTCGCGCGCCTACCGGGTCTCGGTCTCCGGCCCCGCACACCGCCGGTTCTTCTACCGGGCAGGCAAGGCGCCCTCGGCGGGCTGGCGCTTCTGGAAGGTCCTGGCCGGGCGGGCCGGGAAGTACCGCACGGTCTACTCAGGTCACCGGCCTGGCTCGACGAAGTGGACGGTCTTCCGGGCCATCACCCGGGCCCATCGCTGCTCGTGAGCACCGAGCGGACCGGCCCGTCGGTCACCGCCGGCGAGCGCGAGATGCTGCGCGGCTTCCTCGACTACCAGCGCGCGACGCTGGCGGTGAAATGCGACGGCCTGACCGATGACGACCTGCGCAGCCAGTCCATGCCGCCGTCGACCCTGTCGCTGCTCGGCCTGGTGCGGCATATGGCCGAGGTCGAGCGCACCTGGTTCCGCCGGGTGATCAGCGCCGAGGACATCGGCCTGGTCTGGTCGGACCAGGGCGACTACCAGGTGGCCTACGACGCGCGGGCGGCGGCTGGCTCCGAGGCATTCGCCGCCTGGCAGGCAGAGGTCGAGCAGTCGCGCCGGATCGAGGCGGAGGCGCCGTCGCTCGACGTGCTCGGCCACCAGGCCCGCTGGGACGAGGACGTGTCGCTGCGGCTGGTCATGATTCACGTGCTCCTGGAGTACGCCAGGCACAACGGGCACGCCGACTTCCTGCGCGAGGCGATCGACGGCGTCGTCGGCGCCTGATATTCGCTGGACCCGCCGCCCGCCTGGCCGGCAGGGTAGAGACCATGACAAGTACCCGCCTGCCGCGCGCGACCTGGCTGCTCATCGCGGGCGACGCGGTGTCGGCCCTGGGCACCGGGCTGGTGCTGCCGCTGACCCTGATCTACCTGCATCAGGCCAGGGGCATCCCGCTGCCCGTGGTCGGGTTGCTGCTGGCCGCCTCAGGCGCGGCCGGCCTGGTCGCGGTGCCGCTCGCGGGCGTGGCGCTCGACCGGTTCGGGGCCCGCCGGGTCCTGATGGTCGTCCTGGCCGGGCAGTCGCTGGGCGAGGCCGGGCTGGCCTGGGCACACAGCGTCCCGAGCGCCGTTCCCGCCATGCTGGGGCTCGGCGCATCCCTCGGGCCCGCGTTCCCCGCGTTCCAGACGATGCTGGCCGGGATCAATTCTGACCCAGCCGGGCAGCAGCGGGCCTTCGCCATGAACTTCACCGGCGTCAACGCGGGCATCGGCGTCGGCGGAGCGATCGGTGCCGCGGTCGTCGACGTTCATCATGCGGGGTCGTTCCAGGTGCTGTTCCTGGCCAACGCGCTGTCGTGCGTGATCTTCGCCCTGCTCGTGTCCGCGCTCCCGAACGTGCGTGCCGCGCACGAGACCGGTCAGCCCGCGGCACGTTACCGGGAGGTGCTCGCCAGCCGCGGCCTCCGCACGGTGCTGCTGGCCATGCTCGTCCTGGCCTTCACCGGCTATGCCGCGATGGACTCAGGACTGCCGGCCTACGCGACCGTGCAGGCGCGGGTATCCGTGCACGTCGTCGCGCTGTCCATCACGCTGAACACGGCCATCATCGTCGGCTCCCAGCTGCTCGTGCTCCGCCTGGTCCAGCGGCTGCGGCGCAGTCGCGCCCTGTCCCTCATCGGGCTGATCTGGGCGGCCGCCTGGGCTGTCTTCGGCCTGTCGGCGCTGCCTGCCTCGCCGGGCTGGCGGATCGCCTGCGTGATGGCCTTCAGCGGCATGTTCGCGCTCGGCGAGACCGTCATGGCCCCGACGGTGCCGCCGCTGGTGAACAGCCTGGCCAGCGACCGGATCAGGGGCCGCGCCAACGCCCTGGCCAGCCTGACCTATTCGGTGGCTTTCGTGGCGTCGCCAGCGATCTGCACCGGGCTGATCGCCGCCGGCCTTTCCGCCGTGTGGATCGGCCTGCTCTGCGCGGGGTGCCTCGGCACCGTCCTGCTCGGCGTGCGGCTCGGCCGCCAGCTCGGGCGCCACGAGGACAAGCTGGGAGAGGCCGCCCGGCCGGCCGAGGAGCCGATGCCCGTTTAGACACCCGGTGCAGGGTCACAGGCTTCGTAATGAGAAGGCTACGCGCCGATAGATAGCACTATGCTTCTTTTACTTCGGGAATTGAATCCGGATGAGCATCGCCCGGTGATCCTCGTCGAGTGCCCGGCGATAGGCTGGCTGATATGCCATCGCCCGGTCTCCTCGCTGTCTTTGCGCTCGCCACTTTCGTCCTCACGGCAACGCCAGGTCCCGGCGTGCTGTACGTGGTCGGACGCTCGGTGGGCGGTGGCGGCCGCCGGGCCGGCCTGGCCTCGATGCTGGGGATCGAGACCGGCGAGGCCGTCTACATCGCAGGCGCGGCCCTCGGGATCACGGCCCTGCTGGCCACGTCGGCGCTCGCGCTGTCCGTCCTGCGCTACGGCGGCGCGGCCTACCTCGTCCTGCTCGGGATCCGCGCCTGGCGGCAGCACGACGAGGGAGACGAAGCGGACCGGGAGCCTGCCCGGCGCGGGCACTGGGGCGCCTACGGGCGCGGGCTGGTCGTCCAGCTCCTCAACCCGAAGGTCGCCGTGTTCTTCCTCGCGTACTTCCCGCAGTTCATCCGCCCTGGCCAGGCAGTCGCGCGTCAGGTGATCGTGCTCGGCATCATCTATCTCACGATTGCCGTGGTCACCGACACCTGCTACGTCCTGCTCGCCTCGTGGCTGGCTGACCGGCTGGCCAGAACCCCGCGAGCGAGGCGCCGCCGGGCCCGGATCAGCGCGCTCACGTACTTCGTGCTCGCCGCCGCCGCGATCCTGATCGGCGATCGCGGCACCACCGCCCGCGCGCTGGCCCAGGCTCCCTAGCGCGGCAGCGGTTAGGT
>Ga0307373_10014859_pt1 | contig 10662 bp, 10 predicted proteins | sample OX2MG_FD_202534 | JGI IMG/M metagenome (GOLD analysis project Ga0307373, IMG submission 202534) | Soil microbial communities from Risofladan, Vaasa, Finland - OX-2 | ecosystem: Environmental > Terrestrial > Soil > Coastal area > Acid sulfate soil | place: Finland: Risofladan, Vaasa | collected...
GGCGCTCGTCAACCCCGTGCTCGAGTGGTCCTCGGATGAGACGGAGATCGCGGAAGAGGGATGCCTCAGCCTTCCGGGCGTCCACGTCGAGGTGGAGCGGCCCGCGCGGGTGCGTGTCCGTGCGCTCGACGGCGCCGGAAAGGAGATCCTCGTCGAGGCTGAAGAGCTCGAGGCCCGCGTCATCCAGCACGAGATGGACCACCTCGAAGGCATCCTCATCCTCGACCGCATCTCGCGCGAGCAGCGCAAGGAGGCGATGCGCGCGATGCGCGAGGCGGCGATGGAGGCGAGCGCGGCATAGCAGGGGAGGGGGGCAGCCCTCTCGGCGCCCGGGCTGCACTATGTCGTTAACGTCATAGGCTTATGACATAATCGTCATAGATGCGTACTTCGAGCCGCGACCTGTTCCCATCCGATGCGCCGGTGCCGCTCGATCGCATGATCGGTCGGCGCGACGATGTAGATCGCTTGGTTCTCGCTCTCTCGGGCGGGGCTCATCGAGTGCTGGCGGCGCCGAGGCGGACCGGCAAGACGAGTGTTTGCGAGGCGGCTGTCGAGCTGCTGCGCCGCAATGGCTTCTACACCGTGTCGCTGAGCCTCTTCAAGGCCACGAGCTCCGCAGCCCTGGCTGAGGCGATCTCTCAGGAGACCCTTGCCAATCGGGCGCCCATGCAAAAGCTCATCCAGCGTGTTCGACAGGCGGGCGCGGCCGTCGTCAAGGGTGCTGCGCTGACGCTCGCCACGAGGACACAGGCCGACCTCGGCGACGCCGTTGAGCTCGCGATCAGCCCAGGCCGGGCTGCCGCCGACCCAGAGCGCGCACTGCGGCTGGCGCTCGAGCTTCCACAACGCATCGCCGAGCGCGACAGCAAGCGTGTGATCCTGTTCGTGGATGAGCTGCAGGAGATCGTCGACGCCGGCGGCTACGGCGACCCGGACAGCCTGATGAGCTTCATGCGCGAGACGCTTCACTCCTCCGATCGCGTGACCGCTTTGTTCGCCGGCAGCCTCGAGCACATGATGCGCGAGCTGTTCACGAACCGCCGACGCGCCTTCTACGGCTTCGGTGGCTTCTTCGAGCTCACCCCAATTCCCGCGGGCGAGTGGCATGACGGGCTGATGGAGCGCTTCCGGCAAGATAACTGCCGCGCGCAACCCGATGCCCTCGATCGGATCGTGGAGCTCGGCGGTCTGCACCCCCGGTCGATCATGTTGATCGCTCAACAGACGCATCAGGCCTCAATTGAGGCGCAGACGCGTGAGGTCGATCTCGGTCTTGCCCTCACCGGCTGGCGTAACGCGCTTGAAGCCGAGCGCGCGCGTCACATCGATACGGTGGAGGAGATCAGGCGCATGGGTCGATCAGGCGCAGCCCTTCGCGTGGTCGCCAACCTCGCGAACGGCAGGGCCCCCTACAACAACATCGAGTCGCAGGCGGTCAGTCGCGCACTCACGCGCCTGCAACGCGCGAGCATCGTCCATCGTTCCCCCGGAACGTCCTCATGGGCGCTCGACGATCCCCTGTTCGCCACTTACTTCCGCGAGCAGATCGCTACGTGACCATAGTGGGCCGTAACCCTCGGTCGAGATGGTGGGCGTACAGGCCTTGCGCGAGCCCCTAGGATCTCCGAGAAGTGCGCACCGTCTTCCTGGGCACCTCGGAGTTCGCCGCGACCGTGCTCGGGCGGCTTTCGGGCAAGCGGGACGCGGATGGGCGATCGGGGGATGAAGGACGCCACCGGCCGGCACTCGTCGTCACCCGCCCGGATCGTCCCGCGGGCCGTGGCCGCAAGCTGGTCTCGCCGCCGGTCGCCGATGTCGCTCGTGAGCTCGGCATAGAGCTCGCCCAGCCCGAGAGCGTCAACGACGCGGGCGCGCGCGAGCTGATCGCACGGGTCGAGCCGGACGCGCTGGTCGTCTGCGCGTTCGGCTCGCTCATAAAGGAGCCGCTCCTGTCCGAACACGAGATGCTCAATCTGCACCCCTCGCTGCTGCCGCGCTGGCGCGGCGCCGCCCCGATCGAGCGCGCGATCATGGCCGGCGACAGCGAGACGGGCGTGTCGATCATGCGTCTCACCGCCGGCCTGGACAGCGGGCCGGTATGCGCGCTCGCACGAGAGGCGATCCAGTCGCACGACACCTACGGCTCGCTCGCACCGCGACTGGCGCGCCGAGGATCGGAGCTGCTCATGGGCGTGCTCGATGCGATCGAGCAGGGCGAGCCGCCTGTGTTCGCCGAGCAGGACGAGCGGAATGCCAACTACGCCGAGAAGATCACCGTCGCCGATCGTCTGCTCGACCCGTCCCGGCCCGCGGTCGAGCTGGAGCGGGTCGTGCGGGCGCTCTCACCCCACATCGGCGCGCGAGTCGCGCTCAGCGACGGGCGGATGCTCGGCGTGCTGCGGGCCGAGCAACACAGCGGCTCATGTGGCGCCGGCAACAGCGGGGTGACAGACCGAGCGAGACAGGGCGTGTTCGCAAGCGATGGCCGGCTGCGGCTCAGTTGCGTGGACGGCGCGCTGGAGCTGCTCGTCGTCCAGCCCCCCGGTGGGCGGCCGATGGACGCGGCGGCGTTCCTGCGCGGTCACGGCCTGCCCGCGTGATGGCGCCGCGCAGCCAGACTGGCCGTGGCGGCTCGGAGGGGGTGGATCAGCGCTCGCGTCCGGCGGGTCAGGGTGGCGGCCCGGCGCTCGCGCGGCGCTGCGCCTATGCGGTGCTGCGACGGGTGTTCGAGCAGGGCGCCTACGCCGATCGCGCGCTGCAGGGGGAGGCCCGCGAGCTCGACTCGCGCGACAGGGCGCTCGCTATGCGCCTCGCCTACGGGACGATCCAGCGTCGCGGGACGCTCGACCACGTGATCGAGCGGCTGGCCGGCCGACCGCCTGCGCAGCTCGACGCACCCGTGCTCGCGGCTTTGCGACTCGGGCTGTATGAGATGCTCTACACATCCGGCGCGCCCGACCACGCGATCGTCGCCGACGCCGTGGAGCTTTCCAAGCGCGCGGGACGCTCCGGCCACGGCCTCGTCAACGCCGTGCTGCGCCGGGCGGCACGCGAGGGCGCGCAAGCCCAGTTGCGAGACCTGTGTGACGACACGCCCGAGCACGCCGCCGTCATGCACTCCCACCCGGAGTGGATCGCGCGGATGTGGTGGGATGAGCTCGGCGCCGAGCAGGCCCGTGCGTTGATGGACGCCGACAACGAGCCGGGTGAGCTGGCGCTGCGCGTCAACTCCTTGCGGGCTGTGATGGCTGCTGAGTCCGACGGGACGGGCGAGCAGCCGCGCAACCGCACCACTTCTGTGGCGGCCGAGCTGGGCATCGCTTCGCATACCGATCCGGAGATCCCCGAGGCGCTCGTGCTCGACGCTCCCTTCGACCTGCACCGCTCGCCGGCGTGGCGTGAGGGCAGGGTACTCGCCCAGTCGCGCGCCGCGATGCTCGTCTCGCGCGTGCTCGACCCCCAGCCGGGCGAGCGAATACTCGACCTGTGTGCCGCGCCGGGCGGCAAGACCACCCACATCGCCGCGCTCATGCAAAACCAGGGAGAGATCGTCGCCGTCGAGCGCAACGCAAAGCGCGCGTCGGAGCTGCGCGACACGGCCCGCCGGCTCGGCGCGGACATCGTGCGCGTCGAGATCTCCGACGCCGCCCTCCCGCGGGCCGAGGGCGCAGTGTACGACCGTGTCCTCGTCGACCCGCCCTGCTCAGGCCTCGGCACGCTCGCTGCCCACCCCGACCTGCGCTGGCGTGTCACGCCCGAGCAGATCGCTGAGATGGTCAAAGATCAGGCCGCGATCCTTTCGGCCGGAGCCCTGGCGCTGCGACCGGGGGGGACGCTCGTCTACTCCACCTGCACCATCTCAGCGGACGAGAACGAGCGCGAGATCGAGCGGTTCCTCGACGCCAATCCCGGCTTCGCGCTCGACGACCTCTACACAAGCGTTCCCGCATACGCTCATCCCACCGCTCCCGGCGCGCTCCTCACGCTGCCCCACCGCGACCGCACGGCCGGGTTCTTCATCGCGCGCCTGCGGCGTGGATCTTGATTGGATGGGCCGTGTAGCGGGGGTCGTCTACTTCACACCCCGTACGAGCAGCCGCCGGTAAAACCGTATGGTCGCAGGCTTCCAATCTGTATGGTAAGAATTTTGCGTTCTGTATGATTCGTGGCCAGCATTCTGTATGATTGACCTGTGTTACGGCACCGAGCTATCGAGGAGCGCTATAGGGACACGGTCGCGGCGCGGCGTGTCACGGTCGTGTCCGGGCCGCGTCAGTCGGGCAAGACGACGTTGGTGCGCGGCCGGCTCGCAGAGACGGGCGGGGAGCTGCGCAGCCTGGATGAGCCGGGCGTTCTAGCCGCTGCGCTCGCCGACCCGGTTGGGTTCGTAGGGCTCGGCGAGCGGCCGCTCGTGATCGATGAGGTGCAGCGTGGAGGCGAGCCGCTGGTGCGCGCTATCAAGGTGCAGGTCGACCGTGACTCGCGTCCCGGCCAGTTCGTCCTGACCGGCTCGTCAAACTTCCTTACGGTGCCGAGCATCTCGGAGTCGCTGGCGGGAAGGGCGGGGTTCGTGGAGGTGTGGCCGTTCAGTCAGGGCGAGCTGGCCGGCGCCGCAGATCGCTTCGTGGACACGATCTTCTCTGGTGTCGACGCGCTCGCTGCCGCGAAGCCGCCGACCATCGATCGTGAGGAGCTGCTCGAGCGTGCGTGCACCGGTGGCTTTCCTGAGGTTCACGAGCTTGCGGTGAGGCAGCGGTCCGGGTGGTTCAGGGACTATGTACGTACGACTATCGAGCGCGACGTCGTCGAGATGTCAGGGATACGCAAGGTCGTCGAGCTCCGCGAGTTGCTCCGCCTCCTGGCGGCGCGGTCCGGTTGCGAGCTTGTCATGCAGAGCCTGATCGGCGACTCGACGCTCGAGCGCCAGGCGGTTTACGACCATCGCGCGTGGCTTGAGACGATTCATCTCGTCGAGCTTCTGCCGGCGTGGTCACGCAACCTGACGGGGCGCGTGAAGAAGCGTCCCAAGGTGTTCATCACGGACTCGGGTCTCACCGCATGGCTTGTGGGTAAGACTCCCTCGGCGCTGCGCGACCCTACGGATCCCGCCACCGGCCGGCTTATCGAGACGTTCGTCTACGGCGAGTTGCGCCGTCAGCTCACCTGGGCTGAGACTGATGCGACGCTGTTTCACTGGCAGGATCATTCCGGCGCTGAGATCGACTTCGTGCTGGAGCGCTCGGACGGTACGGTTGTGGCCCTGGAGGTGAAGGCGGGCATGACGCTCAAGCAGGACTGGTTTCGCTGGTTGGCCCGCATGCGCGACCGGCTTGATGAGCGCTTCGTTGCGGGCGCTGTCCTTTACGGCGGCTCGGACATCTTGCCGTTTGGCGAGCGCCTTCTCGCGATACCGATCTCGAGTCTATGGGCGTCCTGACCGTTCAGCGCGTCGGCCTCGAGCTCGACACTCAGATACAGGCCGAGGCGACGCGGGACGGGACGACGTACAGCGGCTGGTTGGCCAAGGCGGCGCACAAGGAGCTGAAGGTCCGAGCTGGTCTCGAGGCGGTGGCTGAGGTTGAAAAGGAGCTTGGCGTCTTCAGCGGTGATGAGCTGGCCGCAGCCGATGCGTGGGCGAGGGAGACGATCGACCGCAGTCGGTGTACCGCGGCTCGTCCACGTCGCGCTGCGTGAGGGCTTGCGAGCCCGGATGGCCGTGACGTATGACACCGGCGCTCTGATAGCGGCCGATCGCGGTGAGCGTGTCATGTGGCTCCGCCACCGTGCGCTCCTCACGCAGCGAGTGGTGCCGACTGTCCCCGCGCCCGTGCTCGCGCAGGGGTGGCGAGGTGGCGCCCGTCAGGCGCTCTTGGCAAAGCTGCTCGCGGTATGTGACGTCGAGCCGCTTGGGGACCGGCAGGCACGGGCGGTTGGGGCCCCTCGCCGCACATGCGGGAACATCCGACATCATCGACGCGACCGTCGTCGAGGGCGCTGTTCGCCGGAGCGATGTGGTCATCAGCTCCGATCCCGATGACCTGCAGGCGATAGCGGCCCTCGCCGGCCACACGCTCGAAGTCCAGCGCCCCTGAGGTCCCGTTACGCAACCTTGCGTTACGCAGGATTGCGTAACGGCGGCCTTGCTGGCGTCTAGAGCTCGTTGCGAAGCAGCCACTGGGCCAGGAACGGCTCATTGATCCAGGCTTCGCCGCGACGTCGCCCGATCAGTTCTGCCTCCTCCAAGCTCCCGAGCGCCCGTTGCATACTGGAGGCCCCCGGCAGGGCGTGGCGGCGGCGATAGTCGGCCGCGAGGGGACGCCCGGGCCCTTCGGCGAGCGCTCTCAGCAGCAGCCTCTGGTGGGCGGAGGCATTCTCCCATACGAGGCTGAAATGCGCATGCTCGGCGTTCAGCACCCTGGCGAGGGCCGCGGTCACCTGCTCCGGGGTGGCAGTCGCGCCCGCCTGGGTGTCCTGCCAGAGGAAGTAGCAGAGCTCCTGCGTGGCGTATGGGTGGCCGTGGGTCAGGTCGAGTACGGCCTCGATCGCCGGCGCGACGATCTTCTTGCCGGTGTGGACGAACTGGTGCGCGATGTACCGGGCGAAGGGCTTGCGCTCGATCACGTCCAGCTCCATCTGCTTGGCGCTGCGCCAGAATGGCTCGTTCTCGTCGTTGAAGATGCGCTCCATGACGTGACGCCTGCTGCCGAGGTAGACATGGGCCACCTCCGGCTGTTGCTGGAACACCGACCTCATCAGGCGTGGCAGGCTTGCGTCGAGCTCCGTCACCTCCTGGAACTCGTCCAGGATCAGCACAACGCGACGTTTGCGCTCGGCGGCGAGCTGCCCGGGCAGCTCCAGCAGGCGCTCGAGCGTCGCCCGAATGTCCTCGACGCGCAGCCCCGCGTCGAAGCTGAAGCTCAACGATCCATCGTCCGGATCGACCGTGACTGTGGGGCGGACTCGCAGACCTTGCAGCACGCGCAGTCGCTCCTTGGCGCGGAACAATGGAGACGCGATGTCCTCGTGGATCGTGCCGGCGAGCTTCTCCGCGAGCCGCGTGATCGTCGGCGTCGTCATCAGGTTGACATGCGCCACAAGCACACGCCGAGCGATGAGATTCTGGGAGACACGCCACACCAGCGAGGACTTGCCATAGCGCCGCGGGGCGAACAGGACGACGTCCTGACCGTTCAGCGCGTCGGCCTCGAGCTCGGAGATCTCACTCTCACGGTCGGTGAATGCGTCGTCGAGGGCGAGTGCCCCGTAGCGGAAAGGGTTGCTCGTGCTCGGCATTTGTCTTGCCATTATACAGATTTGCGTAAAAATTATTATGCGTTGACGCGTTACGCAGACATGCATAACGATCCTGGATGACCTGCAGGCGATAGCGGTCGCCGCCGGCCACACGCTCGAAGTCCAGCGCCCCTGAGGTTCCCAATGCCGACGCGCTCGGCCGCTCGCGGGGTTCTTCATCAAGCCATGCTGTGTATGGCCAGTCCGACGCCGGTAGGCTGTGAGTCGATGGCGGATGGTCAGCGTCCCCAAGCCAACGACTCGGTCAACCTCGGACCGCTGTGTCCCCATTGCTCGGAGCCATGGCTTCGCCCGACCAACCTTCCCGGCCGCTATCGCTGCGTCTACTGCCTGCACCGCTTCGAGCTGGCGTCGGTGTGTCCGAACTGCGGCGAGCATTCGACGATCGTGCGCATGAGCTCCACCGCGATCATGAAGTGCAACAGTTGCGGCGACTCGATGCTCATGCCCATCTGAGCCCGGGACCGTCCGGCCGCTCAGAGAGGATGCGCTCGTGAGCAAGGAGCTGCTGAATAGCGTGCGGGTCGAGCCGTCGATCCTCTCCGCCGACTTCGCGCGCCTGGGCGCGCAGGTCCAGACGGTGCTCGACGCGGGCGCACGCATCATCCACGTGGACGTAATGGACGGCCACTTCGTTCCACCGATCACGATTGGGCCGCTGGTCGTCTCGGCGCTGCGCGAGCAGGCGGAGAGCGCCGGGGCGCTGCTGGATGTGCACCTGATGATCGAGCGCCCCGAGCGCCACGTGGCCGACTTCGTGAAGGCCGGCGCGCACTCGATCACGCTTCACGCCGAGGCGACTCCACACGTGGCATATGCCATCGACCTGGTACGCGACGCGGGCGCGTCGGTGGGCTTGGCGATCAACCCCGCCACACCGGTTGGCGCGTTCGCCGAGGTCGCTCGCTCGATCGACGTCGCGCTGTGCATGACCGTCAACCCCGGCTGGGGAGGCCAGGCGTTCATCGGGCACTCGCTGGAGAAGATCGAGCGACTGCGCCACATCGTCGGCGACCAGGTGGCTGTGCAGGTGGACGGCGGGATCGACCCCGACACGGCCCCTCGCTGCCGAAAGGCCGGCGCCAACCTTTTTGTCGCCGGCTCCGCCGTGTTCGGCGCTCCCGACCCGGCCGAGGCCTACCGGGCGATCGTGGAGGCCGTCGCACTTATTTGATGCTGATGATTGCGAGCCGCGCAGGAGACCGGCGGTTCGCAGGGCAACGCTGCAAAATGCCTCTTATATGGTATGTCATGCAGTATAGCTAATCATATAGTTACTGCAAAATAGTCCATTTCTGGTATACTTCGCAGTATGTCTAGACCAATGCAGCGGATTCTCGGGGTCACCGAGGAGCAGTGGGGGCTGTGCACGCGCAGTCAGGCTCTCGATGCCGGTGTGGCCGCGAGCTCGCTTGCGAGGCTGTTGCGCGACGGGCTGCTCGAGCGCGTCGCGCACGGCATATACCGGGTGCGGGGCGCAGGCGAGCCCGACCATCTTCAGCTGCGCGCCGCGTGGCTGCAGCTGGACCCGGCCATCCCCGGTTGGGAGCGGGTGCGCTCGCCCGACGTGGCACTCGTCTCCCACACCTCGGCCGCGTCGCTGTACGGGGTCGGGGATCTGCGCGCCGACATCCACGAGTTCACGCTGCCCGCTCGCCATCAGACCCGACGCGCCGACGTACGAATCCATAGGGCCGAGGTGCCCGAAAGACAACGCATCCTGCTCGCAGGGCTCCCCGCGACGCGTGCCGCGCGCATGATTGGCGACCTGCTCGGCGATCATGTTGAGCCGTCGAGCGTCGCGCAGATCACGGCGGAGGTCATCGACCGTGTCTTTGACTATCCGAGTGATGTCGCCGAGTGCATCGCGCCGTACGCGAGCCGCTTCGGCTTTCGTCGCGGCGACGGCGTAGGGCTGCTCGACCATCTCCTGAGCCTTGCCGGCTACAGCAGGAATCGCGACTCGATCCGATCCTTGGCGCGTGGCGATGAGTCCTGACCGATACGCCGACCCGCAGGCTCTGCGCTCGGCGATAGCCGACCGTCTGCGGCCGCTCGCAGAGGAGCGAGGCATCGAGCTGAGCAATCTCCAGCGGCAGTTCGCCTACGACAGGCTTCTGTCTCGAGTGTTCACTTCAGACCCCGATCGATGGGTGCTCAAGGGCGGGACCGCGATGCTCGCGAGGATAGGACCGGAGGCTCGGCATACCCGCGATGTCGACCTTCTCAACCGCGACGGGGGCCTGGAGGAGGCCGAGCGGGCGCTGCACGTCGCCGCTCGCACAGATCTGGAGGACTTCTTCACCTTCACGCTTGGCCCCGGACGGCACCTCACAGAAGCCGTTCATGCGCTGCGCGTTCCGGTGGACGCACACCTCGGCGTGAAGCGGTTCGCCGAGTTCCACGTCGATCTCGTCGCTGAACTGACGATGACAGGCAGCACCGAGTCCGTTCCGCCGCTCGTTCCCACCGAAATCCCGGGGCTTGAGCGCACTACCTATATCGCCTACCCGCTCGTTGACCACATCGCCGACAAGGTATGCGCGCTTCACGAAACGCACGAGCGGGTGAGCGGCCTGCAGGAGCCCAGCAGCCGCTACCGCGACCTGGCCGACCTCGCGGTCTTTGCGCACACGGTCAAAGTCGACGCACGCGACCTGAAGGTTGCGCTCGCTTCGGAGGCCACCCGTCGCGGAATGGTCCTCCCCAGTCGTCTCACTGTGCCGACGGACAGCAACTGGTCACGAGGGTATGCCCGCGTTGTGCGAGATGCGCCTCGCCTCCGAGAGCGACACCTGGAGACTGCTATCGCGACCGTCAGGTTGTTCATCGACCCAGTCCTCGACGGGTCGCTTGAGGGCCGATGGAATCACGACGGGCTCCATTGGGAGGCAACGACGGACGCCGAACCCGAGCCGGCTTGAGCGCTGCCCCACGATGAGCCACAGACGGCCACTCCATCGGTACCACGAGGCCATTCGCGGTCCCGATGCCCCCGGACGACCGCAAATTGGCCTACCGGGCGATCGTGGAGGCTGCGGGCGCCGTCTGAGTACGGGCGGGAACGTTGCGCCCGCCGCGCCGGTAGAGGACGGCGAGCATCAGCGCAAGCAGGCCGGTCGCTCCCAGGTAGCCGATCTCGGTGCGCAGCAGTTCTTCTGAGACGAGCGGCGTGAGCATCCATATGACGAACGCGACCGCCGCCACGATCCAGCAGGCCGCCGCCGCGCGTGCCTTGTCGCGCGCGAGCGCGGCCTGGTTGAGCGCTCCCGACGCGAGGTGCATCCCCATGCCGAGCCCGATGAGCGCGAGGCCCACGCGCGGGTAGGAGAACGACTGCCCGAA
>Ga0307373_10014860_pt1 | contig 10662 bp, 6 predicted proteins | sample OX2MG_FD_202534 | JGI IMG/M metagenome (GOLD analysis project Ga0307373, IMG submission 202534) | Soil microbial communities from Risofladan, Vaasa, Finland - OX-2 | ecosystem: Environmental > Terrestrial > Soil > Coastal area > Acid sulfate soil | place: Finland: Risofladan, Vaasa | collected...
GTTTGCTCCCCGTTTGTCGTTAATTCTGATACGAGAATGCCGTACTCGACCGCTCCATTGACGTTGACAAACGGAACATGATGAACGAGAAGGTTCTCGTCCCTAACCTCGACGTCATATTCCTCCTCGACAAGCTTGGTCAGATCAGGGCTACGACCTACCGGTGTCTGTGACATCGAACTCGGTTCCGTTCTTGATGACGACGTGCTGTCCCTCGACCAGTTCGCCCTCCTGTGGTTCCTTCGCCCGTTCGAAGGTCACGCTGTAGATTGTGCCGGGAATTGGTTCTGGGAACGCGAGTCGTACCACCTGGTCATAGGTCAGCGTCTCTTGCTCAACGGTCTTGTGCGTGCCGTTGACGATGATCTGAGAGTCCTTGTCTTTCTGCCCTTCATCCTCATTGCTTTGTTCGTCGCTCATTCTCTTCTCCTACTTACTTAGTCCCTCTAATCATCTCACAAGCGTGCCAAAACTCCGAGCCTGACTACGAAGCTACCGCTGGGGTGTACCAGTGCCGCCAGTAGGTAATTCGTGCGCCTCGGCAGCCTGGGGGACTTTGCCTTCTCCTATATCTTCGATGTCGTGGTCCAGGACTCGAACGGACTAAGTCCGTTCAGTTGGACCTAAGCGGACAATTCGCGAACCACTCCGTCACCCATCCTATGCAAGCAATTCTTGATCTGGCAGCGGCTTGTGCCGTCTAAGAACTTTCGCCCCATTGTCAGGATCGATCTTGGACTCATCCAAGAATCTGATAGGCGCTAACAAACACCTCCCCAGTACGAGAAGCGTGTTGGCGTTTACGGGTCAACAGCTCGGGTAACGCGATTCGATCCTCAAGAACGGCGCTGAGGTCACTACCGTCCATAAGAAACAATTTGGGCCGATTTTGAGAGTAAGTAGTTAGCACCGACTCCTGGTATCCATTTACAGACATAAACAGGCCAAGAGTGTTTTCGAGCTTCCGGCCAATCTTCCCTGCGAAGGAATCTAGGTCTGCGACGGCAGCTCTTTCCTGCTGCCACTTAGCCTCAAACAAGTATTCAGTCCCTTCGAAGGTGAATGCGCCATCAATCTGCTCGCCCACTATCCGGAACGACGCCTTTGCATCGATATCAAACAGCGCGAACAATTGATTCAGTAGCTTTTCAAGAGCAAAGCCCCGAGCCTGATGATCTTCCTGGCGAGTGAGATCATGCAGCAAGTCCTTTAGTTCAATGAGTTTGAGCCGAACATCTCGTTGCACGGCAGCGCGAGCTTCCTCCTCACGCTGGTGGCGCGTGGCTTCTTCGGCTTCAGTGCGAAGTGCTCGATATGGGGCTACCAGCTCTCGGAGCGTGTCCAGTGCCACCATTGCTTCGGCATATTTCCGGTCGCCGTCCTCTACTCGCTTCAAGTGGCTGGGGTCTGTCACGTCAGCAGTAGCGAGGATGAGGGTAAGCAACTCATCCAGATACGTATTTTGGTTCGTTGCCATCGTGTCAACAAGCCGAGCGACAATGTTGCGCTTGTAGTCGGTCCAATCAAGATGACCAACCAATCCGACATCCGGGAGTACCACGCTCAAAAATGCTCGAAGATCCTTCTTGTACCAGAAGGCAAGACTTAGTGCTTCTTTGAGCGGCTGAAGTATCGATGCGTTGACGCGCTTCGGATTCGTTGTCATGTCTTGATTGCGCCAGCCTTAGACGCTAGGTCGTACTCGACCAAAGCACGAGCCGCTGTCACGCCCTCGATCCTGACGGTTTGTTATCACTACGCGCATCTATTACAACGATGCTCTTCTCCGCTTCGAGTTTCAATTCCTTCAGCACACGAATGACCTTCGCTTGGTCCGCCTCCGTGTAGCAGATAATGACCTTGACGGAGGTTCTCGTTTGATTGGCGGCTTCGTATATCGCGACCTGTTTCTCAAGATTGCGCTTTAGCTGTGAGTTGCTCGCGAGCTTAAATTCGATCAGTGACTTATCGATAGAACCGTTGCTGACCTTAAAATCAACGGGACCGCGACCATTGTTCACTTCGCGATTTACGTCGAAAGCCGATCCATACCAAACAAGACCAAAGTAAAGCTGGACTTCCTTTTCATTGGAAAACGGCTCACCGTCTCGATGTATAAGCCTGTAACCGTCCTGATTCTCGATGTAGTGCTTAAAGAAGCGCGCTCGGTCGAGCGACTCGTCATAGCTAGATGCAGGCCGACTATAAAAATCGGTTCGATCCTGAAGGTCCTTAAGCAATCGTTGCAGCTGCTGAACGAATACCTGATCGGTCTCTTCGACTCGTCGAGCGCTAACCGATTCTGCTTGATCGCCCTCGTCTTCTTTTCTCTTGATGTAATAGTCGATTAGTTGCGGATATTTTCGAATCGTCTCATCGGTGGCCCGTGCACGATCTTTTGCGGTGGGCTCCCGACCCAGTTGCGTGCGGAAATATTGGTTCACCTGTGCTCGCAGCTCGTCGTCGGGCAATGCCTCTGGCAGGTGTGGAAACTCGTGGAGCATGTCTGAGTGGTTAATCCACGTCTCGTCGCGCGTGAGCATGTCGATCGGCGTCAGAAGTACATAGTCATTCTTGAGAGCTGGCAGGCGATAGCGGCGAGTCTCCCAGGACTTGGTCCCATAGTTGAATCGAACTCTTGGCACGGCGAACTCGGATACGTGGCCAGCATCCATGTGATCGTGTGCAAATGTGGCGGTGTACTCGCAAAGAAACTCTTTGATTAGGTTGGTCGTAAAATCACTGACGTTGTCTCGACCAACCCCCGAACTAATTAGGCAGAGCTTTTCCAAATGGCTAGCCCGAGTGACAATTTCGTTTCCGAAGCCTTTGAGAATGGTCCCGAGGGAGGCGTGGAGAGCTGCAGCGAATTTAGGCCCCAGACCACTCCCGCCGTTTCCTAACACGGTGAACCCCAGCCAGTTCTGCTTAACCTCTTTGAACTGATAGAGGATTGCGATCAACGCTGGATCAAGGTCGGCAGTTGCCGTATCTCTGAGACAGACCAGGTAACGCAACATCGACGCGTGGAGCGCTTGATACTCAGATTTTTCACTATTGAACAGCAAGAACGGATCAACGAACAAAGGTAAGTCAGACACCACGCTTATATCGAACGCCCCATAATCTCGCAATACGCCAGGTTCCAAGCCATAGAATTGCGAAAAGTGGAGGTCCATTGTTCAGCTCTTCCACTCCTGATGACCTAGCAGTGTTGCGTTCAATGTCTCTCTGACGCGCATCCATTTCGGCATGAAGGTCGTCATGAGACTGTAGAAGCGCTCGCTGTGATTGCGCTCCAAAAAATGCACCATCTCATGTACGACGATGTACTCAAGACACGTCGGGCTCTTCTGAACCAGTTCGAGGTTCAGCCAGATTCGTCCCTGATCGCGTTTGCACGTGCCCCACTTGGTCTTCATCTTGCGAATGCCCCAACTGGGTTCGTCGACTTCGAGGATTGACGCCCACTTGGACACAACCTCGGGAATCGCTGCGCTCAGTTGTCGCCGATACCACGCCTCCAGCCGACGCGCCCTCGCCTCATGATCGGCTCCCGCTGGAACATGCAGTTCCAAAAGTCCCGAGGCAGTGAGGTGAACGGGGAGACGCGCGCCGTCCTCAACAAGTTTCAGTCGGTAGGGCCGTCCCCAAATGTAATGCGTCTCGCCATTGATCATTTCTCGCGAGGTCTGACGCGGTTGGTCACGCATCTTCTTTCGTTGTTTCGTGACCCATGAGAGTCGCGTAACCACCGCTAGTCGAATTGCCTCGTCGTCCAGCTGATGCGGTGCCGCTACACGAACACGCCCAAATGGTGGATAGACAGCGAGGTGGAGATTCTTGATGTCCTTGCGCACGACATCGACCTCGAAATCGGACACGCGGATGACCGGAGAGTCAGTAGTCATCTTGATTCCTCGCGATCTCCACAATCGTGTCGATATCTAATTCGACCGGAGGATCGAGGTTTTCGGCCACACCGCGAATCGCGTTTCGCACTTCTCTGGTCTTGAGCTTGCTCCCTTTCCAGTCATCTTTCCGTGTCTGGCGAATTGCTCGGTCGATGGCGAGAGCCAGACTCTCGCTTTCACCCGTGTTGTCATAGAGCGCTCGCCTTGCGTTGGTTTTGAGTGAGTCCGGATACACGTGGCTCTTCTCGGGCTCTACCACCATCTGGGCAAGTTCAGTCAATCGCTTGAGGTATGCGGCGTACTCAATAGCCTTCTTGCGTCGCTGTTCGATGAGTGCATCAAGCAGTTCCGACATTCGGTCGAAGTACTTCGGATTAATCGGACGCTCGTCGGTAATCAGTTTGCGAGTGTTGTTCTCAATCGTCTCGGCTGCAGCTGTTCTGTTTCCACGGATGCCCTTGGGAAAGAGCTTAATGGTCGCATCAGCCCCTTGCTCAACAAGGACTTGCATCAACCCTTTGTCGTCGAGAGTCGTAACTATCTCGGAGTCTTCCGCCCGGATATAGGTATCGAGTAGGTAGCGCATGTCGGCTTCATATTGCTTGTAGTCGATATTCTCGCCAGCTCCAAGCTTGACCTCTTGTCGGACCTGCTCATAGTGCTGCACCTCGGCCTTGATTGATTTAGCTTCGGTTACGGAATACCCGGCCTCCGTGATTTCATTTGCGATGTTGGCGTAGGAGCGGACCAGCCCCGTCACTGTCTTATATAGAGCTACTCGCTTGGGCTCGTTGTTCTTGAGCGCGTCCTTGTCGGCGGTATCGGCTGCACAGAAGTAGTGCTGGTACGCGAGCGTTGTCTTCTCCGGGCTTACCGGCTCACACAACGCCCGAATTTGCTCCAGGGCATCTTCAAGCCGCTCGCGCCCTTTCTCCAGACGGTTTTCGAGGAGCCCAGCGACATCTTCTTTGTCGTATCCTTCGAATGCGCCAGCGGTGTAGTCGTGGATCGCACCTTGCAGGGATTTGAAGAGGTCCTTGTAGTCAACGATATAGCCGAAGTCCTTGTCGTCACCGTCCAACCGGTTCACACGACAGATGGCCTGGAACAAGCCGTGATCGCGCATCTCCTTGTCGATGTATAAGTACGTGGCGGACGGCGCGTCAAACCCGGTCAGTAGCTTGTCTACGACGATGAGCAGCCGCATCTGTCCGGGCTCATCGACAAATTTCCTCTTGACCTTCTTCTCAAACTCTTCCACCTTGTGAATTGCAGTGTCGGCCGGTTCGTCAAAGAAATCTGCAAGCATCTGCCGGTAGATCTCGTATTGGCGCAGCGCTTCGTTCTGACCTGCGCCTGCATCCTCACTTGCGATGTCCGACGGGCTCGGCGCGTAGCTCGTGATGATGGCCACCTTGCCCTTGAGGCTCGTCTGACAAAACATCTCGTAGAACTTGCAGGCCTGGTAAATGCTGCTACCTACAAGAAGTGCATTACCGCGGCCATTGGCCAAGCGCTCCTTCGTCTCCATGTCCATCAGGATGTCGTCGACAATCTTCTCGGTCCGCGACTTGGAGCTAAGGACCTTCTGCATCGTGCCCCATCGCTTTTTCAGCTCGGCACGAGCGAGGTCAGTCAGACCCCTCGTCTTGGCCTCGAACCACTTGTCCACCTTGTCAGGAGACGTGATCTCCTGGTCGATGTCTCGCGCCTCGTAGCGCAGGTCGAGTACAACTTGGTCGCGAAGAGCCTCGTCGTACTTATACGTGTGGATATAAGTTCCAAAAGTCACGATGCTCTGCGGCTTATCGGACTTGAGTAGTGGGGTCCCGGTAAAGCCGATGAACATGGCGTCGGGAAGGAGCTTCTTCATCGCATCGTGCATCTTTCCGGACTGAGTACGGTGGCATTCATCGACGAATACGAAGAAGTTGCCACTCGTCTTGAAGCCTTGCGGAAGGCTTTTCAGCAGTTCAGCAATGTAGTCGTCAGTCGATCCGTCGCCAGTTTCGCTCGGTCCGAACTTATGGATGAGGGAACACAGGAGCCACTCATCGTTGGTACGAAGCTGCGAAACAAGGTCGCCCCCATCCTTGGTGCGATAGATCTTTTCATTGACGCCGAGAAATACTCCTTCGATCTGTTCGTCAAGGTCAGTACGGTCGGTGATCAGAAGGACCCTGGCGTCTGGCTGCGTTTCACGAATCCATTTGGCCAGCCAGACCATCGTGAGGCTCTTGCCTGATCCCTGCGTGTGCCAGATGATGCCACCCTCGTGCGTCGCGACGCGCTCCTGGGCTGCCTTGACGCCGAAGTATTGGTTGTGACGAGATGTCTTCTTCACGCCAGCGTCGAAGACCATGAAGTCGTGGATCAGTTCGAGCAGACGATCTTTAGCGCACATTTGAAGCAGCGCGATGTCCAGTGGGCTACCGCTTAGATCAGTCTTCTCACGCCATGACACCCAGAAATTCTCGGGTGCTTCTATGACCCCGTACCGGAGGCCTTCAACATCGTTGCCAGCAAAGAGAAGCTGTACTGTCGAAAAGAACGACCGAATAAACTCGGGCTTCTGATTGCCCAGGTTCTGCCGGATTCCCTCGGACACGCTCACGAAAGAGCGTTTAAGTTCGATCACCCCTAACGCAATTCCATTCACGTAGAGAACGATGTCAGGCCGCTTGGTGTGCTGACCTGCCACCGTCACTTCCTCGGCGAATGCGAAGTGATTGTTTGCAGGATTGGCCCAGTCGATGAGATCAACTGTGATCTTGGCCTCCCCAAACTGCGGGTTGACCTTGGCGCCGTAGCGCAGGAGCGAGTACACCTCTTTGTTGGCCTCGTACAGACTCCGTCCGCCACCGACCGCTTTGGCTTTGTCCAGTAGAGCGATCGCCCGGTCTATAACGACCCGCTCGTAACCTCGCTCAGCTAGCGACGCCCGAAGCAACTCGTCTTCGACGTTGCTGTTCCCATCGCGGTACTCCCAGTTGCCGAGGTAGTCGTATTCAAGATCGTCCTGAAGCAACTGAACGACTCGATTCTGAGCCTTGCGCTCAATCTGACCAACGTCGCTCATGCCGCTGCCTCCCGTTGAACCAAACGGACACGACCGGTGAGCAATTGCTGCATCATTCCTTGCTTGATATCGCGGGCCTTGGCTGCTGTCTGCTCCAGCGAAGCGATCTCTGCATCCAGATCAGACAGCACCGTGGCTATGGCACGCTGCTCATCAACGGTCGGAAGACGCAGCTGAAGCCCTCGCACATCACCACTGCTGATCGCGGGGTAACTTGAACCAGCGATAATGCGCTCTATTTGTTTATCAATTTCCCAACTCATGATGTAGTTGAAAAGAAACTCTGGAATCGCACGATCGCTGCGACAACGAACTACGGTGAATCCGGTAGAACAGACAGCATCGCGAACCTGCTTCCGATATAGCAGATGCGACTTGAGATTCGGACGAACGGTTGATACGAGTACATCGCCGTCTCTCAAGACACGACGCGCTCGAGAAGGTGCACTTACATAATGTTGTCGCGATGTATTGTGCAGCACGCCTCGATCAACATCCTCTAGCGCGATGTAATTAAATTCGTAGCTGGGTCGCGTCCCCGCACCCAGACTCTCTGGGTTGACATCCGATACGTCGCCTATCGTGAGGTTGACCCAAGGAAGATTCTTGATGCCAGGTAGACGCACCTCACCAGTCAAGAGTGCCTGGGCTGCCCCCTCTTTGAGGCCTTGCTTCTTTTCAATCAAACGCTCTAACGATCCAATCCACGCTTCCACATCTGACAACGCTTCCGCGATGCCTTTCTGCTCGGGGACTGGCGGTAAAATAACAGGGCAATTCTTGATCGGATCGTTTAATAAGTGAGTCTGCTGAACCCCATCATCGAATGCGAGAAAGTACGGATTGCGGTTGAGCGCATACCGCAAGTATCTGGGATCATCCTTTCGAGCGCGAAAGATACACACTCGCTGATTGACAGCGTAGTAATCAGGGCGATCAACAAGGAAACACTTTGCCAGGGCTCGCCCGTTAGGTAGATCGCTCATGACCATGAGAACATCACCAACCCGAGCTGGCATCAAGTTTATTGTGCACAACTTTCTGACGCTTCCATCGGTTGAAATAAATCGAGAGTTCACAACGACATAGCTACCGCTCGGCGATACAAATGATTCATGAGCCTTCCCGTTGAGGAATGGTAAGAAGTTGCCAATCTTCTTTACCGTCCAATCATTCGGGATTGGGCCTGCGTCAGTCGATTTGAATCCAGGTGAAATGGCTTGATGGTTCATTTGTGCTCCATCATTGATAGATGAGCCTTAACACGTAAGCCCAATTCATCCGTGTCTGACTCAAGTTCAGACAACGTGTGTTCATATCGCTTCTCAAGAGTTGTAACCCGGGTTACTAAGCAACGAGCGAGATGTCCGACCTCACCATCGACTGCGGCGCGAATTGCAACTATCCACTTGACACCGATGACCAGTTGTTTGATTTCATCTTCGATTAGTTCTGTGTACCGAGCGAGCGTCTTTACATCAAAGGATTGCTGGACTTCTTTGACAGCTTTCTTGGCGGTGGCCTCAATTTCGAGAAGTTCCCCGCAGTGAACCGCAGCTTCAAGCTCGTCGGCTCGGTTTCGGTCACCGCGCAACTCTTTGATTTGCGACGCGACGGTAGCCTTCGTGGCCTTGCCCTTGTCGTTGACGATATCTTCGAGGAGTCCACCCTCGACGCCGTGCTCTTCGACGTACTCTTCAAGTTCCTGAGTAGCCCGAACTAGGTCGAGCTGGAGTTCCTCAAGCGCTTGCTGTTCAGCTGCAAAGTAACGAGATTTAACCACTGAGGGTGGAATGAGGTCCATCTTGTATTTCTTGGCGCTCCTTCCGCTACCAATCACTAGGTCCGGCTCTTCGACGAGCTTGCGTTCGGTGTCGGCCAATGGAGCACGCGGTTTCGCAGCGGCGATCCATCCGTCAGAACTGATGATGTATGCGTCGTCCTGCATCGTTTCGGCCCAGTAGTCCATTAGCTGCTCATACACGTCGTAGCGACTCAGCAGAGGGACCGCAGCGAACTGCTTCAGGATGGCCTCAGACATCTCGTGGATGATCGGCTTAGGTGCAGTTCCCTCCTTGACCTCAGATAGGACCGGAAGGTACGCGGCCCACCAGTCATCGATCTTGGCCGCGACAACGTGCTTGAAAGCATGGAACTCAGCGTTCGCCTCGATGGCCTGTTGGACCGCAGCAGGTTCGATTCTCGCCTTGAAGTAGCCCTTACGATCCGCCTCAAATAACTGAGCCCGTAAGCTCGGAAAGGCGGCCCAGTAGTCGCTCAAACGGTCAAGATCACGTTCCGGGATTCCCCCGTGGAGATGAGAGTCGATATCTTGTAAATCTTCAAGCGCGCTTGAATCGATGTACCGCGGAATGTTCAAGTTGTAATCGTTCTTGAGATCGGCGATCTCGGAGAGCGGCACGAGTCGGGAATATCCCTCGATCTCGACTTGACTGTTGAATGTGTCAACGATCTTGTGGATGTCCTGAGCCCGCAGGCGATTCTTATTGCCATCCTTAGCGAAACCCTTAGATGCATCGACTAGAAACACGGACTTGCGTTCGGCTGCGTGCTCTTTATCAATAACTACGATGCACGCTGGAATTCCGGTGCCATAAAAGAGATTCGCCGGCAGCCCGATCACGCCCTTGATTAGGCGGTTCTTCAGCAGACTCCTGCGGATTGTCGCTTCAGTATTTCCTCGAAAGAGGACACCGTGCGGAAGAATCATGGCAGCCTTGCCAGTCGACTTGAGTGACTTGATTGCATGCAGCAAAAATGCGTAATCGCCATTCTTGGCGGGTGGTATGCCGTATTCGAATCGCTCAAACTGATCGGTGTTCGGATTGATGCCGCTGCTCCAAGTTTTGTCAGAGAACGGCGGATTAGCAACAATGAAATCGTGTAACTTCAGGCGACTTCCGCTCGCAAATTTTGGCGAGGCGATGGTGTTGCCCCTCTCGATTTCAGCAGTCTCACAGCCGTGAAGAATCATGTTCATCTTGGCGAGTGCCCAAGTCGCTACATCTTTCTCTTGCCCATACACCGACATCCCATTCGGAGCCTCGTCCGCGGCCTTGAGAAGTAGCGAGCCTGATCCACAGGTTGGGTCGTATACCGATTGGTTGGCCTTCGTCTCGGAACCAATGCCAACCACCTTGGCGAGAATCCGAGATACTTCGGCAGGCGTATAAAACTGACCCTTTGACTTTCCAGACTCGGTCGCGAAGTGACGCATTAGGTACTCGTAGGCATCTCCAAGTAGGTCATCACCATCTGCGCGATTACTACCGAACTCAAGGTTTTGAAAGATCGTCACAAGGCTGGATAGCCGGTCGACCATCTCCTTGCCGTCGCCCAACTTTTCCGGGTCGTTGAAGTACGCGACATTGATCACGTTTTGAAGATCGTTGGCAGCGGCGAGACGAGCAATCACCTTGTCGATACCCTCGCCGATGTTCGGCGTGCCTTTGAGCGCCCAGATGTCGCTAAATGACCCACCCTCCGGAATATCGATGAGTGCATTCCGATCGTCTGCGTAACGGTCAGAAACGTATTTCACAAATAGAAGAGTGAGGATGTAGTCCTTGTACTGCGACGCATCCATTCCACCGCGCAGCTCATCGCAGCTCGCCCATAGTGATCGATATAGTTCGGACTTCTTGATGG
>Ga0307373_10014862_pt1 | contig 10660 bp, 6 predicted proteins | sample OX2MG_FD_202534 | JGI IMG/M metagenome (GOLD analysis project Ga0307373, IMG submission 202534) | Soil microbial communities from Risofladan, Vaasa, Finland - OX-2 | ecosystem: Environmental > Terrestrial > Soil > Coastal area > Acid sulfate soil | place: Finland: Risofladan, Vaasa | collected...
GCCGATCCGAAAGGGCAAAGCTTTTATTTTTGGGGACTACGAGGGCTTGCGCCAGTTCCTTTCCCTTAGCAACCAGACTCAGGTTCCGTCACTTGCAGCCCGCGGGATCGGGACCGGGTCGGGCGGGGCGACGGGCCCTTCCATGGTAGGCTGCGCGTCCGGGGACCCCACCGCCAGTTGCTCAACAACCGGGTCGGAGACGCTTGCGCAGTACGCTGCGTTCAACGGCTTTACGATTCCCAATCCGGACCCGGTGACCGGCATTGATGAGGGGGTGCTGCCCTATCTTCCGTTCTATCCGCTACCGAACGGCGGACTGGTTGCTGGCGACCCCAACGCCGCCTTTTACAACTTTAATGGGCGCCAAGTTGTTAGCGAGAATTTCTTCACGACACGGTTCGACGACCACCTTACCAGCAACGACACCCTATCCCTGATCTACTTATTCGATAGAAATCCGGGCTCGCAAACGGACGAATTCGCTAACAAGCTCATTTTGAACAAGGTTCAGCGCCAGGTCGGCACGCTCGAGGAAACTCACGTGTTCGGCTCGAATATCGTGAACACGTTCCGGGCGGGCTATAGCCGGGAGTTTGCCGGCGCTCCCGCGGGAGTTCAAGCCATCAATCCCCTGGCGGCTAACACGAGCCTCGGCTTTTTGCCGGGGAATTCTTCCGGCGGCATCCAGGGCGTGCCCGACCTGACCGATTTCACCGGTGGGTTGAGCTTCGAGGCGCCTGGCACGTTTACCTGGAATAGCTTGCAGGGGTCTGACAACATTTCTCTCATGAAGGGAATCAATTCCCTGACATTCGGATTGAACGTCGAGCACATTCAGGAAAAGGAGGTCGGGTGCGGCAATTGCGGCGGGAATTTCACATTTAACGACATCCCGAGTTTGTTGGCCAATCAACCAGGTCCGTTTCTTGCCCAGGTCAGTGGGATCGGCAACCACTATCTTGAGACCATCTTCGGCACGTTCATCCAAGACAACATCCAGGTGCGGTCCAACTTTTCGGTTAACGCCGGGTTGCGCTATGAGTTCGACACGGTGCCCATCGAGACCAGAGGTCTCGATGGCACGCTACATAGCCTGACCGGTGCGACGCAATTCAACGGCAACCCATTATTCCATAACCCCACGCTCCGGAACTTTGAGCCGCGGATCGGGTTTGCCTGGGATCCGTTCAAGACGGGCAAGACCTCGGTTCGCGCGGGCTTCGGAATATTCGACGTTCCGATTATGCCCGCGAACTTCCGGAGTGCTCTGGACAGCGCCTTTCCGTTCGTCCAATCGGTTGCCAACAACAATCCGCCGCCAGGCGCTTTCCCGACGGGCGCTTTCCTGGCCGGGGCAGCGTTGGGCCAGGGGGCAAGCCGCGCCTCGTTCATCCAACCGAATCCCGGGCGCAATTACGTGATGAATTGGAACGTGGATGTTCAGCGGGCCATTTTCCCCAACACCACCGTGATGGTGGCATACGTGGGCTCGCGCGGCGTGCATAATCTACTAGTAACGGACGATTCCTCGATCGTGCTGCCGACGCTCACCCCTGAGGGCTATTTGTGGCCCAATCCAGCTGGATCGGGCACGATCCTCAACCCGAACTGGGGGCGCGTCTCATCCAGCTTCTGGAACGGGGATTCTTATTACCACGCATTCGAAGTCTCGCTGACACAGCGGACGAACCACGGACTGACGGCGCAAGTCTCCTACACTCACGGGCAGAGCACGGACACCAGTTCCGGCTCAACCGATGGCGATCAATTCCAGAACGGAATCTCTTCGCTATGGTTTTTTTCCTCAGCTCTTCGGAAGGGTCCCTCCGACTTCAACGTGCCAAACAACTTGACCGTCAGCTTTAACTACGATCTCCCCAAACCCAAGCACTTGTTCAGCGCTTTGAACTGGGCCGCTTCGGGATGGGCGTTTGGCAGCATAATCTCGGCGCAAAACGGAACGCCGTTCACCCCAGTTTTCAGCGGCGACCCTCTCGGGATGAACAGCACGGATCCATGGGACGTTCCCAACCTGGTGCGTGGATGCAACCCCATTCACGGCGGTACAAACTATCTCAATCTGAGCTGTTTTGCGCTTCCGACGGCCACTCCCGACATCGCCTCGAAATGCACCCCCTTTCCGACGGCGCCCGGGACTTGCAGCAACCTGATCGGCAACGCAGGGCGCAACAGCATCCAGGGGCCGAACGTGGTGGAGTGGGATATGTCCGTGCATAAGGACAACTATATCCGGCGCATCTCGGAAGATTTCAACATTCAGTTCCGCGCCGAGTTGTTTAATTTTCTGAATCATCCCAACTTCGGCGCGCCTGTAGACAATGGCTTCATATTTGACCAGACAGGGGCTCTCGTACCCGGTGCCGGCACGATCGATTCGACGGTGACAACTTCGCGGGAGATCCAGTTTGGCCTGAGGGTAGACTGGTAGATTCGTTCAGAGGTTCGCGAGCGGACCCAATCATCACTAGATCCGAAAGTGGCTAGCGCGCTTCGATACGGGGAAATAAGAAGATACTTCATCTCCATGAGGTGCTCACGTATGCCGAAAGGAGGCTTTTCAAATGGCTGTCCTGGGCCAGCCTTCTTGCTGCTTCGCTTGTGATCCTTCCCGCAGCAAACCTTCACGCCGCACGGCAGGACTCGGGCTATCACGTGATCCGGACCGTGCGTCTCGGGGGCCCGGGCTGTGGGACTATCTGATCGTGGATCCGAACGCGCACCGGATCTATATTTCACGCTCGACGCACGTGGTACTGCTCAACGAAAACACAGTCGAAGTGATCGGCGAAATTCCCAACACCGGCGGCGCGCACGGCATCGCCCTAGCGCCTGAGTTGGGTAAGGGCTTTATCAGCGACGGCGGGGCGGGCGAGGTTACCGTGTTCAACATCAAGACGCTTAAGACGATCGGCACGGTCCGGACGACCGGAAAAGATCCGGAGTCGATCCTCCGCACCCGGGACGCCAGTCGGTTGGTCTGAAATCGTCAGGAGGATGAAATGGGTCAGAGAAAAAACCATTCCCGGTATTTCGTCCGTGGGATCTGCTGGCTGGCCGCGCTCGCGATGGCGGCAGCCGCCTACGGCCAACAGGGATGGAAGCAAGCTGCGCCATTTCCAGCACCCAGCGAGGAACTCCAGGGGGCCACGGCCAACGGTAAGCTCTATGTGTTTGCCGGAATCACGCCGCTGCCGCAATGGCAGCCAAGAGGCTACGTGTATGAATACGATCCCGCGGCCAACCAGTGGACCAAGAAAAAGCCCATGGCGCTGCCTGCGCACCACATCGCGTTCGTTGGGTATCGGGGCAAGATCTACGCCTTTGGCGGTTTTGTAGCGCCGAAGACCGGCCCCTCCGGTTGGGTACCGATCAACAATTCCTGGGAGTACGACCCGGCCACGGACACCTGGAAGGCGCTGGCGCCGATGCCGTCGAAACGCGGAGCCGGAGCTGCGGCGGTGGTCAATGGGAAGGTCTACGTCATCGGAGGAGTCGAGCCGGCGCCGGGTCCGAAGGAAGAGGTCATCCGCCTCGGGCTCGACGCATGGCCATCTCACGCGGTCGGCACCAACGAGGAATATGACATCGCCACCAACACTTGGCGCGAGCGCAGCCCGATGCCGACCGCTCGAAATCATCTCGCGGTGGCGGCGGTCGACGGGAAAATCTATGCGATCGGCGGCCGCGTGGGCTCCGCCTTTGTCTTATCTTCCAGCCCCACCGATATCGTGGAGGAATATAACCCCGCCACCAATATGTGGGGAAATGTGATGGCCAGGATGCCCACCCCGAGCGGCGGATTGGCGTGGGGCGTCTATAAGGGGTGCATCTATGTCTCTGGCGGAGAGATGCAGACTTGGCAGATGACAGGGGTGTTTCGCTTCGTCGAGGCTTTCGACCCTGCGCTCAATGAGTGGTTCGTGTTGCCCTCGCTCGCCAGGGCTCGCGTCGGGATGGCCGGAGGCATTATAGGCGACACCCTCCATCTGGTTAGCGGGGACGTGCAATCTGCGGGGACCGGTCTTCCCCAGTCTAGTGCCGAGCACGACGTGTTGAACTTATTGCAATACCAATATTGTCGGTAGATTGTACGCTTGGCGCGGTGGGTTGATCCGGTTCGCGAAAAGGAAAACTGAGCGAGGGACTACCTAGCGTTAGCCGTTGACCACTGTAGAATAGGCTCGTTGATCTTCACTTATCCGGCGATTTTCGTTATCAGGCGAAGAGAGGAACATAAATTCCCATGGACACTTCGTTTATCGGTAAACCACACGAGTGGGATCCCCGCCGCCTTTACAGCCAAACCGGGGCGGATTGGCAATACCGGGTAGATTTCGATCGCCTGCGGAGGGAGCGGCTGGACAAGCTACGCGCTCAAATGAAACAGGATGATGTGGGGGCCCTGCTGCTCTTTGCAGGAGCGAATATTCGTTATGCAACGGCTTCTTATCAGGGGAACTGGAAATACAATATCAACATTCGGTACGCGGTCGTCCCGTGCGATGGCGAGCCCGTCCTATTCGAAACCGCCGGTTCCGATCTGCAGTGCGCGAAGATCGACTTGCCGTGGATGGAGGGGCGGATTCGTCCGGCCATTACTTGGCAGTGGGCCGAGGGCGCCGTCCCACACATGGCTGGGCGGATGGCGGAGAGCGTCCTCGAAGTGTTGAAAGAGCACGGCGTGGCCAAGGAACGAATCGGCATCGACAACTTCGACATGCCGGCTCTGGAGGCTTTCCAGAAGACAGGCATCCGGATGGTTAATGGGTGGCCGACGGTTTCGGCGGCGCGCGTGGTGAAGACCCGCGATGAGATCGAACTGCTCAAGCAGGCCTCGAGCATTGGCGACGCAGCCATGTGGAAGATCAAGTACGAGTGGCTGAAGCCCGGCGTGCGCGAGCGCGAAATCGAAGCGAAAGTGCACGAGTTCATGCTGGAGCGCGGGTGCGAGATCATCTACGACATCATCGTGGCTTCCGGCGGCAACACCAGCCCGTACCGGCGGTGGGCGACCGACAAGCTGATTCGGCAAGGCGATCTGATCATCGTGGACATCAACGCCGTGGGTCCTTCGGGTTACTTCATCGATTTCGTGCGGTGCTTCAAGTGCGGTGGGGTTCAGGGGTTGAAAATGACCCAGAAAGAGATCGACCTGTACCGCGAAGTCTACGACTCGATGTATGCGGGCCTGGAAAGACTGAAGCCGGGCAATACCACGGCCGACGTGGCGGCGGCTTTCCCCCACTACGATGACGATACTTACGCGACGGTGACCCTCCAGCAGTTCGCCCATAGCATCGGTATCACGCTGTACGAGGGGATGTGGATCTCTCGCGCCTACTCGATGAAGTATCCCGCGGAGATCAAGGAGAATATGTACTTTGCCATCGAGACCTTCGCCGGGCACCCAGGCTTGCAGCAGACCTGCCGCCTCGAGGAGAATGTGCTCGTTTCCGCCAAAGGTCCTGTGATTTTTACGCTGATGGAGCATATGGAAGAGGCTATGAAGCGTTAATCATGCCGTGACTTTCGGTTGGTGTTCCGGCCCGGGAAGCCGTCGGCGTCCTGGTGGGACATAGGCCCACCCAATGAACACCGAAGCAGCCCGCCGGTAAGAACAGACTGATTTGTAATAGTCGGAGTAGGGATCATGATCGCTCATTCCCCCTCCACGGATCCGGACAAGCGGATTTCCCGCATCCGGCTCTTGCCTTAGGTAACGACGCCCATGCGCCGCAGAGGATAGGGATGACAGACCACGGGCAGAGGCAGCCAACGAGTGATAAGGCGCCGCATGCGATCCCAGTGAACCCGGCCGTTCTGGCTGCGCCGCGACAGCGCGCGATGCCAAAGCCAACCGACTCGGAATCGAAAAATCGCCAGCGCCGGTTGATTCATGGGCACTCCGTAGTAGCGAATGTGCCCACGCACCACCGCTTGCAACCACTTGCCTTGTTCGGTAATGGGTTTGTGCACACGTCGCTGAAGTTCGGCTTTCAGTTCCCGCATGACTCAGGGCCGATGTGAGTCGCTAGACCACTTTCGTATGACTCTTGCATTCACTATACCTCGCCGGTTTAACCGGCGCACAAGGAGATGATTCACAATGGCCAGAGAACCTTGGAAGACAGACAAATGGTTCGTCAGTCCATGGAATTTCAAAGAGAGCGTCCGCTCGCAACTACACTTCCCGAGCCAAGTGAAAATTCACGACATCACGCTCCGCGACGGGGAGCAACAAACGGGCGTCATCTTCACCAAGGACGATAAAATTCGCATCGCCGAAGCGCTAGCCGAGGCAGGGGTGCACCGCATCGAAGCAGGCATGCCGGCCGTTTCGGCGAGCGACACGGCGGCTATCAATGAAATCGTCAAGAGGAACCTGGGTCCTCAGATTTTTGCCTTTTCCCGCTGCATGGTGGACGACGTAAAGCGTGCTGTGGATTGCGGCGTCTCCGGCGTGGTCATGGAGGTCCCGTCGAGCGAGCACATCATCAAGTACGCCTACCGGTGGCCGCTTGAAAAAGCTGTGGATCTTTCCATCGAATCCACGGCGTACGCGCACTCGCAGGGCCTCGAAGTGGTCTTCTTTCCCATTGATTTCACCCGTGCGGAATTGAAATGGGGGCTGGACCTCATCCTGCGCGTGGCGAGGGATGGCCACATGGACGCGCTGGCTTTGGTCGATACCTTCGGGGTGCTCGCGCCGCACTCGATTCAATACCTGGTGCGCGAAGTGAAGGCCCGCGTCAACAAGCGGCTCGAAGCTCACTTCCATAATGATTTCGGGATGGGCGTAGCGAACACCGTGATGGCTCTTGCCGAAGGCGTCGAGGTCGTGCACTCGACGGTGCTGGGGCTCGGCGAGCGAGCCGGCAATACACCGATGGAAGAGACCGTGATGGCCCTGCTCACGCTGTACGGGGTGGATACCGGCATCAAGTACGAAAGGCTCTATGGACTGGCGCGGCTGGTTGAAGATCTCGCCGGCCACAAGGTTCCGAGCAACAAGCCTGTTGTTGGCGACCAGCTCTTCCAGATCGAATCCGGCATCATCGCCAGTTGGTTTCAAAACTGCGGCAACGAGTACGCCACCGAACTCTTCCCGTACCGCTGGGACGTGGTCGGCCAAGCTCCCGCCAAAGTGGTGCTGGGCAAGGGCAGCGGCATCGACTCGGTCAAGGCCGCGCTGAAAAACATGGGCGCGGAGGTCAGCGAAGCGGAAGCCATGTCCGTGGTCGCCGCCGTGAAGGAATTCTCGCTCCGGCACAAGAGGCTGCTGACAGACGCCGAATTCCAGAGCGTTGTGGAATCCACGTTGCCCGCAAAATCCGGCAATGGCGTCAAGGCTACCGCCTGAGAAAGAAACGCACTGGTTCGCCTTCAGAGCAACGGTGTTTGCGGTGCCGATCTGAAGATTTACGAGGGCGCCATTCGCGCGTGCTATCCGCTCATCATGGGCCACGAAATGAGCGGGGAGGTAGTCGAAGGGGGCGACGGGGAAATACGGAACGGCGAGCGAGTAGTCGACCCGGCGTTGTTTTGTGGGGCTTGTTTCAATTGCCGGGCGGGACAAACTAATTTCTGCCCAAATGGGGTTCTGCTGGGGCGTGATGTAAACGGGAGCTTTGCCGATTATCTGACTGTTCCGCGGAGCCGCGTCTTCCGGTTGCCCGACGCGGTGGATTGGTACGCTGCGCCCCTCATCTAGGTCGTTACGGTGCGCCGGTATGCGCAACGGCTTCTCGAGACATTTCCAGGACAATCGGTAGTGGTGCTGGAGCTGGGCGTCACGGGACAAGTGCATGTGCAGTTGGCAAAGGCGGCCTGTCGAAAGCCGTCGCCGCTGCCCACACCTCCAACAGAACCGCGGACACATTCGCCTACCTGAAAAAAAGCCGGTCGCGAACCAACGCCGATACGCTGTTTATCCGCTGCGGTGCACCGTTATGTGCCTTCGAATCTCATGTTGCCGTCTCGCATATCGTCGACAAGGCATTGCGCCGCGCTGGCGTGGTGCGCCCCAGTCGAGGTGCCGCGCATTTGCTGCGACACTCGTTCGCGACGTCCATGCTACGGCAAGGCGCCTCGTTCCAGGATATCGCCACCATCCTGCGTCACCGCTCCCTGGAGACCAGCAGATCTACGCCAAAGTGGATATGCGCGGAGCCACGGATCTCGACCGCAACCTATTGGGGTTTGCTCAGTCAACCAGATAAGCAGAAGGCGGCTAGTCCCTCCCGAAAATCAGCAAATGGAACGTGCCGGGAACGATGCGAAATGGACGGACGGTGTGCGGCTTCGGGTGCGCGATGCGGATGAGCTTCGCGGTAACCAGGAAAACTCGATGTGTCGTTTGATCGAGGGCCATGGTGCGCGCGCCCGCTTCGGTCGGCACATTTTCAACGACATGAAACTTATCCGGGGAATCCTCGTGAATCACCGTCAAATCGCCGCTCTCGCCATTCGAAGCGAAGGCGTAGCCAGTGCCCGAATCGAAGCGAGTAGCGTCAACGCCGGCGCCGATTCGCTCGGTGGCAATCACTTTCCCGGTATCCGCGTCCATGATGACCATGAGGCTGCGGCAACCGGAAAAGAGAATGTGGTGTGCGGCGTCGATGGCCAGCCCGGTCGGATGATGGCCGGACGCGAGCGGCCAGCGATGGACGATTTTCAAGGTGTGCGTATCGACTTCAATGATCTCGCTGTTCGTTGTGATGTTATCAAATATATGCCCACGCCCATCCGTGACGGGAAATTCGGGGTTGCCGCCGAGTGCGATATGACCGACGACTTTCCCCGTTCTCGCGTCAACAACGGTCGATGTATGCGGATCGCCGTTAAATGTGAAGACGCGTTTCGTCACGGGATCGTAGACGCAACCGTCGGAGTCCGGGTCGGTGGGGGCGCTGCTGATCACCTTCAACGTCCGCAGATTGAAAATCCAGAGCTTGTGCGCGCCGCCATCGGTCACAAAACCGCGGTTCAATTCCGGCGCGAACGCGACGCAGTGATTGTGAGTCATGCCTCCAATATTGCCGATGATTTTTCCCGTATCGGCGTTGACGACGACAACATGAGTGCCATGCGTGATGAAGAGGCGATGCGTTGAATCCTGGTAAGTCAAATAGTCCCATGGCGTACTGCCGGGGATGGGGATGCTTTTCAGCAAGTGATAGCCGGATGGACCCGCAGCGGCGGCCGCGTTGTCGCCGGCGGCAACAGAAGAGGATGCCGGATTGCCGGCGGCGAAAGCCGCCGCGGATATGAAAAGGAATCCCGTCAAATTGGCGCGGCGCAGCACTTCCGCCCTGATTTCCGCGAACGTGCGCTCGCCCTTCCACGCGCTGGGATAACCTGGCAACTGTATCGGAGCCTGCGCCTGGGCTCGCGCCGGCCCGTGCTCATTGCTCCGCGCCGCCTGGGCCGTCGCGGACGACCCTCCGGCGATTAAAAGGAACAGCAGTAGGAAACCATATGAATGGAACCTGCCCGTTTTGTTAGCCACTTCATCCTCCCTCTTTCCGCGATTCCGTGCCTCTGGGATCGCGAGAATCTAACCGAATTCTTCAGCCCCCGCGCGCTGCTCTTTCGCGGACTTCGACGCTTTTGCAGACCAGGATCAGGAAGCCTCCTGCCCGCCGGATTCCGGCGCGGCGGAGGACTCTTCGGCTGCCACTTTGCGATTCGCCATGGTCTTGCCATCGAAGGTCAGGTCAACTTCGCGAACAAAATCTTGTAGGTGGCGCACCAGATCGGTGATGATGTTCTTCAGGCGCGGGTCGGGGTTGTTGTGGAAGCGCTCGCCCCATATCCTTGGGATAGCCAACTTAGGATTCCTAGTTCCCTAGGCCGGTTTCCGCTGCGGGTCGCGATTCGCCGATTACCGATCTTTCAGGATCTATGCAATAGGCCCAAATCAAGGCACCACCAAACAACATACCCGCCGTCACCAAAAATGGCATTACCCAGGAACCTCTTTGCACGAAAAAACCGAAAACAATCGGCGACGCAGACGCGCCAAGAACCCCCGCTGAGTTCATAATGCTGCTCACCGTGCCGCAGTGGGTCGAAAGCGTTGGCTCTTCATCGGTCATCCCGATGCCGGATGGCGCAGCGCCGTGATTTACTCGATCTTGGGCAGCTGCCGCCGGCGGGGTTTGAATCCGCATGCATATCTCACTGACGTGCTGGGCCGCTTGCCATCCACCAGGATCAGCGAGATCCGCCCATTACTCCCGGCCCACTGGAATCGCCCTCCCAGCTTAGCGCCTGAGAGTCCACAGAGGGAGTGAATTCGAGGGTCCGATGCACCTCGCTTACCGCTTACGTTGGACCAAACGCGGACCTCGCGCCCCATATGGCCGCCGACCGGGTTGATCAACGCGCATAGCGATTCTGGGTCGCGTCGCTCGGCTGCAACACCCGCACCAGCCAGGGAAGCAAGATCGTGTGAAAGATTTTCGCGTTGGACCAAACGTGGACCTCGCGCCCCATATGGCCGCCGGCCGAGTTGATCCACGCATATTTGGGCGTTGTGCCGGATTCGAGCAGCAGGACGGTATCGGCGAAGGGAACCTGGGTGTCCTTCGCGCCGGTGATAAGCAGCATCGGGGCCGAAGGTTTTCCAATCAGATGC
>Ga0307373_10014865_pt1 | contig 10657 bp, 6 predicted proteins | sample OX2MG_FD_202534 | JGI IMG/M metagenome (GOLD analysis project Ga0307373, IMG submission 202534) | Soil microbial communities from Risofladan, Vaasa, Finland - OX-2 | ecosystem: Environmental > Terrestrial > Soil > Coastal area > Acid sulfate soil | place: Finland: Risofladan, Vaasa | collected...
TCGGCGTGTCAACGCGCAAGGAGACGCTCGAACAGATCGCCCCTTGAGGCGCACATCTGTGAGAATTGTGTTACCGTTATTGTCAACAGCCCTCTCCTCCGCAGCCCGAAACTCCCGAAACTATGGAGGAGAGGAGTCTCTTCGTCGGCGTTGCCTGGCGTTCCGGTTGACGCCCCAGCGGGCAAACACGTCTAAAAGGGGGAGACACGATGGAGTTTCGACCCACTGCGACGATGGCGACCGGTGATCGACTGCGCCCCTGGCCACAGATGGCGAGCCAGGAAGCCATTGGCGTCTATCAGATCAACCGTCTGCGCACAGGGTTGCGGAGCGCGCTACAAAGCAATCGCTTCTACCAGCGCAAGCTCGATGGCTACGATCTGCGCAGCCTCACCGACCTCGACGCGCTACGGTCGCTGCCCTTCACAACGAAGGCAGAGTTAGTAAGCGATCAGCGCGACCACCCGCTGTATGGCGAAAACATGACCTATCCGCTACGTGACTATGTGCGGCTGCATCAGACCTCCGGCACGACTGGTCAGCCGCTCAAAATCCTGGACACGGCGGAAAGCTGGGGCTGGTGGGCGGATTGCTGGGCGACGATCTACCACGCCGCAGGCGCGACGAGCGAGGACATCGTCTTTCTCGCCTTCTCCTTCGGCCCATTCATCGGTTTCTGGGCCGCCTACGAGGGGGCGAAGCGCATCGGCGCGCTGGTGGCGCCCGGCGGCGGCCAGACCTCCTCGCAACGCCTTCAGACGATCCTCTCGATTGGCGCGACCGTGCTGGTATGTACGCCAACCTACGCGCTGCATCTGGCCGAGGTCGCCGATGAGGAGGGGATCGATCTTGCTTCCTCCCCCATCCGCATGACGATTCACGCTGGTGAGCCGGGGGCGTCCATTCCCAGCGTGCGGCGACGCATCGAGGCGGCCTGGGGCGCTTGCGCCTATGACCACGCGGGAATGACGGAGATGGGCGCCTATGGCTTCACCTGCCAGCGCCAGGATGCCCTGCACATCAACGAGGCCGAATTCATCGCCGAGATTCTGGACCCCGTAACCGATGCGCCGACCCCAGAGGGTGAACGCGGCGAACTCGTGCTGACCAACCTGGGTCGTTGGGGCATGCCTGCCATCCGCTATCGCACCCGCGACCTCGTTCAGCGGGGGCCGACGACTTGCCCGTGTGGCCGGACGTACCTGACCCTGTCGGGCGGTGTGCTGGGGCGCGTGGACGACATGCTCATCATTCGTGGCGTCAACGTCTATCCATCCAGCATCGAGGACGCGCTACGCAGCATCCCAGCGGTTCAGGAGTTTCGCGTGACCGTGTTCAAGGCGGGCGAACTGGATGAGATCGAACTGGAGGTGGAGTGTCCGCCGGAGGTCGTTCCCCAGGTGGAGGCCACGCTACGCCAGGCGCTGAGCCTGCGGATCCCGACGCGCGCCGTCACGTCCGGCGCGTTGCCACGCTTCGAACTCAAGGCGCGGCGCATCGTCGATCGGCGTGGGGAGGGTGGCTAGGGCATGGGAGAGATGAGGAGAGTTGAGGAGAGATGAGGAGAGTTGAGGAGGAGCCATATGGCGAAGCAATGGACGAAGCAGTTGATGACGCTCCATGTCAACGGCGAAACACTTGAGGTGGCGGCGTCGCCCACGCACACACTGCTGGAAGTGTTGCGCGAGGAGCTGGACCTGACCGGCGTCAAACACGGCTGCGAGTTGGGCCACTGTGGCGCCTGCGCTGTGCTGGTAGATGGCGTTCCCATGCTGTCGTGCCTGATGCTCGCCGTGGAGGCGCAGGACAGCACGATCACTACGGTGGAGGGGCTGGCGCAAGACAATACGCTGCACCCCCTGCAACAGGCGTTCGCCGAGCGCGGCGCAGCGCAGTGCGGCTACTGCACGCCGGGGTTCCTCATCAGCGGCGTGGCGCTGTTGGAACACAACACTCAGCCAACGCGCGCCGAGATTCGGGAGGCGCTGGCGGGCAACCTTTGCCGCTGCACGGGGTATACCAAGATCATCGAAGCCGTTGAACTGGCGGCGGAGCGGATGCGCGGCGCGTAACGCCGGACGATTCAGGCTTTTCAGGCTTCTAGCGCGTAGAGGGTACACACCATCATGACAACCATCGGTCGCTCTACCACCAAGATCGACAGCTACACCAAAGTGACCGGCAAGGCCAAATACGCCGACGATCTCAAACTGCCACGCATGGCCTACGGACGCATCCTACGCAGCACGGAAGCCCATGCGTTGCTCAAGCGGGTGGACGTTGCGCGGGCGCGGGCGCTGCCGGGCGTACTCGACGTATTTACCGCCGCCGATATGCCACATACCTTTGGCATCATGCCCACTACCCAGGATGAATACCCTTTCGCCCTCGATAAGGTACGCTATGTGGGCGAGCCAATTGCCGCCGTCTGCGCCGTGGACGAAGAGACCGCCGAGGAGGCGCTCAGCCTGATCGAGGTTGAGTACGAGCCGCTGCCGGTGATCACCACCATTGAAGACGCGCTGGCCCGCGAAGACGTGAAAATCCACGACTATACCAAACGCGGCAACATCATGAAAGAGGTTCACCTGACGTTCGGCGACATGGATGAAGGTTTCGCCGAGGCCGACTTGGTCCGCGAAGACACGTTCTTCTTCGAGGGAACGACCCATGCGCCGATGGAAGAACACGCCTGCGTCGCGGATTGCGCGGCGGATGGGAAGATTACCCTGTGGACCTCGACACAGACACCGCACTACGTCCACCGCGAGATTGGCCGGACGCTGGGCGTTCCGTTGAGCCGTCTACGTATCATCGTTCCGCCGGTGGGCGGCGGCTTCGGTGGCAAGTGCGAACCGTTCGCGCACGATTTCGCCGCTTGCCTTTTCGCGCTACGTCATGGTCGCCCCGTCAAGTTCACCCTCACGCGCGAAGAAGTCTTTTATTGCCATCGTGGTCGCCATCCGGTCAAAATGCTCCTCAAGACTGGCGTCAAGCAGGATGGAACGATCACCGCCGTTCACCTGCAAACCTTCCTGGATGGCGGCGCCTACGCCAGCTATGGCCTCGCCACCGTCTATTACACTGGCGCGCTGCTCACCGTGACCTACAAGATTCCTCGCTACAAGTTCGATGGCATGCGGCTCTATACCAACAAGCCTGCCTGTGGCCCCAAGCGTGGCCACGGCTCGACGCAGCCACGTTACGCCTTTGAGTGCCAGCTCGATAAGATCGCCGAACAACTGGGCCTCGATCCCGCCGCCTATCGTCGTCAGATCGCCATCGAGCCGTACTCGACGACAGTGAACGGCTTGCGTGTCACCACCTGCGGGCTGGTGGAGTGCGTGGACAAAGTGGTCGCGGCGTCGGATTGGGAGCGTCGTCGGCGCCATATGCCAACCGGGCGTGGCCTGGGCTTCGCGGTCAGTTCCTACGTGACGGGGGCGGGCAAAGCGATCTACTGGAACGACATGCCCCACTCCGGCGTGATCGTGAAGATCGACCGTGGGGGTGGCGTGGCCGTGCTGTGCGGCTCCTCCGACATTGGGCAGGGGTCGGATACGATGCTGGCCCAGGTGGTCGCGCAGGAGTTGGGTGTGGACATACTCGATATTCGTGTCCATGCGGGGGATACCGATCTGACGCCGGTTGATCTGGGGAGTTATTCTTCGCGCGTCACCTTTATGGCAGGCAACGCCGCCCGCGCCGCCAGCCAGAAGTTGCGGGCGCTGCTGTTCGCCGCCGCCAGCGAGTTGTTAGGCGAGCCTGCCGACGCGCTCAGCGCCGCCGACGGGCAGATCGGCGTTGAAGGCAATGCGACGAAAAGCGTCTCCTTCGTGGAGGCGGCGCAGAAGGCGGAGGCCACGCATGGTACGCTCTCCGCTGTGGGCAGCTACACGCCACCGCAGCTTGGTGGCGGCTTCAAGGGCGCCGGGGTGGGCATCTCGCCCGCCTACAGCTACACCGCATGCGTCGCCGAGGTGTCTGTTGACCCCGAAACGTATGACCTTCGAGTAGAAAAACTCTGGGTCGCGCACGATTGTGGCCGCGCGCTCAACCCCGTCGTGGTCGAGGGGCAGATCGAGGGCAGCGCCTACATGGGCTTCGGCGAGGCGACGCTGGAGGAGTCCGCGTTTCGCAAAGGGTTGCACAAAATCCCGTCGCTGCTGGACTACAAACTGCCCACCATCTACGACACTCCAGAGATTATCGCGCTGCTGGTCGAGACCAACGACCAGGAAGGTCCGTATGGCGCGAAAGAGGCTGGCGAGGGTCCGCTGAACCCGATCATTCCGGCGATCGCCAACGCCGTCTATGCCGCCATCGGCGCGCGTGTGGATAGCACGCCCATCACGCCCGACAAGATTGCCCGCGCCCTCAAGGATCGCAACGCCCCCCCCAAAGCGCGCGATGGGCGCCTACGCGAACGTCCGGCGCCCGTGCCGACGCACGCCTAACCCTGTCGTCCCTGCAGGGCGCCTATCTCTTCCCACAGGTATGGGAAGGGATGGAATCGAGGCGGCGGCTGGCGGGTTGGCGGATGACGCGACGATTGTGTTCGACCGAGAGGTGAGACGACGATGTTACGGCTGCCGAAGTTTGAGTATCGTGCGGCGCGGAGCGTCACCGAGGCCCTGGAGTGGCTGGGCGAGTTTACAGGCGCTGTAGACAAAGACCCAGCGGCGCAGGCGATGCTGATGGCGGGCGGCACCGATGTGCTGCCCAATATGAAAGAGCGCATCTTTACGCCCCAGGTGGTCATCGGCCTCAAAAACGTCGCCGCCCTGCGTGGCCTCAGTCATGACCCTGAACATGGGCTGCGCATCGGCGCGAACGTCTCGCTGTACGAGATCGCCGTCTCGCCGCTGACGCAGACTGGCTACGCCGCGTTAGCGACCGCCGCCAGCGTCGTCTCTACGCCACAACTCCGCCATATGGGAACGTTGGGCGGCAACCTGTGCCTGGACACTCGTTGCAACTACTATAACCAGTCCGAGTTCTGGCGCAAGGCGCGCGATTACTGCCTCAAAAAGGGATCGGACGTGTGCCGCGTCGCGCCGAACGGAACCGGCTGCTACGCTGTCTCGTCGTGCGACACCGCGCCTGCGCTGATCGCCCTGGGGGCCAGTGTGCGCGTCGCCTCGCGCCAGGGCGAACGGCTGCTGCCGGTGGCGGACCTCTACGCGCAGGATGGCATCCACCCGGTACACCTGCATGCGGGCGAAGTATTATCGGATGTGTACGTTCCAAGGCTGGATGGCGACTGGCGTTCGACCTACGTCAAGTATCGGCTGCGTGGCGCGTTCGATTTCCCCATCGCCAGCGTCGCGGTGACCGCGCGCTTCGATGGCGACATCTGTATCGAAGCGCGCTTGGTCTTGCAGGCCGTTGCAATGCGCCCGCTCTCGCTCCCCAAGGCGGAGGCCCTGCTGTCGGGCGCGCGTTGGACGCCCGACCTCATCGAGGCGGCGGCGGAGATCGCCTATCAGACGGCGCATCCAATGGATAACACCTCCGGCACGATAGCCCTGCGGCGGCGCATCGTGCGCGTCTATACCCAGCGTGCGCTGGAAGCGGTAGCCAGTTCGCCGCCGCGCCGGTTGGCTAGCCCTACCCTCAGGAGCTTGTGAGGCCACACCATGAGCAGCGACGAACAGAGTGAGGTTCTCGACAACACGGCGCAGCGTCTGCGAATTCATCTCTTCGGCGGCCCCGAGCTCCAGATCGCAGGAGCCGCTTGGAGTTTGAGTGATCACAAGGCGCAGGCGCTACTGTACTACCTTGCGGCCACTGGTCGATCCCACACTCGCGATCACTTAGCCACCCTCCTGTGGAGCGACTCACCCGAAAGCAGTGCGCGTCATTCATTCCGTTCCAGCCTCCACCACCTCCGCCAGGCGCTTGATGAGAGAGGCCTTACTGACCTATTGTCGGTCGAGAGAGGCCAGGCGCTGTTGCGTCTTCGCGCAGACGCCTGCGATGTGACACGCTTTCGCTTGCTCATAGCTACTGAAACCGAGCTGGCGCTTGCGGAGGCCATCACGCTATATCGCGGTTCGCTCCTCGAAGGCTTCACCGTGACGAATGCCCAGGCCTTCGAGGACTGGCGACGGTCTGAAGCGACCGTTTTGAGTCAGGCTCACCTCAACGCTCTGGATCGCTTGATAGCCTTGGCGGAAACCCGGCAGGCGTGGGGCAAGGCCATCGAGTATGCGCAGCAACGTCTTCGCATGGACTCCCTGGACGAAGAAGCGCAGCAACGGCTCATCCACCTCTACGTGCAAAGCGGCGCTCCTGGGCGCGCGCTGCGCCAGTATCAGCTGTTCGAGACGGAACTGAAGCGCGAACTCGGCCTTCGCCCATCCCCCGAAACGCAAGGCCTCATACGCCAGGCCTTGCGGACGCGGCGTCTCAGAGCGTCTACCACCAGCGCAACTTTACCCTCCTCACCGCACGCCTCGCCAGGCGGAGCACCAGCTGGCGGGGCCTTCGCCATGCCCCTCGTTGGACGTGACGATGTGCTTGCGCGGCTGCTCACCCTCGGTGCGGGACCACACGGCGGTCAAGGGGTCACCGTGCTTCTGCACGGTGACGCTGGTATGGGCAAGACCCGTTTGTTGGGCGAGTTGGCGACGAGGCTAGCAGAACAAGACCCTTTGTGGATCGCTTTGCACGGATCCTGTTCGCCCTTTGATGACTTGCTCTCCTATGGACCATTTTACGACGCCTTGCAGTCTGCGGCCACTGGAGACCTGACAGATCTGCTCGCAGTCGAGCAGGGAACACCCCACCGAGAAGCAGGCGCCATCATGTGGCGCATTCTGGGGGTGCTGCGTTTGCTGACAAAGGCTGGGCCGCTGCTGCTTACCCTGGACGATCTCCACTGGGCGAATAGCGCGACCCTGCGCCTGTTTGGCTTCCTGGCCACGCACATCCGGAGCCTCCCCGTATTTCTCATCGGGACGATCCAACGCCCCGATGCCATTCCTGCCGTGCAGCGCCTTCTTGTCGTCGGTCGACCTCGCGGCGAGGTGCATCTCGTGTCCGTCACGCCGCTGGGGCTCGAAGCCATCACGGTGTTAGTGCATGCCCTGGGTCTCGGAACGGACGCAGTGGCGTCGCTCGCCGAATGGCTCCAGAAGCGATCGGGTGGCAGTCCTTTCATTCTTGGCGAGAGCCTGGCGCAGTTGCGCGCAGATGCCATAGTGACACAAGATGGGCCCCATTGGCGCCTCGACGCCGTGCGCTGGCTGCGCCAGCGTGGATCGTTCATGCTCCCTGAAACCACCCATGATCTCATGGTTTGGCGGTTGACGCCCCTCGCGCCGGAGGCGCTCCGCCTCCTCGAGGGATTGGCGGTCGTTGGTCAACCCCTCCCGTTTGGGTTGCTCTGCGATCTGTCCGGCATTCCTGCTGACCAGGCGCTCCAGATCGTGGACGATCTGCTCGCCAGGGGATTACTGATCGAGGTGTCTGGCGATACCTTCGCCTTGCCGCACCACCTATTGCGTGAGACGCTGGTGTCACGCCTTAGTCACCTGCGCCACCGCGCCACCCATCGCCAGTTACTCGCGCTGATTGAGCGCTGCCCTGCGCTCGAAACCCACTTCCGCCTCCGTCAGATGGCTCTGCATGCTATCGCCAGTGAAGATATTGACCGGGCACGCCGCTACGGCTTACAGGCGCTGGACGAGTTCTTGCACGACGAGCCGAACGCAGAGACGCTGGCGTTTCTCCATCACCTGTATGACCTCCTTGCGCTCACCGCCTCGCCCAGCGAATTACTCCAGCTGACCCATGCGCTAGGCCACCTTCATCAAGCGCTGGGCCAAATCCAGGCAGCTACGCACTGGCGTCGACAGCAGCTCGATCTCGCGCGTACGGTGGGTGATCTAGAGGCCCAGATTGCCGCCTACTTCGACATGGGCGAGCTGGCTCTCGTCACCAATGACTACCAGGCAGTGGCGGCTACGGCGAACGTCGGCTTGGGGCTCTACGCGTTGTTGACGGAACCGCACGACGCTGCGCTCGCAGGCAAGGGTTACTGGCTCCTGGGCGCGTCACAGGCAATGGAAGGCAGCGATCTCCTCGCGGCTGAGCGCTCGCTGCAACAGGCGGCCGCCACTCATCGACAGGTAGGAAGCTCAAGCGATCTATGTGCGGATTTGTTCGAACTCGGCAATGTGGCAGCGCAACGGGGCGAGCTGGCGCGCGCGCTGCTATTCTATGACGAGGCCAGGAGCGCCGCTGAGGCTGGACAGGTCCCGTACTTTCTCGCCCTCGCCCAGAATAACTTCGCATATCACAGCCTCCTTCTCGGGCAGGTCAAAGCTGCACAGCAGGCTGCGCTGCAAGGTCAGCAGGTAGCCGAAGCCTACGAATTGGTGGGAGCGATTTTGCACCTCTCGAGCACACAAGGTGAAATTCATCTCTATCTTGCAGAGTGGGAGTTGGCTGCGCAGTCCTTTCAACGTGGACTCGTCCTTGCAGAAGAGTTCGGGAACCGCGAGCGCCAAGCCGGCTATCGCGCCGGCCTGGCGCTCGCGGCACGAGGCCAACACGATTTCGTAGGCGCAACGGCGCTACTCAAAGAGGCCCGTACGCTCATTGCAGAGCAGGGATACTGGCATCTCCACACGCGTATCCTGCTCTGGCTCGCCGAAACGTTGCTGCTTCGCAAGCGCGTTGACGAGGCATGGCCGCCGCTGGAAGAAGCGCTGGCCACAGCTCGATCCCAAAATCGCTTGCTGTTACTCCTCCAGGGCCAGCGCCTACGCGCGCGACTTTTGGCCGCCGGTGGGCAGTGGTCAGAGGCAAGCGCCCTCTTTGCCAGCGCCCTGCAACAATCTATCAGCCTCGACCTCATCCTGGAGGGTGCACGCACACAGGCAGCTTGGGGTCAAGCCCTCCTCCGCTTCACGCCAGTATCCCGGGAAGGAGACACGCTTCTCAAAGCGGCGCACGCTACCTTCGCCGCCCAGAGGGCGCACGCCGATCTCCAGGCGATCAGCGGAGCGTCCCGTCAGGAGTGACGCTATCCACTCAACTGGCTTCGACCGATTTTAACCAGTTTCACCAATGACGCTGCAATGACGTTTCAGTGTCGTCTCACCCTTACACTGGTAACAACACTGGATACCAGCGACAGGTGTGCCACCTGCAAAGCCTTTCCAGGGGGAGCTATCGTCCGCTGAACGCTCACACGAGGCCGTCACTCACTATGTTCCGCTATCATTTCTCTGCCCAGGACATCCTATTTGGACCTGGCTCGATCAGCCAGCTTAGTGAAGCAGTCGATCGCTTTCACTGGCGACGCTTGCTGCTGTGTACGACAGAACATTGCCGCCAGCGCGGACACCTCACCACCGTCGAAGAGGCCTTAGGTGATCGACTGGTGGCGATCTATGAGGGTGTCCGTCCACATGTCCCGGTCTCCAATGTAGAAGAAGCGACGGCGCTCGCGACAGCATACCAGGTGGAGGCCGTGGTGGCGCTCGGCGGCGGGAGCGTGATCGGTACAGCAAAAGCCGTGAGTCTGGCGCTCGAAGCGCAGCGCACAGGAAGGCCTCCGCAGTCGGCTTTCCCCACGGGCCAGCCGCTTGCGCCGGTGGTTGCGCTGCCAACAACCTATGCCGGATCTGAAATGACGCCTATCCTCGGAACCACGCGCCTAGTGGATGGCATGCCACGCAAAGTCACCCTGACGGATCCCAGGCTGGTTCCCAGGGTGATCGTGTATGATCCCTTGCTCACGCTCGATGTACCACCGCGCATGACGGCAGGTACGGGCATCAACGCTGTGGCGCATTGTCTCGAGGCGCTCTACTCGATCACCCGTAATCCTCTGTCCACGGCGGTCGCTCTCGCGGGACTCCAGGCGCTCACTCATGCGCTCCCACAGTGTTATGCCAAGGGAGATGATGTGGAAGCCCGCACTGAGGCGCTCATGGGCGCCTTCCTGGCAGGAATGGCGCTCTCCACCGTCGAAATGGGTCTGCATCATGGGATTTGTCATGTTCTTGGGGGAACCGCAGGCGTTGCACACGGAGACGCCAATAGTGTCATGCTGCCGCATGTGTTGCGGTTTAATTTGGCAGCGACTGCGCCACAGCTCGCGCAGGCTGCCCAAGCGGTAGGGCTTTCACGCGCTGGGCAACGTGATGAGATCACCGCCAGCGCAGTGGTGCAGCGCCTCGCGGACTTGCTCACACAACTGCAGCTCCCACAGCGGTTGCGTGAGATTGGGGTGCGCGAACACGATCTGCCCGCGCTGGCGCAGATCGTGTTCGCCAGTCGCACGGCACGCCAGAATCCCCAGCCGCTAAAGGACGCCGCTCAGGTTGAGACCTTACTTCACGAAGCGTGGTAAGAAGGCCAGCGCAAAGGGAGGGTGACATGGCATTTTGGCGTTGGGGAAGACGCCCGGCGAAAGTCGCCGAGAAACAAGCCGAGAAACAAGCCGAGAAACAAGCCGACGCAGCAAGCGCTGCCAGTGGCTCCACTGAGCCACTTGATGCTGGCAAACAGCGAGGAGAAGAATCGATGGCAATCAACCCGATGGACTTCAGCGCGAAAGACCTCGTCCTTGATGTCGTTCGCACAGAGCGTGGCAGGTTCTACCAGGTGATTGATGTCCCCCAAAACTGGGAGGCGTCTA
>Ga0307373_10014866_pt1 | contig 10655 bp, 10 predicted proteins | sample OX2MG_FD_202534 | JGI IMG/M metagenome (GOLD analysis project Ga0307373, IMG submission 202534) | Soil microbial communities from Risofladan, Vaasa, Finland - OX-2 | ecosystem: Environmental > Terrestrial > Soil > Coastal area > Acid sulfate soil | place: Finland: Risofladan, Vaasa | collected...
GGTGCCGGTCGTCGAAGTCGAGCAGCTGCTGTACACCCACCCCGCGGTGCGCGAGGTGGCGATCGTCGCGATGCCCGACGAGCGCCTTGGCGAGCGCGCCTGCGCATTCGTCGTGCTCGAGCCCAACGCGGCGTTCGACTTCGCGGAGATGCAGCGCCACCTCGAGGCGGACAGACTGTCGAAGCCCTACTGGCCGGAGCGCCTGGAGATAGTCGACGAGCTCCCGCGCACGCCGTCCGGCAAGATTCAGAAGTTCGTGCTGCGCGACCGCATCAGCGGCGTGACGGAGAGAAAGGCGGTAACCCGATGACGACAGCGCCCCTGGTGGACGCCGAGCCCTCGCCGGTCGACGAGGCCGAGTTCGCCGCGCTGAAGGCGGAGATCCGCGACTACGTCGCGAATGAAGGCGAGCGCTGGACCGAGCTGATCGAGGCCGAGCGCCAGGTCCCACCCGAGATGTGGGACGAGCTCCGCGATCGCGGCTACCTGCGTCTGGCGGCGCCGGCGTCACTCGGCGGCCGCGGCCTGCCGTTCGTGCGCTACCTCGAGCTGATCGAGCTCTTCTCGCGTCCCCACGCCTCCCTGCGGATGGTCGTGCACGTGATGAACGGCCTGTGGCGGGCGATGCTCCCGTACGCCAACGAGGAGCAGATCGAGCGATTTGTCAAGCCGCAGATCGCCACCGAGATCAAGGTCGCATTCACGCTGACCGAACCCGACGCCGGCACCGGCGCCGACATCAAGTGCTCGGTCACACGCGAGGGCGATACCTACTACCTCAGCGGCCAAAAGCACCTGATCACCTTCGGCTGCATCTCCGACTACCTGCTGCTGTTCGCGCGGCTCGAGGGCACGCGCGGCGCCGAGGGCACGGTCGCGCTGATGGTCCCCGCCCACGGTGAGGGCATCGAGAACAACCTGATGCCGGAATCGATGGGCGTGCTCGGGACCGATCACGCGCACCTCGTGTTCGACCGCGCGCCGGTACCGGTCGTCAACCGCCTGGGCGAAGAGGGCGAAGGTCTGAACGTCGCGCTCGGCGGCTTCCTGGTTCCGAGCCGCATCTCCGTCGCCATGACCTGCGTCGGGCTTGCGGGCCGCGCGCTCGACCTCGCCGTCGACCACTCGCACAAGCGCGTGACGTTCGGCAAGCCGATCGCATCGCGCCAGGCGATCGCCTTCCGGCTCGCGGAGATGGCCACCGACCTGGAAGCGGCGCGGCAGCTGACGCTCTACGCCGCCGAGACCTGGGAGCGCACGCACGAGGCGGCTGCGGAGTCATCGATGGCGAAGCTGTTCGCCTCCGAGATGCTGCAGCGCGTGACCGACGGCGCACTCCAGGTGCACGGCGGCATCGGCTACTTCAAGAGCCCGATCGAGCGGGTCTACCGCGACGCCCGCGCCCAGCGCTTCGAGGAGGGCACGGTCGAGGTGCAGAAGCAGACGATCGCGCGCTCGCTTCTCCAGTAAGTGCTCGAACACGTCTGGCAGCCGGGAGCGATCGGGCCGCTGCATTTGCCGCATCGGCTCGTGATGGGCTCGATGCACCTCGGGCTCGAGTCGGTCGATCCTGACGGCAGCATGCTCGCTGCCTTCTACGCCGAGCGCGCGGCCGGCGGGGCCGGGCTGATCGTCACCGGCGGCTCGGCGGTCAGCCGGGTGGGCGCAGGCGGCGTCAGCTACAGCTTCATCAACGAGGACGCCGAGGCGGAGAAATTAGCTGCGATCCCACAGGCGGTCCACGCCGCGGGCGGCCTGGTGCTGCTCCAGCTCTTCCACGCCGGGCGCTACGCGTTCGAGAGGTCGTTTGGGCTCCAGCCGGTCGCGCCGTCAGCCGTCTACTCGTCCTACAGCCGGTGCGAGCCGCGGGCGTTGAGTGAGGAGGAGATCCTCGCGACGATCGCTGAGTTCGCCTCCGGAGCGAGGCGGGCGTGCGAGCTCGGCTTCGACGGCGTCGAGATCATGGGTTCGGAGGGCTATCTGCTCAGCCAGTTCATGGCGCCGGTCACGAACCTGCGCGAGGACGATTGGGGCGGTGACGCCGAGCGCCGCATGCGGTTCCCGCTGGCTGTTGCGGCCGCGGTGCGTGAGGCCTCGGGGCCGGAGTGCGCGGTCGTGTACCGGCTCTCGGGCGCCGACCTGGTCCCGGGCGGAGCTGAGATCGACGACGTGATCACGCTGGCAAGTCGGCTGGCCAGCGGGCCAGCCGACGCGTTGAACGTCGGGATCGGGTGGCACGAGTCGCGCGTCCCGAGCGTGCAGTCGGGGGTGCCCCACGGTGCCTGGGCGCCGTGGGCACGGGCGGTGCGGGAGGCTGTGGACGTGCCCGTGATTGCTTCCAACAGGGTCAACACGGCGGCGCTGGCGGACGCGCTGATCGGTGACGGCTTTGCCGACTTCGTGTCGATGGCGCGGCCGTTCCTGGCCGATCCGCTGTTTGTCCGCAGGAGCCGTGACGAGCCGGGGCGGCGAGTGAACGTCTGCATCGCCTGCAATCAGTGCATCGACCAGTCGATCTTCGACCGGCGGGTGTCGTGTGCCGTCAACCCGCGGGCGGGCTTTGAGCTCGAGCCGGCGGTGGCCGGTGGAGGCGCGACGGTGGCGGTCGTCGGAGGCGGACCGGCGGGGATGGAGGCGGCCCGGGCGCTGGCTGCCTCGGGCTTCAGCGTGACTCTGTTGGAGGCGGCGGAGCAACTGGGCGGGCAATTCCGGATGGCGCGCCGGATCCCCGGCAAGGAGGACTTCGGGCAGACGGGTGCGTACTTCGCGCAGGAACTGGCGCGACTCGGCGCCGCCGTCGAGGTGGGGGTGCGGGTCGGCGGCTCTGGTCTGGAGCGGTTCGACGCGGTGGTCGTTGCGACTGGTGTGGTGCCGCGCAGCGTGGCGCTTCCCGGGGCCGAGCTGCCGCACGTGCTGAATTACGCGGAGCTGCTGCTGGCCGACGATCCCTTGTCGATGGTCGGTGAGCGCGTCGCGATCATCGGGGCGGGCGGGATCGGGACCGACGTCGCGCACATGCTGTCCCAGCGTGGCGGGTTCTACGAGCGCTATGGACTGGAGCCGCCGGGCGAAGGGCCGGGGGTTGGTGGACAGAAATGTCCACAAACGTCCGGAGCTTCCGCGTTACCCCGCCAGATCACACTGATGCGCCGCGCCGGCCGGATCGGGGATGGCGTCGGCCCGTCGACGCGGTGGGTCGTGGTGCAGGAGCTCGAGCGCGCTGGTGTGGAGCTGCTGACCGGCGTCGAGTACGAGCGGATCGAGCCCGACGCCGTCGTGATCCGCATCGACGGCACCGAGCGACGGATCCCGGCGGACACGGTCGTGATCGCCGCCGGACAGGAGCCGGAGGCCGGGCTGGCCGCTGAGCTCTCGACGAGCGGTCAACCGCACATAGTCGTCGGCGGCGCGTCAGGCGCAGACGAGCTCGATGCCGGGCACGCGTTCCGTGAGGGCTTCGGCGCGCCGGCGGCGGTCGCGCGGGTGCTCGCCCGCGTCTAAAGCTTCGCCGCGGCTAGAGCTTCTGGTGCAGCAGCGCCTTCGGCCTGACGTAATCGACCAACTCCGCCGAGCCTCGGCCGAGCGCCGACCAGGGCGAGTCGAAGCTGAGCGTCACCAGCGCGCCGGTCGGAAGCTTGCGCCCGATCTCCTCGAGACCCTCGCCCCCGGCCGGACGCTTGGCGCTCTCGCCGCCCGCCAGATCCAGGGTCAGCATCTGCAGCGCTGGGTTGTGGCCGATCACCATAACCGAGCGGATCTCCGGCTCGACCCGGCGCAGCCGCGTCAGCAGCTGTTCATGACCGGCTAGAAAAAGCTCCGGCTCGATCAGTGCCACGCGACCCGGCAGCACTCCCCCGAGCGTCTCGCGCGTGCGGCGAGCGCTGGAGCAGAGCACCAGCTCAGGTTCGATCCGATGCGTCTGCACGTGGCGAGCCAGCAACCTGACCGCCTCTCTACCTCGGTCGGCCAGCGGCCGCTCGTGATCGGATTGCCCCGGCTGATCCCAACTCGACTTCGCATGCCGCAGAAGGTAGAGGCGGCGTCTCTCGCTCACGGCTCAATTGTGCCCACCGGTCCGGCGTCCGCGCCCGGAACTCCCCTGTGGTTTCGCTAGCATCGACGTCCCACGGCGGGATAGCTCAGCTGGTAGAGCACACGACTGAAAATCGTGGTGTCCCCGGTTCAAGTCCGGGTCTCGCCATCTCTATTGGGGTCGCTCAGCTCCACTGACGGCAGATTGCCCACCTCTTCTTTGGTGATACTGAGACGCACACCGTCGTTGAGGTCCTTTATGGCACTGATCGGAATCGCAACCGTCTTCTGCCCCCCAGAGGTGACCCTCGTCGAGGATGATGTGTGTGAGTCCGTGATCGGTTGGATCGATCACGAATCCGTATCCGTCCGATCTCTCCGTCGATCGCCTGGACGTGCTCGCCGCGACGCACCTCCACGTCGCCGTCCGGGACACGGTCCCCGGTGATGGTCTGCCGGGCCGTATCGCCCATGCCACCCATCCCGCCGATGCCCAGGCCACCGATACCCATACCCATGCTGCCCATCCTCAAGCCGCCCATTCCCATTCCACCCAAGCCGCCCATCCCCCCGCGACCGCCAAGCGCGAACAGCGGTAGCGACAGCGCCTGTCCCTGTCCGTAGCCCATGTGCCCGCCACCACCGGTGACGAAGTGCGTCTCCTCGGCCTCTTCCAAACCATGAAACTCATCCACCGTGCACTTGAGTCGGACCTCAGTCCCAATCGACTCGGCAAGATGGATTGGGACAAGCCGACCTTTGCCCCGCCGAGACCGCGGCTCGACCACGAGGTGGGTGAGCGCACGTGCGACCGGATCAACAACTACTCGGCTGATTTCTCCGCACGCCCCGTCACTGCACACGACTTCGCTTCCAATGCTGAACTCCGCAGCTCCGGTCATCAACGACGCCTTTCTCTGTGGATGTGTGCCAAGCCCCGTTCACTGTCATTGGTCGAGCAACCGCCGTCAACCTGTGATGGGCCGTATGGGAAGGCCCTGTCCGGGCAGCACAGGGCCGGTCAGCACGTAACCTCCTCGCGAAGTGCATTCCAGACACAACGCAGATGAACAGATGCCAGAGCTGACCACAGAATCCGATCGCATCCGTCGCATCTACGACCAGGAGGCGCCCAAGTACGACCGGCAGATGCGTTTCTGCGACCGGGCGTTGTTCGCAGGCGGGCGTGAGTGGGTCTGCTCGCAGGCCCGGGGCGACGCGCTGGAAATCGCCGTCGGCACCGGACGCAACCTGCGCCACTACCCCGAGGGCGTGAAGCTGACCGGGATCGAGTTCAGTCCCGCGATGCTCGAGATCGCGCGCAAGGCCGCCGCCAGTCTCAGCCTCACGATCGACCTGCGTGTCGGCGACGCGCAGGCGCTCGAGTTTCCCGACGAGAGCTTCGACACGGTCGTCTGCACGCTGGCGCTGTGCACCATCCCCGACGACCGCGCCGCCGTCTCCGAGGCAAAGCGCGTGCTCCGGCCAGGCGGGCGCTTCCTGCTGCTCGAACACGTCCGCAGCCCGAACATGGCGGTTCGGCTCTCCCAGCGACTACTTGACCCGCTCGCTGTGCGCTTCGGAGGCGACCACCTCCTCCGAGAACCGCTTGACCACCTCGACGCCGAGGGCTTCGAGATCCAGCAGCAGATCCGCTCGAAGCTCGGGCTCGTCGAGCGGATCGCCGCACTAAAGCCGACCGATGGCCGTCGGTCGACGTGGCCTAGTTGATCTTGAACCTCGCCTTCACCGTCTTGCCGGTCAGCGCCCCGAGCTTCGGCGTTGCCTGGATCTGGTAGCTGCCAAGGGAGAGCCGGTGCCCGTGCACGCGACCGCTGAAATTGAAGCTGTTCGATCCGGCCTTGTCCTGATGGGAGAAGCTGCCCTTTAGAACACCGGCCGTGCAGTGGTGAGCGTGCTTGGGCAACGGCCCGCTGAGCGGTTTGCAAACGCCGTGCGCAGACTTCTTGTACCCGTGCTCGAGCTTGAACACCTTGAAGGTCGTCTTGGCGGCTTGGGTGTCGGAGTAGGTGACCCTGGATGTCTTGTACTTGACGGCCTTCTTGACGATCGATCCACCGCTCGAGAGGCCCTTGAATGACGCCGGCTTGAGCTTCAGGCCGCTGAGCTTCGGGGGCAGGGCGTCGGCGGCCGCGAACGGCTGCGCGTACTCGGTGCCCTGGAAGGCGTAGACCGCCCACCCCTGGCCTGCCGAGTTGACCGCGCTGGCAACCGAGCCGGGCGCGGAATCGCTCTTGATCCCGAACAGCGTGACCGGACCTGACCACTTGCTGCCCCCGTCGGAGCTGTACGCGAGCTGGAGACCATGGTCGTTGTTGACGAACGTGGCGTACATTCCGCCGTAGCCGTCCTGAGAGACGGTTGGGTCGAGTCCAGCGTCGTTCGCCACGGTCACGGGCGCGCCCCAGGTCGACGGCGCGCCGAAGCGGCGGAACTGAAGCTTCTCCGTACTGAGGCTCGCGTCGTTGGTCGCCAGCAGGCCCAGCCCACCCGGGCCGCTCGTCACCGCGGGGTACTCCGCGTTGCAGGTGACCCCGGCAAGCGGCGCCCATGGGCTTCCCAGCTGGCCGGTCGTCGTGTTCAGCTCACCGTTCGTCGTCGCTGCCGAAAGTGGCGCGTAGGTGTAGACGAGACCGTTGCCCGCCGGGCAAGGACCCGTCTCGATCAGCGCGAAGACGCCTAGGATGCCCGTGGTTCCGGTCAGCTGCGAAGCGAACTCACCGCCGAGGTTGCCGACGACGTAGCTGTTCGGTGACGGGTTCAGCGACGCCGAAGGTGGCTTCGGATGGGTCGCCGTCGAGTACTGCACAGGCGCCGTCAGCGAGTTTGCCTGAAACAGCGGGTTCTGGATCGCGGACACCGAGCCGAAGCCGACGTTGTCGCCGAACAGCGGTATCACCGGCATCGGGCCGGTCCCCGTGCTATCGCCGACCTGGGTGTTGCTCAACGAGTAGGGGAACTGGCTGAACGTGGCTCCACCATCCGTGGAGATCCACTCGTCCATCCCGTTCATGTGATTGTTGCCGGCGCCGTCCACGTCCTCGAACACTCGCACGGTGGTGCCGACGATGAGTACCGAGGGCGGGTCGAAGAACTGTGCGTGGCTGGGGTCGGGAATCGGCAACTCGACCGGGGCGCAGTGAGGCGCGGCCTTGGAGACCTTGCAGAAGTTCAGCATCGTGTCCGCCGGCTGGCTGCCCGCGATCTGATCGTCCCAGACGATGTAGGCGGTGCCGGTCGGGTCCACCGCCACAGCCGGCTGCGATGGCAGTCCCGTCGTGTTGGACCCGATCGCAAACGGGCTACTCACCGCCTCGGCGCTCGTCGCGAAAGCGAGTGCCACAGCGCTGGTGGCGACACAGCCGATCAGCGATCGGCGTACGGATATGAACATCGGTCCCTCCAGCTCGGTGTGAACTGGGCTACTGCCCCGCAGCCAATCTAACCCATCTGTCCAGCGACGCAAAGCCGCCGCTCTAAGAGGCGGCTCATCTGGCAGTTGGACACGATTCTGCGTGCCACACCCACCCAGCCACGGACCCTCAGGGCTGGAGGCTGAAGGGCGGGTAGCGGTCGGTGATCAGCAGGAAGGCGTAGGCACCAACGCGGTTATGCCAGCGGAAGACGCCCTCGATGAAGTCGAACAGCGATCGTGGGTAGCGTCCCGTGAGCAGGATCGCGAACCACGCGAGGATGACGGCGAACAACGACGCGATCGTGAGGAAGAAGAGCACGATGTAGTGCGGGATCGCGAGCAGCCACTTGACGACCGGCAGGCCTCGGCTGAGGTCGCGTTCGGCGTCGGGATAGGCGAAGTCCAAGTGGACGGCCTGCTGCTCGTCGGTGGACGGGTAGCGATCGTCCATCAACATGAAGTAGACGGCGATCCGGTTCGTGAACCGGGTCAGCTGCAGGTTCCACTCGTACCACCACCGCGGGTACTTCTTTCGGAACAACAGCATCAGCAGGACGGGGATGACGAGAATGCCGATGCCGCCCCCGGCGTAGCGGGCACCGGTGCCTCCGGCGTGCGCCCCGAAGCTGCCGCCCTCGATCGCCGCGGCAAGAATCGCAATCGGGACGATCGTGAAGATCCGAAAGGCCGTGGTGAGCCGGTTGAGGCTGCGGTCGGGATAGTCGATCGCGAAGGTGAGCGGATAGTCGTGGCCGCCACCCGGCGGCACCCCGTTGCCAAGCGGAGATGCCGGCGTTTGTCCTGAGCTTTCCATCGGTGGTCCCTCTCTGTCAGGTGTACGGCGTACACTCTGCGTAGCACTGTAGGTGTACGCCGTACACTTGTCAAGCCCGATGACACAAAAGACAAAAGACAGCGCCCGCAGGCGCCTGAGTAGACAGCTCGTGCTCGAGGCTGCCGTGGCGCTCGCAGACCGTGACGGGCTCGAAGGGTTCAGCATGCGCCAGCTGGCGCAAGAGCTCGAGGTCGTGCCGATGGCGCTCTACAAGCACGTGGCCAACAAGGATGAACTCCTCGATGGCATGGTCGACATCGTCTTCAGTGAGATCGAGTCGCCGTCGATCGATCACGATTGGAGGTCGGCAATGCGTCGCCGGGCGATCTCGGTCCGCACGGCACTGAATCGCCACAGCTGGGCAATCGGGCTGATGGAAACCCGGAACCCCGGTCCGGCCAACTTGCGAAACCACAACGCGGTGATGGGCTGCCTGCGCGAAGCGGGCTTTTCGTTCGCGGCGGCGATCCACGCCTACTCGGTCCAGGACGCCTACATATACGGCTTCGCGCTCCAGGAGCAGACGCTCGGGTTCAAGACGCCGAGCGATGCCGGAGCAGCCGCGCAGAGAAGGGCGCAGGCCATCGGCGCACTCGAGGACTACCCATATCTCGCCGAGATCGCCGCCAAGCTTCCGGAGTCCGGGTACGACAACGCCGGTGAGTTCGCTTGGGGGCTCGACCTGATCCTCGACGGCCTCGTCGCGTACCTCAACGCGCAGTAGTCACTGCTTCAACGCGCAGTAATCACTGCTGGAGGACCGCGGGCTTACGGGCGCGGATAATCGCAGCGGCCGCGAACTCGTGAACGCGGTGCGTCTCCCGGATCTCGATCTCACCGAACCCGGCATCAGTCAGGATCCGCTCGAACTCGGCACGAGTCAGCGCGCCGGCGATGCAGCCGGTGAAAGCCTGCATGTCGGCGCGGGTCTCCGCGTCCATGTTCTCGTCGGCGATCACGTCGGAGACTGCGAAGCGTCCACCCGGGCGCAGCACGCGGGCGGCTTCCGCGATGACGCGGGGCTTGTCGCCTGACAGGTTGATCACGCAGTTGGAGATCACGACATCGACGGTGCCGGCGGCAAGCGGGATCTCCTCGATCTGGCCGCGTAGCCATTCCACGTTCTCGACGCCGGCCTTCCACTGGTTCTCGCGCGCGAGGGCCAGCATCTCATCGGTCATGTCCAGGCCATAGGCCAGGCCTGTCGGTCCGACGCGCTTGGCTGAGAGCAGCACATCGATCCCGCCGCCGGAGCCGAGGTCGAGCACCGTTTCGCCCTCATGGAGCTCGGCGACGGCGGTCGGGTTGCCGCAGCCCAATGACGCAAGCGAGGCGGTGTCGGGGATCTGCTCGCGGTCAGCGAGCGCGTAGAGCGCGGCGCCGAAGACCTCGCTGCCGCCGTCGAACGTGTCGCTCGGCGCGCAGCAACCAGCACCTGGATCGGTGGTCGTGACCTGCAGGGCGGCTGCGGCATAGCGCTCGCGTACCTGCTCGCGAATATCGGCCGCAGGCGTGTCCGTCGTCTGGCCGGCGGCGCAGCCGCATCCCTCACCATGACCCGGATCGCAACACACAGCCGTATCGCTGGGTGTGCAGCAATGGGCCTGCTGCTCGGGCGCGCAACAGGACGCGGCCTCAGCTGTGGTCGTCTGGGGTGCGGTCAGCTCAGCCATGCGGATAGCTCCTTCAATGCGTCGGGGATGACGTAGTAGTAGGCCCACAATCCTTGGCGCTCGGAGTCCACGATGCCGGCGTCGCGGAGCTTCTTGAGGTGGTGCGAGAGAGTGGGCTGCGCGATATCAAACAAGGGGACCAGCTCACAGACACATACCTTGCCCGCGTGCCTTCGCAACACGTCGACAAGCTGTAAGCGGATCGGATCGCCCAGAGCCTTTGCGACCTCCGCCATCCGGGTCGCGTGCTCGCGCTGCACATCGGGGTAGACGACCGGCTCGCAGCAGGGCTCACCCGCGGGCCGCTTGGTTTTCGGCGTCAGTTCCAGGACAGGCAGATCGACGCTCATCAATCTATAAATATCAATTGAAGTGACGAATGTCAATGCTTAGACTGCCGAGCCGATGACCGAGAAGGGACCTTCGCTCGCCCGCCGGCTGCTCGCAGAGCTGCTCGGCTCCGCACTCCTGGCCGCTGTGGTCGTCGGGTCTGGGATCGCCGCTCAGCAGCTCTCGCCGCATAACCGCGGGCTCGAGCTGTTGGAGGCCGCCACCGTCACCGCCGCAGGGCTGTACTCGGCGATCCTGATGTTCGGTCCGGTATCCGGCGGCCACTTCAACCCGGTCGTATCCTTCGTGGATGCGACCTTCGGCGGGCTGTCCCGGCGGGACGCGCTTG
>Ga0307373_10014869_pt1 | contig 10653 bp, 6 predicted proteins | sample OX2MG_FD_202534 | JGI IMG/M metagenome (GOLD analysis project Ga0307373, IMG submission 202534) | Soil microbial communities from Risofladan, Vaasa, Finland - OX-2 | ecosystem: Environmental > Terrestrial > Soil > Coastal area > Acid sulfate soil | place: Finland: Risofladan, Vaasa | collected...
GATGTACGAGGCCGAGCCCGACGCGAAAAGGGTGATCGACGTCGCGAAGGGCCTGGAGGGCCTCCGGCGCCAGGACGGCATCCACGCCGCCGCGGTCGTCATCACCCACGAGCCGCTCACGGAGTACCTGCCGATCCAGCGCAAGCCCGAGCCGGGCGCCCCCGCCAGCGACGCGCCGATCGTCACGCAGTACGAGATGCACGGGGTCGAGGAGCTCGGCCTGTTGAAGATGGACTTCCTCGGGCTCAGGAACCTCTCGGTGATCGAGATGGCGCTCGATCTCATCGAGGAGCAGAGCGGCTCGCGCATCGACATCGACAACATCGCGCTCGACGACGAGAAGACGTTCGAGATGCTGCGCCGGGCGGAGTCGATCGGGGTGTTCCAGCTGGAGGGCGGCGCGATGCGCGCCACGCTGCGCTCGCTCGCGCCGACGTCCTTCGACGACGTCGCGGCCCTCGTCGCCCTCTACCGGCCGGGCCCGATGGCGGCGAACATGCACCGGGACTATCCCGAGCTGAAGAACGGGAGAAAGGCCCTCACCTACCTCCATCCGGACCTCGAGGGCATCCTCGGCGACACCTACGGCCTGATGCTCTACCAGGAGTCGGTGATGCGCGTGGCGCAGCGCTTCGCCGGCTACTCCCTCGAGGAGGCGGACAACCTCAGGAAGGCATGTCTGCCGGCGGGCAGCCTGATGTTGACCAGGAACCATGGTTACGTGCCGATCGAGCATGTGATGGGGCTCGCCGATCGGCGTGTCCAGACCATCGATACGACCAGCGCATCGTCGAGATTCGCCGAAGTCGCCGACGTCTGGCCGGTGGGTACGAAGCCCGTCTATCGACTCACTACCTCGACCGGCTATTCCATCGAGGCGACGGCCGAGCATCGATTCCTCGTCGAGGAGGACTGGAAGGAGCTGGGGGCCATCGCTCCTGGAGATCTGGTCGCAGTTGCAGCTCGTACGGTGACCGACGGCGCCAGCAAGGTCACGATGGCCCAAGTCGAGCTCGCGGCGCTTCTCATCTCCGAGGGCGACACGCCGGACCTGGTGAACGGCCCGCGACAGCTGCCCCACTTCTGCAATACGGACCCGGAGCTGATCGGGGCGTTCTGCTCTGCCTTTGTCGAGCACTTCGGCTACTCGCCCAGTCGGGTGCAACGTGTCGGCGGAGTGACGCGGGTTGCCTTGACCAACCACGAGCTCCTCGACTTGGCCGACTGCCTGGGCAAGCTGGGGCTTTCGGCGGACAAGACGATCCCGCTGCGCCTGATCAACGCTCCGCTCACCAAGGTGGAGCGTTTCCTTGGGCTCTACTTCTGCGCCGACGGTTGGGCCGATCGCAGTGGCGCCCACTTCGGCTCGAAGAGCAAGGACGTCTGTCTCGGCCTGAAGCGCATGCTGCTGCGCACCGGGATCCTGTCAAACCTGCATCGGCGGAGCGTCGATGGGCACGGCACCCATTGGACGCTCTCGATCGCCGACAAGGGACAGGCCAAGGCCTTTGCGCGGCTCGTATCACCGCACCTCACGGGGCTCAAGGCAGCAAGATTGGATCGCTGGCTCGTCGGGTGGGGCGAGCGCTCCAGTGCCACCAACATCGGCATCCCGTCGTCGTTCCTGTCGAAAGAGCTTGCTCGCGCGAGCCGGGTCACCGGAAAGTCGAAGCGGCGTCTGGGCATCGACGGTGGTGGCTGGGCGACGACTCGGGTTGTCCACCGCGACAGCCTCAATGGCCTTCTCTACTCCGAACGGCTCGAGGACCTGCGCAGCGGCGACTTGGTCTGGGACGCGGTGGCGTCGGTCGAGTACGTGGGCGACCTCCCGTGCTTCGACTTCGAGATGGCGCAGCCTGAACGTCCCTACGCCGTGGTCGAGGATTTCCTCGTGCACAACTGCGGGAAGAAGATCCGCTCGCTAATCGCCGCCGAGCGCGAGAAGTTCGTTGCCGGCTGCGTCGCCGAGGGCTACACGGAGAAGCTGGCCACCGAGCTGTTCGACATCATCGAGCCCTTCGCCGACTACGCCTTCAACAAGTCCCACTCCTACGGCTACGGCCTCGTCGCCTACCAGACCGCCTGGCTGAAGGCGAACCACCCGGTCGAGTACCTCGCCGCGTTGTTGTCCTCGGTGAAGGACGACAAGGACAAGACGGCGGTCTACCTCGCCGAGTGCCGCAACCTCGGCATCGAGGTGCACGTCCCCGACGTGAACCTGTCGTCGTCGAACTTCACCGCCAGGCACGCCGCGGAGGCGGGCACCGGCGGCTCGATCGTCTTCGGCCTCTCCGCCATCCGCAACGTCGGCGAGGGGCTCGTCGCCCACATCGTCGCCGAGCGGGAGAAGAACGGCCCGTTCGCCGACTTCCACGACTTCTGCTGCCGGGTCGACCCGAGCGTGCTCAACAAGCGCACCGTCGAGTCGCTCGCCAAGGCCGGGGCGTTCGACTCGCTCGGCCACCCCCGCAAGGGCCTCTGCCTCGTCTTCGAGGACATCATCGACGGGGTGCTCACCCGCCGCCGGGAGGAGGAGCTCGGGATCTCGACCCTGTTCTCGCTGCTCGGCGACGCCGCCGCCGACCAGGACGGGACCGGGTCCGCCTACGACGAGGCCCGCCGCGAGATCCCCGACGTCGAGTTCGACAAGGCCGAGCTGCTCGCCTGCGAGAAGGAGATGCTCGGCCTCTACGTGAGCGACCACCCGCTCCTCGGCATGGAGTCGGCGCTCCGGCGCCACACCGACGGCTCCATCCGCGACCTCATCGACCAGGCCGCGGCGGCCGCGGCGGGGACCCCCGCGGGCTACGGCGAGGGGGGCGGCGTCCGTGTCGTCGGCGGGGTCGTCACGTCCCTGTCGCGCCGCTACACGCGCCGCGGGGAGCTGATGGCCCAGTTCGTCCTCGAGGACCTCGAGGCCGCGATCGAGGTCATGGTCTTCCCAAAGGCGATGGCGGAGTACGGCATCCGCCTCGAGGAGGACGCCATCGTCTGCGTGCGCGGCCGCCTCGACAGCAGGGACGACCAGCCGAAGCTGCTCGTCCACGAGATCACCCGGCCCGTGCTCGTCGCCGACGACGCCAACACCCCGCTCGAGGTCAGCGTGCCGGTCAACTCGCTCACCGAGTCGGTCGTGCTGCGCCTTAGGGAGCTCGTCGTCGAGCACCCGGGCTCCGTCCCCCTGTACCTCCGCCTCGGCTCGAAGGTCCTCCGCCTGCCCGCCGAGTTCAACGTCGACCCCCGCGGGGGCTTCGTCGGCGCGCTGAAGGAGCTGCTCGGGGCCAACGCGCTCGCCCCCTGACCCGTCCTGCGCCGGGGCTGCGACGGGGGGCCGGACCCCCGAGGGGCGCCCCGCGGACCCCGTCGCAGGGGCGCTTGGCAGGGATGTTGCGCGTTCCCGTAGAATCGCGTGTCCCCCCGTCGTCGGAGCGGCGCGCCTTGTGCTCCCGCTGCTGCGCGAGCCGTGGCGTCCGAGCCGGCGGGCGGTGGGGCGACCGGCGGTGCGGTGTGACGACATCCGGACCGTCCGGCGGCAGGTAACCGAGCACCGAAGGGGCCGAGGGCAACGTGATCGACGTCGCGACGAAGGACTGCACGGCGCTCAGCGACGCGGAGCTCGCTGAGATGGCCGACCTGTGCACGGACGGCGAGTCCGGCTACGAGGTGGGCTTCCTCTCCAAGCAGCGCGAGGAGTGGGTCCTGGTCACCCACGCCCGCGAGACCGACAAGCTCCGGGGCTTCGCGTTCAGCACCCTGGAGCGCATCGGCGGGACGCCGAGCCTGCTCATCGGCGTCGCCTCCTTCGCCCGCTCCGGCGCGGCCGAGCAGGCGCTCAAGTCGGTGATGCGCGATCTCTACCGGCGCGCGGTGCTCGCCTTCCCCGACGAGGACGTCCTCGTCGGCACGAGGATGGAGGACCCGGCGGCGCTGCGCGCCTACGGCGGCCTCGACGACGTCGTCCCGCGTCCCGGGCACAAGCCGACGGGGGAGGAGCGCGCGTGGGGCCGGCGCCTCGCCAAGCGCTTCGCCGTGGAGGGCCAGCTCGACGACCGGGTCTTCACCGTCCAGGGCGACGGCGGGGCGTTCGGCATGCTCGACTACGCGCCGCGCAAGGCGGGCGACGCCGCCTCCGAGCTGGTCGAGCTGTTCCAGCCCCTCGATCGGGGCCGGCGCGACTGCCTCGTCGTCTTCGGCTGGGCGATGGCCGAGGACCTCGCGGCGGCGACGCTCCCCCGCTAGACCCACCAGCCCCGGGGACGGGCCCCACGCCGCCCCCGGTCCGCCGGCGCCCTACCTCGGCAGCACCGCCAGGACGAGCTTCGGGGCATGCCCGTCCCGGACGCGGCCGAGGCCGACGACGAGGAACCCGGGCTTGAACCCGAGCGCCACCGACAGCGGCTTCGCCCGAAGCGGCTGCGCCGCGGCGAGCGCCGCGGCGCGGGCCTCCGGATCGGCCACGGGGATCGTCCAGTCCACCCCGGCCCAGCTGATCGCGAGGACCGCCTCGCCGTCGGCGCGCGTGGCGAGCTCGACGGTGCGCGCCGAGACGCGGACGACCGTGACCGAGGGCGCCGTGCCGTCGAGGTCGACGAACGCGATCGACGGGCCCCGGGTGCCGAGGAGCGGCAGGCCCCGGCGCTCGGGGGCGGCGAGGCGCTTCAGCAGCCGACGCCCCCTACGACGGGTCAGCCGGCCGACCCGCTCGGGGAGCGCCGCCGGCACGACGGCCTCCGGCCTCGACGGGTCGAGGGGGTCCTCGTCCTCGCCGAGGACGACCATGACGACGTCGAGCGCCCGGTGCTCGCCGGCCAGCGCGGCCGTGTCGGCCGGGCGGACGCGCACGAAGGCCCCGGTGGCGAGGTCGACGGCCACCCACTCCTCGGGCCCGGGCGCCAGCACCGCGCAGGTGAGCCGCCGGCCCGGCTCGAGGACGCGCCGGGTGCCGGGGCGGATCCTGCGCGGCGGACGGACCCGGGTCGTGCCGCTCACCGGCCCGCCGCCGGGACGCCGGACGGGCCGTGACCGGCGCGGCGCGCCCCCTCGATCGCCGCCAGCAGCCCCGCGGGGTCGCCGACCGGCGCGAGGCAGGTCCCGGCCCGGCACACGTAGGCACGGTCGTCGTCGCGCCCCTCCCACAGCGGTGAGGGCGTCGGCTCGCCCCAGGCGAGGACGGCGTCGGGCAGGAAGCGGCTGCGCGCCGCGGCGACGAGGTCCGGCCGGTCGCCGGCGACGACGATCTCGAGCGGGCCCTCGTCGAGCAGCACGGCCGCGCCGACGAGGTGCGGGAACGCGATCGGCGACGAGACCAGGGCGGCGCCGGCCGCGGCAACGCTCCGGCGCGCCCGCTCCGCCAGCGCCTCGTCGCCGACGAGCGCCCCGAGGCGCGCCAGCGCGCTCGCCGCGACCGAGCCGGCGGCGGGGGTGACCCCGTCGTAGGTGTCGCGCGGGCGCACGACGAGGCGCTCCGCGTCCGAGCCCGTCGAGTACCAGCCGCCGTCCTCGGCGGAGAACAGCGCGACGAGACCGTCCGCGGCGGCGACCGCCTCCGCCGTCCAGCGCCGCTCGCCCGTGGACTCCCCGAGGCGCGTGAAGCAGTCGACGAGCCACGCGTAGTCGGCTGCGACCGCCAGGTGCGCCGCTCTGCCCGCCTGCCAGGAGCGCAGCCAGCGCCCGTCGGGGCGGCGCAGCGAGGCGAGCAGGAACTCGCCGATCCGCACGGCGGCGTCGCGCCAGTCCGCGCGCCCGGTCGCGGCGCCCGCCTCGGCGAGGACCGAGCAGGTCATCGCGTTCCACTCGGTGAGCACCTTGTCGTCGACGCCCGGGCGCACGCGCGACGAGCGTGCCTCGAAGAGCGCCGCACGGCAGGCCTCGACCGCCGGCGGCCGCAGCAGGTCGGCGCTCCCGGGTCGGTGCAGGATCGAGCGCCCCTCGAAGTTGCCCCCGGCGCTCACGCCGTACCAGTCGGCGGCGAGGCGGGCGCGCTCGGGGCCGAGCACCGCCTCGAGCTCGGCGGGGGTCCAGGTGTAGAAGCGGCCCTCCTCGCCCTCCGAGTCGGCGTCCTCGGAGGAGCGGATCGCGCCGCCGGGGTCGGCCAGGTCGCGGAGCACGTAGCCGAGCGTCTCGTCGAGCACCTGGGCCCAGCGCGCGTCGCCGGTCAGCTGGAAGGCGTGGAGGTAGACGCGGGCGAGGGACGCCTGGTCGTAGAGCATCTTCTCGAAGTGGGGCACCAGCCAGACCCGGTCGACCGAGTACCGGGCGAAGCCGCCGCCGAGGTGGTCGTAGATGCCGCCGGCGGCCATGGCGGCGAGCGTGGCCGTGACCATGTCGAGCGGGCGGGCGCCGGCCGGCCCGCCGAGCCCGCCGACCTCGGCGCACAGCAGCAGCTCGAGCATCGGGGCCTGGGGGAACTTCGGCGCCCGCCCGATGCCGCCGTGCTCGGGGTCGTACATCTCGGCGAAGCGGGCGACGGCCTGGCGCAGGAGCTCGCCCGCCGGCGGCAGGCCGGCGCCGCCGTCCTCGGCCGCCCTCGGCGGCGCGAGGCGCGAGGCGACGGCGCCGGTCAGCTCCTCCGCCTGGGCCACCAGCTCCTCCCGCCTCGTCGTCCAGGCGTCGCCGACCGCGCCGAGCACCGCGGTGAAGGCCGGCATCGCGTGGGTGGCGCGCTTCGGGAAGTACGTGCCGCCGAAGAACGGCCGGCCGTCGGGCGTCGTGAACACCGTGAGCGGCCAGCCCCCGTGACCGGAGAGCGCCTGGACCGCCTCCATGTAGACGGCGTCGACGTCGGGGCGCTCCTCGCGGTCGACCTTCACGGGCACGAAGCGGGCGTTGATCATCTCGGCGGTGGCGTCGTCCTCGAACGACTCGTGCGCCATCACGTGGCACCAGTGGCAGGCCGAGTAGCCGATCGAGACGAGGAGGGGCCGGTCGACCTCGCGGGCGCGGGCGAAGGCCTCCTCGCCCCACGGGTACCAGTCGACGGGGTTGTCCCGGTGCTGGCGGAGGTAGGGGCTGGTCTGGTCGGCGAGGCGGTTCACCGCGCCGCCCCGGCGCGGTGCCGGCCGCCCCCGGCGAGCTCGGCCCGCCGGATCTTGCCGATCGCCGTGCGCGGGAGCGCGTCGACGACCACGAGCTCTTTCGGCGCCGCCCAGGGACCGAGCTCGTCGCGCACGAGGGCCCGCAGCTCCGCGAGGGCCGGCACCGGCAGGCCGGGGGCGGGGACGACGTAGGCGACGAGGCGCTCCCCCCACTCGGGGTCCGCCACGCCCGCCACCGCGACCTCGGCGACGCCGGGGTGGCGGCCGAGCAGCGTCTCGACCTCGACGGGCCAGACGTTCTCGCCGCCGGAGACGACGAGGTCCGACAGCCTGCCGTGCACGACGAGCCGGCCGTCGGCGCCGAGCTCGCCGGCGTCGCCGGTGGGGAGCCAGCCGTTCGCGTCGCGCGGGTCGGTGCCGTCGCGGTAGGCGCGCAGCAGCATCGGGCAGCGCAGCATGACCTCGCCGCCCTCGCCGATTCGGACCTCGACGCCCCCGAGGGGCAGGCCGTCGTAGACGACGCCGCTGCCGGTCTCGGTCATGCCGTAGGTGGCGACGCAGTTCGGCGCCAGCTCCTCGGGCGGGGCCGAGCCGCCGAGGACGATGCGCCGGAACGCCGCGGCGCCCTCGCCGCCGAGCCGGCGCAGCGTCGTCGGCACGAGCGAGACCAAGGTGGCGCCCCGCCGCCGCGCGGCGAGCACCGCTTCCGCGTCGAAGCCTGCGAGGACCTCGAGCGCCGTGCCGGTGTGGAGCGCCCTCGTCACGACCGAGAGCCCGCCCACGTGGGCGAGGGGCAGGCAGCACAGCCAGCGGTCGGTGGAGGGGTCGACGCCGAGGTACGCGCTCGTCGCCTCCGCCGAGGCGGCGACGGCGGCATGGGTGAGCACGACGCCCTTCGGCGTGCCCGTCGTGCCCGACGTCGCCATGACGAGGGCGTCGCCCTCCTCGACCGGCAGGGCCCCCCGAAGGGCGCGTTCCTCGCCGTCGGAGCCGAGGACCGCGGCGGGCCGGAGCGCCTCGACGAGCCGCCGGCGCGCCGCAGGGGGCAGCCGTTGGTCGAGGGGGAGGACGGCGTCACCGGCGTCGAAGCAGCTGCGCATCGCGTCGACAAAGGTCCCGCCGGCGACGAGGTCGAAGGCGACGAGGCGGCGCACGGCGGGTAGCCTAACGGCCGCCATGAGCCACGAAGAGCCGCCACCGCCCGCCTGGAAGGCGGCCGGCAGCTACCGCGACATCCGCTACGAGACCGCCGAAGGCATCGCGAAGATCACGATCTGTCGCCCCGAGGTCCGCAACGCCTTCCGCCCACAGACGGTCGCCGAGCTGTCGGCGGCCTTCGAGGAGGCCCGCGACGACCCCGAGGTGGGGGTCGTGGTCCTGACCGGCCAGGGCACGGAGGCCTTCTGCTCGGGCGGCGACCAGAGGATCCGCGGCGAGGACGGCTACCTCGGCGACGACGAGGTCGCCCGGCGGGGCATCGGGCGCCTGAACGTCCTCGATCTGCAGATCCAGATCCGGCGGCTGCCGAAGCCGGTCGTGGCGATGGTCGCGGGCTACGCCATCGGCGGGGGCCACGTCCTCCACCTGGTCTGCGACCTCACGATCTGCGCCGACAACGCCCGCTTCGGCCAGACGGGCCCGCGGGTCGGCAGCTTCGACGCCGGCTTCGGGGCCGGGCTGCTGGCCCGGACGATCGGCCTGAAGCGCGCGAAGGAGATCTGGTTCCTCTGCCGCCAGTACGACGCGGCGCGCGCCTTCGAGCTCGGCCTCGTGAACGCGGTCGTGCCGCTCGAGCGCCTCGAGGCCGAGACCGTCCAGTGGTGCCGGGAGATGCTCGCCCTCTCCCCGATGGCGCTGCGGCTGCTGAAGGCCGGCTTCAACGCCGCCGACGACGGGCTCGCCGGCATCCAGCAGCTCGCCGGCGACGCCACGATGCTCTTCTACATGAGCGAGGAGGGCCAGGAGGGGCGGAACGCCTTCGTCGAGAAGCGGCCGCCGGACTTCTCCCGCTTCCCCCGGAGGCCGTGACCGGTGGGCTCGGCGCGCCGGTGCCGCGGTCCGGCCCCACACCCGGCCGGCGCGTGACGAGCGCGCGCAGCTGGGCCCTCGGGGCGCGGCCCCGCACGCTCCCCGCGGCGCTCGTGCCGGTCGCCGTCGGTGTCGCCGTCGCGGCGGCGGCGGGCCGCGTCGTGTGGTGGCGCGCCGTGCTCGCCCTCGTGGTCGCGCTCTCCATGCAGATCGGCACGAACTACGCGAACGACTACTCCGACGGCAAGCGCGGCACCGACGAGGACCGGGTCGGGCCGACGCGCCTCGTCGCCGGCGGGCTCGCGTCCGCCCGGGCGGTGCGCCGGGCCGCCCTCGCCTCGTTCGGGCTCGGCGCCGCCGCCGGCCTCGTGCTCGCCGTCGCCACCTCCCCGTGGCTCCTCCTGGTCGGCGCCGCCTCGATCGCGGCGGGCTGGTTCTACACGGGCGGCCCCCGCCCCTACGGCTACCTCGGCCTCGGCGAGCTGTTCGTCTTCGTCTTCTTCGGCCTCGTCGCCGTGGTGGGCACGGCCTACGTGAGCTCGGGTCGGGTCTCGGCGCTGGCCTTCGTCGCCGCGGTGCCCGTCGGGCTGCTGGCGGTGGCCCTGCTCGTGGTCAACAACCTGCGCGACATCCCGACCGACGAGCTCGCCGGCAAGCGCACCCTCGCCGTCGTGCTCGGCCCGGGCCCGACGCGGGCCCTGTACGTCTCGTGCGTGGTCGTCGCCGTGCTGTGCTCGGCGGCGGTCGCCTCCTGGCGGCACTTCGCGCTCCTCGGGCTCCTCGCCGCGGCGCTCGCCGTCTCGCCGGTCCGGCGGGTGCTCGGCGGCGCCGAGGGCCGGTCCCTGGTCGAGGTGCTCGGGAAGACGGGCCTGCTCCAGCTCGGCTTCGGGGCGCTGCTCGCGATCGGCATCGCGCTGTGAGGCCCGGGGGCGCCGCCCGTTCAGCGCCCGGCGAGGAAGCGCCGCAGCTCGCCGACGAAGGCCCCCGGCCGCTCGAAGGCGACGGCGTGCCCGGCGCCCGCCAAAAGGGCGGCGCGGGCGTTCGGGCCGATCGCGCGGGCCATCCGCTCGGCCAGCGCGGCGAACTTGGCGTCGTCCTCGCCCGCGACGGCGAGCACCGGCATCGCGAGCTCTCCGAGGCGCTCCCAGCACGGCTCCTGGCGGCCCGTCCCGAGCGCCCGCAGCGCTGCGGCGAGCCCCGCAGCCGTGTTCACCAGGCGGGCCTCCCGGTCGGCCTGTGCCGGGGTGAGGTGGGCGAAGAGCGGGCCGGCCAGCCACTCGTCGAGGAACCCCTCGAGGCCGAGCGCCTCGATCCGCCCGGCCAGGGCCTCGTCCGAGGCGCGCCGGGCGGCACGCTCCGCCCCGTCCACGATGCCCGGGGTCGCGCCGACGAGGACGAGGCCCTCCACGAGCTCCGGCTCGGCGAGCGCGAGGAGGAGGCAGACCCGTCCGCCCATCGAGTAGCCGACGTACGTCGCCCTGCCGCCGGCCTCGCCGAGGAGCCGCGCCGCTTGGTCGAGGTCGCGCGCCGCGCAGTGCGCCGAGCCGCCGTGGCCCGGCAGGTCCACGGTGACGACCTCGTGCGCCGCCTC
>Ga0307373_10014872_pt1 | contig 10651 bp, 7 predicted proteins | sample OX2MG_FD_202534 | JGI IMG/M metagenome (GOLD analysis project Ga0307373, IMG submission 202534) | Soil microbial communities from Risofladan, Vaasa, Finland - OX-2 | ecosystem: Environmental > Terrestrial > Soil > Coastal area > Acid sulfate soil | place: Finland: Risofladan, Vaasa | collected...
GCCCCCAAGAAGACGTCCGGATGGGTGACCTGGATCCAGTGGGCAGCGCCCGGCACCTCGAGATAGCTGAAGCACGGGTTCGAGGTCAGCATCCGCTCGGCGGTCTCGCTCGGGAGCACGGGCGAAGCGCCGGCCCGCATCAACAGCGTCGGGCACGGGATCGCCGCGACCTGGTCCCAGAGGACCTCGCCGAACTCGGCACCGTTCGGCGGGCCGAAGGCGCTCGGCAGGTGTGCCAGGTCGCAGCGCCAAGCAACTGCGCCGTCGTCGAGCTCGCGCAGCGCGTGCTCCAGCCGGCAGTCCGCGAACGAGGAGGGAAAGCCGGCGAAGGCGGGTGAGCTGCGGAGGTACTCCTCGGCTGCCGCCCGGTTGGGGAACGACGACGGCACGACGGGTCGTGGGCTGTCTTCCGAGGCGAAGGCCGCGGCGTCGATCGGCCCGGCGTCGACGATGACGAGCCGTCTGACGCGCCCGGGGTGCTGCGCGGTGTAGGCGATGGCCACGGCGCCGCCCATCGAGTGCCCGAGGAGGTCGAACTCAGCGAGACCGAGCTCGTCCACCTGCGCGGCGAGGTCCTCGACGAAGCCGTGGAGCGGGTAGTCCCCCGGATCGGCCCAGTCGCTCGTGCCGTGGCCGCGCAGTCCCGCCGCGATCACGTGCCGGATCGGCACGAGCTCGGTGGCGACGTCGTCCCACTCGTGCGGGAAGGCCGTGTAGCCGTGGACGAGGACGAGCGGGAACGCCTCGGGGTTGCCGTAGTCGAGATGGACGATCCGCCGTCCGTCCACCGTCAGCTCATGTTCGGCTGGCATCGCTGCTCCTTGTCCGATGCCGTCACGGCATCGCCAGCCTCCCCCGGGCCAGTGTGCCACGCGGGCGCGGCCGGGCGGGGCGGGCGCCGGGCACCACGGCGGGGCGCGGTGCCTGCCGTGGTGCGCCAGGGGGACTGCTGGAGGGGCCTGACGGTAAAGTGCCGGCCGACGACGGGGACCAGGCCGGGGGCGGTCCGCACGCGGCATCAGCCAAGGGGAGAGACGACGTGAGCCAGCAGAGCCAGCTGAAGACGGGCACCCGGATCGTGCGGCGCGACCCGGGGCGTCCGATCGAGGAGGTCGACGCTGACATCTGCGTCGTCGGCGCCGGGATCTCCGGGATCTCCGCCTCGCTCGAGGCAGCTCGCCTCGGGCGCCGGGTCGTGCTCGTCGACGGCCTCCCTGCGCTCGGTGGCCAAGCGGTGAACTCGATCATCGGGACGTTCTGCGGCCTGTTCTCGAATGGCGCCGAGGGCGGGTACCAGGTGACCCACGGGGTGGCCGACGACATCCTGCGAGATCTCGGCGAGGCGGGCGCGTTGCACTACCGGCGCGGCCCGATGACGACCGTCGTGATGTACGACGAGGTCGCGCTGTCGCGCTGGGTCGAGGAGGCGGTGCGGCGCGCCGGGATCACCGTCGTCGTCGGGGCGGTCATGCGCGAGGTGCGCGTCGAGAGCCGGCGCGTCAGCGCGATCGACTTCGCCACCCGCTACGGCGACGTGCGGGTGCGGGCGAACGGGTTCGTCGACTCGAGCGGCGACGCCGCGATCGCCTGGTACGCGGGGCTCCCGTGCCGGGAGCCGGCCGAGGGTCCGATCTACGGCTCGCAGATGATGGTGCTCGAGGGGATCGGCGACGCGACGTACCCGACGATGGACGAGATGCACGGACGGCTGCGGGAGAAGGCCGACGCCTACGGACTGATCCGCAAGGACGGCTTCGCCATGAGCTTCCCCTCCCGGGGCACGGCGCTGATGAACATGACGCACGTGGAGACCCCCCTCGAGCCGGTGGCGGCGTCCAAGGTGGGGCTGGAGGGCAAGGCCCAGGCGGACCGGGCGCTCACGTTCTTGAAGGGCGAGTTCCCCGAGCTGTTCGGTCCGGCCAAGGTACGCGCCTACGGCTACCCGGGGATCCGCCAGACCCGCTGGATCGTCGGCACCCACCAGCTAAGCGTCGAGGAGGTGCGCGACGGGACGCGCTTCGACGACGCCGTGGCGCGCACCGCATGGCCCATCGAGCTGCACAGCAGCGCCGAGGGCTACGTCTGGGAGCCGTTCGACGCGGACCACCTCCACTACGTCCCGCTCTCGTCGATGACGCCCTCCGACGTCGACAACGTGGTCGCCGCCGGTCGCTGCATCGACGGGGACGCGGCCGCCCTCTCGAGCGTTCGCGTCATGGGCCCGTGCATCGCGATGGGTGCGGCGGCGGCGCACAGCCTCGACCTCGCCGGGTCGTCGAGCGTGCACGAGATCGACATCGCCGCGCTGCGTGAGCGCCTGGCCGACAACCTGGTCCGCATGGACTAGAGGCCGGCACGCGCCGCCGCGGGCGGCGCCGCCTGCCGGGAAGGGGCGCGCGACGGTCGGCTATGGTGCGCGCAATTCGGTCAACGATCGGTGCGTGGTGCTACGTTCTGTGCGCTCGGAGGGCGTGGGGGCGGTAGGGACGAGGGCGGTCCCGTGCCCAGAGGGGGAGTCTCGATGACCAAGAAGCTGCGCAGCAACGTCGAGGTCGGCTCGGTCGCCTGGGCGATCCGGCGCGCCGAGTGGTCCGCCTTCGGGATCTCCGAGGAGGATATGACGAAGCCGAAGATCGCCATCGTCAACTCCTCCTCGACGCTGGCCGCCTGCTTCATCCACCTCGACGGCATCGCCGCACGGATGAAGGAAGCCATCCGCGCCGCCGGCGGCATCCCCTTCGAGGTGCGGACGGCCGCGCCGGCCGACTTCATCACGGGCGCCGGCCACCGAGGCGGCTACATCCTCTCGGGCCGCGACCTGATCGTGAACGACGTCGAGGTGGCGGTGGAGGGCGCGTTGCTCGACGGTATGGTCTGCCTGGCCTCGTGCGACAAGACGGTCCCCGGCCAGCTCATGGCGGCGGGCAGGCTGAACATCCCGACCATCGTGGTCCCGTGCGGCTACCAGCCGAGCGGGACCTACCGCGGCGAGCACATCGACATCGAGGACGTGTGGCTGAACGCCGCCCGCCGCGCGACGGGCAGCGCCTCCTTCACGACGGACGACCTTCGCGAGATGAGCGAGAACGCCATCCTCGGGCCGGGCGTCTGCGCCGGGATGGGAACCGCCAACTCGATGCACATCGTGACCGAGGCGCTCGGCATGGCGCTGCCGGGCACGACGCCGGTGCTCGCGAACAGCGAGAAGATGTGGGAAGCCGTCGAGCTCGCCGGGCGTCGCATCGTGGAGATGGTCTGGGAGGACCTGACGCCGCGGGCCATCCTCACTGCCGACGCCTTCGCGAACGCGGCCATGGCGATGCTCAGCGTGAGCGGCTCGATCAACACGATCAAGCACCTGCAGGGGATCGCGGTCGAGGCGCGCTGCCCCGTCGACGTCTACGGCCTGTTCGAGCAGCTGGCCGACGAGGTCCCGCTGCTCGCCGCGGTGCGCCCGAACGGCGAGCACGTCATCGAGGAGTTCGAGGCGGCCGGGGGCGCCAAGGCGCTCATGAAGCAGCTCGAGCCGCTGCTGCGCACCGACGCGATGACGGTGAGCGGTCACACGGTCGGCGAGAACCTGCACGACGCCTCCTCGACGGGCAGCGAGGTCATCCGGACGATGGACGACCCCTACGCCCGCCGACCCGCGATCGTCGTCATCCGGGGCTCGCTCGCCCCCGCGACGGGCATCGTCAAGCTCGCGGTCGCCGACGACCGGGAGCTCACCTTCCGGGGCACGGCGCACATCTTCGAGTCCTCCGCCGAGTCGCTCGAGGCGATCCAGCGCGGCGAGGTGAAGCCGGGCGAGGTCGTCGTGCTGCGCGGGATCGGCCCCCGGGGCACGCCGGGCATGGGGATGGCCTCCAACACCGTGTTCGCGCTCGACGGCAAGGGCCTCCTCGGTGACGTCGCGGTCGTGACCGACGGCCAGCAGTCGGGCCTGTCGAACCGGGGGCTCGTCGTCAACGAGGTCTGCCCCGAGGCGGCCGCCGGAGGGCCTATCGGCCTCGTCGAGAACGGCGACGTGATCTCGATCGACGTGAACCGGCGCGTCGTGGACCTCGAGGTCCCCGAGAGCGAGCTCACCGCCCGCCGCGCCCGGCTGCGGCAGGCACCGGACTCAGGCGAGCACGGCTGGCTCTCCATCTACAGTCGACTCGTGCGCCCGTTGCAGGAAGGCGGCGTGCTCGTCGAGTAGAAGGCGGGACGGGAGGGCCCTCCGCGTCGGGGGGCAACACCTCGAGGGCCGCGGACGTCATCGGACGCGGTCGTGGATCCAGTCTCGAGGGCGCGGAGTGGACAAGATCTGATGAGCAATTTCGTACACGAGGGTTGCACGCAATGCCGTTGACAGTTCTTGAGGAGGCCGGATACTGTCGGCCCCACGGGGGAGACGTTCGAGGGCAAGGGGATTGCCTGCACTATTGCGCGCGGCGCGCGGCGCGCCGCTCGGACGGTCTGCCCGCGTCCTCGAGCCGACACTCCCCCCGACGCTCCGAGCAGGTGCGCTTGCGCCCGGCCCGTCCCGCGTGGCGTCGGAGGACTGATGCGAGCTGTCGTTGCCGAGGGAGGGCGTCGTGGGGACCGGCGAGGGACCAGGTCGCCGCGGCGCGAGTGAACAGGGAGCGTGAGGGCCGTGGTCGCTAAGGTCCCTGCGCTGAACGTGTCGAAGATGTCCGTGACCTATGGGAACGTGGTCGCGGTGCACGACGCGACGTTCGTCGTGAACGAGGGCGAGTCCGTCGCCATCGTCGGTCCGAACGGCAACGGCAAGAGCAGCATCGTGATGGGCATGGTCGGCCTGACGGCGCGACACGGCCGGGTCGAGATCTTCGGGACCACAGCGCCTGCTGGCGACGTGATGTTCATGGCGCGTCGGGGGCTCACGCTCGTACCGGAGCGCCGGCAGCTCTACCCGAACCTCTCGGTGACCGACAACATCGTGCTCGGCTGCTACAGCTGGACCCGCAATCTGCGCAAGGCGCGCACCTCCGAGCCCTACCAGCGAGCGCTCGACCTGTTCCCGGACCTCGAGCCGCACCTGCGCCAGATGGCGGGCACCCTCTCGGGCGGTCAGCAGCAGATGGTCGCGATCGCGCGCGGGCTCGCCGCCAATCCGAAGATCCTCGCCGTCGACGAGCCGTGCCTCGGGCTCGCCGAGGCGATCAGCAAGCGCGTCTACGAGGCGTTGTCACGGATCCACCAGGAAGGACGGACCCTGATCATCGTGGAAGAGGCGCCGAAGCGAGCTCTGCAGATCGCGAGCCGGCAGGTGGAGGTCCGCAATGGCGTCGTCGTCTGAGGCGCGCCGCCTGCCGGCCCCCTGCCGCCCGGGTGCCGAGCGATGAAGCTCGGCAACCTCATCATCGCTGGGCTGATCACCGGATCCATCTATGCCGTCTTCGCCGTCTGCGTGGCGCTGTGGTTTCGCGTCAGCAACATCTTGAACCTCGCGGTCGGTGACTTCGCGATGATCGGCGCCCTCGGCGTCGACAACCTCGTTCGCGTGCACCACTGGCCGGTGGCGGGCGCCATCTTCGCGACGCTCGCCGCGGCGGGCGCCGCCGCCTACCTCTACGACCGGGTCATCCTGCGCCTCGCCCAAGACGGCAAGCGCCGCCAAGAGGGCATCGTCATCACCTTCTTCTTCACCTTTGCGCTCTCGTTCTTCCTCGAGGGCCTCGCGGAGATCCTCTTCGGCACGAACGTCTACGCCGCGCCGACGCTGTGGCAGGGGAACTCGCTGAGCCTCGGCTCGCTCCACTTCGAGCGCTCGGGGCTGCTCGTCCTCGGCTGCGCCGTCGTGAGCGGGGTGCTCTTCGCCTCCTTCATCCGCTTCACCCTCGCCGGCAAGGCGGTCGAGGCGTGTGGCGAGAACTACATCGGCGCGCGCATCGTCGGGGTGGACACCCGCCAGTACCGCCGGAGCATCTTCGTCGTGACGGCGGTGCTCGCCGCGGTCTTCGGCATCCTCCAGTCGCCGCTCACCGGCTACTCGTTCAACACCGGCTCGGCGATCAGCCTCACCGGGTTCATCGCCGCCGCGTACGCCGGCTTCCAAAAGCCGGGCCGTGCCGTCGTCGCCGGGGTGGCGATCGGCGTCCTCGAGTCGATCCTCGGCGGCTACGTGAGCACGCAGTACAACGACACGATCCTCTACGCGATCCTCGCGGGCCTGGTGCTCCTGCGACCGAGTGCGATGGGCCTCGACGTCGCGGTGGGGAGCTAGCCATGGCCACCTCGGTGCTCGCGGACAAGCCCTCGCGGTCCGCCTCGGCCCGCTCCGGACGCGGAACCACGCTTCGGGGGCCGCTGCTCTCGACGGGCTTCGTGCTCGTGGCCGGCATCATCATGATGGCCTTCTTCGCCCAGCAGTACGTGGGGAGCGTCTTCGTCCTCTCGCTCACGTACGCGATCGTCACCGCCGGCATGGCGATCCAGATCGGCTTCAGCCAGCAGATCGCCTTCAGCCAGTCGGTCTTCATGGGCCTCGGCGCATACGGCGTCGCCGCGCTGAACGTCGACGCCGGCATCGGCGTCCCGCTCGCCGCCGTCATCGTGACGCTCGGCAGCGGCATCGCGGCGACGCTCATCGGCAGGGTCGTCACGAAGGCGCCGGGGCTCGCCCTCGCGGTGGCGACGATCATGTTCCCGCTCATCGCGACCGGTTACCTGAGCTCGGCCGGTTACCTCGGCGGAGCCGTCGGGATGCCGCTGACCGGGAGCCTGTGGACGTCGAGCTCGGTCACCGCCACCGTGGTGGGCAACGGCCTCGTCGTGGTCGTCATCATCTCGATCGTCGTCTTCATCGGTTCACGGATCCTGTCCTCCGACATCGGTCTCGAGTTCTTCGCCCTCGGGGTGAGCGAGGGGACCGCGGCGGCGATGGGCGTGTCGACCCCGCGCCGCAAGCTCGAGCTGTTCGTCGTGGGCTCCATGCTCGCCTCGCTCGGCGGCGCCATGTACGCAGGGACGGAGCAGTTCGTCCCGGCGACGCTCGTCGGGGTGACGACGGAGCTGTCGTTGCTGATGATGCTCTTCGTCGGCGGCCGCCGCAGCGTGATCGGGGCGGTCATCGGCGCGTTCGCGATCCAGTACGTGCAGGGCGCGAGCAACTTCGTGAGCATCCACATCCTCATCATCGAGGGTGTGCTCATCACCGCGGTGCTCCTGATCGAGCCCGAGGGGCTGGCGGGCATCGGGCTGACGCTCGTCGCGTGGGCGCGCGCGCGCCGAGCCGGAGGTCGGGGCGTCTCGTCACTGGTGCTGCCCGGCGTCCCGGGCGCGCTCGACGCCGAGGTCGAGCAGGCGCTCGAGGCGGGCGAGTCCCACGAGGAGCGCGGCGTAGCTGCGTCGAACTCACCGTTCCGGCTGAGCTGGGCGGAGCGCGTTGCCGAGCGGGGCGGCTCGGGTGACGGCACCCTCGCCTGCTCGGGCGTGAACAAGGAGTACGGCGGCCTGAAGGTGCTCGACGATGTCTCGTTCTCCCTACCGTCGAGGGGCATCTTCGGGCTCTGCGGGCCGAACGGCGCGGGGAAGACGACGCTGCTCAACGTCATCGGCGGCAGTGTCAGCCCCTCCGCCGGCGGCGTCTCGCTCGGCGAGCGCGAGATCACCCGGCTCCCCGCCTCGGAGCGCTTCCACCTCGGGGTGAGCCGGACGTTCCAGGCCGTGCACCTCATCCGCGGGCGGACGGTGATCGACAACGTCGCCGTGGCGTGCCTGGACTCGAACCGTGCGACGATCGCGCGGGGCATCGTCAGGAACCGCCTCGCCGACGCGCGCGACCGGGCGATGGAGGCCCTCGAGTACCTCGGGCTCGGCGACCTGGCCGGCCTCGAGGCGACCTCGCTCACCCTGGAGCGCCAGCGCATGGTGGAGCTCGCCCGCGCGATCGCGAGCAAGCCCCGCGTCCTGCTCCTCGACGAGCCGGCGTCCGGGCTCTCTGAGGCCCAGCGCGAGGAGCTGAAGGACGTGCTACGGACCGTGGCCGAGCTGACCTGCGTCGTGCTGGTCGAGCACGACCTTGGCCTCGTCGCGGCCATCGCCGAACGCATCTTCGTGCTCGCGACGGGTCGGCTCGTGTTCGAGGGGACCGCCGAGGAGTTCCGGGGCTCGCCGCTCGTCGGCACGCTGCTCATGGGCGTCTAGGCCCCCTGAGCGGATCGTCGGGGTCGTGGATTCGTAGTGGAAGGGGGAGCAGGCTGGCAGGACTAGCAGGGAAACTTGGCGTATTTGGTGCTACCGTCACGAAACTGTAATATTCAGGACATCGCCCGACTCGGGCATGGGACAGGGGGAGATATATGAAGCGGAGATCATTCGTCACACTCGCGGGTGTGACGACCGCTGCGACCGCGCTGGCGCTCTTCGGCGCCGTCGGCCTCACCGCCTCGGGCGCGACCCAGGCGGCGAAGGCGACACAGCACGCATCTGGGTCCGTGATCAACGTCTGTGGCGACCTGGCGCTGTCGGGTGGCTACACGCAGATCGGCGCGACCGACAACTACGGCGCGATCGCCTACTTCAGGTACATCAACCAGCATGGCGGCATCGACGGCCACAAGTTCAACTACTTCTACATCAACAACCAGTCGTCGGCGGCTCAGTCCGAGGCGATCGCGAGGGAGTGCATCCTTCAGAAGAAGGCGAGCTTCATCGTGGGGCCGGAGTCCGGTGCCGACACGCTCTCGGCGATGCCGATCGCGATCCAGTACCACGTGCCGCTCATCAGCCTCTCCTCGGGTTGGCAGAGCAACGGCTACCCGGCCGCCGAGGAGCACTCCTACGCGTTCCCGGGCTTCTATGACGTCTTCTACCAGGACGACCTCGCGACGGTGCAGAACATCGTCGTGCCGCGCCACTACAGCCGTGTCGCCCTGATCGAGGACAACTGCGGCTCGGTCTGCCTCGCCAACCAGGGCGACATGGAGGCCCTGGCGAAGCAGTACCACTTCAAGCTCGTGGCAACGTCGATCTTCCCGTTCGGCGCGACCGACATCACCTCGAACGTCCTGTCGCTGCTCGCGGCGAAGCCGCAGCTGATCGACTTCGGCCTCGTGCCGGGCACCGACTCGATCACGGCGATCAAGGCGATCCGTGCACAGGACCCGACGATCCCGATCAGTGAGTGCTCGGCGTGTGAGCTCCCGAGCTTCATCGCCGCAGCCGGTGGCGCGAAGAACATGCAGAACATCTACGTCCTGGGCTCGATGCAGAACTGGCTCGTCGCGGCGAAGCAGGGCACCTCGGTCCAGGCCAAGGCGACGGCCGCCGGCCTGACCCAGTACTTCGCCGGCATGAAGGCGGCGAACTTCACGAGCGAGAACCAGATCGACAACAGCCAGGAAGGCTGGGACGCGGGTCTGGAGATCGCCTGGGCCATCCACAAGGCCGGGACGATCAGCGAGCCCGCGGTGAAGAACGCGCTCCAGCACCTGAACATCAACACGCTCGGGATCGTCTGGAACCGTAACCCGAACAACTACGAGAACATCACCCAGGTCCTCGCGGCCATGGAGATCATCAAGCCGAACGGCACCGCGGCCCTCTTCAAGGGCTGAGGTCCGCGGCGCCTGGCGCCGCAGGTTGGACGCGGATGCAGGGCCGGTGCGACAGCACCGGCCCTGCGCCGCGATCGGCACCGGGCCCGGCCGGCGCCGAGCGCGCGGCGTCTTCGAGTCGCGTGGCGGGCGCGAACCTCAGGACCCGGCGTCGGCGCGCTCGCCCTGTCCGAGGGCGAACTCCGCCCGGGCCAGCACCTCCTCGATGCTTCCCCGCCCGTCGATCGGGCGGAGCACGCCCCGGTCGCGGAAGAAGTCGACGACGGGCACCGTCTCGTCACGGTAGACGTCCATGCGCTCGGCGAAGGTCGCCGGATCGTCGTCCGAGCGCCGCTCGCGCCCCGCCCGCTCGCGCACGCGCCCGAACAGCACGGATTCCGCCACGTCGAGCTCGAGCACCGCGCTCGGCTCCACTCCGCGGGCGCGGGCCCAGCTCCACAGCTCCTCCGCCTGCGTCCTCGTCCGGGGATAGCCGTCGAGGACGTAGCCCTCGTCGGGTCCGAGCCGAACGAGGCGGCCATGGACGAGCTCGGCGACGAGCTCGTCGGGGACGAGCAGGCCCGCGCTGACCAACGGCTCGGCCGCCCGGCCGAGGGGCGTGGCCCGGGCGATCTCCTGGCGCAACTGGTCCCCCGTCGAGATCCACGGGACGTGCGCGCGCTCTGACAGCAGGCGGGCGAGCGTGCTCTTGCCCGAGCCCGGCGGTCCGAGCGCCACCACTCTGAGGGCGTCCACGACCGGGGATCATACGGGCGCCCCGGCTGCCGTCCCCACGGCGAAGGGCCGGTACGCTCGCTTCGGAGGGCGGGGCACACAGGCTGCCGGACCCGGTCCGGCGCGCGCGGCGCGCGTCGAGGAGGGCCCGAGCACGACAAGGAGGTCGTTCTCATGGAGTACCGCCAGCTCGGCAGCTCGGGACTGAAGGTCTCGTCGCTCGCGCTCGGGACCATGACCTTCGGCGGCAGGGGGAACTTCTCGGCCGTCGGGGACACCCAGGTGGACGAGGCCCGTCGCATCGTCGACATGGCGCTCGACGCCGGCGTCAACGTCGTCGACACCGCCGACGTCTACTCCGAGGGTCGCTC
>Ga0307373_10014873_pt1 | contig 10651 bp, 10 predicted proteins | sample OX2MG_FD_202534 | JGI IMG/M metagenome (GOLD analysis project Ga0307373, IMG submission 202534) | Soil microbial communities from Risofladan, Vaasa, Finland - OX-2 | ecosystem: Environmental > Terrestrial > Soil > Coastal area > Acid sulfate soil | place: Finland: Risofladan, Vaasa | collected...
TCTCGGCCGCCGAGGCCTATCTGATCGAGGACGGCAAGGTCGGCAAAGCCGTCAAAGGCGCGACCTTGATCGGCAATGGGCCGGACGCGCTGACCAAAATCTCGATGATCGGCAACGATCTCGCCCTCGACGGCGGCATCGGCACCTGCGGCAAGGACGGTCAGGGCGTGCCGGTCGGCGTCGGCCAGCCGACCTTGCGCATGGACGGGCTGACCGTCGGCGGCACCGCGGCATGAGGCGAGGCGCTTGCCCCTCTCACCCTCCCGCTCACGCGGGTCCCTTCCTCTCCCCAGCGGGGAGAGGGCTGGGGTGAGGGGGTTACTGACCGCGACCGTACTCCTCGCCGCATTCTTCACGACCTTATCGGCCTCGGCCTGCGATCTCGCGCACGCGCCGACGACGCGCTGGACGATCGCCCGCCACGGCGCGGTCAGCAATCTCGTCACGCCCTGCGGCGATCCGTTCTTCTCCACCGGGGTCAACGTGCTCGATGCCGGGATCACCGCCAGCTATCTCGACCGGCCGCATTACGATTGGCGCAACAGCGCCGGCTCGCTCGACGAATGGGTCGCCGAAACCAAGGAGCGGCTGGCGCGCTGGGGCTTCAATTCCGCCGGTGCCTGGTCGCTGCCGCCGCGCCAGTTGAAGCTGCCGGCGGTCATCAATCTCGAGCTCGGCAGGCTGGCGCGCTTCCACTGGTTCGACCCGTTCGACCCGGCGGCCAAGGCACGCATGTTCGCGGAGGCCAAGACGCTGACCGCGCCCTATCGCGATTCGCCCTATCGCATCGGCTATTTCGCGGATAACGAGGTCGGCTGGTGGGACGGCGCGCTGTTCCTGTTTTACGCCGCCAAGCCCGCGACCAGCTTCACCAAGCAGCATCTGGTCGCGATGCTGCGCAGCTATTATCACGGCGATTGGCGGCGCTTCGCGCGCGACTTCGTGCCACCGCCGGGCGTCGGCTCGTGGCCGGCGCTGCTGCGAACCGAGACGCCGACCAAGCTACGCGCGGGCGGCCGCGGCATGCTGGCGGTCGAGCGCTGGACCGGCGAGGTCGCCGCGCAATATTACAAGGTCGCGCGCGCGGCCTTGAAAGCCGCCGATCCCAACGCGCTGTTCTTCGGCGACCGGCTGCCGATCTATTACGATCAGCAAGCGATCCGCGCCGAGGCGCCGTATGTCGACGCGATCGCGGTCAACTACAACGTCGACAGTCCGGAAGGCTGGCTGGCGCCGTATTTCTTCGACGGGCTGCGCCACCTGACCGGCGGCAAGCCGGTGCTGATCTCGGAATGGTTCTATGCCGCGCGCGAGAACCGCACCGGCAACCGCAACAACGGCCACCTGATGACGGTCGAAACCCAGGCCGAGCGCGCCGCCGGCGCTGCGGCATCGGCGAAGCTGTTCGCCGGCATTCCCGAAATCGTCGGGCTGCATTGGTTTCAGTATTACGACTACCCGGTCGGCGGCCGCGCCGACAGCGAGGATTATAATTTCGGGCTCGTCGATATCCGCAACCAGCCGTATGAGAAGCTCGTGACCGCGCTCGGTGCGGCAAATCGCCAATTGCCGGCGCTCCACGCGCGGGCCGGCGCGATCGCGCGGCCGAGCCTCAAGGATTTCGCGGTTCCCTATGCGACGATCGACCCGCAGCATCTCTCGCTGATCGATTGGCCGAAGCCCGCCTCGCTGCTGCCGCCGCTCAAGCCCGAGCCCGGCAGTGTCGCCTTCGGCGAGGCCTATCTCACCTGGAGCGCGAACGGGCTGGCGCTCGCCACCATCGGCCAGGATTACGACGATCTCGACCTGCTCGATTATGGCGCCGCCTATCCGCTGAGCGAGGCCTATCGCGTCGAGCTCGACGTCGATGCCGGCGCGGGGCCGAAGCGCTTCACGCTTTATTTCATCCCGCCCAAAGGCGCGACCCGCGACTATCCGCCGATGGCGCCGAAGCTGTGCGCCGGCAGCGTCGCCGCGGTGAAGCACAATGATTGCGCCGCGATCCCGGGTGCGCAGGCGCTCTATTTCGGCGCCGACCAGCCGCGCATCGTCGCCGAGGCGCTACTGCCCTGGCCGGCGCTCGGGATCGCCGGCCCGCCCCAAGCCGGCAAGCTGCGCGTCGAGGTCTCGGTCGTCTCTTGGGATAACGGCCGCTGGATGTCGCTCTCGGGCCTGCCGCCGCGTCAAGACTCAGCCAACCCCAAACGCTGGAAGACGGTGCCGCTCGAAGCGGAGTGAGCGCGCGGCCGGGCGGCAGATTGCCGCAAGCCCGACATTCGGCCTTCTTCTTTAACGAAGCGCACTTATGTTTGACCACATGAACCTTGAGACGACCCCAATCCGGCCGGATTTGTGGACCGCCATCAAGCGCGGCCTGCGGGGGCGCTGTCCGGTCTGCGGCCAGGGGGCGCTGTTCCGCTCTTATCTCAAGCTGTCGGATCGTTGCGCGCATTGCGGCGAAAACCTCGGCGAGATCCGGGCCGATGACGGGCCGGCCTGGGCAACCATCCTGATCGTCGGCCATCTGACCGTGCCGTTCCTCATCATCGCCGCGCGCAGCAACGCGCCGGAATGGGTCTATTTCGCGGTGCTGTTTCCATTCATCATCGGGATGACGCTGGCGTTGCTGCCGCGCGTCAAAGGCGTCTTCGTCGCGCTGCTCTGGTCGTTCGATCTGCGCAGCGGCGTGCCGACCGCTCAGCCGGGACCGTCGCCGAGCGCCTAGAACACCTCGCGGCAATGCGACGACGGCGCTGAACTCGGCCGCGGCGAAACGCCCACCGCAGAGGTGCGCCGATGGCGGACAACGGTCTCGTCACGATCCCCAGCACCCAGGCTCGCAGCCGATGTTGCCGCGAAAGGACAGTAAGAGCGCCGGAGCCGATATCTTCATGCAAAAGTGCGACAAGTTCGATCGTTGCCGGGCTCTTGCGAGCGCCCTCGGCCACGTCGCGTGGCGAGGATCCAAAAGCGGGTATCGAGATAGGCTTTGCCTTGCATCTAATCGAATTTGCCAATTCGATTTGTTTATCGCGCGTAATCGCTCAATTTTTCGGCCGAGGTCATTTGCTGCCGCTAAAGAAAAGCTCCGCTTTCCACGCTGCCGCCATATGGCCTAACGGTAACGCCGATCACCACTCGAACATCACTCACTAACCCTTCGACCGGTTCCAAGAGGGTGTCGGTCTCTACGATAGTGTGAGTGCTCAGAGAGTCATCCTCGAGAAGGCAAAAGAACGGGTCCTCGCCCTCCACCGGTGCTTCTCCACCCAATTCACTTTTTCCCTTGGGCTTGCGTAGTGCGTCAAACAACGTTTTCACGCGATTGTCCAAGTCACCGGCGCTTATCACGCCGCCCGGCTCACCCTGACGCAGCATTAAAATATTCAGCCGACAAATTAAGCTGAGGCGGCGCGTGACAAGCGGCAAAAAGCGATAGCCATTTTCCTCAAACTCACTAGCGAAGACTTCAAAGCGACTTTTCCCGTCGTCCGCGTAATGCTTGGTGTTTTTGAAAGACATCAGCATTGGATGGTGATCCCATAGTATCTTTAGCTGGCTATGGAAACGCTTTCTTATTGCATGCTTGTGTTGGGAACGTGATAAGCCGCTGCGCGCGGGATTCTCCGCATATAGCGGACCCTCATAGGTAAGGCGGAATTCCATATCGCTGTCTTTCGGGTCCAAGTATTAGAGTGTGATCCGATCGGATAGAATCGGATCGCGCTCAATACGCGTCCTCGACGTAAACCGGATCGACCTGGGCGCGCCAGCGCGTCGCGTAATCGTCGAGCAGCTTGTCGGCAGGCGTCTTGCCGGATTGCGCGGCTTCGAGCACCGGCAAGAGGAAATGCGTCTCGTCCTCGCCGCCGCCATCGAGCCGCGCGCGGCGCTGCAAGCCGGCCTTCGCAAGCTCGACCGCGGCGCGCGCGATGTCTTGCACTTTCTGGCCGCGGAAACTCGTTTGCAGACCCAAACGCGGCACGTCGCGGCGCAATTGATCGCGATCCTCGTCGGTCCAATCCTTGACCAGGTCCCAGGCGGCGTCGAGCGACGCGCGATCGTAGAGCAGCCCGGTCCAGAACGCCGGCAGCGCGCAGAGATTGCGCCACGGCCCGCCATCGGCGCCGCGCATCTCGATGTAGCGCTTGATGCGGATCTCGGGGAAGACGGTGGTCAGATGATCCGTCCAATCGCTCATGGTCGGGATCTCGCCCGGCAGGCCGGGCAGCTTGCCGGCCAGGAAATCGCGAAACGACTGCCCGGCGACGTCGATGTAATTGCCGTCGCGATAGACGAAATACATCGGCACATCGAGCATCCAATCGACATAGCGCTCGAAGCCGAAGCCGTCCTCGAACACGAAGGGCAGGATGCCCGAGCGGTCGGGATCGACGTCGGTCCAGATCTGGCTGCGATAGGACAGAAAGCCCGAGGGCTTGCCCTCGATGAACGGCGAATTCGCGAACAGCGCGACCGCGATCGGCTGCAACGCCAGAGAGACCCGCGACTTCAGCACCATGTCGGCTTCGCTCTCGAAATCGAGATTGACCTGCACGGTGCAGGTGCGCAGCATCATGTCGTGGCCGAGCTTGCCTTTGAGCGGCATATAGCGCCGCATCACCGCATAGCGGCGCTTGGGCATCCAGTGGCAATCCTCGCGCTTCCATTTCGGCAGGAAGCCGAGGCCGAGCATGCCGAGACCCAGCTCGCCGGTCACCTCGCGCATCTGGGTCAGATGCGTGTGCAGCTCGGCGCAAGTTTGATGGAGCGTCTCCAACGGCGCGCCCGACAGCTCGAACTGCCCGCCCGGCTCCAAGGAGATCGCGCCGCTGCCGTCGCCGAGGCCGACGATATTGTCGCCGTCGAGCACCGGTTCCCAGCCGAAGCGCTGGAGTTTTTCGAGGATCGCGCGGATGCCGTTGTCACCCTCATAGGCCACCGGGCGCAGATCGCTGCGGCGGAAGATGAACTTTTCGTGCTCGGTGCCGATGCGCCATTGGTCGCGCGGCTTGCAGCCGGCAGCGAGATACTCGACAAGCTGGCGCTTGTCGGTGACAAAGGCGCCGCCGGAATGCGAAGGTGCCGACATAACCGAAACAAACCTTTGCGGTGAGCGCTCCAGATAACCCTTTTATCGGCGCTGCGCCGCTTCCCCCCGGAGCGCTTGCAGCACCGCCAGCCCCGCCAGCGCGGCCGTATCGGCGCGCAAGATTCGCGGTCCCAGACTAACCGGTGAAACAAAGGGGAGTTTCCGGAGGGCGTCAAGCTCCGTTTCCGCAAACCCGCCTTCCGGTCCGACCAGCACCGCCCATGATGCCGCGCTTTGTCCGGAAAGCACGGTCGCAACCGGCGGCGCGGTCCCGGATTCGTCGCATAGCATGATGCGGCGGCTCGCATCCCATGACGCCAGCAGCGCGTCGAGCGCTTGCGGCGCATGCAGTGCGGGCACGGTCAGCCGCTCGCTCTGCTCGGCAGCCTCGATCGCATGCGCGCGCAGCCGGTCGAGATTGAGGCGCTCGACGATCGTATATCGTGTGATGACCGGCAGCAGCGCGCCGACCCCAAGCTCGGTCGCCTTCTCCACCAGGAAATCGATCCGCGCGCGCTTGATCGGCGCGAAGACCAGCCACAGATCGGGCTCGGGCGGTTGCTCGCGCAAGCGGGATTCGACGATGGCCGTCGCCGCGCGGCGATCGAAGCGCGCGATCCGCGCGCGATATTCGCCGTCGCGGCCATTGAAGAGCGCGAGCGCATCGCCCGCGCCGAAGCGCATCACGTTCCTCAGGTAATGCGCCTGCGGTTGCGCGAGCTCGATCGCTTGGCCTTCGCCGAGATCGGCATCGACGAAGAGACGGGTGGCGGGGGTGTCGGACATGGCGCGCCAGTTTATCACATAGTTAGGCGCTTGCATGGGCATCGCGCGTCCTTCGACTTCGCTCAGGACGAGGGAAACCTTTTCCGGCATCTTCCAATGATAGATGCCATACACCGATCCGCCTCGTCCTGAGCGAAGTCGAAGGACGCGCGGCCGCTTTGCAACCTTGCTGTTCTCCATATCCTCTGCGCCTCCGCGGTGATAAGAAGCGCGCATGGCCGAGCTTCGCACCGACATTCGCGCCGGCGATTGGGTCGATCGCTATGCGCCGCAGCGCTTGCGCCCCTATCTGCGCTTGGCGCGGCTCGACCGGCCGATCGGCACTTGGCTGCTGCTGTTCCCGTGCTGGTGGGGGATCGCGCTCGCGGCCGGGGGCTGGCCGGATTGGCGGCTGATCGCGCTGTTCGGCATCGGCGCCGTCGTGATGCGCGGCGCCGGCTGCACCTTCAACGATATCGTCGATCGCGATTTCGACGCCAAGGTGGAGCGCACCCGGGTGCGGCCGATCCCGTCGGGCGAGGTGAGCGTTGCAGCCGCGCTCACGTTCCTCGCGCTGCAGCTCGCGATCGGCGCGACGATCCTGTTTTCGCTCGCCCCCTTGGCGATCGCGCTGGGCCTTTTGGTGATCGCGCTGATCGCGACCTATCCGTTTATGAAGCGCATCACCTATTGGCCGCAATTCTTTCTGGGCCTCAATTTCAATTGGGGCGCGATCATGGGTTTCGCGGCGGCGCGCGGCGATCTCAAAGCGCCGGCGATCTGGCTTTATCTCGGCGGCATCGCCTGGACCCTCGGCTACGACACGATCTACGCGCATCAGGACAAGGACGACGATGTGCTGATCGGCGTCAAATCCTCGGCGCTGGCGCTGGGCGCGTGGACGCGGCCGTTCCTTTTCATCTTCTACGCTGCGGCGGTGGCGCTGTGGGCGGTCGCCGGCGAGCGCGCCGGGCTCGGCCTGCCCTATCGCATCGCCTTGGTCGGCGTGCTGTTCCAGCTTTTCTGGCAAGCCGCGCGCGTCGACACCGCGAGCCAGCCGGATTGCAGCGAAAAATTCCGCTCCAATCGCTGGACCGGGTGGATGCTCCTCCTCGGCATCGTCGCCGCGCATGTCCTCTGATCCGCCCGGCACGGAGGCGGCGGCGTTCGTGCGCGTCAACACCGCGATCGAGACGCCGTCGCTGGTACCCGAGATTAAGCTGCATCTCGCCAGCGCGGTGACGCCGCTGTGGCATGCGACCGAAGCGATTTTGGCCCAAACTCAATTGCCGCCGCCCTATTGGGCGTTCGCGTGGCCCGGCGGCCAAGCGCTGGCGCGGCATCTGCTCGATCATCCTGAATTGGTCGCAGGCAAGACCGTCTTGGATTTCGGCGCCGGATCGGGAATCGTCTCGATCGCTGCCAAGAAGGCCGCAGCAAGCCGCATCGTTGCCGCCGAGATCGATCGCTTCGCGGTCGCGGCGATAAGTCTGAACGCCGCGCTCAACGACGTCGCCGTCGACATCGAAAGCGCCGATGCCATCGGCAGCGCCGGCGATTGGGACGTGATCCTCGTCGGCGACATGTGCTACGAGCGGCCGCTCGCCGACCGGCTGGTGCCGTGGCTGCGCGGGCTGGCGGCGCGCGGCGCCATTGTGCTGCTCGGCGATCCCGGCCGCGCCTACCTGCCCGAGGAGGGCCTCAGCGAGATCGCGCGCTATGCAGTGCCGACCTCGCTCGATCTCGAGGACCGCACCATCCGCGAGACCGCGATCTGGCGGCTTGGCACTGGGTGACGCGGCGGGTCGCGCTCGCTATATAAAGCGCTCGGAGAATTTTGAGGGAACGCATGCCGGAAACCGATCCGCTGAGCCTGCTCGGCGATCTCATCGCCCGCGCGACCAAAGCCGGCGCCGACGCCGCCGACGCCGTGCTGTTCGAGGGCGCCTCGCTCAGCCACGCGCAGCGCCTCGGCAAGGTCGAGAAGCTCGAGCGCTCGGAAGGCTACGATCTCGGCCTGCGCGTGTTGGTCGGGAAGCGCCAGGCGATCGTCTCGTCGAACGATCGCAGCGCTTCGGCGCTGAGCGAGCTGATCGAGCGCGCGATCGCGATGGCCAAGACCGTGCCCGAGGACCCCTATTGCGGCCTTGCGGCGCCCGACGAGCTGGCGCGCGATTGGCCATCGCTCGAGCTTGACGATCCGACCGAGCCCGCACCCGAGACCCTGATCGCGCGCGCCAGTGCTGCCGAGGATGCCGCGCGCGCGGTCAAGGGCGTCACCAATTCCGAGGGCGCCGAGGCGAGCTGGGGCCGCTCGCGCGTGACGCTGGTCGCCTCGAACGGCTTTGCGGGCAGCTATTCCGGCACCAATTCGAGCGTCAGCGCCGCGGTGCTGGCCGGCAGCGGCACCGGAATGGAGCGCGATTACGACTACACCAGCGCGGTCTGGGCCGAAGATTTGCTCGATCCCAGCGCGATCGGCACCAGCGCCGGCGAGCGCGCGGTGAAGCGGCTCAACCCGCGCAAGGTCGCGACCCAACGCGTGCCGGTGGTGCTCGATCCGCGCGTCGCCGGCGGCATGCTGCGCCATCTTATCGGCGCGATCAGCGGCCCGGCGATTGCGCGCGGCACCAGCTTTCTGAAGGACAAGCTCGGCCAGCGCATCTTTCCCGCCGGCCTCGCGATCATCGACGATCCGCATCGCAAGCGCGGCTTGCGCGCCAAGCCGTTCGACGGCGAAGGCGTGCGCAACCGGCGCCGCGCTCTCGTTGAGGATGGCGTCTTGCAGACCTGGCTGCTCGATCAGCGCTCGGCGCGGCAATTGGGCATGAAGAGCACCGGCCATGCCAGCCGCGGCACCTCGGGTCCACCCGGCCCGGCGCCGACCAATCTTTACATGGCACCGGGCGCGGTGACGGCGCAGGAGCTGATCGCCGACATCGCCCAGGGCTTTTACGTCAACGAGCTGATGGGCATGGGGATCAACGGCATCACCGGCGATTACAGCCGCGGCGCCGCCGGCTTCTGGATCGAGAACGGCGCGATCGCCTATCCGGTGAGCGAGGTCACGATCGCCGGCAACCTCAAGGACATGTTCCTCAATTTGACGCCAGCCAGCGATCTCGTCTTCAAGACCGGCAGCGACGCGCCGACCCTGCGCATCGAAGGCATGACCGTCGCGGGCGCCTGAGGCGCCGGTTAGTGCGTCCGCTCATCAATCGAGGTCGATGCGCGACACATGCACAAAGCAGACATTCGCCGGCTCCATCGCGATAGCGCTTTGTGCCAATAGCGGACATTCACAAACTCAGGGCCGGTCCGGCGGCCTTGCTGGTGCAGCACGATTCCCTATCCCGTCAATGGATTTGGGCCTGCCCCTCTCTGCTTGTTGCCCGCCGCATTCACCCATTTTCGTCCTGGGTCAAAGATCGTGTCATTTTGGTCTCGGAGCGTGAGGGCCGCGCGCTCGTTGCTTGGCCAACACCGCGACGACGATATCGCGCGCGTGGCGCAGGATGGATTTCTGCTCGTTCGCCGAGACCTCCACGAAACCCAACCCTCGGAGCAGGAAAATTCCTTCAACAGCCAGCAGTGCGTGACGGACTTCGTGAATCTCGCCGTATGCCGATCGAAGCGGATCGAGCAGAGCGCGGTAATAACGTCGCACAGGCTCCAGCATATCAGGGGCATGCACCAACGCGGTTACGAGAAAAGCCGCCATTTCCGTTGCGGCGTCATCCTCTTCTAGTGCTTCTTCGATATGGGCGAGAACCAGTTCGACCGGTCCGGTCGGCCAGCTACCGACGCGGCGGCGCACGGCCTCTCGAAAGCGCGCGATTTCCCTTTCGAGCGCGGCGTGCACCAAGTCATCTTTGGTCGCGAAGCTATAGACGAGACCGCCTTTACTTATGCCGGCACGCGCGGCGACGGCGTCGAGCGTGAAACTTCGGCCACCCGATTCAAGAATCACGGCCTCGGCGGCATCTAAAACTCTATCCCTATCGATCTCTTTTTTTCGCGTCAAAATCACCCCTTGCGTTTCCGACTGGCCAGTCGTATATCATTTCCGACCATACAGTCTGATTAACATGACGATAGACGCACTGCAAGATCGTTACGCCAGTTCAGAAGGCGCGGACCGCTCGCGTTTGGGATTTTAAAGTTTGTTCTGGCGTCGGTTGTTGCCGCTCTTTCGCAGAACATTGCGACGTCATGATCGCAAGGGCAGTGAAAACTCAATATCTCTGAGAGGAGCAATGGAAATATGAACAACGGTTTACCCGCGGCAGCCTTCGGGCATTTTGTCATGAAGGTTAATGATGTTAATATTAGCTATCAATTTTATACAAAATTTGGCTTGCGCCCAATTGGGATATTTCCAGATGTGGCGATCATCGAATTGCGAGGCGGAACACACATTTTGCTTTTCAATAAAAATGATGAATTGCCATCACTAAGTCCTGGCCATCTTGGCCAGCGCGGAAATTTTTCTAACGAACGACTCGACTTGATGATTGACGGCAAATCTAGGAGCGATTTGGATCTGTATAGGACAAATCTGATGGAAAATGGATTATCGGTAGATGAAATTGCTCCGGACCAAATTTTTGGTCATTATTACTTCAAGTTGACCGATCCAGATGGCAATGGCATTACAGTCTATACCAGCCACACAGGAGAATCACCGGTCTAGCCCGTCTTATTCACCGAAAAAATAGAAGTTGGCCGCCGGGCATAATTTTTTGACGCGCGGCGCGGCGCAGCTATCGCATCGGATGCGGCCGACGCGGTGGG
>Ga0307373_10014874_pt1 | contig 10651 bp, 8 predicted proteins | sample OX2MG_FD_202534 | JGI IMG/M metagenome (GOLD analysis project Ga0307373, IMG submission 202534) | Soil microbial communities from Risofladan, Vaasa, Finland - OX-2 | ecosystem: Environmental > Terrestrial > Soil > Coastal area > Acid sulfate soil | place: Finland: Risofladan, Vaasa | collected...
GCTGCGGCCATTCGTTACCTCTCCTTTTGCCTCGCGCTTCCGCGACCTCGATTGCCTGCCTTGCAGGAAGCCTGAATTCCTTCATTGTAGACTACCTCGCCCGACAGCGCGTTGGCGGACTACATTTAACGTATCACGTCTTTAAACAGCTTCCAATTCTACCCCCAACCACCTATCACGCGGATTTGCGGTGGCTCGGGACTGGTAAACTTTCGGCCTGGATCGCGCGCCGCGTCCTGGAGTTGGTCTACGTGACCGACCAGCTCCAGGGCTTTGGCCGCGACCTTGGTTTCGACGGGCCTCCCTTCAAATTTGATGGGCCGCGACGTTTTGCAATCCGTTGCGAGCTTGACGCCGCGTTCTTCCATCTCTACGGCATTGGCTGCGACGATGCCGCATACATCATGGACACCTTTCCGATCATCAAGAAGGAAGACGAAAAGGAATTCGGAGAATACCGAACCAAGCGAACTGTCCTCGAGATTTTCGATTCCATGAAGCATGCCATGGAATCCGGAAAACCCTATCGGAGTCCTCTCGACCCTCCTCCTGGGGATCAGCGCGGCGCCCATCGCGGCGTGCCTGCGCGGAGTCGGTAGGCGTGCCGCAACGCGATGTCCCTAAACCGACTTGCGACGAAGAAGAACCTCCTGCTAGTGTTGAGTTTCAGCGCCTAGTAGAATTTTTAGCCATTTGAACGCCTAAGCACGACCCCTGCACCTGTGATTAATTTTTCTGTTGAGTTTCAGCACCTAGTGGAATTTTTAGCCGCTTGAGCAATTTTTAAATTCGGTCATTCCTTGACTCATCCTTAACGAGATTGCGGCTGGCAAAGCCCTGGGACTTTTATCCCTTCCAAAATGCCCGAAGGACTCGCGCACGGCGGCGAATGTCTTGTTTAGAATAGGCGATTAAAGGAGGAAGCAAAGTGAAAAAATATCTATTAAGCTTCGCAGCGCTCTTGACGGCGAGTTCCGCTTACGCCGCCATGCCGTCCTTCGCACCGTCCGTTAATATCCCGCAGATCAAAGCCGCCGCGGCCAAGGTCGCCGCGCCTACTCCGGCGTCCATCATTCCCGCGGTCGCCGGCACGCAACCATTCACGCCGGCCGGCGTTTCTGCCAGTTGGGATTTCTCGCGGCCTTCGGTCGTTCTCAACGAGTGGAACGAGGGCGTACGCCAGTACCTTCCCTATTGCGACGGCTACGTTCGGCTGGAGCTAAAAAACGGCCGGGCCTACGTTATTTTCAACGGCGTCCAACGCTGCTCGGAGTACGAGGTCCGCTCCAACGACGGCTACCGGGTCCTCGACAGCGAAAAGCACCTAGAAGGAACCTACCACTTCGGCGGCAGCTACACCATCCCCGACCGGAGCATGCTCCTTGGCGATAACAGCCTCGACATCGTTCTCCATGCCGAAGGGCGCTACACGCCTTTTGACATCGTCCGCGTGGAATTCTGGGCCTGGTAGGCCTCGGCTAGAATTCCAAAACAGCCCTTCCCCGGCCCGGGTGCCACCAACCCCGGGCCGGGGGGATTTGGACGTCGAGCAGGTTTGAGCAGGGCCGTATCTGGCGGCAGTTTCCCGCTGCCACCTAAGAGCACTTAGTAGAACTCAATCTACCCCAAGGGTAAGACCTTTGTGGTAGTTAGCTTACCTGCTGGCCAAGGCGTCCAGTTAAATCAGTCGAGCGCCGTAATCCCGAAGAGAAAATCATCCTGAAGTTGGTCGCCTACTTTGGCGTAAGCGCGCATGCGACCTTCCTTCCGGAATCCGATTTTGCGAAGAACGCGGCTTGCGGGCTTGTTTTTAACCCAGCAAGACGCCTGAACCCTATGCGCTCCTCGGCGCTTGAACGCCCATTGAATCACCGCCTTTGCCGCTTCCGTTGCAAAGCCGTTCATCCAGTAGTCTGGATGGATGAAAATCCCGGCTTCGTAAATGCCGGGGTAAACCGCGCGGAGTTCGATGCTTCCTATCCACGTGTTGCGCGGCCTCAGAAGAATTGAAAAGGTCATTCTTTGCGGGTTCTTCTTTTTCCATTCAGCAGCGGACTCGGCCAAGTAGCGTCTCGTCTCAGCAATCGACGCGGGCAGGAACCCCGCGTTCTCGGCCACTTCCGGGAGGCGCGCATGATCGTAAAAAGCCTTAGTTTCCGATACCTCAACCGGCCGTATACGTAGGCGTTTTGTTTTTAGCTTAGAAGAAGACATTGGCTTTATCTTAGGTTGCCGCGACAATCGCCTTCGTCCAGGGCGGTTCTTTGTCGACCACTTCCTTAATATGCGTGAATCTCCTAAATTTGTCCGGGCCATGCCCGGTCGTCAAATAAATAGTTCTGAATCCGCGCTCGTAAATCCGCAAAGACTCGTGTTCTCCCTTGAGGCCGTCTCCAAGCTCGCTGTCCACATAAATGGGCGTCTCAAAAGAGAGACTCTCTGCATTCTTTAAGAAGCTGTCGATGGAATGAAACTGAAGCAGACTCTTCCCCGACCGGGCTGCGGATATTTTCCACGTCATGTGCGCCAAAGAGTCATCGTCGATAAGAACCGCGTCCCATTTTGTCGATTGGTCAGCGGCGGTTTCAACGGGAACCATTCCCACCAGCCACTTGGGAATCATCCTCGCCCCGATCTCACGGCAACCTTCAAGAACAAACGCTTCCTCATAGCGGCTCGTGACTAAAATGGTTCGGCTTCCGATTTTGAGTTCCTTGGCCAAGCTTAAGCCGGTTTCTTGGTAGCCCAACAATTCAAAATCGAGGAGATAAAGGGCTTCGCGCGCTTTGTCGGTATTCCCCGCGACCCATCGCCGTATTTCATCCGGCGTCGAGAAATGCAGGATATCAAGAGTGGAGGGGGAAACGTCCAGCGCCTCAAACTTTTTTTGCCAGACTTGGTGAATGCTCGTGTCATCATCGAGAATTACAATGGAAGAGTCTTGGGGGGCAGCCAGCTTCGAGATAAACCATTGGGGCGCTTCCGACATAGGCAGCAACATATCTATAGTCGTTCCCCGGCCCACCGCTGAGGAAATAGTCAAACAGCCGGCCCAGGATTCCAAGCTGGATTTGGCATGATAAAGCCCGAGTCCGCATCCGTTGGCCTTCCCATGGCTTTCTCCTCTGTTTCCAATCTGAGCCAAGCGTTCGGCAGACATGCCTGCTCCATTGTCCCGTATTCTGACCAACACGCGATTTTCCAACATGGCCAGAGTCACCGTGACTTGGCCGCCGGCGCGCTCCTTAAGGGCTTCCACTGAATTGTTGATCAGATTGGATAAGACGCGTTTGAATTCAGCCGGATTGACTTTGACGAACAGGCCGTAGGAGGATTCATCCATGTTGAAATCTATGGTGACTCCGATGCGGGACCTGTACTGAAGCCGCTTCTCCGTCACCAGCGAATCGATGAGCCCTGAAACCAGGCAGACAGGCTTGTCGCCGTCCATCGAAGCAACACAAATGCTTGAAGTCGGTTTGTTCGCCACGGCCGAAGTTTCACGGTATTGCTCCAGAAGGCTGTTCGCGATATCCCTGATGCGTCCCGCCGCGCCGCGAATCATAAGCCGCCTATTTTCCGGCAGTTCGGATGCGTCCTTTACGGCGGCATCTAGCGCGGCCAGCGGCGAGCGAATGTCATGGGCGACCTGCGAGGCTAAAATCCCCAGGTTCCGTTTGATGCGCTGCAAAACCACGTCCTCTTGGAACGCCATTCGATAGACCTGCCACAGCTCTTCGGGGATTTCACCGTCTTGACGGCGGCGGGAGTCTTCCTCGGCGCCTGGGTTGACGATGCGCCCGAACAACGAGGCATAATGAATGATTTGCCTCGATAGAAGTTCGCCTGCCAGCAGCGCGATATAGGAGCCGAGCCCGATGCCGAAAAAGACGATTCGATACGACCAGGCTCCGCGGGGAGATAAGAACACGGCGATAATCAGGGAGGCGCTGATGAGGCCCAGAATCGTCATTCTTTCCTGGACGACCAAGCTTCGGCTTCTTGACGCGCTGGACGCCGGAATTCCCGGCGAATCCGGCGAAATCCGCCTTACGACGACGAGGCTAAACCAGAACGCGACGATTCCACAGAGCCAAAGGAACTCGTATTCTCCAAAGGTGAAGGTGTTCTTGTTCAGCAGGTAGGCTGAAATGCCTCCCCAATTCCCCAATTGAGACAAAATGCCCGCAAGACCGATGAAAGCGAACGTCGGCTCCAAGGACATCATAAGCGCCAGCGTGGAGCAAAAGAAAAATATCACGGCGATAGCCGAGTTCGCCGTTATTTCCACCAAGCCGAAGCTCCAGCCGCTAGCCCTGTAGTGAGCAGTAAGGAGGGGGATCAGAATGCCGAAAATGGCGGGAACGATCAAGAGGAAGGGAAGCCAGACGAAGGAACGCCATCTGGAATTCTTGAGCCGAGGAGCCATGTGCTTATAAATTGCCGTAATTCCCATGAGATACGCGATGGAGTAGGGCAGCGTCGTGAAAATAAAAGAGAACCAGTTTTCCTGATTTTTATGAATCAGGTAGTGGAGCGTCAGATAACTGGCGTCAGCGGGGAGAAGGAAGCAAAACAGCAGGAGCAGATATCTGTACTCGGAAGATATTTTGTCGTAAGAATACAGCAAGTCGACGATAATCCAGGCTTCAAATAGGCACTCCAAAAGAACGGTCAAAGTACCTTGGGGAAAAAGTCGGATGGTCCCGCTACGGTCAAGCGCGAATATTGCGAACCCTATAAGCCAAGCGGCGGCCAGTCCGCCAAACATCTTGATCGTGTTTGAAAATAAAGTTGTTTCGTGGCCGTTGGCGGCGATATTTCTTGACGTCATAAATAGTTCCTTTGGTCCACCCCGCAGCATCTGCTGGCGGACCCGCTTAATCCGAGATCTTTCCGGTATTGAGCGACCGAACGCCGCGACAAAAGGGTGCCGTGAATATTTCGCATCCCATGCCGCAACCCTTCGTCCGAGAGTCCGGGATTTTGGATTGCCAACTCGTAAAGATGGTTGCGCATGATTTGCTTACGGCTGGGCATAAAAGCCTTAAGCGGCGCTTCCAATCCCCAAGGCAGTTGAACGGATTTGTTTGAGATAAGGCGGTTTAGAACGCTTGGATGAACATTGAGTTCGGCGGCTACAGATTTTTGCGTCAACGGCTTTCTGCGGTCCTGTTCGCCGCTTGCTAGAAATTCGTTCTGCGTTTTAATAGCTAATTCTAAGAGACGATAGAGCGTTGACTTGCGAAGTTCAAGGAATTCAAGTTCGGTCAGCAGGCGGTTAGCTTGCGCCGCCTCCTTGCGTCCCAGAGAGGCTAGAACCATGTCTCGTTTCTTCTCATCGACGCGATAACGTCCTTTCCAAATTTCGCGGTTAAAAAATGCCAAAACGGCTTTGCCGCTCTCCATCTGGATGCCTGCCACGGAGCTAAACATCTCAATCGGCGCCCCAGGTTCGTTGTTGGAGCCCTCGAATTCGGCCTGGACGTAGAGGCGATCCACAAGCTCCCGCAGCCGCCCAGCATCCACAGTAGAAATACCGCAGAGCCGTCCGCGCTCATCATCTGATAACCGGCTATCCCGCAAGAAACATTCCTCAAAGCGCTCCTGACCTACGCGGGCGATGAGCCCGGCCAGGTTGCCTTTTCCATCTAAAAGTTCCGGTAGTCCGCCAGCGGAACTCCGCAGCTCACGTCCAGCGAAGCGTCGCGCCGCGAAGCGCGCGCCAAGGTAGGGGGAGATAGAGACGACGCCCAGCGCCGAAAGCCTGCCGAAGAGCTCATTTCTCTCCAGCTCACGGATGCGAGCTTCGAAATCCCACTCCGGCATCTCCAGAAGGCGGGCCAGCTTCAATTGGCCCTGGACAGACGGGCGGGCCGATGTGGTCGCGGAGAAGCTCATGCGCTGGGCAAAACCTTCGCGAAGGTCTCTATGTCTTGGGCGATGCTGCGCGCCTGTTTACCCATGAGGCCCAAGAGTTTTCGAGCTTCATTTGGCGGAGCAGCTTTAAGGAGCATCACGGCCGTTTTTAGGCTGGCGCACTTAGAGTTCACGTCATGGACCAGCGTGTCTAGCTTCTCCCTGGGTTCTTCGCTCATGACGCACGCTCCCGCACCGTGCCGCCGATTCTTTGCAGCGCGGCATAGAAGAGACGGGTCGAAATCTTCAGGTCGGAGATGACCCTGGTCCTTTTGCCGCCGTTCTCGTCCAGGCTGCGCTTGATGATGGTATCCACGAGGCGGTCAACGGCTTGGTCGAGCCCCTGGCTCAGGGCGAAACGATACTGCTCATCGGTGGCGAAGCCCGCAGGGCCTTCCTCGACGCGCATGCTCTTAAAGAGCTTATCCACGGTTTCGGCCGTTACCCGCCCCTCATCGCTAGCGGAGAGAAGGTCGATGAATTTCTTGAGCTCCCGGATGTTGCCGGGCCAGTCGTGGCGCAGTATCGCCTCTTTGGCTTCAGGAGAGAAAGATAGGCGCCGGCCGGCGCGCGTAAAAGACGAGATGAGGGGGAGAATGTCGTCTTTACGTTTGGCCAGGGGCTTTAACTGCACGGCAAAGCCGTGAATGCGCTGGAAGAAATCGAAGCGCATCTTGCCGGATTTGATGAGCGCCTGCACGTCCTCCAGCGTCGCGCTGATGACGCGAAAATCAGAGGTTTCCGCCTTCTCGGATCCCAGGGGATAGAAGGAATGCTCCTCGATGGCCTTGAGGAGCTTAGTCTGCATCTTGAGGCTCATGGAGCCGATTTCATCCAAAAAGAGCGTGCCGCGGTCGGCCAGGAAGAGCTTGCCCTTGCGGTTCTCGTTGGCGCCTGTAAAAGCGCCCTTCTTGTAGCCGAATAGCTCGGCTTCCAGAAGTTCTTCGCTGTACGCCGAGCAATTAATGGCCACGAACTCGCCGCTCCGGCCGGAAAAGTCATGGAGAATGCGCGCCAAGCTGGTCTTGCCCGTTCCCGATGGGCCTAATATAAGGAGGGGCAGATCGGAGGAGGCGTACTTGAGCGCCTGGGAGACCGCAGCGCGCGTATCCTCATCCTGGGTGATGAAGCGCTCCGTAAAGAGCCGGTTGGGGTCCGTCGCTTTGCGCTTTTGCAGGAAGCGATCCAGGATGCGGTGGACGTTGTCCTCTTCGTTGCCTTTGGCGTAGAAGTCATCGCAGCCCAGTTCGTAGGCCTTTTCCACGATGGGCTCCGAATCATGACCGGACATGACCACAGAATAGAGGCCCCGGGCGGCCGCCATAGGAATGAGATCCAATCCCGAGCGATCATTGCCCTCTCCAAGCTTCAAGTCGATGAAGCAGAGATCGTGATTCTTGGCGGCGAGCTTCTGCAGCGCCGCGGCCTTGTCTCCGGCGAACTCGACGGCATGTCCGCCCAGGTGAGTTTCCATAATTTTGCGGCAGAGCGGATCGTCTTCCACGACTAGGATGGAGAGTTTTGTCATAAGTAGGGACATCATAGCATATAGATTCTTAATCGCAAAGTAATATTTTCAATTAAGAATAGCATGAGAGTGGCATAAAAATTGCTCCCACAGCCATTGACAGACATGGGAAACCCTGATATATGAAGAAGCGAAAAAGAATGTCTTCCCCGCAAACTCTTGAGAAATCTGCCGAGCGCGGCCCATCTGCCGCGAAATCCCGCATCCTCATCATCGATAAAAATCCCGCCAGCCTGCGCGCCTTACGCCTGTGCCTGGAGAAAACCGGACATCTCATTCTGGAAGCTGAAAATTTGACGCAAGCGGCCCAGCTTATGCACAAGCACCCTCCGGCTTTGGTCCTCATCGGCCCGGATAAGCCCAACGCCGCTCAAAACCAGGACCTTTGCCGCTCTCTCAAAGAGGGAACTCCCGCCTTGCGTCTTTTCCTGCTGGATGATGAGCCGCTGCCGCACGAGGAAAAGCTAAAGGCCTTCGCGGCCGGCGCCTGCGCTTCCTATGACAAGAGCGCGCCGCCGGAGGCTATCGCGGACGACATCAAGTTCTTCCTGGGCGCTTCCCAGCCGCTGCTCGAACCTAAAAGCGGCGCGGACCGGAAGTTCGCAAGCGGCGACCATCCTCCCTTGTCCGGCCCGGCCTTGGTCATTGATGATGACGCCGAAATGGCGCGGCTTTTGGCCAGACACCTGTCCCTCTCCGGCTTGACCCCCTACGTAGCCTCCAGTGCGCGACGCGGCATCCTGCTGGCGCACAAGATTCGGCCCCGGGCCATTCTTCTGGACCACGGCCTACCTGACGAAAACGGCCAGACGGCGCTCTCGCTCTTGAAGGCGAACCCTGAGACTCACGCGATTCCGGTCCTTATGTGGACCGCCTCTATGGAGGAAGGCAGGGAGGCCGAATGCCTCAGCGGCGGGGCCGACGGATATTTGATCAAGGGCGTCCACGACGCCTCCGCCGTCCCGCTGTGGCTCCAGAAGGTTTTACGTGCGCCACGGACTGACGAGGCGAATCTTCTGCGCGCGGGGCCAGCAGTGCTAAACGCCGCGTCGCGCAGCTTGGCCATCGGAACCGAAACGATTTCTGAGCTCACGCCTCTGGAGTTCGAACTACTCGCCCACCTCATCTCCAGAAGCCCGGCGATAGTTCCATGGGACGAACTCAGCCGCCGCGTCTGGAACCTCCCAGCTGAAATGACGGGAGGCAATCAGGCTTCCCTCGCCATCAAGTCGACCATCAAAAGAATCAGAAGGAAGCTCGGCTCCCGGGAAAGTTGCCTAACGATTCAGCGCGGCGTGGGCCTGCGCTTTCTTCCTCCGGCCTCGTAAGACCGCCTCAGCCGGACTCCCCTGCCACTTTATTGCCCCCTAATTGCCACCTTTTTGCCCCTTGACTCCTGCCGGTTCTGGGGTTAGGGTTAAAGGGTCGGCCGTTCTTTGGTTCCGTATTTCATCCTGCGCCGAAAGGGGGAACCGAGAGTTGGGTCTGCACAATAAGATAGGCTTTGTTGCGATGCGAAGTCGCACATCCACACGGATCGAGCGGAAAATATTATTCCGTCTGCTTCTTGTTTCGTTTCTTAGTTTTCCTTCAATTTCAATCGCCCAAACAAGCTCCAGCGGAACCGCGACCTCACCACAACCCTTGCACGGCCTGGTAGCCAAGATGGCAAAAATCGTGGCCGCGGCGCCAAAAGATGGTCCAAACGGACTCCAAAAGCTTAGTTATGAACTAGAAGGCTATGAGCTCCAAGGAATCATGTATCCCGTTTTTTATCAAAAGGAATTTCTCAATGTCGTTTCTGATAAGACTCAAGATTGGCGACTCCGTTATTTTTGCGCGGGTGCGATGTCGGAGTGGACCACAAAAGCAATCGTAAAGCCATTAATGAAGATTGTGCTGGACAAAACAGAGCGGCCGGAATTGCGGGGAGCCGCCGCCGTAGGGCTTACTACCGCGGTCACGACGAATCCAAAACTGAAACGAGTTTTTGAACAATTAGCCGCCAATCCTAATACACCCAAACCACTGTTCGATAAGGTCATGATGGTATTGGGTAGCGCTGGCAGCGATGATCTAAATTTGATGGAGCGCTTGGCGGGCATGCCGGTGGATGGCCAAGCGGCATTGGGGTCGAACTTTAATGCGATCCGTGCAATCGGCGCTTCAAATAATCCGCAGGCATTAGAAGTTCTTACGGAAATGCTCCAAGCGCCGCCCGATATCCCGCTGGCCCGTGGGGTCGTTCTTCAAACACTTCTCAGTTATGCGAAAACACCAAACAAAGTCAAAAAGTGGCCGCCCGAATTGGTCCCTGCCCTTTTAAAGATGCTGGGAACCAGAAAATATAAGCCTACGGATAAAATTCAAACGAATCAAGTATTTGCAAACTCGCCGGACATTATAAGACTGTTGGGTTTAATTGGAAGCAGAAGAGCAGTACCCAGATTGGTAGAGTTTTTGAACTATCCAGACACAGTAGTAGTTGCTGCCGCAGCGCAAGCCTTGGGTCGCATTGGTGATCCCAGGGCTTTACCTCATGTTCAGGAATTGTGGAACGGATTAGGAACGGACCCACGAGAAAATTATGATTTTGCTAAAAGATTCAAGTACTGGAAAAATCATTGTGAGCATAAAAAATATTGCGTGGATTTAATTACACCTCAAATATATACGGCACTCAATTCTCTCAAAGCAGCCGCGAAACAACAAGGCGAGTCCGGCAAAGAAAAACGATAGACAAATAAGTCAGCAGATCAGTATTGACGGGAACTCCGATGAGGAGAAAAATACTACCCGTTCTGTTGGCGCTGCTCGCGTGGCCATCCACTCTGGCTGCCCAGGCTTTATACCTCAATCAGTTGCCCTGTTGGTGCAATTACTATATTCTGGGCCTAATTGGCACGTCTTCCGGCTTTTTCTCGGGAAATTTAAACTGGGGTGGTACGTATGGTTTTGTACAGGTTAGTGGTACGCAGGATGGGTTCTCCCCTAACAATTGCAACGGCGTTCCGGATGGTTTTACGTCATCCGCTATACTAAACGGAATTAATATTCTTCAAGCTGGCTATCTTTCTTCATCTCGCCCAGGTTTAAACAATTTAAGCATTACCTGCCAGCAAGACGGAACTTCTAGCACTTATACTCAAGACTATCAATTTTACAGCGATACGAGCATTCCAACTGTTTCTTTTCCTGCCGCCA
>Ga0307373_10014878_pt1 | contig 10649 bp, 11 predicted proteins | sample OX2MG_FD_202534 | JGI IMG/M metagenome (GOLD analysis project Ga0307373, IMG submission 202534) | Soil microbial communities from Risofladan, Vaasa, Finland - OX-2 | ecosystem: Environmental > Terrestrial > Soil > Coastal area > Acid sulfate soil | place: Finland: Risofladan, Vaasa | collected...
CCGCAGACACCCAAAACAAATAGCGTCGCGACATATTTCAGTCGCTCCATGGCTGTCAACATATTTCCACGCGCACACCATCACTCTTTTGCATGCGGCCCGTAAATCGCCATCTTCGCTTTTGGCATCCGCGCCACGTCTTCCGCGCTGATCCCGAAATTATCCTCCAGCAATTCCGGCGGATTGTTCGACAGCCACGTTGACACCGAAATTTCCTGATATTCGGCCGCCGGGAACGTAATCAAAATCCGCGTCGGCTCGTCGCCCACCTGCTCGATGTAATGCCCGAATCCCTGCTGGATGAACGCCACCTGTCCCGGCCCGAATTCCTCCACTTTCGACCGTCCGTGCGCCCCAAAAATCCCCACGCGCGCGCGGCCCTTGATGTAGTACTGCCATTCATCCGCGTTGGGATGCCAGTGCATTTCGCGCAGCGCGCCGGGCTTCAAGTCCATGATCACGCCCACCACCGTCTTCGATATCGGAAAATCGTGCGAGTCCACGATGCGCTCTTCTCCGCCCGGCCAAACATGCGGCTCGCGTTCGAGCAGACGGAATTTATGCGCGCTCTGGCTGATTACGGCGTCGCCGTTGCGAAACGCGGTTTGCTCGCGCGGAGGTATCCGCCCCGGCGTAATGTACGCTTCGCCTTTCGGCAATCCCGCAATCGTCCGCAAACTCAACCCGCTATCGCGCGACAAAACTTCCGGCGACACCTGCGAAAACCAGTCCGTGATGCTGAACGTCCCAAACTCCGAAAAATGTCCATCGTCAAACACCAAAATAAAATGCGTGTCGCCCGGTCCTATATTTTGAATCGAGTGCGGATGCCCTTTCGGAAAATACCAAATGTCGCCTGGGCCAAAATCATCCTGAGCGGCTTCACCCTTCGGATTCAAAACGGTCGTGCGCACATTCCCCTCGATCACATATGCCCACTCCGCCGCAATCGCGTGCCAGTGCAGTTCGCGAATTCCTCCCGCCTTCAGCACCATCGACACGCCCGCGATGCTTTGCGACACGGGAAATTCCGCCACGGTCACTTCTTTCGCCGTGCCCGCTTCCCCCGCGAATCCCGTCGACGCATCCAAGTCATATTTGAAATTTTCCAGCGGCGGCTCCTTGTGCTTTTCGGGACGCACTTGCGGCCTTTCCTGTTGCGCGTCCGCGCGCGCCGCTCCCGCCAGTGACGCCAGCGAAAGTCCTGCCGTCGTCAGCGGCACCGCGCCCAACAAACTCCGTCGCGTCAACTTCAAATCTCCCACCTTCGACTTCGTTTCGTTCTCCACGGAATCACGGCTCATTGTTTCCCCTTTCTCGGCTTGGCTGAATATTTACGAGAATTCCTGAATGGCAAAGAGTATTCCTCCGCAGCCCTGCGCGCAATTCCCTTCCTCAACCCGCGAGCGAACTCTGCAACCCGCCCCGCCTCTCGCATGTACGCCGCGTGCACATCACGATCTTCGTCGACCTCGTCAATGCCAAGGCTTTGCCCTGTAGCTCAGGTCCCGCCTGCCCTGACACAGGAAGGGTTCGCGTCGCTTTTTGCGCGAACTGACCTGAGGTCGTTAGGTAATCGCTCGAATGAGCGTTCACAGGAAACGCGCTGTAGTATTATCGTCCCGAATGACCGCCGCAACCGCCATTCCCCGCATCGCCTTCCAAGGCGAGCGCGGAGCCTTCAGCGAAGAGGCCGCCGTGCGCCTCCTCGGCGAAAACATCGAAGCCGTCCCGCGCCCTTCCTTCGAAGCGCTTTTCTCCGCCATCGCCGAAGGCGCCGCCGACTACGCCCTCGCGCCCATCGAGAATACTCTCGCGGGCTCCGTTTACAGATCCTACGATTTGCTTCTCGAGAGCCGTCTTCACATCGTCGGCGAAGTCATTCATCCCATCGCGCTTCACCTGATCGGAACGCCGCACGCCACGCTCGACCGCCTCGCCACCGTCGAGTCGCATCCCGTCGCGCTCGCGCAATGCGAACATCTTTTCCGGGCGCATCCGCAGCTCCAGCGCGTGGCCTCGCTCGACACGGCCGGCAGCGTTCGCGCCGTCATTGCCGCCAACGATCCTTCCCGCGCCGCCATCGCCGCCAAACGTGCCGCCGAAATCTACGGTGGCAAAATCCTCCTCGAACACATCGAGGACCATCGCGAAAATTACACTCGCTTCCTGCTCCTCGCGCCGCAGCCCCTATCCGCCGAGAACAGCAGCCGCGCCAATAAACTTTCCCTCGTCATCCAACTCCCGCATCAACCCGGAGCGCTTCATCGCGCCCTCGCCATTTTCGCGCGCCGCGAAATCAATCTCCTCAAAATCGAGAGTCGCCCCATTCCCGGCCGTCCCTGGCAATATTGCTTCTACCTCGATCTCCAAGCCGCTCTGCACAACCCAGACACCGTCGCCGCCCTCGAGGAATTGCGTCTCTGCGCCGCCGAAGTCCGCCTCCTCGGCTCCTACCCCGCCCACTCCGCGCCCGCCTCAACGCCATGAGTTGTATCTTCCTCTCATTTACCGTGCTGCCATGACGAAGGAAGGGACGCAGAAAGGGCGCGGCGTTTCTTGTGGCGCAGGCTTCGGCCTGTGTGCCTTTCTTCTTGGATCTCGTAGGGGCGGAGTTCATCTCCACCGGCCGCGGGACTAATGTGAGCGCACAATGCCGCTAGCGGGGGAAATTCGGGAGCAAGAGCATTTTGGCGCAGAGGAGCGCGAGGCCGACGACGAAGCCGAGGGCGGCTTGATACTCGCGGTTGCGTCGATAGAGCTGCGAAGAAAATTTGGGAGATGATTCGCGCGGCTGCGGCGCGGGGCGAAGGCGCGGCCAGAAGAGCGGGACGCGAGCGGCGTAGTCGAGAAACGCGTCGCCGTAATGCGCGCGCAGTTCGCCTTCTTCGCGCTTCATCACCGCGGGATAAAACAAGGCGAGATAGGCGGCGACAATGATTGCGGCCCAGAGCGAATCGCCGGCGACGACGAATCCCGCAGCCAAAATCACGCTGCCGAAATACAGAGGATTGCGCGTGAACGCATACGGACCGCTGACGGCGAGCGCTTCATGTTTGCGGAGATAGCCGGCGGACCATGCGCGTATGGCGATTCCGAGCGCTCCGACCAGAGCGCCGATTGCGAGCGAGCGCGGAGTGGGCCGCGCCAAGAGCAGATACGCGAGCGCTACGGGATACCCGATGCGGACGCGCCAGCGAATCCAGAAATTTGTGGCGGCGGGCGTCATGGAGTTTTCAGGCGGCGCGCGACTGCGTCGAGGACTTGCTCGACGGTGATGGACAGCATCGACGGCGCGGGAGTTTTGTCGCGGCGATACGTGGTCTCCGCGACGGACGCGTTGCGGACTACGACATCGTGTTTCGAGAAAGGGCCGTTGCGAGCAGGGTCCGTGGGACCGTACAGGCCGACGACAGGCGTGCCCAACGCGGACGCGAGATGCAACGGGCCAGTATCCGCGGCGACGAGGAATTTGGCGCGGCGCAGGAGTGCGATCAATCGCGGAAGATTGAATAACTCGACGAGAGGTTCCGCCGAATCTGTTGATGCAGGCGGGCGGGCGGCGCGCTGGACGTTTTCGGCGAGGCCGCGTTCGCCAGGGCCGAAACTGATGACGCCGCGCCATCCGTAACGTTCAACCAGCGCGCGATGGAGTTCGCCGTAACGTTCGGCGGGCCAGCATTTCGAGGCCCAGCCGCCTCCCGGCGAAAGAACGAAAAAATCGGTGATGGCGTGCGCGGCCAGAACGCGATCAACGTGCTCGCGGGCTTCGCGCGAAGTGGGCAGCCAGAAACGGATTTCGTTTGCGCGCCCGCCAACGCCCTCGGCGAGTTCGAGATTGTGCTCGACTTTGTGTTTAAGACGCGGCGTTACCTTCGTAGTGTAAAACAACGATGCCGCGCTCTCGCGCGCATAGCTTGCGTCGAAGCCGACGCGGCGCGGGGCTCCGGAAAGTCGCGCGAGAATCGCGGAGCGATAAAGAGACTGAAAGTCGAGCGCGATGGTGTAGCGCGCGGCGCGCAGTTGACGAATCGTTGCGAGCACGTTGCGCCAGTTGTGGCGGTCGACGGAGATTATTTTGCTGACGTCGGGATTGCCTTCGAGAATCGGCGACCATTTGGAATCGACGAGCCAGTCAATTTGCGCGCGCGGAAAAGATTTGCGCAACGCGGCGACGGCGGGAAGCGTATGCACGATGTCTCCGAGCGCGCCCATGCGGAGTATGAGAAGGCGCTCGTCAGCCATGGGATGCTTGGCGAATGCGCGAGACGAGATCGCGCGTGGAATGCTGCTTCGGGTCTCCGACAATCGCGACACGAATGCCGAGGCGCGCCGCTTCTTCGCGCTCGGGAACTGTGTCGACAGTGTAGTCGGTGCCCTTGGCGTGGACATCTGGATGAAAGTCGCGCAAAAGAGCGCGGACGTCAGGCTCGTCGAAAATTACGACGTAATCCACGGCGGCGAGCGCGGCAACAAGTTCGGCGCGCGCTTGCGCGGACAGAATCGGGCGGCCGGGGCCTTTGAGTCCGCAAACACTCGCATCGGAATTTATCGCGACGACGAGGAGATCGCCTTCGCTGCGCGCGCCCTCGAGATAGCGGACGTGTCCCGCGTGCAAAATATCGAAACAGCCGTTGGCGAGCACGATTTGTTTTCCGCTGGCGCGATGCTGAGCGAGACGCGTTTGCAAATCGGCGCGAGAAAGAATTTTGGAGCGCGTCTTCATGCGCCGGCGGTGGCCTCGCCGCGAATCGCGGATTCAAGTTCGGCGCGCGTGACGGTGGCGGTGCCGCGTTTCATCACGACGATGCCGCCCGCATAATTCGCGAGATGCGCAGCTTCGACAAACGAAGCACCCGCGGCGAGCGCGAGCGTGAAAACGGCGATGACGGTGTCGCCCGCGCCGGTGACGTCGACCGCATCGTCGGAACCGTAGACACGAATTTCGTAGGGAGGTTTGGAGCGTTCAAAAAGGACCATGCCATCTTTGCCACGCGTGACGAGAAGCGCGTCGAGATTCAGCGCACGCAAAGTGCGCTGGCCAAGAAGTTCGAGCGTGCCGCGATCGTTGCCGATCTTCGAATGATAAAGAGCCTCTAGCTCGGGTTCGTTTGGCGTGGCGGCGGTGAGTTTTACTCCGCGATAATCGAGCAGACGGTAACGCGAATCGAGCGTAGCGATTTTCGGACGCAAGCTTTTAAGCAACTGCGGAGTCACGGAGCCGGCGCCGTAATCGGAGACGATCACGGCATCGGACTTGGCAATGCGGGCGCGGCTTTTGCGAAGGATTTGCGCCGCGATGCGCGACGGCATTTCTGCTTCCGGTTCGCGATCGACGCGCAAAACCTGCTGGCGCGAAGTATGCGTCCAACGCGCGAGGAAGCGCGTTTTCGTGGTGGTCGTCCAGCCACGCGCGCGAACGATTCCGAAGACGTCCACTTGCTTGCGACGGAAATATTCGATGAGGGCGTCGCCAGCAGCGTCATCACCGACAGCGCCGACGGGAAAAACTATTGCGCCCAAATCGGCGAGGTTGTTGGCGGCATTCGCGCCGCCGCCGGGGATAATTTCCGTTTGCTTGTGACGCAAAATCAGAACGGGCGCTTCGCGAGAGACGCGCGAGATTTCTCCGGTGACGTATTCGTCGACAACGAAATCGCCGAGAACGACGATGGTTTGGCGCGAAAATGCGGAGACAATGTCCAGCAAGCGGGACAAATCAGGTGCATGCGCGCCGCCGTCGGCTTTTTTTCGCGGCCTTTTCATTGCTTCTCTCCAAGGATCAGATCAACGGCGGCAGTGAGATGCTCGACGACGTGTTCGGGCTGGCGCGGCCAAGTGTGGCGATGGTATTCGTATTCACCGCGACCATAACCTGAAAGAACGAGAATGCTGTGGCAGCCGACGGATTGTCCCATGGAAATATCGTCGTAGCGATCGCTGACGAGGACTGAATTCGCGAGATCGAGCGCGTGCTCGCGCGCGGCCTGTTCGAGCATTCCGGGAATCGGCTTGCGGCAAGTGCAATTATTGTCGCGGATGTGCGGACAATAATAAATGGCGTCGACACGCGCGCCAGCGGCCGCGAGTTCCGTTTTCATCTTGCCGTGAACTTTTTCGATCAAGGATTCCGGGAAGAAATTGCGCGCGACTCCAGATTGATTGGTGACAACAATGACGGGGAGATTCGCCTGATTCAGGCGGCGAATGGCGGCGGCCGCGTACGGAAAAATAACGAAGCGGCTCAAATGATTGACGTAGCCCATTTCCTCAGAGATCGTGCCATCGCGATCGAGAAAAACGGCGCGGCGTTTCGGTTTGGTTGGCAAGTCAGGCACCGGGCGGCTGCTCCAGCCATTTCAGCGCGGCGGCGTGAACGTCGGCGACAGTGACGCGCGTCATGCAGCGATGGTCGATGGGGCATTCGCGCAAAAAGCACGGGCTGCAGGCAACTTTACGCTGCACGAGGGTTCGTCGCGGCGTGACGGGCGCGGTGCCATAAGGATCCGTCGAACCGAACACGCCGACGACGGGAACGCCGACAGCGGCGGCCACATGCATCGCGCCGGAATCGTTTCCGATAAAAAGCTGGCAGCGTGAAAAGAGCGCGGGAAGCTCCCCGACGGGCGTTTGACCAACCAAGCTGATGGGTTGATGGCGCATTCGTGCGGCAATTTGCCGCGAGACCTCAACTTCCGAGGGCGTCCCGAAAAGTATCACATCGGCATTGAACTCATCAACGAGGCTGTCGGCGACAGCGGCGAAACGCTCCGGCAACCAGCATTTCGCGGCGCCATAGGCGGCGCCGGGCGCGAACGCGATGCGAAGCGAGCCGGGATGAACGCCTGCTTTTTGCAGGCGAGATTCCGCGGTTTCCGGAGCGCCCGGCGCGAGATACAAGGTAATTTGCGTGATGGCCGGCAATTTATCGAGCCAGCCGATGCGCCGAAGCAACTCGAGATAATAATACGACTCGTGCGCAGGAATTTCGCCGGCACGTGGAACTCGAACGGCGCGCGTCAGCAGAAGGCGGCGGGCGTCGCGAGCATAGCCGATGCGTTCCGGAATTCCGGCACGCCACGCGAGCCACGCGGCCGCGAAGGCGTTTTGCAAAAGCAACGCGCAATCGAAATGCTCGCGACGAAGTTCGCGGGAAATATTTTCCATGGTGAACGGGCTGCGCACGGAAGCGTCGAGGGGAATAATTCGATTCGCAAATGGCTGGCCGCGATAAAGATCAGCGACCCAGGGACGCGCGAGAATCGAGATTTCGGCGTCCGGCCAGTGCGCGCGAACGGCTTCGAGCGCGGGAATGCACATCACGGCATCGCCAACCCAGTTTGTGGCGCGGACGAGGAGCTTCATCGCGGCGATCCTGATTGTATTTCCGACTTCGGGCGCCCGAGCTTTTCAAGAATGTTTTGCCACAGAGACGCTTCGTCATTGAAACGCAAGGCGATTTTGCAAAACAATATTGGAAGGCGATTGCTGCGAAGCGGCGTCAAGTCCTGAATATCTTTTTCCGTGCATAGAAGGGCGTCCGCTCCGGCGGCGACGGCGCGAGATTCCAATTCTGAAAGATCAGCTTCGGTATAGAGATGATGATCGCGGAAGGTGGCGTGGCCGACGAATCGGATTTCCCATTTTGCGAGATCGTCGAAAAAAGCGGACGGATTGCCGATGCCGCAAAACACGAAATACTTCTCGTTGCCCGATCTCTGATTGTTTTCGGCATTGGAGGGTGGACCGTACGTTTCAATGCTGAGTAATTCGGTGCGCGCGTAAAAGATGGGCGCAGACGTGTGGCGTTGAATGATCGCTTCCGTCGCGGGCGCGTGTTCGCTTCGCGTGATGATGACGATATCGGCGCGGCGCAGGGCGGAAATTGGTTCGCGGAGACGGCCCGCCGGGAGAAGATGGCCTCCGCCGAATGGATTCTTCGCATCGAGCAAAACAATATCAAGATCGCGCGCGAGTTGGAAATGCTGAAAACCGTCATCGAGAATAAAACACTCGATGCCGCGACTCTCCAGTTCCCTGCCCTTCGCGAAACGATTCGCGCCAACGCCGATGGTGACAGTGTCACCCAAGCGTCCGTGCAGGAGAGCCGCTTCGTCATTCCAGCCTTCCAGAATTTCGACGCCACCGGCTACGCGCGATCTTTGCGGCAAAGGGCGATAGCCGCGAGATAGTACTGCGGTGCGCTTTCCTATTGTCGCGAAGCGTTGCGAGAGCCAAACGACCATGGGAGTTTTCCCCGTGCCGCCGACCGTGAGGTTGCCGACACTGATGACGCTGCCACGCAAACGGCGCTGATGAAACATTCCGGAGTGGTAAGTCCACGCGCGTAAACGCGCACCCGCACCGTAGAGAATCGAGAGCGGCCACAGAAATGATCTGGCGAGAGTCACGCGGTGCCTCGGGGAGATTGCGAAAAGCTTTCAAGAAGTTCGGCGATGCGCGCGAGCGTGCGCGCCGTGGCACCGCGATTCGCTTCGACCAGAGCGCGGGCTTTGCGTCCCATTTCCGCGCTGCGTGAGGGATCTTGAATCAAGTCGACCCACACTTTTCCGAGCTGCGCGGCGCTCGAAACCTGGACTCCGGCACCGGTGCTCGAGAATCGTGCAGCCATGTCGCGAAAATTTTCCATCGAAGGTCCGAAAACGGGTGGTTTGGAAAACCACGCCGGCTCAAGAATATTATGCCCGCCGGAGGGGACGAGCGAGCCGCCAACGAAAACGGCGTCGGCAAGAAAATAAAGACCCGCGAGTTCGCCAATGGAATCGAGGATGAGGACGTCGCAGTTTTCGTCGAGAGGCGCGCTGAGATCGAGCGAGCTGCGGCGAATGGCCTTCCAGCCGCGTTCTTCGACGGCGCGGACGGCGGCGTCGAAACGCTCGGGCTTGCGTGGAGCGAGGACGAAAAGCGCGTGACGCCATTGGCGCTGGACGATATCGTAGGCGGCGAGAACAATTTCCTCTTCACCGGCAACGACGCTGCCGGCAACGAGCAGCGGCCAGCGCTCCTGTTCGCGAATTTGCCGGGCGAGCCAGTCGCCGAAAGCGGCGGGCGGAGGCGGTTCGTGATCGTATTTCATGTTGCCGCTGATTTCGATGCGAACCGGCGGCGCGCCCATTTCTTTCAGGCGACGCGCGTCTTCGGCGGATTGTGCGAGAAAGAGATCGGCGTTATGCAAAACGCGCTCGAAGAATTTGCCGATGAGCGGTTTGAAACGGCAGAAGCGACGAAAAGATTTGTCGGAGATGCGGCTGTTGACGAAAACCACGGGAATGTTGGCGCGATCGGCTTCACGCATGAAATTCGGCCAGATTTCAGTTTCGAGAATTACGACGAGGGCGGGACGAAGTTGATTGAGATCGCGGCGGACGGTGCCGGACCAGTCAAAAGGAAAATAGAAAATGCCGTCGGCGGAAGCGATACGTTCGTGGGCGACGCGCTGGCCCGTAGCGGTCGTGGTCGAGAGGAAAATTTGACGATCGGGGAAACGCTGCTTGAGGCCGTCGATGAGAGGCTTGGCGGCGAGAACTTCGCCGACAGAGACCGCGTGAACCCAGATGGAGGACGGGACGGAATTTGTGCGCGAAAGAATTTGAGGCAAATGTCCCATGCGCTGACGGAAACTGGCGAGATATTTGCCGCGGCGGAGTCCTTGCAAAGCGAAATACGGCGCGAGGAGCACCATGACGATGGCCATCAGCACGCTGTAAAGAAAATACATGTGGGGAGCAAGGCGCCGGTCGAAAAACTTGCCGGGCGCAAGAGAAGCATTATAGTGGCAAGGCGCGTTTGAAACCCACAACGTTTCCGGGCGCGGGTGCATCTATGCGCAAGAAGCGAATGACAGGTGGATAATAATGCGAAGCCTACTGCTGATTGCAACGCTGGGCGTGATGGTGGCCGTTCCGCAGATTCAAGAGCCGGATATTTCGAAGTGGGCGGCGAAGGACGCGCATCAGGATTTTGTGGTGGCGGCGCAGGCGTATGGGAACGCGGCGCAGTCGAAAGAGAAATTCGGCAAAGGGGCGGATCCTTATCCGGCGGGGCTGCTGGCGGTCGACGTATATTTTCGAAACGACATGAAGTTGCCGGTGCATGTCGATTTGAGCACGATTCGGCTGGATGTGGATGACCCGAACGGACAGAAATTTCATTTGGAGGCGTTGAGACTGGCGCAGGCGGCCAATGATATTGCGCATCCCAAAGGGCCGCCAGCGCCGAGCGCGCGGCGATTGCCGATTCCGTTTCCGAGCGGCGACAGCAAGCAGCAAGAAGTAATGGATAAGCTGCGGCCTTTCACGTTGCAATCGGATATTGTGCCGCCGGGCGGGACGATTCATGGCTGCGTTTTTTTCGACGTGAGCCACCACTTCGATCTGGTGCCGCACGCAACGCTGTATGTGCCGGATGTGAAATCGGTGGGGTCTGATACCGGGCTGATTTATTTTGAAGTGGCGCTGGGCCACAAGCACACGCAGTAATTTCCGCACTCGCGATTTCCCTCTGCATCGCCGCGATGTTTGCTGAAACGGCGAGCGTCGGCTAGAATTGGGCTTCGCTTTTCTTTCCTTCCACACTTCGAGGCTCATGGCGCTTCTCGACGAATTAAATTCACAGCAACGCGAAGCAGT
>Ga0307373_10014880_pt1 | contig 10649 bp, 6 predicted proteins | sample OX2MG_FD_202534 | JGI IMG/M metagenome (GOLD analysis project Ga0307373, IMG submission 202534) | Soil microbial communities from Risofladan, Vaasa, Finland - OX-2 | ecosystem: Environmental > Terrestrial > Soil > Coastal area > Acid sulfate soil | place: Finland: Risofladan, Vaasa | collected...
CCGCCCCCCATGACCAGCACCACCGGGCGCCTGGCGTCCAAGCCGAGCGCGCGGCGCAACTCGGCGCGGTCAAATTTAAGGGTAAAAGCCGGGTCGATGGAAACGCCACAGGTAAAGATGCGGTTGGAAGATACGCCCCAGCTAAGCAATTGGTGCTTGGCCTCATCGCTGCCCACGCAATAAACATCAATCTCCGACTTGACCCAGGGAAGTTGCGTGTGGAAATCGGTTTGGGCGGCCAGGATGGGAGCGTTAAACCACCCTTCGCGCCTGCCCAGGGCCGCGAGTTCGGCGGCGCCCACCTCGGTGGCAATGACCAAGTGCGGCCGAAAGTCCCGCAGCCGGCCCAGCACTTCCCGGCAACCCCGCCGGAAGACCCAGTCCGGCGCGGTGGCTTGGTGCTGTGTCCGCTGCCGCCACTCGGCGACCTTGCGCCAGGCCCAGGGGGCGTGCTGAACCATCCACCAGTAAGGGCGAACGTAGAGGCGATGAAACCACGGCTTGGCCAAATCCAGCACGTCGATGGTTCGCGCGTCTAAGTCGTCGGCGCCGTCGTGAAGGGCCTGGTGAATCGCGTGGCTGGCTCGCAGGTGGCCAGCGCCCGCGCCTAGCGTCAGGATTGCAATCCGCTTGATTTCCATGCCTGCTCCGAAATTATTGAGAGTTACAAAATATAGTGACCACTATTACTGTAGCGCGGGTCTATGACCCGCGTCTTTCGCCGCTCATAGAGCGGCGCTACAAAGAACGGCGTCACTATATTTTGTAAACATCAGTAGTTCCGCCCCATGCCGGGCCATGATGGGATACGAAGTTGTTTATCCCCAACGGCGAACCAGCAGGACAGCGTTCAGCCCCCCGAAGGCGAAGGAGTTCGAGAGCGCCGCGCGGAGCGGCTTTTCCCGAGCCTGGTTGGGAACATAGTCAAGGTCGCATTCGGGGTCGGGCTCGGTGTAATTGGCAGTGGGCGGGATGATGCCGCGTCCGAGCGCCATCACGGTGGCGACAAGTTCAACCGCCCCCGTGGCGCCCATGACGTGCCCGTGCATCGATTTTGTGGAACTGATCGCCACCTTTCTGGCGTGTTCTTGAAAGACCTTTTTGATGACCTGGGTTTCGGTCGAGTCATTCAATCGCGTCCCGGTCCCGTGGGCGTTGATGTAATCGATGTCCTCGGGGCGCATCCCGCCTTCTTCGAGCGCCATGCGAATGGCGCGCGCCGGGCCGTCCACGGTCGGTTGCGTAATGTGCGAGGCGTCGGCGGTCATGCCGAAGCCGGCCATCTCACCCAGAATGCTGGCCCCGCGCTTGACGGCATGATCCAACTCTTCCAGCAGCAGAACGCCGGACCCTTCCCCAATCACCATGCCCTTGCGGTCAGCCGAAAAAGGCCGGCAGGCCGTGGCGGGATTCCCATTTCCGGAAGAAAGGACGCGCACCGCCTCCCAGCAGCGCATCACCCCGTAAGTGATGGGAGCCTCGGCCCCGCCCGCCAGCATCACGTCGGCCAGTCCGAACTTAATCAAATGGAAAGCCTCGCCGATGGCGTGGCCGGAGGACGAGCAGGCGGTGGCGGTAGAGAGCGCCGGCCCCTGCGCTCCGAACTCCATGCAGATGTGGGAGGTGGCGGCGTTGTGCATGATCCTGGGAATCGTAAAGGGATGGAGGCGCGTGACCTGCTTCGCATAAAGGTTGTGGTAGCCGGCGTCATAGCTTCCCGCCCCGCCCATGCCGGAACCCATCACCACGCCAAAACGGGGGCGCTCTTCTTCACCGATCGTGATGCCGCTCGAGGCCATAGCCTCCCCGGCAGCAATCAGTGCGAACTGCGCAAACTTGTCCAGTACGTCCAGGCGCTTGGAAGGGAAATATTCTTCCGGAATGTAGTCAGGAATCTCGGCTGCGATTTTAATCGAAAGAGAAGAAGCATCGAATTGCGAGATTGGCCGGACCCCGGACCTGCCCTGAACCAGGTTCTCGAAGAAGTGATCTCTGTTCTTGCCGGTGGAGGAAAAGACCCCCATCCCCGTTATGACGACCCTGCGCACCGTGGCTCCTGAAGGACTCTAATTGCTGACCGCGGGTGTTCCGCCTTTGGCCATCGCCGCCAAATCGGAGATGTCCTTGCCCTCGAGCACCCGAGTCAGACTGTCCGCAACCTGCCGGACGCTCTTCATATTCTGAGCCACAGCATCCGGGATGTCGATCTTGAACTCTTCCTCAAGGGCGAACAGGATGTTGACTCCATCGAGAGAGTCAATTCCCAGTTCTGCAAAGGTCGAATCTATCGTCACTTTGCTGGGATCAAGATGCTGCTCCCGCACAATGATTTCCATGACTTTTTCGCCTGCGTCCATTTTCGCTCCTTACTTACGGTTTCAAGTCCCGGACCGCTTTCCCCTTGGCGCTAGGATGAAATCTCGATGGGGTTCCTGGTTGCCAGCTCGCCCACAATGCGTAGCAACTCGGAGAGCCGAAAAGGCTTTTCCAGAAATTCCTTAACCCCAAGCTCCTGGGCTAGCTCCCTCTCTGCTCCGCTGATGAAGGAGGTCATCAGAATTGCATCACACTTTGCTTTCCGCTGGCGCAGCTTCCGCAATAATTCCAGGCCGTTTTCGCCGGGCATCCGCAAGTCAATCAGCATAATTGCCCGGCTGCTATCTTGGCTGAGCGCTTCCCAAACAGCCGCACTCCCTTCAACGGCTTGCACCAGATATCCGTTCGCCCCAAGAACTTCCGAGAGCAAGTCTCGGCTCTCTTGATCGTCATCCACAACCAGCACACGCTTTGACGCCACAAATCCACCTGTGAAGGGAGAATTCCAGCTACCCGACCCTGAACTAAAGTAGCATGCCAGAGTCCAAACCTACTATTTTTATGTATCCAATTTATTTTGTGCAACATAGGCTAATTCTAAGAGGCGAATGAATCGTCCAATAGGGCCCTAGTGTACCATTTTAGGACACATAGTAGAATTAGTGTATCTTAATGGAGCACTCATTTCCACCCTTCGTTCATTGCGGCTCAGGCAAAAATGCCGCTTTAACCTGAAAGTGATGCAAAATGCATCACCGCACGATATGAGAGGCGAATTCCGTAATCGGTACGAACTTAAGACCGGCCTCAGTGGCCGCATCGATGATGGCAGGCAGAGCCTCAACCGTGCTTGATTGGTCGACTTTTTCTGGAGGCTGGCGCTCATGGCCGTCGTGGAGCAGGATCACCGAGCCAGAGCGCATCTCACGGGTTGTGGCTTTGATGATCGCATGAGTCCGGTATTTCCAGTCGTATCCGGCCGCCGACCACATCACCATTCTTAGCCCGCGCGCCTTGAGGGTTGGCATCAAACCAAACCAGCGGGAGCCGTAAGGAGGGCGGAACCAGCTTGGCCGCATTCCCATGACCCTTTCGATAACTTCCTGGGTGCGGTCGATTTCCCTGGCCATGAACTTCCGGGAATGCAGCAAGAGCAGTGGGTGAGAATACGTATGGTTGCCGATGGTATGCCCTTCGCGAACGATCCGCCGGGCGATTTCAGGATGGCGTTCAACATTCTTTCCGCACAGGAAAAAGGTCGCGGGAACTTTGCGCTGCGCAAGAATGTCCAGAATTTGTCCGGTAAAAGGCGAGGTGGGACCATCGTCGAAGGTCAGCAGGAGGTGGCGACTTTCCGCTGGTCCGCGAACCAGGACCGGCCGGAAAACTTCCGAGGTCGGGGCCACGCAAGCGTAGGCCAGCGCTGCTCCGCACCCCGCAATGACCAGAAGTCCGACAGCTAAGCCCATCATGGAGTCATCAAATGTAATTGGCGCAAACCCCCAAGAACGCCCTGTAACCCTTGCTCCGGCCGGCTCGACGGTGCGCCTCAGAACCTTTTCCTAAACGGGAGTTTATCCTACCACAACGGCTCCGCTTGATCGCAAGTGCAAGTTGCGTGCTTTCGCTCAGTCTCTTGCAACCTGAAAGGATCGATTGGCTGTTAGAAAAATATACCAAGCATGCCGTCTCAAGAAGGGCGGCCTTTTTATTCGGGCTTACTGGCGACGAGGCTCTTATCCTAAGCTGGCAATCTTTTCTTCAAGGTGCCGGAGAGCGGCTTCCAGCGATTCACGGCGCCGCGGATGCGATGTCGAGGCAAGCTCTCGCAGGACGCGGCTGCGAGCGAGTTCCAGGCTTTCGCGTTCACGCAGGCGCTGGCGTTGCTCCGGGGTCAGGCCGGCAACGGTCGATTGCGGCTGCCGCGAATCGGCGAGATCCTTTTGCTCCTCCACGGATTTGCTTTCCCATCCACGTGCCATACACTCAGTGTGCCACAAAGGCCCGCACTTTGCCCGTCTCTTATTTTGGGAAACTCGGAAGTCCCTGGCTGCGGCTGATTGTGGGCCCCGAACCGATGTTAGGCAGAGACGAAGGCGCCACTCCCGCACACGGAGCAAAGACTCACCACGACATGGCGCCAGCAAGCGCCACACGTGGCTTGCCGGCACGCGAGACGCAGCGCGCCGATATGGAGCCGGCGAAGGGAGTCGAATTCCCGCCAACCCGATTGGTAGAAAGCACTGCTAGATAAATATTCGTTATGGACATCATAAAAATATTAGTTTTTGCTCTGTTGCGAGGTATGTTAATTTTAAGATCACGGGATTTTCGAAACCCTCATGTCCAGTTCCGCGAAACCTGGAAACATCATGGAAAAGGTGCCTTTCAATTCCGGTTTGCCCGCTCCGCAAGGTCTGTACGACCCTCAGTTTGAGCATGACGCCTGCGGAATCGGTTTTCTGGCGAACATCGCGGGCCAGAAATCCCACGACATTATTACCAAGGGCATCCAGATCCTGATCAACCTCACGCACCGCGGGGCCTGTGGTTGCGACCCCGAGACTGGTGACGGCGCGGGCATCCTGATCCAGATTCCGCACACGTTCTTCCAGCGCGAGTGCGCAAGGCTGGGTTTCACGCTTCCCCATCCTGGTGAATATGGCGTCGGCATGGTGTTCCTGCCGGTGGAGCCGCACGAACGAATCCTCTGTGAGGGCATCATCGAAAAGATCGTGCGCGAGGAGGGGCTTGTCGTGCTGGGCTGGCGGGACACTCCGGTTGACGCCAAGGCGATCGGGCGTCTGGCGCGCAGCACGCAGCCCTATATTGAACAGGTTTTCATCCGGCGAGCGCCCGGCATGGACCAGGACACCTTGGAGCGGAAGCTCTATGTAATTCGCCGGCTGGCGGAAGCGGCGGTGGCGCGTGCCGACATCAAAGGCAAGGGCCACTTCTATATGCCCTCGCTCTCCACGCGGACCATTGTGTACAAGGGATTGCTGCTGGCGCCACAAATCACGCACTTCTACGAGGATCTGTCGGATCCCGAAGTCATGAGCGCCCTCTGCCTTGTCCACCAGCGTTTCTCCACCAATACTTTTCCGACCTGGCAACTGGCGCACCCTTTCCGCTACCTTTGCCACAATGGGGAAATCAACACCCTGCGCGGGAACACGAACTGGATGCATGCGCGGCAATCAACGCTCTCCTCGCCCTTGTTCGGAGAGGACGTCAAGAAGCTGCTGCCGATTATTACGCCGGGCGGCAGCGACTCGGCAAACCTGGACAACGCGGTGGAACTGCTGGCGCTCGCCGGACGCTCCTTGCCGCACGTGCTGGAAATGCTCGTCCCAACGGCCTGGGAGAGCGATCCCACCCTGCCGGAGGATGTCAAGGCCTTTTACGAGTATCATGCCTCGTTGATGGAGCCCTGGGACGGCCCGGCTGCCCTGGCGTTTACCGACGGGCGCGTGATCGGGGCCAAGCTCGACCGCAACGGTTTGCGTCCCATTCGCTACCTGGTGACGACCGACGGCCTGGTGATTGTCTCCTCCGAAGCGGGCGTGCTGCCGGTCAAGCCGGAAAACGTTTTGTCAAGGGGAAGACTCGGGCCCGGTCGCATGTTGTTGGTGGACACCGAACGTGGGCGCCTCGTCTCCGACGAAGAAGTGAAGGCCGAACTGGCCGCCCGGCAGCCCTACGCACAATGGCTGCGCGAAAACCAGATCACGCTTCATCAGCTCCCTGCCCCCTCGCGCGTTCAGCCCACCGACCATGACACGATTCTGATGCGGCAGAGGGCCTTCGGCTATACCGATGAAGACCTCCGCCTGATCATGCTGCCCATGGCCACGCAAGGTGAAGAACCCGTGGGTTCGATGGGCACGGACACGCCGCTCGCTTGCTTGTCGGACCGGCCGCAACTGCTCTTCCACTACTTCAAGCAGATGTTTGCTCAGGTGACCAACCCAGCCATCGATCCCATCCGCGAAGAGCTGGTCATGTCGCTGACCGGGTATATCGGCTCGGAGGGCAACCTCCTGGACGAGACTCCGAAGCATTGTCATACGTTGAAACTCCCTCACCCGATCGTGACCAACCGCGGCCTGGAAAAAATCCGCCGGGTCAGTTGGGGCGACTTCCTCGCCACCACCCTGCCTATGGTCTTCCGCGTGGACGGCGGGGCGGGAATGGAAAGGGCCCTGGAAAATCTCTGCCGCAATGCTTCACTGGCCATCAAGTCGGGGTACACGCTCCTCATCCTCTCTGACCGCGGCGTGGATCATGAGTACGCGCCGATCCCCAGTCTGCTGGCGCTTTCAGCGGTGCACAATCACCTGGTGCGGGAAGAAACGCGCAACCAGGTGGCGCTCATCGTCGAATCCGGCGAACCGCGCGAAGTGATGCACTTCGCCCTGCTGATCGGCTACGGCGCCAGCGCCGTCAACCCTTACCTGGCCATTGAAACCCTGGAGAGCCTTTTCGAGCGCGGCTACTTTCCGCCGGATTATACCTTCGACCAGGTGCTGAAAAACTATCTCAAGGCCGTGGACAAGGGCCTCCGCAAAACCTTCTCCAAGATGGGCATCTCGGCGTTGCAGAGTTATTGCGGCGCGCAAATCTTCGAGGCTATCGGGCTGAATCGCGCCTTGGTGGACCGCTATTTCACCGGGACGGCTTCGCGCATTGAAGGCGTGGGAACGGACGTGCTGGCCCGCGAAGCGCGGATGCGGCACGAACTGGCCCTGCGGCCGCAGGCTCCTTTGGACACCGAGTTGGAGGTGGGCGGGAACTATCAGTACCGGATCCGAGGCGAGCGCCACCTTCTCAACCCGGTCACCATCAGCAAACTTCAGCACGCCGTGCGGCAGTCGAGCTTTGCGACTTTCCAGGAGTTCACCAAGCTGGTGAACGACCAGAGCCGCGAGCTGCGGACGCTGCGGGGTCTGCTGGAATTGCGTCCGGCAGGCGCGCCGGTGCCGCTCGAGGATGTCGAGCCCGCCGCCCAAATCGTTAAGCGGTTTGCGACCGGCGCCATGTCGTTCGGTTCCATCAGCAAGGAGGCCCACGAGACGCTGGCCATCGCCATGAACCGGATCGGCGGCTTCTCCAACACCGGGGAAGGCGGCGAGGACGAGGCGCGCTTTCGGCCCGATCCCAACGGGGATCTGCGGCGCAGCGCCATCAAGCAGGTGGCCTCGGCGCGTTTCGGGGTTACGGCGCACTACCTGGTGAACGCCAACGACTTGCAGATCAAGATCGCGCAGGGCGCCAAACCCGGCGAGGGCGGCCAGTTGCCCGGCCACAAAGTGGACGAGGTAATCGCGCGCATCCGCCATTCCATTCCCGGCGTGGGGCTGATATCTCCGCCGCCTCATCATGACATCTACTCCATCGAAGATCTGGCCCAACTGATCTACGACCTCAAGAACGTCAATCCGAAGGCGCGGATTTCGGTGAAGTTGGTGGCCGAGGCCGGAGTCGGGACGGTGGCGGCAGGCGTGGCAAAGGCGCACGCCGATGTCATCCTGATCTGCGGCTATGATGGCGGCACCGGCGCCTCCCCGCTCAGTTCCATCCGGCATGCCGGAATTCCCTGGGAGCTGGGGCTTGCCGAGACGCAGCAAGTGCTGGTGATGAACGATCTGCGCAGCCGTGTGCGCGTGCAGGTGGACGGGAAGCTCACCACGGGCCGCGATGTGGTGATCGCCGCCATGCTTGGCGCGGAGGAGTTTGGATTCGCCACGGCCCCGTTAATCTCCCTGGGCTGTGTGATGATGCGGAAGTGCCATCTCAACACCTGCCCGGTGGGGGTCGCCACGCAAGACCCGGTGCTGCGCAAGAAGTTCCAGGGCCAGCCCGAACACGTGATCAATTTCTTGTTCTACATCGCGGAAGAGATGCGCCAGATTATGGCCCAATTGGGCTTCCGGACTGTGGACGAGATGGTCGGGCGCGTGGATTGCCTCGCCAAGCGCCAGGAGGTGGACCACTGGAAAGCCCGCGGCCTGGACTTCTCCTCCATCCTCTACAACCCGCCGGTTCCCACCCACGTGGGGCGCCGCTGCCTGGTCCCGCAGGACCACGGCCTGGATCAGGCGCTCGACTACAAGCTCATCGACCACGCCCGCGAGGCGCTCGAAAGCCGCACGCCGGTGACCTTTAACCTTCCGATCCGCAATGTCCACCGCACCGTGGGCGCCATGCTGAGCGGGGAGATTGCGCGGCAATACGGCTCCGAAGGTTTGCCCGAGGATACCATCCGCTTTGGGTTTCACGGCTCGGCCGGTCAGAGCTTTGGCGCGTTCCTGGCGAAGGGCATCACGCTGGAACTCGAGGGCGAAGCCAACGATTACGTGGGCAAGGGACTTTCGGGCGGGCGGCTGATTATCTATCCGCCCCGAAATTCGTCCTTCCTTCCCGAGCAGAATATTCTGGTTGGCAACGTGGTCCTTTATGGGGCCACCAGCGGCGAGGCCTTCTTCAACGGAATGGCCGGGGAGCGGTTCGCCATCCGTAACTCCGGCGCCGTCACCGTGGTCGAGGGGGTTGGCGACCATGGATGCGAGTACATGACCAAGGGAACCGTCGTGGTGCTGGGCCGGGCGGGCCGCAACTTTGCTGCCGGCATGACCGGCGGGATTGCTTATGTGCTCGATGAGACGGGCGAGTTCGCGACCGTGTATTGCAACCGCTCGAGCGTGGACCTGGAGCCCGTCGTCGAGCCGGAGGACATCGATACTCTGGAATCGCTCGTCTCCCGCCACGCTGAACTGACGGGCAGCCCGCGAGCCAAGTGGATTCTGGACAATTGGGACTCCATGCTGCTGAAGTTCGTCAAAGTATTCCCGCACGAGTACAAGCGGGTGCTCGGCATCCCTCGCACCCCGGCGGCGCTGGTGGCGGCTCAGTCGGAAAGTTCGCACGAGAACCGGAAGGTGACCCATGGGTAAGGTCACCGGCTTTCTGGAATATGAGCGCGAGACGCCTGCGCGGCGCCCTGTTTCCACTCGGGTCAACGACTACTTCGAAGTCTATCAGGAATTTTCCGACGAGAAGGTACGGGTGCAAGGGGCCCGTTGTATGGACTGCGGGGTGCCCTTCTGCCATACGGGCTGCCCCCTCAACAACATCATCCCGGAATGGAATGACCTCGCCTACCGCGACCGCTGGCGGGAAGCTATTCGAACCCTCCACGTGACCAACAATTTCCCGGAGTTTACCGGCCGCTTGTGCCCGGCGCCCTGCGAGGCCTCTTGCGTGCTGGGGATCAACGAACCGCCGGTCGCGATTAAGGCGATTGAGAAGTCGGTTATCGAGCACGCTTTTCGGGAAGGATGGGTCGTCCCTGAGCCTCCTGATCATCGCACCGGCAAGCGCGTGGCGGTGGTGGGTTCCGGACCTGCGGGCCTCGCCACGGCGCAGCAGTTGAACCGCGCCGGCCATTGGGTGACGATTTTCGAGAAGGCGGACCGCCTCGGGGGTTTGCTGCGCTATGGCATCCCGGACTTCAAGATGGAAAAGCATGTCCTGGACCGGCGCCTCGAGCAGTTGGAGCAGGAAGGCGTCAAATTCCAGCCGCGCAGCCACGTGGGGCAAAACGTGCCGGTCGAGGATCTTCAGAAAGAGTTCGACGTGATTCTCCTGGCCGGAGGGGCGGAACGCCCGCGTGACTTGCAGGTGCCAGGCAGGGGGCTAAAGGGCATTCACTTCGCCATGGAATACCTGCCACAGCAAAACAAAGTCGGAGCGGGAGACGCCGTACCGGACCAGATCCTGGCTACCGGCAAGCGGGTGGTGATCATCGGCGGCGGTGACACGGGCGCTGACTGCCTTGGGACCGTTCATCGGCAGAAGGCGGCGTCCGTGCACCAGTTCGAAATCATGCCCACCCCGCCTCCCGAGCGCTCCCCGAGCACTCCCTGGCCGCTGTGGCCTTTGCAGCTCCGGACGGAAAGCTCCCATGAAGAGGGCGGCATGCGAGACTGGGCTTTGGCCACCACCCGCTTTACCGGCGATGAAAACGGCCGGCTGAAGCGGTTACACGCCGTGCGCGTGGGACCGCCGCCTAAGTTTGAGCCGATCCCGGGCACGGAGTTCGCGCTGGAAGTTGAATTAGTCCTGCTGGCGATGGGATTCCTTGGCCCGGTGAAAACCGGCATGTTGGACCAACTCGGTCTCCAGCTTGATGCGCGAGGGAACATTGCGACCGATGAGAACTACATGAGTTCCGTCCCTGGCGTCTTCGCCGCGGGCGATACACGCCGCGGCCAATCCCTCGTGGTCTGGGCGATCACCGAGGGACGGAAGGCGGCTTCCGCCATTGACCA
>Ga0307373_10014881_pt1 | contig 10648 bp, 12 predicted proteins | sample OX2MG_FD_202534 | JGI IMG/M metagenome (GOLD analysis project Ga0307373, IMG submission 202534) | Soil microbial communities from Risofladan, Vaasa, Finland - OX-2 | ecosystem: Environmental > Terrestrial > Soil > Coastal area > Acid sulfate soil | place: Finland: Risofladan, Vaasa | collected...
AGCTTGAGGAAGTCGCGCGCCGCCAGATTCTTGCCCTGGCCCTTAAGAGCGGCGCGGAGGAAGTTGACCGTCGTCACCCCGGGGATCGCGGTCGGGTATTGCAGGCTGAGGAAAAGCCCCATCCGGGCCCGGTTCTCAGGGAGCATTCCCAGCAGGCTCTCGTCCTTCCAAAGGATCTCCCCGCCCGTGACCTGGTACTTAGGATGCCCCATCACAGCGTAGCCCAGGCTGGTCTTGCCTGCCCCGTTGGGTCCCATGAGCGCGTGCACCTCGCCCTGGGGCACGGTGACGCTCACCCCGGAGAGAATCTGCTTGCCATCGACGGCCACCTCCAGGTCGCGAACGACAAGCTGGGGCCTGGGAGTGGCGTCAGACACCGGCAGGGTGTCCAGCTTCTCGATAGAGGGGCAGGCTGGCGACCGGACACTCCGGCTCGAACATGCCGGGCTCCCGCATCATGTCGGAAAGGGTGGTTCCTCCGAGCACCTGCTTCACCGCCTGCTGCAGCCTCCCCCAGAGAGGGCGGCTGAGGCACTCGGGCTCGCGCGAGCACGCTCCCGTCTGGTAGTCCTCGGCTAGGCATTCCACTGGTGCAACCGGTCCTTCCATGAGCTCGACGATCTCAAGAACTGTCACTTCATCGGGCTGCCGCGCCAGCCGGTAGCCCCCGTGTAGCCCTCGAGTACCCTCGACAAGCCCGGCGCGCCGCAGCGGCGCCACCAGCTGCTCCAGGTAGGCCAAGGGCATGCCCTCGCGGCGGGCGATCTCGGCCAAGCTCATCGGCGGACCACCATGGGCCTTGGCCAGCTCGGTCATCATCCGCAGCCCGTAATGAGCACGGGACGATATCCGCATGGCGACCGGGTTCTGTCCGCTAAATCCGACTGGCACGCCCCTATTTTAGAGCCCCCTCCTGGGACTCAGGGCTTCGGAACGAGCGCGCTGCTGTTCCGCAGTCGCGCTTAGGCGCTCAGAGCGCGCTGGCGGAGGGCTGTCACCTCACGGCAGATCAAGTCTCCGGCGCGCTCCATGTCCGCTGCCGTTGTCGCTCGTCCCAGGGTCAAACGCAGATGGCCAGACGCCAACTCGGGGGACATGCCCATGGCCAGCAGGACATGCGATGGAGCCAGAGATCCGCTGGTGCAGGCAGACCCCGCCGAGCCGCAGATCCCAACGCGATCGAGACGCATGAGGAGCAGCTCGCCTTCAATCCCGGGGAAGGCAAAGGTGCAGAAATTGGCCAAACGCTCGCAGGGCGGAGTCCCGGTGGGAATGGCATCGGGCACGCCCGACTGAATGCGACGGCTGAGATCGGCGCACAGCTGCGCCTGACGCTTCATCTCGACCTCCCGCTCGGCCTCCGCCAGTTCGACGGCGACGCCGAAGCCCACCACGCCCGGCACGTTTTCGGTGCCTGAGCGCCGAGCCCGCTCCTGGCCCCCACCCGTGATCACCCCGTCGAGCGCGGTGCCGTGGCGGGCGTATAGAGCCCCGACTCCCTTGGGCCCATAGACCTTGTGCGCCGAGACCGTCAGCAGGTCGATACCTAATTCCTCAACGTCCAGCTTGAGCTTGCCCAACGCTTGTGTGGCATCGGTGTGGAAGACCGCCTGGGACTCGGCCCTGGTTACCTCCACCAGCTCACGGATGGGCTGAATCGTGCCCACCTCGTTGTTGGCGAGCATCACCGAAACCAGGACGGTATCGGGCCGCAGCGCTGCTGCCAGGTTGCTCGGTGAGACCCGGCCCATCTCGTCGACACCCAGCTCGGTCAGCTCGAAACCGAGTCGGTTCAAGTCGCGCCCGGTCTCGAGAATCGCCTCGTGCTCGATCGATGAAATCACCAGATGCCCACCGCTACCCGAGTGCCGGCGCACCACCCCCCTGAGGGCGAGGTTGTCGGCTTCGCTGCCGCCTCCGGTAAAGATGATCTCCCGCGGCCTGGCATTGAGCGCACGGGCAAGCTGGTCGCGCGACGTATCGATCAAGGCTCGCGCCGCCCTACCGGTCGCGTGAACGCTGGACGGGTTACCGAAGGTGTCGGTCAGCGCCGGGAGCATCGCCTCCAGCACCTCGGCACGGAGGGGGGTGGTGGCGGCGTGGTCCAAGTAGATGCTCGCCGGCTCGACCTCGACGGCGGCCTCAGTCGTTGGCGCGCTCTTTGAGGAGGGCTGTCAGAGGACCCGAGTGCTGGCTCAGCGTGCGGTGGAGCTCAAGCAGCTCGTCGTTGCTGATGGGGTCGGAGTCCGCCTCCGTGCGACCCACCAAGGAGACCTCTTGCTCATCCTCGCTGCCCTCAGCGTCCTCAGCCGAGGCCAGCTCGAGGGCCACCAGAAAGGCAAGCTCACAGTTCCGACAGGTGACTTCTACCGTGTACTTCTGACCCTCGTGGTCAAGCTGCTTCAACTTGCAGTCGGCAAGCGAGCGGCGACACATTGGGCAGCGGAATGCTCCGGCTCTCTCACGCAGGAATGCCAAGATATCCATCTCTTCCTCGAGTCGAGTATACCCAGCCCGGCTGAGATCAACCTGAGCGTCGAACGATCGCTACATCTAAGCGTGCAGGCGCTCCAGGACTGCGTCGGTGAACTCCTCGGTCCGGGCGTGGCCGCCCAGGTCGGCGGTACGGATGCCAGCGCTGACCGACGCCATGGTCGCCGCCCTCACCTGACCCCCGAAGGCGACCAAGAAGTCGTCATCGGTGTGTTCAAGCAGGGCGGCGACCGCCAGGATCATGGCCATGGGATTGGCGATATGGCGCCCCTGGAGAGCAGGAGCCGTCCCGTGGGGGGCTTCCGCCATAAGCAGGCTGGGACGACTCGAGTCATCGAAGCCGATCAGCAGTGACTCGCTCCCAGCCAGAGTCCCGTAGAGAGCGAGCACCAGGTCAGAGAGGATGTCGCCGTCGCGGTTGAGGGCGGGGATCACCAGGCGGTCGTCGCGGGTCAGCAGCAGGGCGAAGGTGGCGTCGATCAGTTGGGGTTCGTAGCGCACGTCGGGATGTCGGCGGCTGGCGGCGTCCATCTCCTCCTTGAGCATGCCTTCGTAGACCCGTGAGACGGTGAACTTGGGTCCCCCGAAGACGCTGGCCCCGGTCCGGCCGGCTTCCACGAAGGCGAACTCCGCAACCCGTCGACAGTGCTCCCGGCTGATCTTGGTGGTTCGAAAGGCAAGCTCCTCGGTGCCGTCGCCCTCCCGCCACTCCAGCGCCCCATAGGCGTCGTCAACGGCCATTCGGACGACGGTTATGGGCGAGTGAACCCCGCCCAGCGGGGGGACCCCGGGGATACGCTGGCCGGTGCGCACGATGACATCGCCTCCCACCTCGGCCCGGAGGATCGCGTTGGGACTGCCGATGTCGTCGCCCAGACCCTCAGGAGTCACGGTCGCCGCCTTGAGGCCAAAGTGGCTCGACTTCATCATCTCGGCCGCCTGATGGACGACGCGATTGGCGCTGGTCCTTCGCGCCTCGAGACTGAGGTCGACATGCTCCAGCACCAGGCGGTTCTCCAGCGGGGGCGCCGCGAGCACGCGGAGGGCCTCCAGCAGCAGCTCTTCGCCGGTCTCGTCCCCGTGCAGGACGGTGATCGTGGGCTGAGCCAAGGGCCTAAGTACTGGAGAGACGGCGAAATGTCTCGGCGTAGGCGACACCGTGGGGCTCGCCCATCTTCGCCATCCGTTCCAGAACTCGCACCGACACATCCTGCCCGGGGGTGTGCTGGCTGCGATGTTTGGCGAGCGCGGCGATCTTGCGATCGACCGTCGAGGTGACGTCGACGATCTGATCAGGGGTCTCTGTGCCGACCACCCAGACCTCGCGAACCGAGTGAGGCTGCAGGCCCTGGGCCAGCAGTTCGGGATAGGCGTGGGGGTTGCGCGCGTAGGGATAGACCGCCTCGATGGCGAGCTGACCGGCGGCGAGATGGTCGGGGTGGTTGCCGAAGAGATTGCTGTAGTTGCGTACCGCGTTCTGACACACGATCAGGTCGGGACGGATTTGCCGGATTACCTTGACCAGCTGGCCCCGCAGCTCGTCGGTAGCCCGGAGCTGGCCGTCTGGCTGGGCCATGAAGATCACGTCCTTCACCCCGAGGACGTCGGCCGCCTCGCGCTGTTCTGTCTCTCGCAGCGACGCCAGCTGGCTCTGTTCGATGGTGAGGTCCGCGGCGCCGGCCGCCCCATCCGTGCAGATCACATAGCTGACCTCGATTCCCCGGTCGGTCCAGAGCGCGACGGTGCCGGCGGAGCTGAACTCGGCATCGTCGGGGTGGGCCACGATGACCAGCGCGCGCTCAAAGTTTTCCAGTTCGGGTGAAGTCATTATGTTTCCCTGTTAGGATACGGGTCCCACGGCGAGCTCCCCTCTGCGACCGTCGTGGCCAACCTACGCGGAGACCTCGGCCATGATCTTTCTAAGCGAGCTCCTGCGCGCAACCGTCGTCGATGTGCGCCAGCACACGGTCGGAACTGTCCGGGACCTGGTCGCCAGGATGGGCGAGCCCTATCCCCGGGTGACGGCTCTGGTCGTCAGCCATAGGGGTCGCGACGCCCTGATCGTGCCCTGGGGCGCGGTCCGCCAATACACCGAGCGAGAGGTAAGCCTGCGCGAGCCGGAGTCGGAACTGGCCCTACACAGACCCGCCGAGGAAGAGCTCTACCTGAGTCGTGACGTCTTGGACAAACAACTCATCGACACCGACGGCAGGCGGGTGGTGCGCGTCAATGATCTTCAGCTGGCCAACGTCGGGGGCAAGCTCCTGGTGGTAGGCGTGGACATCGGGGGCCGAGGACTGCTCCGCCGCCTGGGGATGGAGGAGATGGGTAAGCGGGTAGCCCGAGCGCTGCACCGCGACTGGGCGCAAAAGTTTATTGCCTGGGACACGGTGGAAACCCTGCGCGGGGATGGCCGCAGCATGCGCTTGCGCATGTCCTACAAGAAGCTGGCCCGACTACATCCCGCCGACATCGCCGACATCGTCGAGCAGATGAGCAACGTCGACCGTCAGGCCGTCTTCGCCAGTCTCGATGACGAGACGGCGGCCGATACCCTGGAGGAGACTGACGAGACCATCCAGGCGCAGATCCTGGAGCGGCTCTCCTTGGAGCGCGCCGCCGACATCCTCGAGGCGATGGCCCCCGACGAGGCGGCTGATCTGCTGGCTGACCTGCCGGCCGAGCGCCGGGCCCAGCTGATCGGGGAGATGCAGGCAGAGGAGGCCGGCGATGTCCAGGAGCTCCTTGCCTACGAGGAGGACACCGCGGGGGGTTTTATGACGCCGGATTACGTCGCCATCCCCCAGCGCTTGACCGCCGCCCAGGCCATCGAGCGGATTCGCGAGCTGGAGCCAGAAGCGGAGTCGATCTACTACATCTTCGTCATCGACGGCCAGGAGCGCCTGCGTGGAGTGCTCAGCCTGCGCGACCTCATCGTCGCCAGCCCGGAGACACCGGTATCCCAGTTCATGATTCGCAAGGTGTTCTCGGTCCCGCTCGACGAGTCGCCTTCCGAGGTGGCCTCCTTGCTGGCCAAGTACAACCTACTGGCCGTTCCCGTGGTGGACGAGCAGGATCGGATCCAGGGCATTGTCACCGTCGACGACGTGCTCGCCGAGGTTCTGCCGGCTCCGCTCCGGCGGCGGATGAGGACGGGGGCATGAAGGCGGTCGTCGGGCGGGGACTGAGCCGGGTGGGCGGTCGCTTGCGGGCGCCCCGGAGTCGCGATGAACCTCCGTCACGAATCTGGGGGCCTGGCCCCCGAGAAACCAGCAACCGGGGCTCCCTCCCAGGCTGAGGGAAGAAGCCGCAGGGGTCTGACCCCGGCGGTTCGCTGGCCACGCCCGTCGGGACCTCGGCTACCGCCGATCCTGCCGCGGCGACTGCGTCCTAGGCGGCTGCCCCGCCTCTGGCGTTTCTTCGCCATCCTGGGCCCCGGCCTGATCGCGGCCAACGCCGGCAACGACGCCGGCGGCATCGCCACATACTCCCAGGTCGGCGCCCAGACGGGCTACGGCCTGCTCTGGGTCCTGGTGCTGATCATCGTCGCCCTGATCGTGGTCCAGGAGATGTCGGCCCGGCTCGGGGTTGCCACCGGCAAGGGCCTGATGGCGCTGATCCGGGAGGAGTTTGGAGTCCGCTGGGCCCTGGTCGCCGCCGGTGTGGTGCTGGTCGCCAACGGCGGCACCACCATCGCCGAGTTCGCCGGCGTCGCCGCTGCCCTGCAGCTGTTCGGGCTGCCTCCGGAGCTCAGTGCCCCTCTCACTGGAGGCCTTCTGGGCTGGCTGGTTCTGCGTTCGGGGTACGTCCGGGTCGAGCGGATGTTCCTGGCCCTGGGGGCGGTCTTCGCTGCCTATGTAGTCACCGCCTTCGTCGTGCATCCCAACTGGGGCGCGGTCGCTCACGACACCTTCGTGCCGTCCATTTCCAGCAGCAACGGATTCGTCTTCTTGTTGATCGCCTTCATCGGCACCTCAGTCACCCCTTACATGCAGCTCTACCTGCAGTCGGCCGTCGCCGACAAGGGCACCGCGGATGCTGACTACGGCTACGTGCGGACCGAGGTTATTGCCAGCAGTCTGTTGGCGGACTTTGTGGCCGCATGCATCGTCATCACCTGCGCCGCCACCCTGCACGCACACGGTGTCACCAATGTCACCAGCGCCGGGCAGGCGGCCAAGGCGCTCAGTCCGCTGGTCGGTAACGGCGCTAAATACCTGTTCGCGGTGGGGCTGTTGGGAGCATCGCTGCTGGCCGCCGGAGTCCTGCCACTGTCCACCGCATTTGTGGTTACCGAAGCCTTCGGGACGGAGCGAGGAGTCTCCACGGCACCGCATGAGGCGCCGCTGTTTTATGCGGTGTTTGTTGGCTTGCTGACAGCCGGAGGGATCTGTGTCCTGATTCCCGGCATCAACTTCATCGCGGTGCTCTTGGTGACCCAGGTGGTCGACGGCATCTTGCTGCCGGTAGTTTTGGTGTTCATGTTGCGCCTGAGCAGCAACGTTCGGCTGATGGGCCGGCACGTGAATGGAAGGTTGGCCAAGATCGTCGGTGGAACTACCGCGGCAGTACTGATTTTTCTAACCCTCATCCTTATCTTCGATAGCCTCTTCGCTGGCTGAGCGTGGGCCCAGCCGCGACGGTGTTAGCGCCACCGAGTGAGCAAGCCCTCCACCCCAAATGCGGATATCGCCGCCCGCGCTGCGGCACCACCGTCCACCATGCCCGCCTCGATGGCGGCGGTGTCGTCCCGGCCGAGCTGGGCTAGCCGACCGAGCAGGCCCCCGGCCAAGGCGTCGCCCGCTCCGGTGGGGTCGAGCACTTGGGGTCCCGGTGTCGCGGGATAACTTCGCACCGAGTCGGCGCCAATCACGGCGGCGCCCGCCGGTCCCAATTTGACCACCACGGTGTGCAGGCACCAGCGCTGCCGCGCCGCGCGGGCCAGCTCGACATGGCTGCTGCTGGACTCCGGAAGTAACGCCCTCAATTCCGCCTCGTTGGCGAGGAGCATGTCGGAGCGCTGTAGGACCTGCTCCAGGTCGGCACGGTTTCTGGCGACGAAGTCGCGCATCGTGTCGAGCACAACCAGCTTCGCCTCGGAGCACTGCTCCAGCACCTCCAGCTGGCGCTTCGGATGCATGGATCCCAGGAAGAGGATCTCGCTGCTTCGGGCGAGGGCCGGCAGCTGCGGATGCCAGTCGAGGTAGACACCCAGTTGTTGCTCTTCATCGACCGGAACCGTGTTGCTCGGGTGGTGCTCGGCGCGCCAACGGTAGCTCGCTCCAGGTAGTTCAGCGACGGCAGACCGGTTGGTTCCGGCAGCGTCGAGGAGCTCGAGCAGGGCCAGGCCGTCGGAGCCGACGGCGCCGGCGACCCGGACCGGACAAAGGCGGCTCGCCGCCAAGGAGAAGTAGAGCGCCGACCCACCCGGGACCTGGCGCCGGCGACCGGCCTGCGTGGTTAGGTCGTCAAAGCCCAGGGTCCCGGCCGCAGTGACGGCCCACCCGGCACCGACGTCAACCTCCCTAGGAGGTGGGGAAGAGGGGGATGACAGGGGCCAACCCCCGACCACGCTCATCTAGGGCGGCTCGCATCAGTCGGGCCTGGACCTGGAATAGGACCCGCCCGACGTGATCCGGGTCACGGTTGAGGCCGAGTGTCAGGCGCAGGCTGGGGTCGACCGAACTGGTCAGCGCCACCACCTGTTCGAAGACCCACCCAGCCACGCTCCGCTCCGCTTGCATGCGACAGCGCTCCACGTATTCCAAGAGCACGTCGGAAGCCCTCAACCGCTGCTGCGGCGTGCGCCGATGCCGGGAGCGGAAGGTGAGCTGTGCCCGGGCCGCTGCTATCTGCAGAGCGGTCACTTCGTAGGGGTTGGTGTAGGCGGCTCCCAGCGACATGCGCGCCATCATACGCACGGCCCAGTTCGCCTATCCTCAGATGCATATGAGCGAGCCGGAGGTGACCCACGAGGCACTGATTGTCAGCGAGGAGCGCTTCTCGGGCAGGCTGATCCGCCTCACCGTCGACCGAGTTCGACTGCAGTCCGGCTCAGAGGCCGAAAGGGAGGTGGTGCACCATCCCGGAGGCGTCGGAATAGTGGCGCTGGCTGACGACGGATCGGTGATTCTGGTGCGCCAGTACCGTCACGCGGCCCGGGAGCTTCTCTGGGAGATTCCCGCCGGCGGCCGCGAGGAAGGGGAGTCGCCCCTGGAGACCGCTCGCCGGGAGCTCTCCGAGGAGACCGGGTACGCGGCCGAGGCCTGGTTGGGAGTGGGGGCGACCTTTCTTGCTCCCGGGTATAGCACTGAGCTTTTCTGGTATTTCCGCGCTACCGGTTTAACCGGGGGCGGGGATCCACACCCCGACCCCGACGAAGTGCTGGAGGCTCGGTCCTTCACTCCCGCCGAGGTGGCCGACCTCGTCTTCCGCGGTCAGCTCCGAGACGCCAAGACCCTGGCGGGTCTGGCTCTGGCTGGCGCTCTCGACCTGGCCTCGATCGGGTCGGCTGGCCCAGGCCACAGCAGTGGCGACCTTTGATTTCAGAGGAACTCCGGATCGACACCGCCGGCGCGCCTATCGTCGATCTCACGTCCAAGCTGCGACGCTTCTGCGCCACCCAGGGCGACGGCCTGGTGCAGGCCTTCGTGCCCCACGCCACGGCAGCACTGGTTGTAGTCGAGTTGGGCGCGGGCAGTGACGCAGATCTCCTGGCCTGGCTGGAGGAAGTTCTGCCCCGCCAAGCCCAGTACCGTCACCAGCACGGGAGCCCGGGCCACGGGGCTGATCACCTGCTGCCCGCCGTGCTGGGTTGCTCGGTGACCATGCCGGTCCTGAGCGGAACCCCCCAGCTGGGTACCTGGCAGAGCCTGGCGCTGGTCGACACTAACCAGGAGAACAATCAGCGCCGCGTCAGGCTCAGCTTCATCCCCGGGTAACGTCGCTCGGGAGCGGAGTCGCGCCCTGGCCGGCCCCTGCCGAAATTCCTGCTAGCCCCGGGCGGGAGCGTCGAACTGGCCCGCGGGAATCACTCCCAGCTTGCCGGCCCGGTAGTCCTCGAAGGCCTGCTTCAGCTCGTCAGCGCTGTTCATGACGAAAGGACCGTACTGGGCCACGGGCTCGCGAATGGGCTGTCCTCCGATGACCAGAACGTCAAGGTTGGGGGCATGGCTGTCCTGCTCGAGATCGGCGCTCACGGTAAGTGCATCGCCCTGACCGAAGACGACTAGCTGGCCCATCCCGAAGCGAGCCCCCGCGGTGCCGGCGGCGCCCTTCCCGGAAAGGGCGTAGACGAGCGCGTTGAAGTCAGGACGCCAGGGCAAGACCAGTTGGGCCCCCGGGCTGAGGGTGACGTGAGCCAGGGCAATCGGGGTGTGCGTGACCCCCGGTCCAGAGTGCCCGGCCACGTCGCCGGCGATGACCCGTACCAGAGCCCCTCCGTCGGCGGAGGAGAGGAGCGTCACCTTGCCGGCCCGGATGTCCTGGTAGCGGGGTGGCGACCACTTCTTGGCAGCAGGCAAGTTGACCCAAAGTTGGATGCCGTGGAAGAGGCCTCCCGACATGACCAGGCGCTCCGGAGGCGTTTCGATGTGGAGGATTCCGGCGCCGGCCGTCATCCACTGGGTGTCGCCATTGGTGATCAGGCCGCCACCGCCGTTGGAATCCTGATGCTGGAAGGTGCCGTCGATCATGTAGGTCACCGTCTCGAAGCCGCGGTGGGGATGCCATGGGGTGCCTTTGGGCTCACCGGGGGCGTAGTCGACCTCCCCCATCTGGTCCATGTGGACGAAAGGATCGAGCTCTGACTTAGCGACCCCGGCGAAGGCCCGCCGGACGGGAAACCCCTCGCCCTCCAGGGCACTGGGCGCGACGGTGATGGATGCCACTGGACGGTGCCGGGTCACTCCTGGATCCGGCTCAGGGACTCGCGGTAGGGCTAGGGGATCGTCCGCTGTGATCGCCGGCATTTACGCCTCCTGGTTTGCCCGCGCTGCGGGACGGAAAGTCGTTGCTCACGCAATTATAGCCCCTGAGCAGCCCGGCCAAGCTCAGGCACTGGCGGCTTCGCGGCTGTGCAGGTGCTGCTGGCGTCCGGCAATGATCGGCTGGGCGACGTGGGCCGGGACTTCCTCGTAGTGGTCGAAGGTCATGG
>Ga0307373_10014883_pt1 | contig 10647 bp, 14 predicted proteins | sample OX2MG_FD_202534 | JGI IMG/M metagenome (GOLD analysis project Ga0307373, IMG submission 202534) | Soil microbial communities from Risofladan, Vaasa, Finland - OX-2 | ecosystem: Environmental > Terrestrial > Soil > Coastal area > Acid sulfate soil | place: Finland: Risofladan, Vaasa | collected...
CGCAACGGCGAGTACCCGGGCACCGGCGGCCTGCAACCGGTCTACCTGGCCATCCACCTCGGTGCGGCGCTGGCCCCCGAGCGGCTGGTCGCCCTTATCGGTCCGGATCTTCGAGCACCGGTCCAATACGACGGCCGCGGCGCCCTTGCAGATTAGCTCCCGATCATTGCCACGTTCCACTTCTACGCTCATCCGCTTGGTGTCCCCGCTGAAGGTCGTTACCGACTTTCGAGGCAGCGCGGCGAGCGCTTTCAGGTCCAGTCGCGCGGCGGCTTCGATGATCGCGTCGTCGATCACGTTGGCGCCGGCCCGTGGGTAACTCGAGCAGAGGAGGGCGGACTCTATTAGGCGGTCGGCCGGCGCCAGACTCCAGGTCTCGACCACCTTGGTGCGGTTCTCGGTGATGGTGCCCGTCTTGTCGATGCAGAGCGTGTCCACCACACTCAGGTCTTCGACGGCCGCCAGACGTCGGACCAGTACCTTCTTGCGAGCCAGCGCGGCAGCGCCGAGAGCCAGCGTCGTCGCGGTGACCGCCGGCAGGGCTTCGGGAACGATGCCGAGGGCGAGAGCGAGGGCCAGGGTGAACGAAACCAGGATCCCCCGCCCGAGCAGTGCGTTGCTGATGAAGACGACCCCAGCCAGCACGCCGCCGAATCTCAGCAGGAAGCTGGCGAAGTTCGACAGGTTGACCTGGAAGTCGCTCGGCGCGTGGGCGCCCTTGACAAGCGAAGCCGTCTCTCCGAACTGGGTTCGGGCCCCCGTGGCGATGGCCACGCCCTTCCCTTCGCCGCCGACTGCGGTGGTGCCCGCGAACGCGATGTCCGTCCAGTCGATTGCCGCCTGGCTGACGACCGGGTCTACCGACTTGGTCTGAGGGACCGATTCGCCCGTCAGCGTGGCCTGGTTGACTTCAAGGTCCTGGACCTCCAGGAGACGGAGGTCCGCCGGCACCAGGTCGCCGCTACGGATGAAGACGATGTCGCCCGGCACCAGCTGATCAGCCGGTTCTTCGATCTCAGAACCGGCCCGCAAGAGGTGACAGTGGACGGGCAGCAGCGCGCGAAGGGCGGCCATGGCCTTCTCGGCGCGGTATTCCTGGACGATGCTCAGGCCGACATTGATCGCGATCAAGACCAGGATGATCGCGCCGTCGACCAGGTCGCCCGTGACGATGGTCAGGACGCCGGCGGCCGCCAGCAGCAGGTTGATGCCGTTCCGCACCTGCGCGAGCACGATCGCCGAAAACGACCGCGACTCGGTGCCGACCGCGTTCGCCCCCAGCCGGGCCAGCCGCAGCCGCGCCTCCTCGGCGCTCAGGCCCTCTTGGCTGGAGGCGAGGCGTCGGAGGACATCTTCTGCGGGAGCGGCCGCGGCGTCCTCCTGGGTCGGCCAGCTTGCTGGAACAGGCTCAGCCGGGGTCGCTGACCCGAACATTGCCGGCAGCATAAGTGAAGACATGCTCAGTCGTTCCTGAGACCCGCGGCGGGTCCATTTGTTTCGGGGACTCGAGATGACTCAACGCCGGCCGATCATGAGGTGCAGGATCACGCTGATCGCAAGGCCGGCGAAACCCGCGATCGAGCACACGCATCCTGCCCAGAGGAGGATCCGGCTCCAGATCGCATTCTTGAGACGGCCTTCCAACGTTCGTTCCATGGCCGGCACGGACCAAAAGCCGATCAAACAGCTCACGGACATCACGTACGCCGATGCCGTCAGCAACGCGATGCCTGCTTGCACCGCCGGTGCAACCAGCATCAGCCCGTTTTCTGCGAGGGTGTATCCGCCGAGCCCAAGAGCCATCGCTGTTCCGAGAGCGACGCTGGCCCGGACCGCGTAGTAGTGAGCCCGACCCTGGCTTCTTGCCGGAGGTTGCAGACCCTGTAGGCCCACGAACGCAGTTACGCTCCCAGGCCATTGAAGCCGGCGTCCCGCGCCTGACACTCGCGCATGATAGGACGTACATATGAGGGCTGCCGGATATGTCAGCCTGAGGCCAGTTCGACATCCTTTCGTAGCCGACAGTCATTTGATTCCGGCGCTTGTCGCGGAGCTGGGGTGGTTCCTGCTTGTCGCCGTGACGCTGAGGCTGTGGCCGAAAAGACGACCCGCGGAACCACGTCCCCAGTGGCGCCCGCCGTCACCGACAATCGGCGAAGTGTAACTCAGGTGATCCTTTGCCCAGGCCGAACCAGCATGCCGAATTCGAGATCACCGGACTCGAAGGCAGTCCCCGCGGCAATGGCCCTTCCTCCTCCTTTCGGGGTCTCCAGCTGACACTGGTCGACGCGCACCACACCTGAGTCCTCGCACAGACACTTCAAGTTCGGGACTCCTGCCGTCCAACCGGATCAGTTCCGCCTGAGAATTCAGGAAAAGGACACGAAGCCGCGATGTTCACGTCTCTAACCCTGCTTGTATTGGCGGGCCTGCCGGGCCCGTTGCTGGCCGCCGGCAGAAGACCGCTGGCTCCGGTCCTCGTCGGGGAGTTGATCGCGGGAGCAATACTCGGCCGGACCGGGCTGCACCTGATCGTCCCGAGCGCCCAGCCTTCCCGGTGCTCTCGACGATCGGATTCGCCATGCTCATGCTCCAGGCCGGCAACGAGGTCGACCTCGGCTCCGCGGAGCTGCGAGCCGGATCGTTTCGGGGCGGTCTGGCATTCCTGATCACCCTCGCCGCCAGCCTCCCGATCGGCATCGCCGGGCGGGCGATTCCGCCGCTTGAGTGGGAGCGGAGGTCAGGTGACCTTCAGGACCCCAGCCTTGGCGCCAGTGGAGCTGGAGCCGACGACGATGTCGAAGGTGCCGGCCTTGCTGGCTATGAAGGTCGCGGCCACCGGTGCAGCCGGCGTCAGCCGGTAGGTGAGGTTGTAGGACGGGATGCTGAGGCTCTGGCTGCGGTCGGTGGTGATGCTGAGGACCACCTGGTCGCCCTCTCGAGCGGTGATCGTAGACGGCGTCATGCTGTTGCCGCGGACCGAAACCTCGATGCTGACAGCTGTCGGGCCGATCCCATGGTGGATGCTCGCCTCGTAGAGGCCGATGCCGGCGAAGACCACGAAGAGGGCGACCACCAAGCCGCCACCGAGGAGCATCCGCCGTACCTGCATCGCGGCGAAACCATAACGCGTAACCAATGCTTGATGAAAGATCCTTCATCCTTTAGAGTGCCGCAAGAAATGTCGGCGCTGGTGGACCACCAAGAGGCAAAGCAGAACCTCCGTCGGAAGAAGACCGTCGCGGCGGGAGGTCACAAACACCCCGTCAACCAGGCCCACTACGACGAGCGCACCTTCGGCGAGCGGATCGCCGACCGGCTCTCGGCCGGGATGGGCTCGTGGACCTTCATGATCTTCCAGACGATCCTGATGGCCATCTGGGTCTGCCTCAACATCTTCGGACTGCTGGTGGCGCACTGGGATCCCTACCCCTTCATCCTCCTGAACCTCGCGCTTTCCCTCCAGGCGACCTACGCCGGACCGATCGTGCTGCTCGCCGGCAACCGCCAGGCGGCCAAGGACCGGATGACCCTCGAGCACGCGGCGATGGAGGCGGACAAGGGCGGCGAGGCGATCAATAAGGTCCTCCAGAACATCCGGCAGAACACCAAGCTGACGCTCGATATCCTCGAAGACCTGGAGCGCTAGGAGACGATGGCTACCGAGACCGCGCCCGAAACCGCCACCGCCGTCCTCCGCCGCCGGCTTGCCAGCGGCCACCGCCACCCGGTCAACCAGGTCCATCTCGACGAGGCGACCTTCGGCGAGAGGACCGCCGACAAGGTCGCAGGCGCGATCGGAACCTGGCGCTTCCTGATCATCCAGAGCGGCCTGATCGTGGTTTGGATCTTCCTCAACGTGGCCGCGGTCATCAACCACTGGGACCCGTATCCGTTCATCCTCCTGAACCTCTGCTTCACGGTCCAGGCGGCCTTCACCGGGCCGATCCTCCTCCTCACCCAGAACCGCGCGGCGCAGCAGGACCGTCTCCGCCTCGAGCACACCGCCGAGGTCGAGGAGGCTACCGAGAAGGTGACCATCGAGATCCTCAAGGAGATCGAGCAGAACACCGAGGTCACCCTCCGGGTCGCCGAGCACATCAAGAAGCGGCGCGCGGGGTCGGGCTGAAGTTGTTCGCCCGCATCCTGGTCGCCGTCGCCGAGGCGGAGGACGTCGAGCAGACGATGGCGACGGTCACGGCGCTGGCCAACCTGTTTGGCTCGGAGGTGCTCGTCTTCCACGCCCGGGAGCGGGTGGTCGGCCCCGACGACGTCGAGGAACAGGAGACCATCCCCCAGTCGCAGGAGTATGGCGAGCGCATGGCGAAGCGGCTCGAGGACGCCGGCATCAAGGCGGACGTCGTGGTCGAGAGCGTGCGCCCGAATCGGCTTGCCGAACACATCCTGGCCCACGCCAACACGGTCCAGGCGGACCTGATCGTGATCGGGGGCCACCATCCCCACAACCTTCGCGAGACCGTCTTCGGGGACATCGGCAAAGCGCTCGTACACGGCGCTCGGTGCCCCGTGATGCTGATGCCGAGCACCGCCGCCCGATAGCATTCGCGACCGCAAATGAGTCCACAAAGGCGGAGGTCCGGTTCACGGATCAGCGAGCGAACCGCCGAACTGGCCGCCGACGCGATGTTCGCTCTTTCCAACCCGAGCCGGGTCCAGATCCTCGGCTGCCTGCTCGACGGGCCGCGGGCGGTAGGCGAGATCGTCGACGCGGTCGCGATGGAGCAGTCGGCTGTCTCTCACCAGCTGCGAGTGCTAAGAGACCACGCGCTGGTCCGCGTCAGTCGCGAGGGGCGTCAGCGCGTGTACGCCATCCATGACGAGGAGGTGGCGGAGCTGCTCGACGCCGCCCTGGCCCACGTTGAGCGCCGCCACTCGCGAAGCGCTCGGGTGAGGACCACCAGCGAAGCTGCCGGTTAGGCCGCCGGGTGTCGTCCAGGTCGCGCTCCTCCCGCCCGCTGAGGCTGGTGCGGCGGACTCCGGCCGGGATGAAGCGACCCCGTATCCAGTCCAGCGACGGAAAGATCGTCGAGGCCCCATTCCTGTCGGCGGCAGAACGCCGATCCGCGCTCGACCGAGCCCACCGGGGCGATATCGTCGGCGCCTTCGGGCGCGTGCCCTCCCACGACACGGCGCCTCGGCGATCCTGGCGGAGCCGGCTGGTGACCCTGCTCGCGATCATGGGTCCGGGTGTCGTCGTGATGGTCGCCGACAATGACGCCGGCGGGCTTTCGGTCTACGCCCAGGCGGGCCAGGACTACGGGTTCCGGCTGCTCTGGCTGGTGCTGGCCCTCGCGCCTGTCCTCTACGTGATCCAGGAGATGGTCGCCCGGCTGGGCGCGGTCACCGGCGCCGGCCACGCTCGCCTTATATTCGAGCGCTTCGGCCGTCGCTGGGGCTTTTTCGCCCTCGGCGACCTTCTCGCCCTGAACCTGTTGACGATCATCACCGAGTTCATCGGCGTCGCCCTGGCCCTCGGCTACTTCGGGGTTAGCCGATACATCTCGGTGCCCCTGGCCGCGGTTGCATTGATCCTGGTGACGAGCATCGGGGGCTTCCGGCGGTGGGAGCTGGCCATGTTCGTATTCGTGGCGCTCAGCCTGCTGATCGTCCCTCTGGCCGCGCTGACCGGCTTCCACCATTCGACCGAGCAAGCCGTCACGGCTCGGAACATCGTCCTTGGACCGGGCGGCTTCGTCCTCCTGGTGGTGGCGATCGCCGGCACCACCGTCGCGCCCTGGCAGCTCTTCTTCCAACAGTCGAACGTCGTGGACAAGCGGATAACCCCGCGCTGGATACCGTACGAGCGTGTCGACCTCGGTATTGGCGTCGCCCTCTTCGGCTCGGGCGCCATCGCGGTCTTGGCCACCGCCGCGATCGCCGCGGGAGCGCACACCGGCTACGGCTCCTTCGTAGACGCCGGGCAGCTAGCGCTGAGCCTGGGCCACAGCATCGGCGGCTGGGCCGGCGGCCTCTTCGCCGTCGCCCTGCTCAACGGGTCGGTACTGGGAGCGGCCGCGGTCACCCTGGCGACCTCCTACGCCCTCGGTGACGTGTTCGGCACCAAGCACTCGCTGCACCGGCGGTGGCGGGACGCGCCCATCTTCCACGGCAGCTTCGCCCTCTCGCTGGTGGTCGCGGCCACCGTCGTCCTTGCGCCGGGCGTGCCGCTCGGTTTCGTCACCCTCGGCGTGCAGGCGCTGGCCGGCGTGCTGCTGCCGAGCGCCACCGTACTGCTTCTCCTGCTCTGCAATGACCAGGCGGTCCTCGGCCCCTGGGTCAATCCTCGGTGGCTGAACATCATCGCCGGGCTGGTGGTGGGCGCCCTGCTCGAGATGTCAGCCCTGCTGATGCTTACCATTCTCCGGCCGGGTATGAACGTGGCGGTGGCTGCCGGGACCCTGACCGTGCTGCTTCTCTTCGGCTTCGGAGGGTTCGCGGCCCTCCAGTTCCGTTCCGCGGCCGCGCCACGGTTCGTCGGGACCCCATGGGAGCGCGCCACCTGGTCGATGCCGCCGCTGGAGATGTTGCGCCCAGCCGTGGCTTCGAGGGAGCGCACCCTCGGCCTGGTGATACTCCGCGTCTATCTGCTTTCGGCCGCTGCCCTGGTCGCCTTTCGGCTTATCCAGGTGACCCTGCGGGCCTAGGCGCTAGCACCCGTTCCAGCCTCGCAGTAGGGGCCGGCTGGGATCATTCGGCTCGGCGCAAGAGCCTTCAACCATGCCCGATTGAACCTACGAGTAGCAAGCGATACAATCCAGAGGCGTTGAAAGGCAAGCTCTGGATTTAAATTCAGGCCAAGTGATTATTGGTCCCTTGGTGAAAGCGCTTGCTTCACACGCAAGAGGTCGCTGATTCAATCCCAGCGCCGCCCACCACCAACCCGATGAAGTCGAGGCCAGACGGAGTCCGGCCGACGACTCCGAAGGCGCTCGCGGTCCAGCCAGGCGACACTTCGGAATGCTGCACGGCCTCCGTCCGTGTGAAGTCGACCGGCGCCGGGTAGTAGCGCCGATCGTAACAGTCGATCCGCGGCGGAGCACCGCTGAGGTGGAGAGTCCCGGAATCGATTCGGTTGACGTACTCCAACAGGGCGAAGGACAGCAATGGGATGAGGGCAGCTGCGGCCGCGACCGCGCCGAGGACGATCAGCGCAGTGCGGGTCCGGCGTCCGAGTTGCAACTCACGATCTGAACGCCCCGCCGAAGCAAGCCGTTATCACATCGCGAGAAGGAGGCGCAGGCGAAGGCCAGCTTCAGTGGATGGTTTCTCAAGCCGGACCGGGATGCGGCCCTTCGACGATCGTGAGGTCGTCGATCCCCTGGAAGTCCTCTGGGTTGCAAGTGAACAAGGAAGGTCGTTCGCGATGGCCACCGCCGCGATCATCGCGTCGTGCGACCTCGCGGCCGGCCTGCCACCCGAGCGCCGCAACGAAGCCGCCACCCGGCCGAAGACCCGGTGCCGCCTGGGCGTCAAACGGCAGGGGGTCGAAATCGGCTTCGACCTGCTGCAACACGGCCTGCCGGGACTCCTGCTCCCGGCCACTGACGACCAAGGGGCCTACCGACAGCTCCGCCAGGGTGATCGCGGAGATGAACACCTGCTCAGGCAGGGTGCCCGGGCCTGACAGCCGTGGAAGCAGGATCACGGCGTTGGTGTCGAGCAGCCCGGCTGGGTAAGACCGCTTCACAGGGTTGGATCAACGACGCGATCCAGGTCTGCTCGCAGACGGTGCGGATCGATCGAGGGAACTCGTGACCACGTCTCGAGAAGGCTGACCGCACTCGGGAAGAGGGCGCCGCTCCGCGACCGGGCGGCCATCACGGGTGACGGTCGGCCGGCCCGGGTACTCCTGGTCCGGAGACTCAGCCGGGACCAGATCCAGGACCTGCGCATGGCGGGCCTGAGCCAGCAGCAGATCCACGCCATCTCCTTGGTCGGCATCGGCGTGGATGAGCTGCACGAACTCATGCTCAATGGCCTGCCGGCACCGGACTCCACCAACCCAATGTGACTCTATTCCATGACCAATCTGGGATCGACGGACGTCGTCAGACGAACCGAGATTAAGTCCACTCCGTGGACCGAGGCCGAGCTTCGTGGGTGGAATACAAACATACCCCTGGGGGTATAGCAAGACATGGAATACGCCAACGCACCGGAACTACTCGTTGCGCTGCGCCGGATCGAGGGCCAGGCTCGCGGGATCCAGGCGATGATCGAAGGTGGCCGCCCCTGCGACGAGGTGGTACGGCAGGTATCGGCCCTACGCGCCGCGGCTGACCGCTTCAGCCACCGGCTGGTGGCCAGCAACCTGCGCGCCTGCCTCGATGATGCCGCCCTTGGCCCGGAGATCCTGCAAAGGCTTGACCACGGCCTGCGAGCGCTGGCCGAGATTCGCAGCTGACAAGACGTCATTAAGGAAGGAGACGAAGAAGATGGCACTCATTGATGAAAAGACTATGGGACAGATTCGCGAGCGACTTGGAGAGACCCTGGTTGGCCAGGTTGAGTTGCGGCTTTACCGCCGTGCCGACAGTGGCGGGTTGATCCTCCCGGGCGGGTTGGCCTGCCCGACGTGCGATGCTGCGGAGGAGCTCGCGCGTGCCCTGGCCGACGCCGCCCCCGACAAGGTTCAGCTGACCGTGATCGATGCCCTCCAGGATCCGACCGGGGTCGAAGTCGTCCCTAGTCTGAGCGTGGGCCATCCTGGTGAGGCCGCCAGGATCACCTTCCAGGGCCTGCCGGCCGGTTACGAGTTCGCCACCCTGCTGGACGCTGTCGAGCGGACATCGGCAGGCGAGCCTGGCTTTTCGATGGAGGTGGCGGAGCATCTCGCCGGGCTGGAGGCCGAGGTCGAGGTGATGGTGTTCGTCACGCCTACCTGCCCCTACTGCCCCGGGGCTGCCTCGATGGCCAACCGGATGGCCCTTGCCTCGCCGAAAGTACGCGCGCTGGTGGTGGAGGCAAACGAGTACCCCGACCTGGCGGAGCGCTACCAGGTCCAGGGCGTCCCACGAACGGTGGTGAACCGATCCGGTGCCTTTGTCGGAGCGCTGCCGGAGGGGCAGTTCATCGAGTCGGTACTGACCCTGGCCGCCGGAGTGGCGGCCTGATGTCAGAGACAACCTACGGATTCAGCGTCGATACCGCGTTGCCAATCGACGACGCCGAGGCGAAGGTAAGAGAGCTACTCAAAGAAGAGGGCTTCGGCGTGTTGACCGAGATCGATGTCCGAAGCACTCTGCGTGAAAAGCTGGACGTCGACTTTCGGCCCTACAAGATCCTGGGCGCGTGCAATCCCTCGCTCTCTCACCGGGCCTTGCAGGCAGAGAGCGGGATCGGCTTGCTGCTGCCCTGCAACGTCGTCGTCGAGGAGCGGCCCCCGGGGGGCTCGAAGGTGTCCTTCCTGGACCCGAAGGCGGCCCTGGGGATGGTCGGCAACGCCGATCTCGAACCCATAGCCGTGGAAGCGGCAGAGCGACTGCGAAGGGTCGCCGCGCGACTTGCAGCGATGGCATCACCCCAAGTCGGAGCCGGAGGCCCTGAGTCCGATAGGCAGATTGGCACTGCCGGACGCCGTCGATTCGGAACTCAATGGTGACGGAGGTGCAAGCCATGGCCATCAAGTCTTTCGACGTCCGCGGATCGACCTGCCCGGGGGGAGGCGCTCTGTGGGCTCTGCTGAGCCACACCCGCGATGTTCCCAGGGGTGAGTCGATCGAGCCGTTGACAGACGACTTCCTAGCGCCAAAGGACATTCTGGAGTGGGGTGCAAGGGTTGGCTGGAGGGTGACCGGTGAGGACATCCCAGACGGCTATCGGTTCGACGTTGGCAGACCGGATTAATCCAGCCGCCGTCCACAAGCCGAAAGGCGCCCCGCTAGAGCTTCCAACGTCGCCGCTGCCGGCCGACCGGGCCAATGCGAAAGCGTATGACCTGATCATCATCGGTGGTGGTCCCGCCGGGCTGGCCGCCGGGCTCATGGCCGCCCGGATGCAGGTGAGGACGGTACTGGTGGACAGAGGTCCGCTTGGTGGGCAGCTGCTCAACACCGAGTTGGTCGAGGACTACCCGGGCTTCGAGTCGGTGCTGGGCGCGGAGCTTGCCCGCAAGATGGGCGAGCACGCACGCCGGTTCGGGCTTGAGGTGCGGGAGTTCCAGCCAGTCGCGAAGGTCCAACTCGAGGACGACCTGAAAGTCGTTCGCCTCGAGGACGGCGCCGAGCTGCGCGCGCCGGCCGTGATCGTGGCCACCGGTGGATTGCCGCGGCGGCTGGGCGTGCCCGGCGAGTCGGAACTGGCCGGGCGAGGCGTGTCCTACTGCGCCGTCTGCGACGGGCCCTTCTTCAAGGGCAAGGTGCTCGCAGTCGTGGGTGGCGGCGATGCGGCCCTGGAAGAGGCGGAGTTCCTCACCCGCTACGCGACGAAGGTCTACGTTCTCCACCGCCGTGATCGGTTCCGCGCGCAGCCGATCATCCGGGCGAGAGCCCTGGCAAACGCGAAGATCGAGCCGATCATGAGTGCCCGGGTTCTCGAGATCCTCGGAGACGAGTCGGTCGAAGCCCTCAGCTACGAGCGAGACGGCCAGATCAAGAAGCTCGATGTGGGCGGCGTCTTCGTCTTCGT
>Ga0307373_10014884_pt1 | contig 10646 bp, 8 predicted proteins | sample OX2MG_FD_202534 | JGI IMG/M metagenome (GOLD analysis project Ga0307373, IMG submission 202534) | Soil microbial communities from Risofladan, Vaasa, Finland - OX-2 | ecosystem: Environmental > Terrestrial > Soil > Coastal area > Acid sulfate soil | place: Finland: Risofladan, Vaasa | collected...
CCGGGCGCAGGCCGCCGCGTACTTCATGCTCGGCGAGACGACGGGAACCTCGGCCGGCGGGAAGGACGAGGAAGGCAAGTTCCTGCGGGTGCCCGGGACGAACCCGTTCTTCCCGAGAAACATGGCCGACATGGGCAACCGGATGCTCGAGCTGCTCGACAGCCGCGAGCTCAACGTTTACGTGCTGAACACTGGCCGGGTCGGCGGCAAGGACGACGCGACCTCGAAGAAGGTCACGATCCCTTACTCGTCGGCAATCGTCCAGGCGATCGTGGAGGACTCGATCCAGTGGGAGACTGATCCGGACTTCGGCTACGAGGTCGCGTCGTCGCTACCCGGGATCTACGACATCGAGATCCTGCAGCCCCGCCGGCTCTATGAGCGTGAAGGCCGCCAGGAGGAGTACAACGCCATGGTCGAGCGGATCAAGAAGGAACGCAGGGAGTACCTCGCGTCCTTCCCCGGACTGGACGAGGCGATCCTCAAGTCCATCGGCTAAGCGAGCCGGGCCAGCCAGCCACCGGGCCAGCCAGCCACCGAAGTGCCCCGCGCCGCAAGTGGCGCGGGGCACTTCGCGGATCAGGTCCGGCCTGCGGGGCCGGGATCTGGCGTGGTGCCCGTTCCGCTGCGCAGGCTGGCGCGCCTTCGGGCGGCGGGAGCACGCTGAGCGGTGTGCGCACACCGTTACATCCGACACGGCGTGGGGGTGCCGGATCCCCCTTTGCCGGTGTTAACGTTCCGTTATGGGAAAACTACGCTGCGTGAATGGATCGTTGCTCGGCGTGGCGGCGATCCCGTGCCATGACCAGGCGGGCAGGCCGTATGAGGTCACGCTCAGGCTGGTGCTGGACCGGCAGCTCTTCGCGATCGTCGGCCAGCGTTGCGGCCATCAGCTTGCCGCCCTGGCGGCTCAGGTTCAGGCGGCCCGCGAGGATCCTGGGCAGGCCTGCTTGTGGCCCGATCCTGACGACAGGTTCCCGGTTCCGGCCGACAGCGACAGTTGCGCCGAGGGTAACCAGGCGCGTTCCGATCAGTCCGCCCGGCTCGCCGACACTACGGCGTTGACCAGCGCCTACGGCTCCGCCCACCGGGCGGTCGACCCATCCGCCGCGACCCAGAACGGTGCCCAGCGCGCCGCGGCCCAGCAGGCTGGCACTCCGCTCGTTGCAACCCAGCCCGGCGCAACCCAGCCCGGCGGCATCCAGCAGGGCGGCGACCAGGGCGGCGGCACCAAGCACCCGGGTACCCGGAGCACTGGCGCTCAGTACGCTCCGGGCACGCTTCCGGGGCTGGCCGGCTTCCAGCCGGGCGAGCGGGAGTACTTCACCCTCCGGTCCAGGGATCGGGGGGATCTGCCGGGCAGCGGGGAAGTGCGGTGCCTGCTCAGATCGAGCGCGAACTGGCATTCGGGCGCAAAAACCCCTGACAGCAACAGCCCTGGCTACTGGAAGCTGAGCCGCCGGGCAGTTCTTGAGGCCTGGGGTGACAGCGGAACTGGTGTGCGAGCTGTGCTGACATCGGCCGAACTGGTCACATTCTTGGATACCGTTCTTAGTGAACCGGACGGCACCGTGCTGGCAGACACGCCACCGGCCGCCCCGGCGGCCGGTGACCAGCCAGGACGACTCGGCTGGCCGGCGTGGCGGCAGCGAGGAAGGGTGCCGGATGGGTCTGCGCGATCTCGTCTACCGGCTCTACGAGCGGCGGCTCGGAGCGTCGCTCTCGCCGTCGGTAGCCCCCAGGCACGTGGGAGTGATGTGCGACGGTAATCGCCGCTGGGCTCGCTCCGCGGGCATGCTCGACATCAGCAGCGGTCATCGCAAGGGCGCGGACAAGATCTTCGAGCTGCTGGACTGGTGCCGCGAGGCAGGCGTCGAGGTCGTCACCCTGTGGCTGCTCTCCACCGACAACCTGGTGGCCAGGCCGGAGGAAGAGCTTGAGCTACTGCTGGAGATCATCGGGGACACGGTCAGGCAGCTCGTCGCGCAGAACTGGCGGGTCAAGCCGGTAGGTGCCCTCGACCTGCTGCCCGCCGAGATGTCCCAGGTGCTCAAGGACGCCGGCGAGGCCACGGCGGACTACCCGGGCCTGCAGGTGAACGTGGCCGTCGGATACGGCGGCCGGAGGGAGATCGCCGACGCCGTCCGCTCGCTGCTCCAGGAGCACGCCACCAAGGGCACCACGATCGAGGAACTGGCCGAGGTCCTCGACGTGGAGCACATCGCCGAGCACCTGTACACGGCGGGCCAGCCAGACCCCGACCTGGTGATCAGGACCTCCGGAGAGCAGCGCCTCGGCGGCTTCCTGCTCTGGCAGAGCGCGCACTCTGAGTTCTACTTCTGCGACGCGTACTGGCCGGCGTTCCGGAAGGTGGACTTCCTCCGCGCGCTGCGTTCGTACGCGGGCAGGCACCGCAGGTTCGGTACCTGACTGGCCTGTCCGTGACTGGCCGTCGCGCCGGCCAGGGCGTCAGCCGCCCAGCGCTGCCGCCGTCAGGCTGCCCGGCGCCTTGGTGAGCTTGCCGTGGTCGTCGATGTAGATGCCGCAGTAGCTGATCAGGAGGCGGTCGCCCTTGGCGGCCGGGTCGAGCGCGGCCGGGCGGCAGCCGATATGCCGGGCCACCACGAGTGGGCGCCCTGCCGCAGTTCGGGCTGTCGGATCGGTCTGCTGGAGTACCTCGGTTCCGCTGCCCGGGCATTCCTCCAGAGCGGCGAACCGCCCGCTCCTGCCCAGCCACGCGGTGACATCGGGAACGCAGGCCGTGCCGGCCATCGTCACGGCAGGCCAGGCTGGCGCCACCGGAGCGGAGGACGACCGGATCGCGGTGTCCAGCGTGACCGGGGCGCCCGCGACGCCCGCTTCGTTCTGCTGGCCGGCGATGTAGCTGAGATGGCGGCCGTCAGGTGCCCAGGACAGGCTGGTCACGAGGTTGGCTCGGGTCAACGGCAGTCGCCACGTCTGGCCGGCGCCGAGGTGGCCAGGCAGCGGCAGGACAGCGATGCTCGCGCGGCCCGATTGCCCGGTCAGCGCGACAGCGACACGGCTGCCAGCCGGACTGACCGCCGCCGAGGTGACGGTCACGTGCCTGAAGACCGGCCCGAACCGCTCGCTCCAGCCCGCCACCGTCACCAGGGCAAGCTGCGCAGACTGGATCACCTTCGGCGCACCCTGGTTGGCGGAGACCATGACCACCCAGCCGCCGCCCGGATTCGTCACGAGCACCGGTGGCGCGTCGGCCAGAGCCGCCAGGCCGGGCAGCCGGACTGGCGGGCTCGCCGAGCCCACCCTGGTCATGACGAAATGATGAGACGTGTCGAGCCCGAGCAGCAGCTGCCCTTTCCCGGGCGGCGGCAGCGTGAGCGCTGGCATGGATCCTGAGCCCTTCGGATGAGCGGGGCTGACCCGCGGGCTCGCAGTGGGAACCGAACTCGGCGTGGGACTCACGGAGGGACCGGACCTGAGCGTGGTGTTCATGGATCCGAACTGAGTGATCGCGGTGCTGCTGGGGTGAGCTGCCTGCGGCTCGATCGACCCTGTGTAGGGACCGTTAGCTACCGGCGGTGCGCTGCCGAACTGCTTCGGGCTGCCGACCAGGTCGGCAGCCCCTTGCGGCGCTCCGAAACCGGCGGCGATCAGGATCGTCCAGGCGATCGCCGATACCTGCAACCTGGCGCGGCGGCGACGCTGGCGGCCGCGAGCAAGCACCCCGTCGGCCGGCGGGACCTCGACGGCGATCCGCGTGACCTGCTCGAAAAGCTCCTGCAAGCGATCTTCAGGCATGACTGGCCTCCGGCTCCTGGCGGGCAGGCCACGATCGGAGCGGCCGCAAGCGCTCCTTGCCGAGACTGTCCGCCGAGGCGAACAGGACGGGCGCGGCCAGGAGATCCGGCAGAACCCGGTCCGCCGCCACGGCCCGCTCGGCTGAGGCCGCCCGCTTGCCCGCTACGTCATCGCCTGCCGCCGTGGCTCCTTCGGCCGTCGCCACGTCTCCGGCCGTCGCGGCGTCTCCGGCTGGCGCGGCGTCCCCGGCTGGCGCGGCGTCCCCGGCTGGCGCAGCTTCGTCGGTCGCCGCGACTCGGGCCACGGCGACTGCTTCTGCCGGTCCAGCCCGCGCTGCGGGTTCCGCTGATTCGAGACCGTCATGCTCGACCACGCGAACGGCCTCCGCCAGCGCCGTCCTGCCACGCGACAGCCAGCTCTTGACGCTCCCTGACGGACAGCCGAGCTCCGCCGCGATCTGGTCGACCGACAGATCGCACATGTAGTGCAGCACGAGAACGGTCCGCTGCCGCTCAGGCAGCGTCCGCAGCCCGCTGACCAGAGCCACCGTGTCCGTGCTGACCTCCGGTGCATGCCGCTGCGCGGGCTGTCCTGCCGCGGCCCTGGCCACCCTGATTCGCCGCCAGCGGCTGGCCGCCAGGTTGGTCGCGACCCGCCGCACCCAGGCCTCTGGCGAGTCACATTCGCGGACCGCGGGCCAGCGCTGCCAGGCGCGGGCGAACGCTTCCTGAGCGATGTCCTGAGCCTCGGCCATGTCTCCGGTGAGGGCGTAGCCGTGGCGGACGAGACGAGCGGCGGCGCTCGAGTAGAACTCATCGAAGCTCGGTCGCTGGGCTGTCTCGGCCATCTAGCTAGCTCCTCGCCCGGGCGGGCCGATGTCGCCGAGACCCCGGGCCGGCCGGCTCACTTGTCTCACCTTCTCCTGACGCATGGCGACTGTACTTGGTTACAACGGTCCAATTCATTAAAGCCGCCAATGCGAGCCGGTCCGGATGCCCTCATCCGGATCGGCCGAGTTCGTGGTGCGCCGCTACTTCCGCACCATGCCCTCTCACAGGTACCGTCGGAAACTGACGGGCGGTGCGTAGCCGCCCGGCGGGAAGGCCCTCGAGATCCTCGAGCTTCGCGTCCTGGCACGCAGGCGAGATGAGCGAAGGGCCGGCGCCCGGTCCTCCGCTGGCCGGTCCCGGTCCCTCCGACACGTTTGTGTCCAACGCGGCGCCCCAGGCGCTCAGGGGAGAGTGAGTGGCCATTTCCGCATCAGCCCGCGCAACGCGGCCGAACCGTATCAGCCTTCACGAGTCAGCAGCCGCCTCAGGTGACCCGACCCGGTCACCAGGGGAGCGATCAGGGCAGGCCGGTCCTGCCGCCGACCTTGGTGCCCAGGCAGTGCCTGGCACCGGGGCAGACCGCCGCACCTACGTGCTCGACACCAGCGTCCTGCTCGCCGACCCCGGCGCCATCAGCAGGTTCGCCGAGCACAGGGTGGTACTGCCGCTGGTCGTGATCACCGAGCTTGAGGCCAAGCGGAACCACCCCGAGCTGGGCTTCTTCGCGCGTGCGGCGCTGCGTCATCTCGATGACCTGAGGGTTTCTCACGGCCGGCTGGACGCCGATATCGAGATCGGCGAGCTGGGCGGAACGGTGCGGGTAGAGCTGAACCACTCCGATCCCGCGGTGCTGCCCGCGGGCTTCAGGCTCGGCGACAACGACACGAGGATCCTCTCGGTAGCCCGCAGCCTGGCTGCCGATGGTGAGAGCGTCGTCCTGGTCAGCAAGGACCTCCCGCTGCGGATCAAGGCAGCCTCGATCGGCCTCCCGGCCCAGGAGTACCGCGCCGAGCTGCCGCCCGACCCCGGCTGGACCGGTATGGCCGAGCTCGAGATCAGTGCGGCCGAGATCGACCAGCTGTACCAGAACGGCACGCTCGAGTCGCCAGCCGCGGCGGGCCTGCCGTGTCATACCGGGCTCGTGCTCCTGGCCGGCGATGCCGGGAACGGCAGCGCCCTGGGCCGCGTGCAGCCAGACAAGTCGGTGCGCCTGATCCGCTGCGACCGGGACGTGTTCGGCCTGCGCGGCCGCAGCGCCGAGCAGCGGGTCGCGCTCGACCTCCTGCTCGACCCGGAGATCGGGATCGTCTCGCTCGGCGGCCGGGCGGGTACGGGCAAGTCGGCGCTCGCGCTCTGCGCCGGGCTCGAGGCCGTGCTGGAACGCCGCCAGCACCGCAAGGTCCTCGTCTTCCGGCCGCTGTACCCGGTGGGCGGCCAGGAACTCGGCTACCTGCCTGGCTCGGAGGCGGACAAGATGAACCCGTGGGCCCAGGCCGTCTACGACACCTTGTCGGCCGTCACGACGCCGGACGTGATCGACGAGGTCGTGGCCAGGGAGATGCTGGAGGTGCTGCCGCTGACCCATATCAGGGGCCGGTCGCTGCACGACTCGTTCGTGATCGTGGACGAGGCGCAGTCGCTGGAACGAGGTGTGCTGCTGACCGTTCTGTCCCGGATCGGGGCGGGTTCCCGGGTCGTGCTCACGCACGATATCGCCCAGCGGGACAACCTGCGGGTCGGTCGGCATGATGGCGTGGTGGCCGTCATCGAGAAACTCAAGGGGCACCCGCTGTTCGCGCACGTCACGCTGGTCCGGTCCGAGCGGTCACCGATCGCCGCCCTGGTCACCGAGATGCTCGAGGACGTCGCCATGTAACCCGGGCCGGCGGGCGCGCCGCCGCCGGCGCCTCGGCAGCAGGATTTCGCGCTGTCACGTTTCCGCCCCTGGGTGCCCGCAGTGGCCCGGGGGCGGTACCGTCAACAACGTCATGAGCGACATTGACGACGCACAGGCGCCTGCGACACTCGGCCAGGGCCCAGGCCGGCCTGCCGCACGGACAGGCACGGCGGGTCCCGTTTCCGTCATCATGCCGGTACGCGATGCCGAGCGGCATCTGGCCGAATCGGTCAGCCATGTGCTGAGCCAGAAATATCCCGGCGAGCTTGATCTGGTCCTGGCGGTCGGCCCGTCCCGGGATAAGACCGAAGAGCTAGCGAAACGGCTCGCAGCCGCTGACCCCCGGATAACCGTGGTGACCAATCCGTCCGGGCAGATCCCCAGTGCGCTCAACGCGGCGATCGGGGCCTCGCGGCACGACATCATCGTCCGGGTCGATGCCCGGTCGCGGCTTCCGGCCGGCTACATCGCCACCGCCGTGCGTACCATGCGCGAGACCGGTGCGGTCAACGTGGGCGGCGTCCGGGCAGCCGAGGGGGTCACCCCGTTCGAGCGGGCGGTCGCCTGGGCGATGACGTCGCCGTTCGGGGTGGGCACGTCGCGGTACAACACCGGCGGTCTCGCGGGGCCGTCCGACTCGGTGTACCTGGGGGCGTTCCGCCGCGAGGCGATCGACGGCGTCGGCGGCTACGACGAGCAGTACCTGCGGGCCGAGGACTGGGAGATGAATCACCGGATCCGCAGGGCCGGCGGGCTGATCTGGTTCCAGCCCGAGCTCAGGGTCACCTACCGGCCGCGGGCGAGCGTCCGCGAGCTTGCCTCGCAGTACTTCCTGTACGGCAGGTGGCGGCGGGTGATCGCACAGCGCCACCCGGGCACGATGAACCTCCGCTACCTGACGCCGGTGGCCGTGGTGCTCGCGCTGCTGGCCGGAACGCTGGCCGGGATCGCCGGGGTTATCGGGCTCGGCATCAACGCCGGCAGCTGGTGGCCCTGGCTGCTGACCGCGTGCTTCGGCATCCCGTTCGCCTACATGGTCAGCGTGCTCGTGGTGGTCGCCAGGGCGGGTACGGATGGCAGGCTCGGCCGGCCCGCGCTGGCGTGGCTGCCGGTCGTCCTCGCGACCATGCATGTGTGCTGGGGGGCCGGGTTCCTCACCAGCTCGCCGCGCCGCATGGTGCGCGGCTCGCCTGCCAAGCCGCTGGACTGAGTCAGGCTCTCCCGGTCATCAGGTGCTCTGGTCGGCTGCCTCGGCCAGGGCGGCCTCGGCGATGCGCAGGTCGCCCGGGTAGGTGATCTTCAGATTGCGCTCGCTGCCGGGGACGACGCGGACGGGCACGTCCGGCAGGTAGCGCAGCACGATACCGCAGTCATCCGTCGCCTTGAGCGCTCCGCTGTCCCGGTCGGCTGCGGCCAGCTGATAGGCGCGCCGGATGAGCGAGAGCCGGAAGCCCTGCGGTGTCTGGCACCGGCCGAGCGACTCGCGCGGCGGGATCGACGTCATCATGCCGTCGGCCAGCTCGACGATGGTGTCGGCGGTCGGCACGACGACCCCGAGCGCCTCGCATTCGGCCAGGTCGGCCACGCAGTCGGCGATGATGCGCTGGTCGACGAGCGGCCGCGCCGCGTCGTGAAAGAGCACGTGGCAGTCTTCTCCGCCGCGGCTGAGCAGGTCGATCGCGCGGCTGGTCGAGCCCGGCCGGTCGGCGCCGCCCGCGATGATCTGGCTGACCTTGCCGAACCGTCCGCCCAGGATCTGAGTGGCCTCGGCGATAAGGCCGGCCGGCATCACGACGACGATCTCGTCGACCCCCGGGGCGGTGTCGAACGCCGCGACGCAGTGCTCGAGCAAGGTGCGCCCCGCCAGCAGCTGCAGCTGCTTCGGGGTGGTTCCGCCTAGCCGGACGCCCGAGCCGCCGGCCAGCACCACGGCGACTGTCCGCATGATCGGACCCTACCTAGCCGCGAGAGCAGCCGCGCACGGGCGTGCCTTGCTGGCTAACCCGCTGAGCAGACGCTCCGGATTTGAGGAAAGCAGCGGGCCGCCGGAACTGTTCAGTACGCTAAGTAATTGATCAATTGCAATTGGTCACACTCTCGTGCCAGGGAGGACCAGATCGTCTCTGGACTGAAGCGCCCGGCGAACGGAAAGCTCGTTGCTGGCCCCGGCATCGGGCAGCAGGCAGACAAGGGCAGCGCCGCCCTCCGGCTGGCGGCCCTGTGCGGTGCGGCGGCCGCCAGGGTCCGGCGCGCCGTGCGCAGGCTGGCGGGCTGGGCGGCAGGCCGGGCGATCGCGCCGAACTCGCTGAGCGGGATCTCGCTGCTGCTGGCGCTGTGCGCCGCGGCCTGGTTCAGCGGGGGACCTGGCGGCGACAGCGCCAGGGGCCTGATTGCCATGGGCGGCTGGCTGCTGGTCATGGCCGGGGCCGGGCGGCTCGCGGCATTCACGCAGCGCCAGGCCGCTGCGCCATCCCGGTCGGCGGTGCGGGCGGCCAGAGTTTCGGACGACAGCACGGACTGGCTCGTCTTGCCCGACGTGATCTGGGATGACGAAGAACCTGCTGACAGCGGACCCCCGCGCGAAGGCCCGCGGGCCGAGCCGCCGTCGGTCGGTCGGCCGGCTGGCAGCGGGGCGGCTGGCAGCGGGGCGGCTGGCAGCGGGGCGGCCGGCAGCGGGCTGGTCGTGGAGTTGCCAGCCGATGACTCGCCGGCCGGTGAGACGCTGGCGGCCGTTGAGATGTCGGCCTATGACACGTCGGCTGGTGCCACGTCGGCTGGTGCCGAGCTAGGCAGCGCCGACGCGCCTGACGGAGCGGAGGCTGTCGCCTGCGCGCGTGGTTTCGGCTGGCTCTCGGCGGTGTGCGCGGTCGTGGCCGAGTGCGCGATCTACGGCGGCATGGCAGCGGGCGCCAGGCCGACCGCGCTGATCGGGATGTGGCCGCTGGCCGTCATGACGGTGATCTCGGTGGCTGTCACCGAGCTGCTCGGCGCGTGCCGCGTCGCGGCGGTGGACGCCGGGCGCTGCCGCGAGCTCGGCCGGAGTCCCGCGCGCAGGCGATGGACGGGACGGCTGCTCTGCCCGCCGGCAGGCGTGCGGGCGCTGCTCGCCGCGGCGGCGCTCGCCGCCGGCGGACCGCAAGCAGCGCTCTTCACGGTGCTCGCCGTTGAGGTGTTCGCGTTCGCGAGCACGGTCGCGCTGCTCGCGAAGATCGCGCCGCCCGGGACCTGGCCGGGCGTTTCCCCGGTGGCGGGCGTGGGGCTGGGCGGTCGGCTGTCGCCCAGCGGGTCGGCGCCGACGACAGCGCGGAACCCGGTGGCGCGGGTCACGGCGATCGTGGGGGTGACCGGAAAGGAGAGGACTACAGCCGCGGTGCGGGTCACCGCGGCGACGGCTGCCGAGACTGGGATCGCTCCGGCGACGGCGACGGCGGCTGGTGCGCAAGCTCCGGCCTCGCAGGACGTGGTGCTGGCGCTCCGGGATGACGGCCGGGCGGCACGCTGGGCCGGCCGGCTGGTGCAGGGCAACCTGATTCCGCTGCCGCCCGCCCTCGCCGGCCTGATCGCCACGGCGATGCTGGCCGCTCTCGGGCTGCGAGGCCTGCCGGGCTTCATCGCCATGACGCCGCCGGTCGTGATGATGCTCGCCGCGCCCGGTTCGAGTCATCCGCATGACGGCAGGTTCGACTGGCTGGTGCCAGTACTCCTCGCGCTGGCCCAGTACGTCTACCTGGGGGCTCTTGGCTTCGCCCTCGGCGTGCCGGGTCCGGCCATCTTCTCGCTCTGTGCGATGACCTTCCTCTGGTACGCCAGCATCACGGCCGAGGCCCGCCGAGCCGTCGCAGGCGGAACCGCTGCGGGCGCAACCGCCGATAGCGGAGCCGTTTCGGGCGAACGCAACAGGGTCGCAGCCGGCGCGGGTCCTGGCCCGCGCATCGGATGGGAAACCCGGCTGTTCGTCGCCGGCCTCGCCGCGACGTTCGGCCTGGCCACATTCGGGTACCTTGGGCTCGCAACGTATCTTGGTGTGCTCATCTGCCGGAAAGTTCTGATCGGCTACCTCGTGCCCAGGGAGGAAGACCGCCGGTGATCGGTATGGTTCTCGCCGCGGGAACTGGCCGTCGGCTCCGTCCCGATACGGA
>Ga0307373_10014885_pt1 | contig 10646 bp, 11 predicted proteins | sample OX2MG_FD_202534 | JGI IMG/M metagenome (GOLD analysis project Ga0307373, IMG submission 202534) | Soil microbial communities from Risofladan, Vaasa, Finland - OX-2 | ecosystem: Environmental > Terrestrial > Soil > Coastal area > Acid sulfate soil | place: Finland: Risofladan, Vaasa | collected...
GACCAGCTTCGACCGGCGAGCGACGTCATGGCCGCGCGCTGACACCACCGGGTGGTAGGGGATGCCCTCGATCGTCGCCAGCAACCCGCCGGCGATTGTGACCTCGTCGCACTCGACCATCTCGACGGCACCCGAGAGCATGGCCGCGGTGAAGCGGGGAGCGGGACCAAGGTACTCGAAACTGGCCATCGCGATCACCGTCTCGGCGACCAGCCCAGCGCCGATCAGGAGGTCGGCGTCGTAGCTCGACGTCGGGCAGGCATAGAGGTGGAGATCCGATACACCGGTGCGTACGAGCTCGCGCACGAAGGCCGACGGCTTGTTGTGGAGGAGGAAGCCGCCGATCGCGACCGAGCAGCCCTGGGTGACGGCGGTCACGGCCTCGCCGATCGAGACAACTTTCGACGGCCGCATCATCCCTGCGAACTATACACATGGATATAGTTGCAGCCGAATGCCCCTCCGCTTCGACGTCGTCGTGGTTCCCCCGTTCCCGGCCGGCGACGGCACGCTAGCCCGGATGGCCGAGGCCCCCAAGCGAGCCATCTTCCGCATCCAGTGGCAGCGGGGCGCGGGCGGTGCCAGTTGCCTCGTCGCTCAAGCTGCTCGCCGGGAGGGTCATGGCCGCGTTCCGCGCTGTCCGCGGTAGGCGTTGCACCCATGTCCAGCGATAAGGTCCGCCGGGCAGAGGGGCCGAACGGACTTCCCGGCCGCCTGCGGCGGCAGCGTCCGCTTGCCGCCACGCGGCGCTTGACGCAGCCTCCGGAGGTCTCCGGTGGTGCCGTCCTGATCACCGGCGGTGCGGGGTTCGTCGGCGCCCACCTCGCCCTGGCACTGGCCCGCCGCGGGCGCCGGGTGGTCGTTTACGACCTCGCGCCGGCGCTGCCCGCCTTCCTGCACGCCGCCGCCGCAGCCGGCTCCATCGTCCACCTCCTCTCAGACACCACCGACCCCGGACAGCTGGTCGCTGCGCTGGCCGGCGAGGGCGTGACCCAGGTCGTGCATACCGCCTCCCTGCTCGCCGAGCCGGAGTCGCTTCTGAACCCGAGGCGGTTCCTCCGCGTCAATGCGGAAGCGGTGTGGCAGCTGTGTGACATCGCCCGCAGCCTCCCCGTTATCGGGCGCATCGTCACCGTGAGCACGCGGTCGGTGTACGGCTCTTACGCGCCCGAGGAGGGTCCGATCACAGAGGACTTCGCGCCGCGCCCGGTCGCCTTCTACGGTGCATCCAAGGCAGCCGCCGACCTGGTGCTCGGAATCTACCGGGAGCAGTTCGGCCTGGACGTGGTGGCGGCGCGCATCACTGGCGTTTATGGGCCGTTCCAGAACTACCCACACCCGCTCTCAGAGATGGTCGACGCGGCAGTCTCTGGGCGGGAGTTCCGGATGGCGGCCGGAGGCGATTACCTCTACGAGTTCACGTACGTCAAGGACGTCGTCGCGGGACTGCTGGCCTTGCTCGACGCCAAGCGGCTCTCGCACGCGATCTACAACCTCGGCGGCGGCGTGCAGCACCGGCTCTCAGAGGTAGCCGCGGCTGTGCGGCTGGCTGTGCCCAGTGCAACCGTCGAGATCGGTCCGGGCCTGCCGGCGGGAGCGGCGCCACGGGCCGCGCTCTCGGTCGAGCGAATGGCAGGCGAGCTTGGCTTCCGGACCTCCTGGTCGCTGGAGGCGGGAGTCGCCGAGCACGTCCAGTGGCAGCGGGATGGCAGCTATGGGGAGGCCGGTTGAACGAGGTCCTCAAGGCATCTGACCAAAGGAAAGGCTCTGCGGTTGAGCAGGAGTCGATACCGTCAGCGGCGGAAGGGCACACCGAATCTCCCGCGCCGCGCCCCGGTTCGGTTTAGCGGGAGCCTCTCGGCTTGGTGGCCCCGGGCTGATCCGTCGGATCTACTGATACGAGCACGAACGTCCCAGCAAGCACGACTGCGAGAATGGCCTGCCCGAAGTCCGCGACCGGCCCCTGGACCAAGAGGCGAAGCAACACCGAGCCGACCATGAAGGCTCCCGCCATCGTGAACGCGAGTCGGAGCCGTCGGGCAACCAACTGTAGCTGGCGGCGAATGCCGCCCGGCCGGGCCGATAGCATGATGCCGACCAAGGCCGGCAGGAGGATCAGGCCAAAGAGGAATCCTTTCACTTGTTCCAGAGGTAGCTTGGCACCTGTCGCCAGAGTTTGAGTTCGCTCAGCCAGTGATCGGCAACGCGGCGACAGCAAAACTCAGGCCAACCAAGCTGCTCGCTCGTAGGGTGCGGGTCGCCATGGGTGCCCTCTGAGGTAGCCCTCTTATGCTGGAGTCGCCGCCGGCATCGAGGAGCTCCAGGGCAGAAGGTGAGTGGCGGACCCGCCTCTACTGTGGCGGGGCTCCGCATAACACGAGGTCATGTCGCGCGACTACTCGCGACACGACTCCCGGAGGTCCTGAAGCATGAGCAGCAAGCAGCTTGGGGCCGATCTCGGCCCCTTTTACTTCAAACCCAGTAGACGTGCTGCGTTGCCGTACCTCCATGCATGACGGACTTCGGGTGACGTCGAAAGTCCGTCCAGTTCGCCCAGGAGCTTGGCAGGGTCGGACCCGAGGTTGCCAGCGGCGAACAGCAGCCGATCTGACTGCTGACCGGTCGCCGCGTCCCACAACGGCCTCAGCTCTCCTTGCGGCAGCCGGCTCGGGCGCAGTGTGGAAAGGTCGTAGAAGACGCGCGGGTGCGCGCGCGCGACCTCGACCATCGCCTCCGTCCAGGGGAAGCCGGCGTGTCCCGCGATCAAAGTCAGGTTCGGATGCCTTCTGGCGACCGCCTCGAGGTGCCGGGGGTGGCCGATCTCGGCCGGTGAGTCGCTCCAGAAATGGGAGGAGGTGTGCACCCATGCCACCCAGCCCCGCTCGTCGCAGAAGCGCCAGACCTCCTCCCAGGCCTCGTCGGAGGCTGGGATTCGGACCATGAACGGGCTGGCGGCGACGCCGCGTAGGCCGAGCGCCTCAGCCCTCAATAGGGTCTCCCTGGCGCGACCCGGAGCGATGCCGGCGAGCAGGCTCACTCTGTCGCGGAGCGGTGCCGCCGCCTCAGCCATGACCTCGAGGTCCGCAGGCGGGACGGGGAACGCGGTTCCGGGGTCCTCGTGCAGCACCACGGTGTGGACGATCCCTGCCGCGGTCCGAGCTGCCAGCCATGCGTCGAGGGTAGGGGCCCGCTCGATGAGTGCCTCGGCCAGCCGAGCGCCCGCATCGTCCGCATTGAGCTCGCTCCAATCCAGGAGCAACCGCGGCTCGACTCCAAGTCCGCGGGCCAGGACTCGGTGGAACGCCCGTAAGTAACCCCCGAGGTAGGCCAGCCGGAAGGCATGATAATTGAGCCACGTGGCAAGCGGCAGGTCGGCGAGCATGTCGATCGCCGGCGTCGGGTCAGCTTCCTGCACGCTCCCCATCCGAACGGTCGCCAAGCTCCTTGCGAAGCCGGCGGCGAACGACCTTGCCGGCGGCGTTGACTGGAAGCTCGGCCCGGAACTCCACCTGCCGTGGAAGCTTGTAAGCCGCGAGCCTATTCCCGCAGTGGGCCAGCACCTCCTCCACGCTCAATTCTCGTGAAGTGACCAGCACAGCAACTACGCGCTCACCCAAGTCCGGGTCGGAGACCCCGACCACAGCCGCCTCGGTCACCCCATCGAGGTGGAGGAGGCAGTTCTCGATCTCGGCGGGGGCGATACTGTTCCCGCCCGAGAGGATCAGGTCCTCGCGTCGGTCGGCCACCGCCAACGTGCCATCAGGCCGCCGAACCCCGATGTCCCCTGTGCGGATGAAGCCATCGCCGGCGAGCAGGCGTGTCGTCAGCTCGGGGCGTTGCCAGTAGCCGCTGAACACATCCGGTCCGCGCTTCGCTATCTGTCCGAGCGTCCCATCGGCGACCGGGGCTCCCGCCTCGTCCACCACGCGAACCCGAGCGCCGGTGGCGTTGCGGCCGAGTCCCGCACCGGCCCCGTCAATCGGGCGTCGCACCAGCGCAACCGATGTCTCGGTCGCCCCGTAGCAGTCGATCACCTCGGCGCCGCTGATCTTCGCCAGTCGCTCCCGGGTGGTATCGGCCAGGGGCGCGCCGGTTGAGACCACCGTGCGCAGGCAGAGATCGCCTTCAGGCGGCGTGGCAACCAGGCGGACGGCCTGGGTCGGAACCACGAGTGCGTTGGTGAGCGAGCTCGACTCAGCGAGCCGCCACCATTCACCCGTGTCGAAGGTGCGCTGGAGCACGGCGCCGCCGCCGACCGAGAGCATGCTCATGACAAAGAAGCCACCCGCCCCGCTCCATGGGAGGGACGTCAGTAGCCGGGTCCCGGGCCGGTGACCGAATTCGATGGCCTCCAGCCAGAAGGTCAGGACGAGGCTCCGGTGGGAGAGCAGGATGCCCTTGAGGCGCCCGTCCGTGGTCCCCGAGCTATAGCGCATCAACGCCGGCGCCAGCTCGCTCAGGTCGGCAGGCGGTTCGGGAAGCATGTCGACGCCCGGAACGGCGATCCGCTCCAGATCCGCCTCGCCGATCGACCAGACGGGCCGGCAGTCCTCCTGGATCCAAGCGCGCTCCTGCTCGGTGTGCTTCGGGGTGATCGGCACTAGGACGGCGCCTACCGCGTTCAGGCCGACCCAGGCCGAGAACACCTCCGACCGCAGCGAGCTCTGCACCACGACCCGGTCGCCCAATCGAATGCCCACAGCACGGGCGTGTCGCGCCACCGATGCGGCCGCAGCGACTAGCTCGGCGAAGGTGAGAGCGTGGCTGCCGTCGTCGACGGCCACTGTCCCCGGCCGCCCTTCGGCCTGGGCTCTTATGGCCTCCGCGACCAGCAACGGGGCTGGTGGTACGAAGGTGGTGGGGTCGCTCACTGATCCGATCTCACTCTCGAAGCCATTTCGCACCAGCGCTTGCGCATATCCCCCTGCATGCGGGCGCGATCCTGGCAAGGAAGCTTGCAGGATGCATTTATGAATTATAAGATGACGCCCATATGCCGACGTACCGGGTCACCATCACAACCCTCACCGACAACTACGTAGATATGCTCCTCAAGGACGAGCCCAATGCCACCCGCGCTGGCCTCGCCCATCATTTCGACCCCAAGCGGATCAACCCGATCGGCGAGAATGGCGTCGCGCTCCATGCCCTGATCGAGTGGGACCGGTATTCGTACCAGCTCCTGTTCGACACCGGCATGTCCTCCGAGGTTCTGCTCCATAATGCCGAGGCGCTGGGTATCGACCTCCAGCAGGTTGATCATCTCGTCATCAGCCACGGCCACCCGGATCACTACGGCGGCCTGATGGGCCTGCTGGAGGTGAGGCGGGCGCCGCTCCCGGTGTCGATTCACGCCGACGCCTTCCTCCCGCGCTACCTCCGGCTGGCGTCCGGCCAGCTCGCGCCCTACTACAACCACGGGCTCACGGCGGCGTCGATCGAAGCGGCGGGTGGGAGGGTCATCAGCCACACCGGCCCACTGGAGGTCGGGCCGGGGGCGCTCGCGACAGGCGAGATCCCGCGCCGTGAGGAATTCGAGAAGCCGCCGGCCGGCATCGACACCCCCAACGCATTGATCCAGGTGCGAGAGGGGCATATGGGACCAGACGCCGTCATCGACGACCAGGCCCTGGTCATCAACGTCGGCGACGACGGCATCGTCGTGCTGACGGGGTGCAGTCACGCAGGCATCGTCAACACCGTCCGACACGCGGTCGAGGTCAGTGGACGCTCAAGGGTGCGCGGGGTGTTCGGTGGGTTTCACCTCGGCTTCCCGGGCACCCCGGAAGCGAAGACCGAACGCACAATCGAGGCGTTTCGCCGTCTCGACATTGACCTTATGTGTCCGATGCACTGCACCGGCATGCAGGCGGCGATGTCGATCCGCGACGCGTTTCCAGACCGCTTCCTCCTCAACTGCACAGGCACCAAGGTGGTCATCGAGGCGTGACCGCGGAATGACCCCACAGGGGCCCGCGGCCGGGGTTCGCGTGGTTGCGATCGAGCAGTCGGTCGCGGGGCCGTTGTGCAGTCGCATCATGGCTGACCTCGGGGCGACCGTGATCAAGATCGAGACGCCAATCGGCGACTTCGCGCGTCGCTGGGACGGGCTCGTTGGCGGCGAGAGCTCATACTTCGCGTGGCTGGGCCGCCGCAAGAGAAGCGTGGTCCTCGACCTGAAGCAGCCCGAGTCGCGTACTGTGCTTCACTCGCTCCTCGACGAGGCCGACGTTTTGGTCTTCAACATCAGCACCGCCGCCGCACGCAGGCTCGGGCTGACAGAGGAGGCGATCAGTGAACGCTGGCCGCGATTGGTGTCGTGCCAGATCACCGGCTACGGCAATCGCGGTCGCATGAGCGAGCGTCGCGCCTACGACATGCTGGTCCAGGCGGAATCCGGCCTGATGGACCTCTCCGGCGATCAGGGTGGGCCGGCGCGCATCGGTGTGTCGATCAGCGACATCGGTACCGGCATCTACTGCTCGACCCTGATCCTGGCTGCACTCCTGGAGCGCGCCCACACCGGCGTTGGGCGGGCATTCTCGGTATCCATGTTCCAGGTCATGACCGAGTTCGCTGGTCCTAACCTCACCGCCCACGCCAACGCCCGCGTTGACCACCCCAAGGGCCGCCGCCGCCACCACGCCATCTCCCCCTACGGGGTCTTCGACTGCTCCGACGGGTCAATCGTCCTCGCAATCCAGCACGACGACGAGTGGCGGCGCTTCGTCCACCAGGTCCTGCGCGACCCGAGCCTCGACGAGCCGCGCTTTGCGGTCAGCGCATCACGACACCAGCATCGCGCCGAGCTGGAACCGCTTGTGGAGCGGCTCCTCCGTGCGCTTCCGCGATCGGAGTGGATGGCCCGCCTCGACGGGAGCCAGATCGCGTATGCGTCCGTGAACACGATCGGGAGCGTTTGGGATCACCCGGTGTCGATCGATCTCGGTTTGCAGGGGCAGGCCGTGATGCCGGACGGCTCGATAGCGGCGGTCCCAGCCTCGCCGGCCGAGACCGTGTTCGGCTCGCCCGGTCCGCCCGTGGTCCCGGCATTGGACGCCGATGGCGACGAGATTCGGTCGGCGGCGCGTGCGCGCCTCGACGGTCAGGCCTCCACCGCCGAATCCGGAAGGTAACCTCATGCCCACAAATCCTCGCACCAAGAAGGACTATGCGCTCGAGCTGATCCGGGAACTTATAGTGGCCGGGGAGTTGTTGCCGGGCGAGCGGCTCCAGCAGGGCGAGCTGGCCGCGCGGCTTAACATCAGCCTCACCCCCCTCAGGGAAGCGCTGCGCCAGCTGGAGGCGGAGGGCTTGGTCGCTGCCAGCGCGCACCGAGGCGTGCGGGTGGCGGAGGCGGACCCCAACCACTTGCGCGAGGTCCACATCGTGCGCCGACTATTGGAACCAGACGCGGCTCGCCGGGCGGTCGACAACCTATCCCAGGCACAGCTTCGGAAGGCGGGCCAGCTGCTGCACGAGCTGGATGGCGCGCACGACAGGAACGATGCGCTCGCCGTCAGGAGGACGAATTACGACTTCCACTTCCTGATCTACGAGGCCAGCCAGGTGCCGCTTCTGGAACAGTTAATCGAGAACCTGTGGATACGCTTCCCGTGGGATGTGCTCACGGTAGTGCCGGGTCGCATGATCCAGTCCCGGGCCGAGCATCACCGAATCCTCGAGGCCCTAATCGCGCACGACCGGGACGAGGTCGAGGCGGCCATCGCCGACCATCTCGTGGCGAGCTACCTATCGATCAAGGGTCACCTGGACGGGGCTGCCGATCGGGCCGAAACCGTTCGAGGTGGAGCGGATTGAGCGCCCAGGGTCGACTGGGTCCCGGCGAGTTGCTTCAGCCGGCCGAGGTGGCTGACCGATTCTTCTCGCGCGGCTGGACCGACGGCCTGCCAGTGATGCCGCCGACCGAGGGTGCCGTGGCCGCGACCCTCGGCGCCGGCGGCTTCGGGTTCGATCAGGTGCTCGGCTCGGTGCCCGAGCGCAGCCGAACCGTCACCGCCGGCAAGGTGGCGGTGAATGCGGTGATGGCTGGCTGCCTGCCCGAGTACTTCCCGGTGGTGGTGGCTGCGGTCCGCGCCGCCCTGGAGCCCAGGTTCAACCTCCACGCCGTGTCGTCCTCGACGGGCGGGGCGGCAGTGCTCATCCTCGTCAGCGGGCCCCTCGCCGAGCGGATCGGAATGAACTCAGGTGCCAACGCCTTCGGGCCCGGCAATCGCGCCAATGCCACCATCGGTCGCACGATGCGGCTGGTGCAGATGAACGTCCTCGGTTCCGAACCGGGCCTGATGGATGCAAGCACTCTCGGGCATCCCGGGAAATACACGTTCTGTATCGCTGAGGCGCCGCCGCCGTCACCTTGGGTGTCACTACGCGAGGAGCTCGGCTACGGCCCTGAGCAGACTGCGGTCCTGGTCTTCCCGGGTGACTCCCCTCTCAAGGTCGCGAACCAGGGTGCAGCGACGCCCTCCGCGATCCTCGACACTGCGCTCGCGGCTCTGCGATCGCCCAGCAACTACAACACCGGGCACGACAGCAACACCGGTGGTCAGGCCGTGCTCGTTATCTGCCCCGAACACGCAGAGAGCATCCGCGATGCGGGTTGGACCAAGGACGACGTTCGCGCGTACGTCTATGAGCGATCGGCGGTGCCTCGATCGTCCATGCGCGCCGCGGGTCGAGACTCGAAGGGGGACGGCACCGACCTCCTGGCCTCGCTGGCCGGACCGGACGATCTGGTGCTGGTGACCGCCGGCGGGTACGGCGGACGCTGGTCAATGCTAGTTCCAGCATGGGCCCGCCGCGCCACCGCCACCTTTTCCCACGCTCCGGTGGCAACGTGACGAGTCGTCGCGACCAGTCGGTCTGGATCCTGAGCCCGCGCGAGGAAGAGGTCCCGCAGCCGCCCACCCTCTTCGCGCAGCGCCCGGATCACCTCAGCGGCCTCGATGTGGTCCTGCTCGGAAACGCGAAGCTCAACGTCGACGTGGTGCTGCGCGAGTTGGGTCGCCGGCTGGTCGATGACTACGGCGTCGGCTCGGTCACTTACCTGGAGAAGGAGGTGGCCGGCAAGCCCGCGGACCGAGCCCTGCTGGCGATCGTGCGCGCTCGCGCGGGCGCCGTCCTGACCGGCGTGGGCGATTGAGGAGCATGCACGTTGTGCAGTCTGCACGACGCGATTTCCCTGGAGAGACTCGGCGTGCCTACCGTTCTTCTCATTACCGAGCCTTTCGTCGCGTTCCGCGACCGAGCAGCCCAATCGCTCGGCGTTGACCGGTACCCGTCGGTGAACCTGCACCATCCGATCGCAATCCTCTCGCCCGAGCAGGTCGCGGCGGAGGTAGACCGCGTGGCGCCGAACATTGTCCGCGCCCTACTCCAAGCTCCTGATGCTGGCTGAACTGCTCCGCGCCCACGTCGCCGAGCGTGGTACTCACCATTTCCTCCGGTTCGAAGGGCAGATATGGACTTGGGGCGATGCCGACCGCCTGAGTGACGCCGTGGCCGGCGAGCTCTTGGAACGGGGGATCGGCGCCGGCGATCGAGTGCTCGCGTTCCTTCCCAACCGGCCTGAGTTCCTGTGGTGGTGGATGGCGTGCTGGAAGCTCGGGGTCACCCTGGTTCCCCTCAACATCGGGCTGCGTGGGGCCGGGTTGCGCCAGGTCATCGAACACGCGGACACTTCGGCGGCGATCATCGACCCCTCGCTTGAGGAGGTGCTGGTGGCGTCGGGGGCCATGCTACCGGCGGTTCGGTGGCGGATTGGGCCGGAGACTGAGCTGGCGCTGCGTCATGCTCCCGCTCGCGACCTGCCGGCGGTCCCCGCGGAGGCTGTGGCGGCGATCATCTACACGTCCGGGACGACCGGCACAGCCAAGGGCGTAATGCTCTCTCACGAGGCTTACCGTGCCGGGGGCAAGGGCGTGGCCGAAATCATGGCATTGGCCGACTCGAGCACGGTCTTGCACACCTCCTTGCCACTCTTTCATTGCGCGGCCCAGGAGCTGGCGGTTGCCTGTGCGCTCCACGCGGGGTGCACGATCGTGCTCCGAGAGCGGTTCGAGGCGGAAGGGTTCTGGGACGACCTCGACCGCGAGGGAGCGACCGTCTTTCATGCCATCGGCTTCATGACCAACGAGCTCTGGCGGCAGGCCGATGACCCCGACCGGCACTTCCCGCCCCGGATCTGCATCGGTGGAGGGCCTCGGCTCAAGTATCGCGAGTTCGAGGAGCGGTTCAATGCCCGCTTCGCCGAGACCTTCGGGATGACCGAGACCTGTGGAGGCTGTCTTTTCGGTGGGCCTGGCCAGTCGGCGCCCGGGACCTCCGGCTGGGAGAGTGAGAACGCGACCGTGCGGGTGGTCGACGGCGAGCTGCGCCTGAAGGCGCGGCGCCCTCACGTGTTCATGGAGGGCTACTTCCGCCGTCCCGACCTCAGCATCGCTGCCTTCGATGAGGAGGGCTGGTATCGGACCGGCGACGCCGGGCAGATCGAGGCGGACGGTTCGGTGAGGTGGCTAGGGCGCCTTGGTGACATCATCCGGCGCAAGGGGGAGAACATGTCCGCGGTCGAGATCGAGGGCGTGCTGATCGGGCACCCCGCGATAGGCGACGCCGGGGTGGTCCCG